>VFQN01007399.1_pt1 | contig 11850 bp, 8 predicted proteins | sample 3512371 | NCBI WGS metagenome assembly VFQN01 (sample SAMN10412370, study PRJNA504923) | tailings metagenome | isolation source: Replicate 2 from Balatoc abandoned mine | place: Philippines: Itogon, Benguet | collected 2017-08-28
AATCGTGAAAAATCGCACATTTCGTTCCTTTTCGCACATTTCGTGTGCGCTCTGGTAATCATCTTTCATCTTTTCTAATTCAGATATAGCGACTTTTTTCTGATTTTTGAGGGAGACAAGGATGTGATCACAAGGATGTGATTTTCGGGATAATTCTAAGAATTATGAGTTATTTGCTGTCACTATCTCAGAGACCTAAACTTTCAATCCTTCGAGGAAACAAATGGTTTCACCGCTACGTTTCCGCGGGAATCACGTGAGATCTATTAAAGGAAGGCGGTTTCATTTTCAAACGAAAAGAAAAAAAAAAAGTTGGAAAAAAGTTGGGAGTATTAGTATACAATAATCACAAATCAAAGTTAATTTGAAGGAATTTGAAAAGTCATTCTCAAAATCATTCTCAAGCACGTGCGGCTTCATAGTCAGACAATCGTTTAATCAAATCCTTCTTTTGACCTTGGATATCCAATCCTCTTGCCTTCAAATGTTCCTTTAATTGATCTCCATTTAATTTTTTGATATCCATGGCTTTAAGCTTAGGAGGTCCCCCATCGGCTGCGGTCGCAGGTGCCTCTCCTTCGCCAGCCGCAGCTGCTTTCTTCTTGGCAACAGCTTCAGAGACTGGAGCTGGGGCAGGAGCGCTCTTAGCGGCAGCAGGCTTTTTCTCACCTTCGTCGTCATCGGAGGACTCTTCATCTGATGATTCGACACCAGCTTTGGTCCATCCTGGAGCTCTTCCTTCAGCTTCTCTCTGCTGCTTAGCTTGCTCTCTTCGAGCACGGATGAGAGCTAAGCGTTCAAGATCTTTCTTTGCTTGCTCTGTCTCTCCTGCTAAATGCCTTCGCATATAATCTTCCTTTGCTTTTTGTGCAGCAAGAGCTTCACGTTCTCTCCTAGACATTCCAACCTCTGGATTGTTGGGATCAGCCTCAATTGGTCTGTTACGATTAGGGTTATGACCAATGAGGCCACCAGAAATATCTTCCTCATCCTCATCACCACCAGCTTTCGGCAAAGCAGCTTTGGTCTTCTCGAACGTGAAAACACTATCAGGCGCTTCCTGAAAATACACATTTATAAATGTTTAGAAAGTGGTTAAACCTTATACCTCTTGCTCATTTTCTCCTTCTTCTTCTTCAGCACCGTCCACATCTTTGACAATTTCCTCTCCTCTCCTCTTTGCACGAGCTTCGCGTTGTTCGCTAACAACACGTTGACGAATTTCTAATTCATCTTCATTCTCGATAAACATTCTTGATTCACTTCCTCTTCCACCTCCCCCACCTCTTCCCCCTCTTCCCTTTCCTTTCTTGCCATCACGTCCCATTCTAATGAAACCTCTTTAGCGAAACCGCGAAACTTCGTGGAAATCACAAAACAATTCTTGATTGAATTGCAACTTTTTCTCGATTTTTAAGGAAATCGATATTCTGAAAAGTCGATATAAACTTTTAAATTTACGTTGCTATTACGTATTTTGAGTTGCATTTTCTTTTTGATGTTTTCATTTCAACGAACCTTACTGCTCTTTCTCTTCAGTTTTTGTCTCAAAATCTCCTCTCTTAAATTACTTAAATTCTCTTTTGCCCCAATCCAGCGTCAGGTGAATAATCTCAGCATGATTTCGCGTCGAATCGAGCAAACAGAAAATCCTTATATCGAAGATATACTGGATAGATATTCTCATCTACCAAATCTGACCAATTTGGCGCTTGGTTCAAGTTACTGGTCACCTCCAGAATCCTGTCTTAATGAAATTCTTGCTGATATCTCGACTCGAGATACCCAACGCTATGGTAATATCCTCGGATATCCACCGTTAATCCAGAAGTTACGAGACCTTCTAACAGCTCAAGGTCTTGATTTAAGCGATGAAAACATTGCAATTACCTCAGGAGCAAATCAAGGTTTTATGAACATTGCTCTCACTCTGACAGATGCTGCAGATGATGTCGTTGTCCTCTCACCTTACTACTTTAGTCACCTTCTCTCCCTACAGCTTTGTCAGTCCAAAGTTCACATCTGCTCATTTAATAATAAGACACTTGAACCTAATTGGATTGAACTCGAAGATCTCATACGCCAGTATCATCCAAAATTAGTAAGTGAATTCCATATTCTCTGTCTTGTTCATAACATTCGATATAGATTGTTTTAACTTCTCCTAATAATCCCTCTGGATTTGTTTGGGAGGAGCATCATATCAGAAGATTGAAAGATATTTGCGTGCGTCATTCGCCCTCTACATGGCTGGTCATCGATCAGACCTACTACGAGCTTCATTATTCATTCGACTCTAGCAACCCTTCCGAACGACCAAAGCATTTCTTTCCAAACCGCAAGGTTTTAGAGTACGACCAAATCATCCAACTCTTCTCTTTATCAAAGGTGTTTGGAATGCCTGGCTGGCGTGTCGGATTTATTGTTTTCCCACAAAGGTTAACGAATGCGATGAGAAAGGTAAGCTTCGAATTTCACTCGTGATTTCCATAGTAACTCAGATAAATTAAACAGATTCAAGATACTATCCCAACACATGCTGCGATGATTAGTCAGAAGCTAGCGTTAAGGTGTCTTGATACTTACTCACTTCCTAATGATGCAACCGTCTCTACAGTAAGAAATGATTGGTTCCAACAGCACTTAGCAGGTTTAGATCGAGTAAGAGAAGCGTTATGGCCTATTCTTAGACCATTAGGCACAGTAAAGACGTATGGTGCTTTCTATTTCCTTGTACCTCTTCCTCCTTTGGTAACTGAAGAAGAAGTCGTTGATATTTTTGCTACAAAATATGGTATTCTCTTGATGCCAGGCTCTCCTTTTGGAGCAAAGAATCATCTTCGATTATCCTATGGAAGTATTCCACCCGATACGATCGTTCAAGCAATCGAACAACTGAAAAACGGTTTTGATGAAATTTTACAATTATCTCAACAAAGATTATCTACATCATCGTCTTAAAGCTCCAATCAATACCATATAGCATAGATTTACACTGGAACAACTTTAAAGTTAACAAAAAAAACCAAAAAAGAGCAATAAGTTATCTTTTAATAAGAAAAGATTGATGACATCATAGTTGTAAGAAGATAATTATAAATCTTTTCTTCTTTACTGTTATTGTTTTTCTTTTTGAGACCATCCTTTCTCGATTCATCTACTTCTGTGACTTCCTCTTCGTCTAGATCATCTTCTTGTATTTGTATCATCTGTGCGATTGGTATGAGTGAAAGACTATATAACTTCAACAGATAGAGAGCAGAGACCTTCTCTAATTCATATAAATGATAATGTTTTGCAGTCTGATAGATATCACTAGAATTACCATTATTCATCTTTCTTAATAATAACAATGTTACATGGTGTAATAATGATGACATCAGATAATCTGATGCGAAGATGGCAAGGTCTAATAATAGCGTGACATCATCTTCTGCTCCCTCATTTTCCTCTTCGAAGAGATGTAAAGGGAGGAAGTTATGATAGCAGTAATAGATTGCAGCTGACATCACTTCTTCTTTCACATTCTCTTCTATGGAAAGCACTGTCATGCTTGCACCGGGAATAATGGAAGATGAGGAATAAGAAGTCGTGGCAAGGATTTGTCGGTTTCGTTCTTGTTGATCTGATTGAAAGGACGTCATCGCTTGTATCTTCTCACTATGATGAAACATGATTTCTTTATGAACCTCGTAGATCCTACTCTCCTTATGATCGCTGTTAGGATGTAATATGAGGAGAAGATCGGCTGTTTGACGTCTGCTGTGCTGATATGATCGAGCGAGAAATGTCATATCAATCAAAAAGTGGCGAATGTTTGTCACCATCTCAAGTAGGAGAGATGAAGCAGTAAAGGAAGTGGTAGGAGTGGTTATCGCGCTTGCTTGACACGAAGAAGTATCGGAGAGTGGGAATAGACTCACCGACTGAGGATTTGTTACATAATAATAGTGGCAATGATTGGAAGATAGAGTGGCAACATTCTTGTCCAATCCATCCTGCTGTATTTTTGTAACATTAATCCACGATTTATAATGAGAATCAATTACTACTCCAAACTGCTCTTGAATCGTCTCTGACGATGGTTGATACAGGTATTTGCAGAAGGAGGACAGTTTTTGTCTCGACTTAAGTCGACTCTCTGCATCAAGAGTCGATTTATGCATCTTTAACCATCGTTGAAGTCGATCATATTCCCCACCTTGTAACAAAGAATAAAAAGCCGGCAAGCTAACAGTCTCAAGAGAGGTGAAGTGAGTAAAAACTTCAAGGAGATGGTGATAGGAGAGGGATTGAATGATAATATTCATGCGGAAGTAATTATGATCAGATGATAATGACTTTGGTAAAATCGTCACATCCCAATGAATATAATCTGATTTAATGTTCAATAGATTGGGATCTTCGATGAAATTGATCCAGTTCGTCAGACAATTGTCGGTTTGTATGATATTAATCTTTTGCTGAATAAATGGGGTTTGTGATTTTTGTGCACTTTGAATTTTCAGGAATAATTTGAGAATATCTTGATAAGAGAACCAAAAGAATTCCAAACAACCATTATTATCAGTAAAGGCATCACTTACACCACTGACTTCATCTTTGACACTGAACGAGTAATAACCGCTCTTCATTATCTCTCCTCTTTCGACATCTTTTTCCATTTCCTCATTACATAAAAATTGTAATAATTCTATCCATCTATCTTGTAATTCATTAATGTCATTTGTTTTTGCATAAATAAGAATTAACTGTTTTGCTCGAATATCATCAAAAATAATAGAATATTGAAAGAAAGCATTGATAATAAAATGAAATGTCATTAATTCTAATTCATTGATTAATAATTCTTTACTAAATTGTAATATATTACCTAAAAGATAAATAACATGTCTCACTTGTTCTTCATCTAAATTACTAATTGTTCTGAGCTTCTTAAAGAAGACGTTCTCTCGATATTGGAGGTATGGCAGGAGGAAAGTTAGAGTCTCTTTCGTATAGTGAGGGAGATGCAACACAATGTTATGAGAGTTCAGAGGGTTCGAGGTTAGATGTTGATGATAGATGTGTTGCACTCTCATAGATTGAGTTAAGAGCAGGTGAAGGGGTAATGTAACTTCTTCTCCTTCTGCTAACAGAAGCCTCACAGTAGAAAGAGGAGAAGGACTCGGGAATGGTGATATGTTGTTGTTGTTGTTGTTGTTGTTGTTGTTGTTGGTGGTGGTGTATTGCTTGTGTGGAGAATTTATGATCAGTGGTAATTTAACTTTTGGAAAAAGATGAATAAATTTCCAATCATTTGACCAATAATCATATCCTTCTTCCTTATTAATCTCTTTCTCTTTCTTATTTTCTTCGATTCTCATGTTATTATTTGAATTTTTCTTCATTGGATTATTGCCATAAAAAAATGAAAAATCATTAATTATACTTGTATCTTCATCCACCAAACCATATCTTTTAAATAATTTCCATGTTAATAATCTTCCTTTAATTTCTTCTTCATATCTGATTAAACCTTCTTTTAGAACAACAGCATTAATATCATGATCATTCTTATTCATTGCAACAATACGTTCTAATCTCACATCGTCATCATCTTCTGAAATAATATTCCCTGTCAATAAAAAGAATCGAATGAAATCATATGACATACTAACACCTCCTAATACCATCGCAAGGAAACCTTTGCTGTAATCTTCATACAACATAGACACTTTCCTAACTTTCTCAACAAAGGTCTCGGCATTAATGAGAGTTCCCTCTCGTTGTAATCGCGTGCTTGGCGGAGGGAGGTAATAGCGAGAGTTGCGTTCCTTTAAGATTGTCTGACATATAACATCAGTAACCTGATTTAATAGATTAAATCTTGAGAAAGGACTACAACTCACAAAGGGATCAGATGCTAAAGTTGATGATGTCAAAGTAAAGAGAGCAAGATAGTTTCTCTTTGGCATCATTAATACTACCTTCTCAACCTCCTCAGAATCGTCCATGACATCATTTTTCTCTCCTTTTTCTTCAGATGCAATAAGTTTTTGAAGAATCAGAAGATAGGATGATGTTGATGAAGTGGAGGAAGATTGAGACAGTAAAAGCATCGATCGTCTTCTCTGAGCGAAACGATCGTTTTTCTCTTCTTTCATTTTATTAATTTTCTTCTTTTGCATCACGTTTCCTTTCGAAGCCTCTCCTTCAACGTCATCTTCTTCGTTATATTTCTCTTGCTGCTTTTCTTCTTCCTCTTCTTGTTGAGCTCGTAGTAGATAAAGATCATAAAAGTAATATTGGTTGACTAATCGTACAACTCTAATTAATATATCATAATACTTAAAGTAACACAATAATCCAATCTCATTCTGCAACTTATACAATGAAAATGGTAATGCCTCGGGTTCACTTGTATTATCACTGTTATTTATATTCACAAGAGTATTAGTAGGAAGGATCGTTCTTCCCACATCACATAGCGGATGAAAGAAGAAGGCAAAGAAAGCTTGAGCATTCCCTTTCATCGCAGCATATTGTATAGCAGTAAGACCATATGTTTCATCCTGACGATTAAGGTAAAAGACAAGATAATCATAAAAATAACAGTTCGTTTGACTTAAATCAATACTTTGAAGTAAAAGATTTAATATCTTCGCATTTCCTGACTCAATCGCAAGATGGAAGGGCGTCGTACCACTACCTCTTCCTACCCATCCTTCACTAAACATATTGCAATTCGATGTTGACATTGAAGAGGACGTCGAGCTATTTGTGGTATTGCTTGGAGTAGAAGTCGTTTGACTTGTGTGTTGTTGCTGTTGGTAAAATGGAGAAGTTTGAAGTTGACGTGGAGTATAATTAAAATGCAATAATGTTTTCACTAAACCATATTCACTTCGTTCTATCATACGATGAATACTATCATAACCGTGATTATCGCACAAGAAAGGTGTAGCGCCATATTTCAATAACAGTTGTAAAGACGTACGATGATTGCAATACAAGATCGGTGGTGCGCCTTCCTTATTCCTCTGATTAATTTTTAACGCTAAGTCCTTGCAACCGCTTCCTCCACTCCTATTTCCAACCATTCCAACTATTGCTGAGACTTTGCGAGGGGAAATAGCCAAAGTCTCTAAGAAAGCAGGTAATAAAGAGTAATTTTGATGAATTAATAACAAATGTAAAGGAGTATTTCCATCTTTATCTTTTGCATTTACTTGTAAGGATGGTCTAATAGCGGGGGAAGTGATAACACATAGACATTCTGGTGTATTAAACTGACAAAGGTAATGTAACGGAGCTTTCTTTTCACTATTATCTGCTAGATTAATTGCATCCTGTATCGCGAATGAAGACTGTAATAGGAGATCTAAACAATCATTAAATCTAAATAAACGATCTTTCCCAACCAATGCTAAGGTAGTCTGATCTATTGCGATATGTTGATAATGTTGAGGCGAAAGCAGGCAGAGGATATGAAGACAAGTGAGACCTTCACACAACTCTAATAAAAAAGATGGAATCACTTCAATTTCTTCTTTTTTCAACTTAGATGAACGAAAAGTCGTCTGCCAGAGACTTGACTTGAGGTTTAAGGCCGGTAGTATGAGGTCTTTGGCTCCGTACAGTATAATCTGCCACCAACTTAATCGTTCAAGTAATTGGTCCACCACCGTCTTAGATAAACCCGACGAACTCGATGAGGATGACGATGTTGAAATTGACGAAACAATAATAATATTATGAGAGTAGGAAGAGGAACCAGAAATGCTGGAGCTTTGTGCGGTGGAGGAAGAATGAGTTGCTAGTTGATCATTCGTTACTGGAGGAAGACCCGTCCTCAAGATATCATGCCAAATGTGATTTTGACGAGTTTCAGGAGTTTGAGGTGTATTTGATTCGGCAGATTTTCCTTGTTTGATGATTTGATCAGATATTTCGATCCATCTCTGCTTATTCTTTTCTATCACGTTATCTGACACCTTCGAGATGCGGTTAGGAAGACTAAAAGGCTGTTTCTCTGTTTGAGATGAAGGAATATTTACTGAAGATACAGTTTCTTCTATATCTGGCTTGGTCAGGTTGGTGACTCTCTGTTGAGATGTGAGGATTGCGGCTTTGTAGGAGAAAGTGGGGAGAGGAGCACTCTCGATGAATGAGGGATCAGATTCAGCCAAATCCTCTTTAACTTCCTCGCTATAGATTCTCCTCTTGGCAATTTTGATAACTTTGGCTTTAATTCTCTTTGGTTTGTCCTGAATTCCTTCTTGTTTAATGGTTCGTTCTTTTTTTGTCCGCCTTCTTCCCTCTTTCTCTGCTGGTAATTCCGATAAAGAATTATTCTGAATCTTTCGCTCTTGCTTTTGAACTTTCTTTCTTCTTTGAGGAAGTGATTTGTTGTCTTCAATGGCTTCGGGTACACGGCTGAACTCCAATGGTTGCATAAAGCTTAAAGGAATAAACTCTGTTGCGTTCAAGTTCCACTGAAACTTTACACCATTTAGCGCCTGATCAAACTCTTCCTCCATGATTTAGATTAATAGATCAGAATTCTCCAATTCTTCTCCTTTCCTTCACAACAAATCACCCAAGAAAGTTTACGAGCGTAAATTTACCATTTATCTTCTATTCGATTGAGAAAACGAATCGTATTATTGAAACAAAAGTATTTTTGAGGAATTGCTTAAAATGTTGTAAGAAGTAAAGAAAGAAAGCAGAGGAAGGTTGTGGATTAAAGTTGTTGTTATTACTGTCCGGTATAGCAGTGGTTGATTCATTTCTTTTCAATCAGAATTCAATAGCACGATTTCTTTCTATGTCAACTTTAGGATTTTTGTTCTTTGTCTCCACAACCATGCTTTTACATAGCCTTCGTCATCAATCTCTTCGAAGAATTGGGAAAGATGCAGTTAAAGTTGGTCAAAAAGCAACTGCTCTTGCAGATACAGTCTCTTCAAAGGAATTTTCAACAAAGTCATTCGAAGATTTAACATTAGATAACATTGCATCGAAGAAAGGAATGACTTCCGCTTCTCGCCACATCTTTATTTGTGCCGATACAGCAAAGTCAAAGTGTTGTAAATATGAAGAAGGAATAAAAGCATGGGAATTTCTTAAAAATCGATTACGTGAATTGAATTTATCTGGAGCTAAGGGTTCTATTCTTCGAAGTAAAGTGAATTGCTTGCAAGTCTGTAAACAAGGTCCCATCGCTGTTGTTTATCCTGAAGGTGTTTGGTATCATTCTTGTACTCCTGAAGTGCTGGAAGAGATCATTCAGTCGCATTTAATAAATGGGAAGCCAGTGGAACAATACAGATTCAATGCAGAGAATCAGGTGTCAGCAACTCGTTGGTAGATAAGATGTAAGCGACCATGCCTTCGAAATATTAGAGATAAGATAGCTTTAATTAATTTTCTGATCCGTTGTTTTTGTAAATATACGTCGTCATTTCATTTTAAGAGTTGACCAATTCTCCCCAATGTGAAAGCTTATCCGTGTATCGATTATTTATATTTACAAAACTCTGATTATAATCATAATAACACCAATAAGACCCACAACGTCCAACACAGATTATTGAGGAATTACTTAAAATACCTCTCGTCGAAGTAAAGAAATAAAGGAGAGGAAGGTTGTGGATTTCAGTTGTTGTTTGCTTTATGAAATAGTTGCGAGGTCATGCTTTCAAAATCAAAAGTCAGAACTCAATATCTTTCCATGCCAAATTTGTTTGCTGTCTCCACTATCATGCGTGTCCGGCTCCGCCAACAATCGCTTCTGAAGTTTGGCAAAGATGCGTTTAAAGATGGTCAAAAGGCAACTGCAGTTCCATGCTCTTCAACGAGGTCATTTGGAAATTTAACATTAGATAACATCGCTTCAAAGAAAGGATTGACATCTGCTTCACGTCACATTTTCATATATGAAGAAGGGACAAAATCATGGGAGTATCTCCTTCATCGATCACGAGAATTGAATTTATCTGGAGCTAAGGGATCTATTCTTCGAAGTAAAGTGAATTGCTTGCAAGTCTGTAAACAAGGTCCCATCGCTGTTGTTTATCCTGAAGGTGTTTGGTATCATTCTTGTACTCCTGAAGTGCTGGAAGAGATCATTCAGTCGCATTTAATAAATGGGAAGCCAGTGGAACAATACAGATTCAATGCAGAGAATCAGGTGTCAGCAACTTGTTGGTAGAATTCTGAACACTTATTGATAAATTATTGTTATAAATATAAATAGCAATTCTTAAAAGATTTAAACTTAATTGCCTCTGATTATTTAGTATGTAGAACAAAAATACCACTACTTTTCACAAACACTGAATTAAAATGAATAATAATTGCTTTAAACTCCTTTCTTCAGTGCTGAATCTCTAAATCCTTGAAACTTTCTTCCTCAGTAAGATTATTTCTCGACTTTTCCCACTTACATTCACAATGAAAACTTCTCGAATGATGTCGCTAATTATCCGAGTAGAAGTATCGCACAATGTAATTTTCTCAATATTTATTAAGGTTTGGATAATAAGAAACTGTAAACTCTGATTATTCTCTGCAGTGTAATATTGATGTGTTAAAGAAAGCTTCAGCTCATTCAAATTGAAAAAATCACGAAGTTGGTTCAATGAAAGCAAAAAGTTCGAAATGCCACAGTTATATCCTTGAGAGAGGTGTAATTCTTTTACTGTCCTTAAACAACTGAGTCTATTGGAAGTAAATAATTGAGGGCAATCGTGGATTTTAACAGTTTGTGATTCTTTTAAACTACTAATATCTTCTAAGCGTTTCATGTACTTTAATATAATAATCTTATTCTTTGGTCCAAGACCTGTTAATGTTGTAATCTTATTTAAATCTTCTAAGTGAATAGATCGAATCTGATCCATATTATCTAAACTATTAAAATTACAACACCTGATAATAGTAACCCTCTGTAGTTTGTTGGGAGGCAAAGTCTCGAAACGATTAATGTCAATCAATGACAAGTTGGTGAGAGTCTGAAAACTTATATTTCCCATTGAGTTAGCGATGGATAAAGAAGTCAGATGAAGACAGCTTTCAAGGGTTACATGAAGATCTGGGCGAGGATCAATCTCCAGGGAACGAGTGTAGCGAAATGACTTCGAATAATTGGTAATTTTATTACAATCCGATATTTTAACTCGATAATTCTTGTTTAAGCAAGATATATCCGTAATATCCAGGTAATCTAATTCTAATTTATAAATTCCATCTAGACATGAGACATCCGTCACACTGAGACAGCCAGATAGGCAGAGTGATCTTAGGTTTGGATAAGAAGAAAGGTTTAGTTTCTCAATCTTTATTCTCCGACAATCCCGGATAAGAAGAGATTCTAAACACGGAAGAATATCAAAACTCTCAAGCACTGGATTGCCATTCAAGAAAAGATTCTTAATTTGAAACGATTTAGATTTTGGGATATTTAAAAAAATTGAGATTAAGGTTGGACTATAGAGTTCAGATAAAGAGTGGAGGCCTGTGACCACAGAGGGAAGAGGGGAAACATTTGCTGCATCATTAAAGTGACCAAGCCAAAGCTGATGGTAAGGATTATCAATCATCCGGAGGAGTTTCGACCGATTCTCAGACAATCTCCATTTCTCATCATTTGTCCGAACAAATATTCTTCTTGCCTTCAGTAGCAAAACACTTGATAAACTACGATTCACTGAAGCGAATAAACTCCCAGAGGATCTATGATCACAAATGTACTCAATAATGAAGAGTAGCAGTTCAAGTGGAAGGTCTGTGATTGTTATCATATTATTATTCTGTGGTGTTCAAGGGATTTGCACAAATGTACATCACACATTCTCTAAAAGTATT
>VFQN01007400.1_pt1 | contig 11850 bp, 13 predicted proteins | sample 3512371 | NCBI WGS metagenome assembly VFQN01 (sample SAMN10412370, study PRJNA504923) | tailings metagenome | isolation source: Replicate 2 from Balatoc abandoned mine | place: Philippines: Itogon, Benguet | collected 2017-08-28
TTAAAACTTGGAAAATTGATTCTCTAACACAGAGCAGCTGTTGCTCGATTTCAGTGAATATTTCTTTTTATTTAACGCTTCTTTCTGGGAGGAGAAACTTTGAGATTTGAAAGATCATGGGAGGTGTTTTCGAAGAGAGGTGTTTGAGGTGCTCCATAGTTTCCTTCTTCATATTTCTAAAGGATATTCTAAAGTTGTAGTTGTTAGAGAAAGATGAGCTTCTTGAACGATCTTGTTGTATCGAGTGGATTTAATCTTAAGAAAATTGCTAAGATCAATTCTTTGAGTACTTCAATCATCTCATTTTTATTTTCGGTGAGTTGTGTGCTTGTTCTGTTTTGCTTGAGCAAAGTATTGTCAAACCTTTACCTGATAATTTAAGGAATCAATATCAATTTGTAATTTTAGACAGACAGCTTTTCTATACTCCTGCATCTGTGAAGGAAACCTTGAGCCAATGGGGTGATCGTGGGATTCAGATTTATTATATTGTTGAGATTTTCGATATACTGGTTTTCTGCTTTGCCTATCGACTGCTTTTCGTGACGGTACTCAACCATTTATTTGCCATAATTCGGAAGAACGTTTCTCCGAAGTTCTTTGATCAAATTTATGTCCTTGTTCTCTTTCCGATGGTTTTAACTATCATTGATTATATCGAAGATGGTGCTCAAATGATTATGTGTTATACATATCAAAATCGAGTACTTTCTGATAAATTATGGCAAGGACTTGTGTATCTTACCTCGACCCTTAACTTTATAAAATGGGCGACAATTGCTAGCAGTTTTTCATTTACAATTTTATTGATGATTTTCGCTGTGATAACACTTACTTTCCCCACTAAAAAATCGAACTAAATATTGGATTTGGTACATTTTATTATAGTTTTCATCTTTCTTTTCCTTTTCGAGAGATAAGTTCGTTAGTAGTAGTTAGTTAGTTTAGTTTCTTTAAAACGATATAATATTAGTCGATATAATTTTCGTGATTGTAGGTCATAGTAATTTCTAAGTTCTCAAGTTTTTTCTGATTTCGGTAGTACGTTAGTTTATAAAATGCAAGAATACATACTTAAATATAAGAAACTTTTAAATTCAGACTATCATGTCATACCAAATAGATCAAATCTGAACTCTCGATCTCTAGCAAACTAACAATATAATTTCCAAAAGGATGACTCGATAAATGTTTGTCCCTTCAAGATTTTCAGTTTTTGTCTTTCGATGATTCACTTCCATCATCGAAATTCCGACTGAAAAGAGGGATCTAGAGGTCAGTCATTCAATTTCTTTTCGATAGGAAGGAAGCAATCAAACACAAAATTAACAAAGAAAGTTTTCCTCAAACAAGAAAAGTTGTCAAGATCTTTTGATATTCAGTCTCTATTGTCATCAGATTCTTCAGAAATGGCAGAAAGTACATCACATGAAAACGCAATCCCAATAACCCCTGATGACTCAAATAACAGCAACAAACGAGAAAGAAGACTGTGTTGTCACAGGTAATGGAGTTAGATTCAATAACATGACGCAGGTAATGCTTTGGCTAGGTGTGGAAATATCAGGAAAAAATCGATTCAGTGCCGAAACTGCCCGAATGTCTACTGTGTCAAATGTGCCGAGAAAATGCTTACCGAGCATGGACTTCACGCTTTTACCGAGGGCTGTCCAAACGTAAGAATCATTTCCAATCACCACAGCACCTTATATATTTTCTTAGTGCAAAGGATTGTGTTGTTGTCGAGACAAATTGATTAATTGCCCTCGCATGGTAAGGCATCTCTTGATTACTCCATTGCCAGAATTAGAAGATTGCATAGTTTCACTGCATGAAAAAGTGCCCATGCACAAGATCTTTGAGTCCACCGCAATTCTTAAAGACGCATCAACCTGTGGAAATCTGGGATTCAGATTCGGAAGTTGATCAGGATATTTTTGTCCAGAAAGACCCGGAAGAGAATGCAACTATTCCAGAGATTACTTCTGAGATTATTCCTTCAGATGTGAAGCCAGTAAACGACCAGTGTGTTACTTGCTCTCAACCAGAAAATGAGATTCCATCAACACCCGTAAAGAAAAGGAAGTATAATAAAATCAAACAACATAATGATCGATTCGGCAAACTTCCAAAAACAATTATAGAATTGGAAGAGCCTGAAGGAAAGCAACCATTTCCAGCATTTTTCTCGAATATTGGAAACAACTTTACTTCACAGCTAGCTGAGAAGTCGATGCAATCGCTTTCTCGGGGATTCTGTTATAATCCGTATTACAGCCCTTCTCCGGCGCCGCGATTTAAACCTGTTCTACAGCCCATTTCGACTATTATCGCAGCGACCGAAGCAAGAACGAAGTTACCTATATGCGGGGTTCCAGTATTATCAAATAAACCTTTGTTGCCAACGTTGATTGGTCAGTTACTCCCAGCGAAACCGGTGGAGCAGATCTTGCCGCTTCCTCCACTAAATTTAGAGATGGAATCGCAGAAATACACATCCGGTGATAAGCTCCCTCCTTTAAACTTTTCTCGCACGTAAGTGTGATGTTGAATTTCCCACTGACGGCTTCTCGATAACTTTAATTCAGTGCAATTTTCTCACCAACTCATCCGCGTGCACTTGCCCCATTCAGTCGCCCAATCAATCCCGAAGAAAAGGGAGGTTCATTCAATCCACACCAAACATTCTCTTATCCCTCACTTCCATCTCTTCGAAATTGGCCCGGAAATCTCCAAACATCTTGTTCAATGCCAGGATTTGGAAATACTCAATCATCTTCTCCACTAATAATTGAGACGAATTTCCCGGTCATAGATAGCTGCGGCGCCACCACTTCCTCAACTGAATGCGAAAGGTCTCCCTACTTTCAAGATGCGGCGACCTCCCCAATCAGAAACTCGAATTTGAACCGTGACTTCGATGCTCTTGCGGCCGAAATTCATATTCCCCAAATGGTGGACACTATCCATGATCCATTCTTGGAGGAACCCTTTACACTTAATGGTTTATTAGCATATGAGAATACTCAAATTCATTCGACCCAAGCTCTGTTACAATCCACATCGACAGACATCGCAAGAGTGAATAAGGGTCGCATGTCAAGTTCTGATCCTTGCCCAGCTCTCACAACTAAACAAGTACAACCTTTTTAAAGTCAACACAATAGAATACCGCTTTTTCAGTTCTTTGAGCAACTTTCAATCACAGTTCTTCAAATAAAGTCCTTTCCCTTCGTTCAGTTAAAATTAAAAACAGTTTTTCTCTTTTCTTTTGAGGACACAGATTATTCAATCAAACAATCAGATGATGTTGCAGTCGTTTTTTGCCTATTTCATCCTCTTTTCCTCACTTTTATCTCTAGGATCTTCACTAAGGAGTAAGCCTAAGTATCCATTGGTCGTGGACTACCATGAGCACTATAAATACAAGAGATTATACCATAAAATTGTGGAATCAATGTCCGTTAATAATTGTTCTGTTCAAGGAGATGTGACCTATGGTGATTCAAGGCAGGAATCAATCTTTGTGCGAGAGGTGCCTCCACCAGAGCAGGTGATGAAGAAGTGGAATGCACAAAACAATGGCGAGCCAAAGCTTCGAATCTTCGCAGCAGCTAACAGTAATTTATGCCAGTCTCGTCAGTATAAAGAATCCATCAAAGGTCATTATAAGCGCGCCAAAGGATGCTATAAAGTGTATGCAGTTGATCGAGACGGTGTTTATCGAAAAAGATTTAACGATTATGGGGCAACTTTACATCCTGAACATACTCGTTGTGAAAACACCATCGCTGCTAATTTATGCGACAAAAAGGGTTCAACCGGGCTTCATCCAGTTGATCCAAGATTAAGAGAGCTTGGTCGATATCCATTTCTTGTTGAAGCAAAGAGAGTGACCGTCGGGAGAGGAGGTATGTTCGCTCTTCCTTGTGGTCCATTTGGATTGTTCTCCTCATGTGAAGCAGTGAAATGCGGGATTCCAGAGGCTGTGAAAACTATTGGAAACCTATCCGTTTGCCGTAATTCAAAGGAAAATTGTCCCTATCCAATTTACGAGAAGGTATTTGTCATGACACAATACGATGATACACAAATAGGACAATTTATGCAAGAAGCATTACCAAAATTAATCTATAATTTAGAATTCTTATATAAACATCCTGAATATAAAATACATTATGGTTTTACGAAACAACCAGTATTACCGAATTTTGTTTTACCACATCATTTTTTTCAAGCATTTGGTCTATTAGATCGATTAATTAATGGTACAATCTATGCCGAGGAAATTATCATGCCTAGAGAAGGTGGATGTCAAGATATTGGTTATAATGCATGGGAAGTTGTAAATATGAGAGATATGTTTTATAAAATGTTAAATATTCATGAAACAAAGGACTTTTTATGGAAACATGAAAATGGTTCAATATTAACTATACCACCTAAAGTATTACTTGTTACTCGATCAGCGGGAAAGTTTACACAAAATAAATATGATTTAAATGTAAGAACTTGGTCAAAGTCAGAATTAAAGCAGTTGCAAACAGGAATTCCAGTTGAGTTTCCAGGCTTTACTGTTGATCTATTTTCTGATTCAAATGCCACATTAATGACCTGCCCGCTCTGTCAAGCGGAAAAATTTGCTAATGCTGATATTGTTGTTGGTTTTCATGGTGCTGGATTATCAAATGCAATGTTTATGAGACCCGGTGGAGTGTTGGTCGAGGTTGTATCGAAGTATGATTCAAGACATATACCGATGATTGGAATTTTCCCAAGAATTTCTGATATCATCGGACTTCATCATTATTCGTATATGAAAGATGTGGGCTTTCAAATTCCAACATTTATACAAGATGTAGGTGCATTTTACCGCAAAAGCAAATTATGGGCACATGCATGAAAGAATAACAAGAATAGAACTCAGACAGGTAAAAAGATGACCAATTTCCCCCAAATAAAAGCTAACTTTCTTTATCTCACCTCATCTTAGATTTCTTGCTCCATATTTGAATCATTATCATCTTTAAATGTTGAGAACAAGGCAGAAAGTTTTTCAGCTGATTCGACTGAGCAAAATTTTTCTTTAGTGTCAGGGTTCTCAAAATTTCCGCAGTTTAGAACAATATTTTTGAAAGTTTTATGATGAAGAAGAATTTGTTCAGCCTCAAAAGGAGGAATATCCATCTCAGACATTAAGTTTCTTACCATTTCTCGAATTTTTGCGGGGTCTGTTAGATTAGATCTTTCCTGCTCTAAAATTTGTGTTTGAAGTTCAAATTTGGTTTTATTTTTCATTGCATGGTGAATTGTATTGATTAAAGACACTATGTCTTCGGTTGATTGTGCTTGAAAGAGTCGTACATTACCGAAATCAATGCTGCATTGGACATCAAGCCAAATATTCGGATCCTCAATACCTGAGATAATCGCAAATCCATTACGAAAATCATTTTGCAGTTGTTGTATTCTTGCGATATCTTGATGTTCTTGAAGAATGAAATTTTCACATATCACAATCGCGAGGGAAGGAGTGCAGTCGTTAAATCTTCGTAAGAATAATGACTGTATATTTTCAGCTTTCGGATTTGAAAGAATCACTTACATTAGATCAGGTAAAATGCTATTCGAACTTCGAATACTCGGCAAATTCAAGCGAAGTAAAATTTCTTTTCGAAGAAAATTAGAGACAAAATAGAAATCCTCCCTCAAACCAGTTAAGTTTACCTGTATTTTTTAATCGTGAATTACAAATAGCTGTGGTCATAACTGCGAGAGAATGAGGAGGGATTTAATTCCTTTGTAAGAAAGAGCAATAAAAAAGTCGTCTATTTGAAAACCTTGAAATTTCAAGTTTTTTTGAATTATTTGTTACCTCAAGGAAACCCTGGAAAACAAAACATTTCCATCACCAAAATCGATTCATTTGAAAAAGAAAGTGCTTTGATAGGATTACCATACTACTATTCGATAGAAGACTATTGGAGTGAAATAAGTCATTATGGAAATATTAGAGCAAAAATTTCAGTATCCACCATATGAGAATCGTCCACATGGTGATGAATTAGTTGGGAAAAGAATTAGTATTTTTTGGGAAGGTGATAATATTTTTTATCCTGCTTTAATTAAGAAATATGATGCATCAAAGGATAAACATCTTGTTATTTATGAAAATGATATTACAGGAAAAGAATATTTAGAAAATTTACGAAAGCAGACATGGAAAATATGGACAGGAAGTGATGAAGAATATATTGATATTATGACAAAGGTAAGTTTTCAATTTTTTGCAATCAACATATGATATTAGTGGTATTTATGCCACCTATATCGATTGTTCACCTTAAATGGTGATGTAAAACAATGTTACGAAGCGCTTTTACTTATTTTTCTCTTCTTTCTCTCTCTTCTCTTTTGATGTAGCTTTATGGTACCGTTGTTCCATACGAACCAGAACCACAAATTGTAAAGAAGACAAAAATTCCTACTTATTCAATCATGGTGTTAGAGGCGGTGATAGAGCTGAACGATAAAGAAGGCTCCTCTCTAAACGCGATTCGTAAATACATTCAAACTTATTATGACATCAACAACAAACAAAAAGCCAGTTTCCACAGTTTAACGTTGAAAGCGATCAATAAAGCTGTTGCAAATGGAGAGTTAGAGAAGGTCAAGCATTCTTTTAAGCTTTCAGCTGCTGAGAGAGAGCGTCGGAAGGATAAATTGAAAATTAAAGGCCTCTTGGATGAAGTAAGTCTATGTTTGACTTTCGAAAAAAGGTGTTTGATTTGGCAATTATATCATCGTAGGAGCTAGATCCAGATGATAAGAGGCTTCTTTCGTATGGAATTGATCCGGCGACGTACTCCTCAATTTTAGCCCATAATAAGCACCTTCGAAAGCTTTTGATTGAGTTGAAGAATAAACGAGATTCTTTCCTCAGGGCTCGCCTTTTTCTTTTGAAGCATTTCATTCCTGAACATGTGAGAAAGTCTTTTTCTCGGAATTAGTTGATTTGATGTTCGTTGGATTTCTTTTTATAGAACTATTTCAATAAAGCCGAAAGAGATGCACTCGCCAAAGCCGCAGCTGAAGAAGCAGCTAAATTAGAAGAATTAAATGCAGCAAACAATACTTCTTCGAGTAGCAACGGAGAAATGGTAGTTGAAGAATCCGCGACCGCGATTGGGAATGATTCATTTGTTGAGTCTGAAGGAGGAGTTCCAGATGAAAGTCAGCTTGATGAGAGTCAGTTCGTGGATGGTGAAGCAGATGATACTGAAGTTAATGAATCAACAATTGTTGCTGATCCATCGACTGATGATTTGACGCGGTTTGCAACAATTGGTGATAATGATGTTTCACCGCTGGAAATTGAAGTTCCTGATGAAATTGTGGAGGAAGATGACCCAGAGGATAAGATTCAATACTCCACGACTGATGGAGTGGAGCTGAAGGACCCTCCCTCAATTTTAACCGCGGAATTGCATGAACACCAGGTACTTTTATTTTCTGATTTTTAATGAACAATTAAATCTCATCTTGTCGAATGAAAAGGTGCTTGGAATCAGTTGGATGGCGCATATGTTCGAAAATGGAATGCCCATGATTTTAGGAGATCAGGTGAGTTTTGCGCTCGTTTTGATGGAAAATATTAATTATTTGGCGTTGTGTTTAGATGGGATTAGGAAAGACTCTTCAAACTATTGGATTTTTAGCATATCTCCATGAAAAGCTAAATATGAGAGGTCCTCACTTGATTGTTGTTCCATTATCAGTTTTATCCAATTGGCTTGCTGAAATTGAACGATTTTGTCCATCTTTTCGTGCAGTTCGATTTCATGGTAAGTCTACTCTTTCGTTTACTCTTTCTGCACACCCTCATAATTGGCATTAGGTCCTAAAACTGAGCGAGATAGAATCAAAGAAGAGGAATTACGAGATTATACAGAATTTGAGATTGTTGTCACGACTTTTGAGATATTAGTTTCTGAAATTAATTTCTTCCGTCGTCGATTTGTTTGGACAACAATTATTGTTGATGAAGGACATCGATTAAAGAATGAAAAATCGCAATTAAGTGAAAAGCTGCGCCTAGTTCCATCAATTGGTAAAGTAATTCTTACTGGAACACCTTTACAGAATAATTTACATGAATTATGGGCATTATTATTCTATCTTGCACCTGACGTCTTCACTACATCACAACCATTTGATGAAGGTTTTGATCTGACTAAAGGAAAGATTAATAATAAAATTTTACGTCGCGCTCGTCGTATGCTTAGTGTTTTTATGTTAAGACGCTTGAAAGATCAGGTGAAGATTAAACTTCCAAGTAGAAAAGAAGTGACGTTATTAGTTTCCTTAACTGAGCAGCAAACTGATTTATACCGACAGTTATTATGTGGATTAGACTTCAGCACGATTGAAGTCGTCATGAGAGAGACTGAAAAGGAGATGAGTCGCGCTAACAGTACAATGGATTTGAAGAAAACCGCAAGCAGTAGCAATCTTTCCACCTCCGAAGAGAAAGACAGTACAGCGGTCGTCCCTACCAAACTCACCAAGTCTGAAACCACCACCTCATACGCTAGTGATTCAGAATGGAGGAAGTTAATGAATATTCTCTTGCAGTTGCGAAAAATTTGCAACCATTCTTACCTTATCCCTTACGTTGCACCTGATCCTTATGTTGTAACCGAGGACATTGTCAGTGGTTCAGGAAAATTGTTAATGCTTGATCGTATGTTACCTGCTTTACGACAAGATGGTCATCGTGTATTGATTTTTAGTCAATTCACGAGTATGTTAGATATACTAGAGGATTATTGTGAATTAAGAGATTATCCGTATGTTCGTTTAGATGGAGAAACAAATCGTGTGAAAAGAAGATTAGATGTTCGAAGATTTAATGCAACAAATAGTAATTTATTTATTTTCTTAATCTCTACACGTGCTGGAGGATTAGGATTAAATTTAGCCTCGGTAAGAGAATTATTTTTGACTTTTTTGTGGCACTTTTTTCATCTTTTCTTTTTCTCGTTTTAGGCGGATACTGTCATTCTTTATGACTCTGACTGGTAAGACAATTGCTGAAAGTTGTCGTCGAGTTTTGATCTTAACGTCTTGAAATTTCTTTAGGAATCCACAAGTAGATTTGCAAGCCATGGAAAGGGCTCATCGAATTGGGCAGAAGAAACCTGTCCGTGTCTTTAGATTGATTTGTCGTGGATCTGTGGAGGAAAGAATGATCAGCAGAGCAGAAAAGAAGCTTTTCTTAAATGCGATGGTGGGGGAAATTGATCCGGATCAGCAGTTGGAAGAACATCATGGCGGAGAAAATGATCCTGGTGAAGTCATGGAAGCATTAGGAATCGGTGGAAGTGCGATGTCGAAGGGAGAATTAGCATCATTAATTCGTTTTGGTGCAAATGCTGTTTTTGAGAGTGAAAATTCCCTGAAAAACAGTCTTTCGGATGAGGAATTATTTCATTTGCTCGAAAGGAATGGTCGTGATAAACCTCATAACAATCCTATCGCTGCGAATGGTAATTCTGCATCAATGGAACTCCCCACAGCAGACTCTGTTACAACCGACGAAGATGCTTTTGAAAAGGCACAAGCAGTATTAAAGGATCGCATGGAAATGCTCCAAGAAGTTGATTTACGGCAATTAGGAAATGTGATTTACACAAAGAAGAAACCTGATCGAAAGGCATTGTTCGATAATTTTGAACCTTTGACAGAAAAGAGACAAAGAAAAGAGCGCATCGTGATGATGGATGGTAAAGGGACGGGATACGGTGGTGCAGTGCCAGTGTTATCGGATAATATTGAAACCGCTGCGCCAGTGGCGACTGAAGGCGATGATTTCGTGAAGAATAGAGGAAGATTATGGTCACATCGAACATTTTGTACACTTTGTGGGAAAAAGAAGGATCGTGAAGGGAATGAAACTGCAACCATTAAATGTGCGCATTGTCCTTTCTTGTTTCATCAAATCTGTGCTTATGAGTCAGACATCCTGAATAGAGGTTCTGGTATGTTTATTTGTCCTCATCATCGATGCACTGAGTGTAGTCGCTCTACTGCATCAGCTGGTGGATTGCTGTTTCGCTGTTTAGGTTGTTTTACTGCTTATTGTGAAGATTGTTTACCTCAAGATGAGATTGAAAGTGTTGGACGCTGCCGTGAATTAGAATCGTACGGCTATCACTCCAAGCAAGCCTATTATATTAAATGTCCATCTTGCTGCCATCGTGAAGGTCTCAAACCGTCGGGAGTACTTGGTGATCAAAACCAGGAAGAGGAAGGAAAGACTGAAGCGGCAGAAACTTCGATCCTGGATGAGAAAGAAGAAGCGAATGAATCAAAAGAAGAGAGACCAGAAGACAATCCAGCGATGGATGTCTCGATGTCCCACATACCGGTAGAAGGAGCTGAGGCTGGTTACATTCCTCAACTTCATACGCAATATATGCTCATTAAATGGAAAGAGATTGTTCCACCTCCTCCACCACCGCCAAAGAAGAAGAGCGCGCCTCGATCTGCATCAAAGAAGCGAAGAAGAAGCAGTACTGGGAAGAGGAAAACTCCTGTCAAGAAAGTGAAGAAAGAAGATGCAGGTGATGAAGATGAGGAAGAAGATGGAGATGAAGAAGCAGGAGAGGAGGAAGATGAAGGAGAGGATGACGATGCGGAAGAAGGACCCGATCCTTATAGCGAGATTTCTTACGGTAAGTTTATATCATGAACTGTAATCGTCTCATTCTCTGATGTTATGACATGTGTTTAGAATCGGATCTCTCGCATCCTAAAGTTCCGAAGATTTTAACATATGAAAGTGCTTTCCAACTATTCCTAACAGATGCTCATCTCAAGCAGTTAATAGATATCTACGAGCAAATAGTAACAATAAAGAAGAAGGAAGGCGATGGTTTGACGAATAGTTCGAAGTTCAGCTCCTTCGATACTGTAGCAGACTTCTCTGTGGTCACAAATAAGATAGAAGCAGGTAAGAGGTTTATCCTTCTTCCTTTGTCTCTCGTATGCTTATTCATTATTGTTTGTATTATTATAGGTCGATATCGTGCTACTAGTTTGTTTTTCAATGATTTGAACTATGTCATTGAAACGAATTTAGTAAAGAAGATGATGAGATTTATTCCTGGTGGATATAGAGATCTGAAACATCGTATTCAAGATGATTATTCTGCATTAAAAGATTATTTGAAAGATGAAATTCTTCCAAAGATTGAATAAGAATAATAAAAACAAATCCAAGATGCTAACTTCCCTCTTCGATATACTTCTACTAGATATCATTGCGACAATGAAATATTTATTATTATTATTATTCTTCGACGAATATCATTTCTTCAATTTCCTTTTGATTCAAATTTTTAAGATAAACAATGAAGATTTCAATCGTGATGATAGAGATCAAACAATCAACTGGAATGGAAATGAATCGTTTAATTTGTATCAATGTTACTTCAGTATTATCATATTGATTCACGGAAATATTCACATGTATAAATATATTGATCAATGCATTCAGTGTATGTTGATAAATGTGCAGTGTTTCAAAGATAAGTCGATATTTTATAATATTCGCGAATCTTCTCAAGTTCATACAGCTAACTAAATTAGGAAAATTAAGAGAGAAAATGGGTTTGAGAAAATTCGGACAGATGATGACGATTTAGTGACAGGTGGCCTTGTTACTTTATACATTTGTCTTGAAGAAGGGTGTGATGACAACTAATCCGATTCTCGGCGTAGCTATCGTCTATGATGATGAAACTGTTTACCCCGGGATTGAACTAAAGCCTATGCCAAAAGAAAGTC
>VFQN01007401.1_pt1 | contig 11848 bp, 6 predicted proteins | sample 3512371 | NCBI WGS metagenome assembly VFQN01 (sample SAMN10412370, study PRJNA504923) | tailings metagenome | isolation source: Replicate 2 from Balatoc abandoned mine | place: Philippines: Itogon, Benguet | collected 2017-08-28
GCCGTCCCCTTCTCCACTTCCCCATCCCCTCCCCCGTTCCCGCCTCTTCTCCCATCTCCGCCTCCTCCCCCACCTCCATCCCCTCCGCCGCCGTCTTCATTTTCCCCAACCTCACCACCGCCACCATCTCGTCCACTCCCACCTCCTCCCCCTTCCTCGCCTCTCTCTCCTTGTCCCCCTCCCCCTCCCCCACCCTCACTCGCTCCTTCCCCCGCCTCCTCTCCAATTTGGGTCTCCTTCCCTGCCTTCTCTCCCCTCCCCGTCACTTCCTACCTCCTCTCCCGCCACCTTCACCTCCCCAACCCCCATATATAATCATCGCCATGTCCTTCACCCTCACCTACCTCGCCATCCCCCGCTTCCTCTTCCACTCTTCCCTCCTCACCGCCTCACCTCGCGTCTCCTCCGCCCTCCTCCCCGCCACCTCCATCTCCCCACGCCCCCGCCGTTGCCCTCACCCTTCCATCCTCACCACCTCTCTCGTCTCCTCCTTACACACGAACTCTCTGCAGCGGGCCGAGTCCCTGGCTTTGCACTGGCGCGTGTCGATGCCGGCGACGTACCTCTCATGACACCTTCACGTGAACCAGCACCAGCGCTGTCCATCTTGGAGGAGCGGGTTGTGGCACTCAACCCGCTCAAGGCGTGCATCTTCCACATCCGCCGCCGCGGCAACCAGGATGCAGGTCGACGTGCAGAGACGCTGCAGTGGGGCGGGCGTGCGCACACCATCATTTCCGGCAACGCCTCCATGCAAGACCTGGTGAGGGAGCTCAGCACGTTCGCTGTGCCACAGCACCCCGACCGACTGCCTGAGCTGGTTCGCATCATCTTTGCGGACGCCGCAGCTACTGATGCACAGATCATGCAGCTTCTACGCTCCAGCACGTGCTTGTTCGTGCGCCCTAGAGTCATCATGTGGTGGGCGAGACACATCGCCGCTACGTACAACATCGCCCTGGATGCAAATGCGCTGAACGCTTGGGACGCCCTCGGCGACGGACCCGTGGTTCCGGAGCAGCTGCGCCATGCCGTGGTGGCCCCGCCAACAGAAGAAGCCGCCGAACAGCTTGCACAGGTGTACATTGCCGACCGAGAGGGCCCTGCTCGTGTACGACAGCGACTGGAGGACGTGCGCACTGCACCACCACCAACACCTACTGACGAGATGCAGCGTGCAGCCGAAGCTGCAGCCCTAGCCGCAGCGGAACACACCATCACACGGCGCATTGAGGCCGCAACCCGCCGTGTGGCCACTCTCACAGCAGCTATGACGGAGCAGCGACGCGCAGCACTCGCTGCTGGAAGGGGCGGTCGAGGCGGACGGCAGCACCGCACCGAGATCAGACTCTCCAGAGACCTTGTGCGTGCAGCCCTCCAAGCAGTGAGTTGGACGCCCGACTGGCGGGCTCTGTGGCGTCACCATCGTTCAACCCTCGACCTGGCTACCGCCATGCAGCGTCCTGGCTCCCCCAGCTGCATTGAAGGCATCTCACCTCGGCACCTCGCCGACTACCTTGGACGCAATCGTGCCGTTCTACAGCCCACCATCGCTGCCGCCATCGCAGATCATGAGGCGCAGGAGCAACATGCACGACAGACTACTGCGGCTGTGGATATACCGACAACAACACAGCTCCAGCCTCCAACAGCACCTCCACCAACCCCTCCCGTGCCTCCAACTACAGTTCCGACGCCCACAGCACCTACAGTACCTGCCGCCGCCGCACCACTTCCCCCACCAATACCTGCCGGATGGACTCTGCGCCACGGCGTCCCACCTGGCGTGGTTGACAACCCTGCTGCTCGCTGGGGGCGCAACTTCACCACCTGGGACGCACTGCTGCGCAGCACTGCCGGACAACCCTCTCTCACGGACAGCTTCCTCTACATGCCGCTCATTGTAGATGCCCTCCTACCGGCGGATCAGGCTATGGCCGCCTTCCCATTCCAGCGACCGCCTGGTTGGCACTTGTTGGTGGCACGCCTACGCGCCGGTTGTGCAGCTCATAACATCACCGCGGACCAATACCGGCTCGACAGGCCATGGCACATCTCCACCGCCGACCAAGAACACATCGTCACGACGGCCCTACCGTATACCGTACGACAGGTCATTGCCGTCCTTCCTGGCGCCTGCAAGACGCGCAACCCAATCTGGCCGGACGTCAGCGCCGCTCTCACAGCAGCGGACGAGAACGCTGCCTTCATCGAACCGGAGGATGCTCCTGCTGCCGGTACGTCTAACGGCACACTCTCTTGATGCATTGATACGTGAATGCTTTGTTGTGTACATTATCACCCGTACCTGTTCTCAAGTACACTTCACTCCACCCACAGCAGCGGTTGTACCGTTGCACTCTATTCACACATCCTCACAAATTGCGCAATTGTAGAGGATCCATCGCACCTGCAACATTTGATCCTCGGACATGACATATGTACATCCAATGTCCATGCAGGCACGCCACCTCCTGCCGCTACCGATGCCACTGCTCCATGTGCACCAACCGTACCAACCGCTGCAGCTGCCGCACCTGGTGAGGCCCTCGTATGCTACATATTAACCCACAGCGACTGATAAACAACTGTCCTACATATATTACCCTACGGATTGCATGCACTTGCGTACGTGTACAACTTTGCTCCTGCAACCTACTGCTGGATACCATTATGAGGTGCTAGAGCCACACGTGCTACTCACAAGTACTTACTACCTTCCCGCCTCCTCTCCCACCTCCGCTTCCTCCCCTGCCTCCTTCTCCCTCGCCGCCTTCTCCACCGTCACCACCTCTCCCACCCCCGTCTCCGTCCCTGTCCTCTCCCGCCTTCCCACCCTCGTGCCTACAGCACTTGGAGTCCCTGCCGCTGCCCCACCTCCTCCCCCGCCGATACCTGCTGGATGGACTCTGCGCCACGGCATCCCTCCTGGCGCTATCGACAACCCCGCTAACCGCTGGGATCACAACTTCACCACCTGGGACGCACTGCTGAGCAGTACCGCCGGACAGCCCTCCCTCACGGACAGCTTTTTCTACATGCCCCTCATTGTAGACGCCCTGCTGCCAGCGGATCAGGCTATGACCGCCTTCCCTTTCGAGCGACCCCCCGGTTGGCACTTGTTGGTGGCACGCCTACGCGCCGGCTGTGCAGCACATAACATCACCGCCGATCAGTATCAGCTTGACGGGCCGTGGCACATCTCCACCGCCGACCAAGAACACGTCATTGCGACGGCTCTACCGTACACCGTACGGCAGGTCGTCGCCCTCCTTCCTGCCGCCTGCAAGACCCACAACCCAATCTGGCCAGACGTCGCCGCTGCTCTTGCAGCAGCGGACGAGAATGCTGCCTACATCGAACCGGACGACGCGCCTGCTGCCGGTACGTCTTACTGCACACCTTTGGTGCGTGCCTCGTCGTCGTGCCTCTTTATGTGCACCACCACCTACAACTGCATGCTAACACACCGCTGCTACCCCACTGCTGCACCCTGTAAACAAATTGGCCTTACGTACACTTGCAATGTACATCCAATGCCCGTACAAACACGCCACATGCTGCTGCCACACGCACCTGGCAAGCCCCACATACATTGCGGCTAGTCCATAACTATCCCACGTATTGTGTCGCTGACGCTCTCACCATCTTCCTCACGCAGAAGTGCCCGCCGTTGACGCTGGCCCTACCACACTGGCAACTGCACCAACTCAGCCAGCAGCGCCTACCCCGCCGCCAGATGGTGAGTGTCGTATAAACCGTGATCAAACTCGCTCCAGTCCACTAGATAATATGCATAAAATGCATAGCTGCCAACATAACAACTGAGCTGCACCTTCATATATTAACATACGTGCACCGCCATCTGCACTACAGGTACCACGCTCCCGACGCCGGATGAACCGTTAGGTCCTATGGCGGGCATCGCAGACATCGAGTTAACACGCCCACCGATACTGCCCACCGACGTACCGGAGCTCCTTCAAGGCAACCACCACCGCGTCACGTCGTTCCTGCAACGCGCCGGAGTCCTGATCAGCTGCACGGGCGGACCAGGCACGCGGTTGGAGAGCGATTACCAACCCCACATCTGGGCGCGCTGCCACCCGTACAGCTTCCCAAACGGCCGCAACTCAGGCATGCGCACACCAGGCATGTCAGAAGCGTATTGGCGCAAGCACATCGTGCTACGGTACCCAGAGTCACAATACGGTGGGCAACCAAGCCTGCTGTGGCACCTGGCAGACACGCAGCTTCGCCACGACGCCAACTCGACCGTACATTTCATGGCAGCCGCTTCCCCACACATCCTCCAGCCGCTGCAGCACTTCACCCTCGAGGACGCCCGTGCAGCAGCCATCATCCTAGCCGCGGATCCGCACTCCGAGGTACGCCGCCGTGCCCTTGCCAACGCCCCAGAGCGCGTGCGAGCCTTTGCCAACACGCTCCACGTGGCTACAGTGCGCCTGGACGGCTCCGATGCGTTCTACAGTCGCTTCCGGAGCGAAGTGGCAGCCGTGTGCGTCGGCATGGGCATGCCCAACTTCTTCTTCACCCTCAACTACTCGGACCTCACGGCAAGCGCCGTGGCTTACGTTGCCGGGCAACGTATCCACTTCCGATCGGACACGGCTGCACCGACGGACGCCGGCCAACCGGAGGTCCGATGGGAGCGCTCTGCCCGCAGCCCCATAGGCTGTGCACTCAACGCCTGGGCCTCGCTGAAGGCATTCTGCGAGGTAATGTTTGGCTGGGACATTGAGGACAACAAGCGGCTGCCAGATGCACACCGGGGACCGGTCGGCCCCGTATCATATGTGCTGAACAAAGCTGAAGTGACGGGGCGCGGAGCGCTACACAGCCACGGCGGCAGCAAGATCGATGCTCTGGACGCGCAGCGTGTACAGCGTGCATTCGACACCGCGGTACAAGCAATGCGGGCCGCAGCGCACACCGATGAGCCACCTCCCTCCGCTGCAGACGTCCGCTCCTGGCCACCCGTCCTCATACAACTCGTCGAGGCACTCGGCTGCACCACGTTGCCAGCGCCCTTCACCGCACCACCCACCGTTGCTGCACGCAACCGTGAGCCCTTTGAGCCAGCTGCCGACGTGCTGCCCCCCGACACGCCACCGGAACCGCTGCTGCTGCCACGGCCACACGACCCAGACCAGCCTGCTTCTTACAGCCTGGACATCTTACTGCGCAACGCACACTGGCCGTGTGATGCTCTGCCAGCAACGCAGCACGCGCTGGACACCGAGACGACGCCACCGGTACCACGCACCTGGCCCCGTCTGGTGAGTTCCTTTAGCGGACCTTGCAACCAGATGCACTATAAGCCTGAGCAGCGTTCTTCTGCCCCAATCAAATGTATGCAAGATACTCTGCTACTCCTCCACGACACACGCAATGTATGTACGTACATACATACATACTGGTCGCTGACCCAAATTCACCGTCCCATGCAACTGCCCACCAGCTGACTGCAGAGGAGCTACACCACCTGGCATACGACCGCAACCTCATGGCCCGTCACCTCGCACACTGCAAGCTACACTTGGAGCTCCACACGCACATGTCTACGTGCTGGAAGATCTCTAGACTCATTTGCCGGCTGGCCATGGGACGACAAATAGTGCCGAACGCAGTGCAGCTGTCAGAAGAGGGCCCCCTCCTTCTCCTACAGCGCGCCTGCGAGATGATCGTGCCCCACATGGACGCCATCTTGCTCGCATTTGGATGCAACAACTGCACCACCACCATCTACGAGGCCAGCCACGACATGGCACTCGCTCTGCCGTCGGCACTCAAGACCTGGCTGAACACACCGGAGGAGCAGCGCGGCCCCTGTCCCGTCCGAGCACTCGACACCGCCATCGACCAAGCGTACTACTTGGTCAAATACATCGGCAAAGACCAGTCCGACCTCTTCATCGAGAGCTTGCTGCGCGCCGCCTATCACCTCACACGCGGCGCCGTCGGCACAGCCACCCCACACCACACAGCTGCTACCACAGATGCAGCAGCGCCCCAGGCTCCAGCCGCAGCCACAGCCGCAGCCGCACCTGGACCTATGCAGCCACCGCAGCCACCCCCCACTGAAGAGCACATGCTGAAATCAGCAATCCATGCCGTCACAGGGCAGAGCTCACATCCGTTCGCCATGATGGCCTACCGGCTCCTCGGCCACCCTACGGCCCTGCAAACCTGGGCATCCGTGCCGCTGGACCCCCGCCCCTTCATATCCATCGTGCTCACTGGCAGCACCACACACGTGATACAGCCCTACCAACTGGCCGAAGCAGGCGACGCCAATCCACACCTCCGCACGGTGCGCTGGTCCGACGATTACATCTACAGCAACGACCAACTCGACGACCTGTACCACGGCACGTATGTCACAGCCATGCTGTACCAGCGCAAAGGACTCGACATTGCTACACAAGTACAGCTGCGAACAGAACAAGCCGCACAGCGTGTCAACCAGCAACCACACACTCCTGCTGCGCCTCCTCCTCCGCCACCACAGCACAACGACCAACCAGACGACGCAGCTGACGGCCCCGATGGTCCCCCCCACCCCCCCAACCTGCAGCACATGCTACTGTTCCAGCCAGCACATCCCCTCTACCTCACACACCGCTTAGCGCCGCGCCGGCGTGCAGTCATCCCCCGTCTGCTGGGCACGCCCCCTCCCAAACCCAGCCCTGACGACGAATCTACCGCAGCACAGGAGTGGTACACCTGGAGCCTGGCGCTCTTCCACCCCTTCCGCGGCCGCCTTGTCGTACCACCTCAGACGCCCAAAGACGTGTGGACCGCGTACGAGCAACGCTTACACGACAGCAGCGTCTCCGCCGAAGACCCCAGCGTGCGCGTCAAAGCAGCAAATTACCTCGACCACATCCGCATGTGGCAAGCCAACGCTGCTGCATTCGTCAATGCAAGCATCCGTGCGCGAACACGGGCACGTGTCAGACGCGCTGACATACGCCGTGCAGAGCGTGAAGCGCGGCACCCTGGACACGATCATGAAGGCTCGGGCAACGACACTCAGGTACGCAGGCGAGACACGGTGACTCCTCAAACTGGGTGAATTAAACTTTGACGTGAAGGTTCTTTGCGTCTAACTTAAATCACGACAACACATTATCCCACTGATGGAGCCGCAAAGCATGTTGCACTTTGCTGTTGTTCACCACTGATACACCAGATGCCTCAGGTGTCCCCACTCATAACCTATCGTACCCATGTGCGCACCCCACCGCAGTACTTACCCACACACACCCCTATACGTGTACACACCTACGCTACATCTAACCACCCCTACACTGCACGCTCTTTCCCCCTCCTCCCCACCAAGGCATCTTCCGACGACTCTGATGACGCCCTCCTGGAACCCATCGGCCCCGATGAGACCGAGCAACTGCTCCACGTCCCCGCTGAACAACAAGACGCCCTGAATCGCACGCTAGACGCTGCACCTGAGCTTCCTGCAGACCGTGAAACCGAATACAGCGCCACCGCCATTCAATGTGTGCCGCCCTTCGAAGAGCCAGCCTACAATGCACCCCCCGGCGACGAGTTTGGTGCACGTGGCGTGCAAGTAGCGACGCCAGACCACCTAGCCGCCATCCCCCTGTGGACAGCAGCTGCAGCGGCATACAGGTCCGTCGCTGAAGGCGACCACATTCCAACACTTCCCACCAACCAACACCTACACTTACAACGTGCAGCCGACGGCACCCTGGAAGCGCGCATCTTCGTACTACATGGGGATGCCATCCAAGAAGCCGGACCTGCAATGCACCCCGGCGAACCGCCCCCATTCATTGCCGTCAGCCCCGACATCCACGCCTCAGACACCATCGAGCTGTTCACACTCAACGAAGGACAAGCGGCCGTCTTCCTCTACCTGGTACACCAGCTTGACTTGGATGTGGCCGCCGAGCGAGACGATGGCAACACACCAACGCCACCACCCAGCCGCTTCATCGTCCAAGGCGAACAAGGCAGCGGCAAGACGCGGCTCATCCGCGCAGTACAGTGGCATGCCTTCCAGCGGCAGTGGGCCAGATGGCTAACGGTGACGGCATACACGTGGCGAGCGGCAGGGCACATCGCCTCGCCCTGCCAAATCCCCATCTCCTCCTGTTCCCTCTTTGGTGTTACGCCCGGAAACCAGACCCGCTCCAACAACACCGCTCGGGTAAGCCACTAACCCCTGTTGCCCTCCACCGTATTCCAAAGCACACCGCTGCTCTGCCTCTGATACTGCTTGACAACTTTGCAATGCACTACACCGCTCCTCAATGTCCTATGCCTCATTCCCCCTACCCGCCACACTGCCCCTGCAGCTCAACCAGCGCATACCTGGCCGCCTGATCGTGACGGACGAGTTCTCCATGACCAGCGCTGAGCACCTGGGCGAGTGCAACGCGCTTGCCAACGCCGGCCTAAACCGCCTACGCAACCAACCCCTGGGACACCGTGATATCATGAACGGCCGCTCCAACGGCTTCATGGGAGACATCAATCAGCTCGCCCCAGCAGCAGGCACAGCACTCAGCCACGACGCTGCCGCGTACCTCAACATACCCGGCCTGGCGCCCACCCACGCCCACCCTACCACCCCAGCCGACACACCCAACGCACTCCACCGTGAACGCGGACTCCAAGTCTGGCGCGACCACCGAGACGTCTTCATCCTAACGGGACAGGAACGCATCGCAGCCGGCGCTGTGGGACAGCTCCTACGTGAAGGCGTACGCCTATTTGGACAGGTCCAAGTAGATCCCACAGCCCCGCCCGCCGAGCACCGCCACCAACAACGCGCCCTCCGGGAGCACATCACTGCCTTTGTGGATGCCCTTAACAGCCGCGTCGCCAACTTCAACCTACCGCCCGGTGCACGCACGTACCCAGAACGCCGGCGCGTGGTTGTGCAGCGCAACCGCCTCCGCCACCCGCTCAACAACCTCCTGGCAGCGCGAGACCCCGCAAGAGGCACACAGCGCATCATAGCGTGGACTGCACAAGACTTCCACGTCCCCGGCCACCACCAACCCCCCGTACCACTCCGCGGCACACATGCCGCTCTAGCGCGAGAGCGAGCACCCGAGCGCGTCCGCGACATCGCCCCAACCACCTACTACTTCGAAGGCATGCTGTACGCTCTCTTGGACAACAAGGCGCCAGGAGCAGGCCGCCGACGCAACACAGAAGCCATCGGACGCGGCCTACTCCTCGACCCACGCGAGCCCCCTGACCCCAACCCCAACGCTCCCATCCGCCTGCTACAGTACCCTCCCGCCGCCCTGATCGTCCAGCCCCTCGATGTGCAATTCGGCAACGACCTCAACGCCGGGCTGACTAACGACATCCGGCTGCCCGAAAACACCATCGCCCTCACGCCCACTTATACAGACATCGGCCAGCTGAAACTGCCGCAACCCGTCCAACTCGCACACGGGCAGGGTGAGGTGAGGGCCATCAGCATCAAGCGCTACGGCATCCCCGTCGGCTCTGCATACGCCGTCACCGACTTCTTCGTGGAAGGCGCCAACCTACGTCAACAGTGGTGGGCACTGGACCTCAAACCCCCACCATGGGGAGCACACGGCACCCGCGTCTCTGGCCGCAGCGTGTACGTATGCACCTCCCGCTTCCACCAGGACAGCGAGCTCCGCCTGCTGCGACCCCTATTCGACCCCGACAATGAAGACGAGCGCCAGCACATCATCGACCAATTTGTACACGCAGCCACGATGCCCCCCGACCTCATTGCAGAGCACCGCCGCCTCACACAGCTCGCACAGGAGACGCGGACACGCCACGCGGCCCTCTTCCAGCAAGCCGCGGACTTGGCACGGCCCAGGCAACCACTCCCCTAAGGGTGAGAACCACACGGGACACCAACATTCGGGCTTCTTTGTCTGAAAGAATTGGTGCTACCCCACGAAGCCCGTATATGATCCTCTACATGCATCACATCCCTACCGTACCACCACCTCACTGACTGCTCCTTCCTCCGTCCCTACCCCGCCACAGAATGACAACCACACGGTCCGTACTGGACTACTTGCGCCAGCTCATCCCGACAAACGTCGCAGATGCTAGCAGTGCTACAGATACCCATCCTACTGCACATGCCAAGGGTATCTGGCAAAACACGGAATGCACGAGCTGCATTTGTGAGAGTACCGCACATGTAACAAGTGGCCAACTTGACGTCTTATGACTTACGTGTATTAACCCACGAACCTTCTCCTCCCCAAACAACCCGCCCACCAACAGCAAGCTCCTGCACAGCATACCATTCACAGCCCGTAGTGTACAGTCCATTCGGCCCTCTCCATATCGCAGCCAACCGTACAGCCTAACCAAACTACCTGCAACCACCGGTACCTACCTACCTATCTACCTACCGTTGCGTCCCATCTGTGACATGCTCCCACACAAACTCTCCTCCTACCTGTGTGCGCTCCAACAGGCAGGCCAGCATTCTGCCGAAATGCGCTCCTCTCACGAATTAAGGGTGCATGACTGTACGCCCTGTAGGAGCACCTGCAGTCGGGGAGCATGTGATACAGCAGGTGTCCAAAAAGCCCGACACGTATAGTTGCTATAAAGCACCGAATGGAACTCTGGTCGCACCACTCCAACTCTCCACGATACCCCAACCACCTCCAACAACCACCTCGACTCCAACGACCTCCTACACCACTCTCGCCCCTCGCCCCTCGCCCCTCACCCCTCACCCCTCACCCCTCACCCCTCACCCCTCACCCCTCACCCCTCACTCATCACCCCTCACTCATCGTTCTCCGGAGGAAGCACAACGAACTGCAAAGCACCAGACCAGTGCCTCAACCGCAAGTTCTTGGCCCGCCATGACGCCACCGGCTGTGCCGAAACCCGCCTAGCCGGCACATCCATCCCAAATATTGCCACCGCCGCCGGCGCTGACAACACCACCCACCCGCCCCGCAACTGCGACCTCTCTTCCATCCACAGCGTCACGTGCGCATCCCCCTCTGCACCTGCTCCCCCACACCTGCTGCACGCCGCAGCCTCCCAAATGCGGGTGCCGCACCTGCAACACACCGCACCAAATCTCAGTCGTATCACCCCAACGCTGCTCCCCAACCCACACAGATCCCACCACCCACCCACCTGCTGCATGCACGGCCAACAGTCGTCGTACCATAGTCAAACGCCAGCAGCTCGGGATACAACGTGTCCTCGAGCGGCTGGAGAACCAGGTAAGGATTGGCAATAAACGGCTCAGACACAACTCGCTCCGCCGACGGACGGCGCTCTGGAATTCCGTTGGGCCTGCAACGCATACGACACATCTGAATTACGCTTCACTCCCACTGTTACATACAGTCGCTATCGCACCAACTCACCGCATTCCAACGAGCCAATCTGTAACGCCTCCGAAGCAAGCTCAATTCAGAAGCTAAAAGTTACAACAAAGCGCACAAAATCAAGCACCTACTCAACGCTCTTACATACTCACACCTTCTTGGACCACACCCGCTCCTAACCACAACCACCTCCCAACCGTCCGGCTTCGCAACTCCCACCAACGCCCACCTACCTCATCACCTCACGCAAAAGTTTGCTCCGGGTGGGTGCAACGCACCCGATTCATGTTGCTCCGCGCCTGCCTGCCTGCCTGCCTGCGTCGACCAAAGTTTCAAACCTGGGCCCAACTGCGCATACCAGCTAGAAGATATAGCTGTCCTCTATTCCATGACATAGGCCTGGAAGCCAGGAAAAATCGGAAAGAGAAGAAAGGTTTTGCGACAGGGACAGGGACGCGTTGAAACATGCGCTC
>VFQN01007402.1_pt1 | contig 11846 bp, 24 predicted proteins | sample 3512371 | NCBI WGS metagenome assembly VFQN01 (sample SAMN10412370, study PRJNA504923) | tailings metagenome | isolation source: Replicate 2 from Balatoc abandoned mine | place: Philippines: Itogon, Benguet | collected 2017-08-28
CTTGAAGCTGACGACGCAGGAGGCTCTGAGGAGACAGGTTTCGTCAAGCTTGCCCACACCAGTAAATCGGTGGCAAGGCTCCTGCAGCACTCCGTCCATTAGTGGCACCGAGCAATCATGCTAAGGCCGTGCCTGGCCAACACAGTCACAAGAGGCCATGGGCGTGGCTTAGAGGCTTGGAGGCTCGCACCTGGCTGGCACGCAGAGAGCCTATACCTCTGCTCGCGCGCACGTGCTTGTAGGTGTACCGCCCAGTTGCTGGTCATGGACCACTACGACATCGGGTACCGAGGGAGTTATGGAACGGCCCTCGCCTGCACATGTTCGTGCAGCTGTCGCCTCAGGCGTCAAGGGATGGAAGGGCTGGGGTTCCCAAGCTGCCAGCAGGGACGGGTTTGTAGCTGCTGCGCCGGTGGTACACCTGTCAGGTTGCACAGGTAGGTTGCATGGTACTTGGCCGACTGCAACCTGCGGCGGATCTGGGCGCCTGCGCCACAGCGGACCAAGGCTGAGTGGTTTGCAAGCTGTCTACAACGAAGGCCAACCAAGGCGGGTGGCCCTGAGCTGCAGGGTCACAAGGGTGTTGCGTTCGCGGGGGTGCGTTGAGCTGCGCGGTTTCGTGGCGCGTGGGACACAGACACGGGCACGCCCTGCACGAGTGAATTTCACGTGTCCGCAGGACCAGTCCTTCCTTGCTACGAGCATACCGTACCCTGCCGTTGACTAAGACGCCTAGGGCTGTACGCTTTCCACACGGGTGGCGACTGGCGAGGTGCCCACGGGTGGCGCAGGGCACTCCGGCCTGCTCCGGCATTACCGTACCTTAGTGCGCCCCCTTACTGGCCAGCATGGCAGCATGTGACAGCTGCAGCCTTGTTCACTCCTGCAGCATTCTTGCACACGTTACACGTTGCCTCGTTGAAGCGCACCGTCGTACACATTGCAGAGCTGCAGGAAGGTGGGGCCTCCCCTGCAGTGGCAACGGTAACCGTTATCAAACACCTTCCTTGGTAGGATGACAGCCTCGCTACGCTCTTGCTATGCAAGAAGGAGCACGCAACCGACGCCTCTTGAGGAGCGCTGCACCGAACACGGAACGTTTCCTTACCGACTCGCTCGCAAGTTGCAACCTTGCGTCTCGACGAATGGCGTCTGCACTCAGGCAAGGATCATCTTATCGACTCGACCCCTACAGTGATTCCGATTTCCAGTTCGGGCGACCCGTGGTGACAAGGCCATGGAAGAAGGTGAAGGGCGCTGCAACTATCGGGCTTTGCAGCTTCTGGCGAATTGCGCTTTGTTGCAATATCCAGTTCAATAAAACTCATATGTGCAGGTCGCTTTGGCAATAGGGCTGCTTATAGCGGGAACAGTGCTCCTTTCCGTGGGCCTTGGACTCTACCTGACAGGCCATAAAGCGTCTTCGGGTAAGTTTCGAATGGCAAAGCTTGGGGCTATTGATTGTCACTTTGACGCTTGTCCCTCCAAGTCGGGTTTGGGGCGCCCCTGTCAACCTCCCGTGTGGGCAACCCGCTCCAGGTTACCCTACGTGTGCACACACGCGAGCCCTTCTGCAAGCCGTAGAAAACGGCGTGTACGGCACATCAAAGGCGTTGCTCGTTCCTAGGCATCTACCTTCCCCGAACTAGCCAACTGTTTCTGTGTCCACTCCCCCGCTTCCTGCCGACCCCCACAGAACTGGCCATGGTCATCCTGGGCTCCCTGTGCTTCATCCCGGGGTCCTACCACACGTACATCGCCTGGAAGGCCTGGTACCGGGTGGACGGCTATGACCTCAACCAGATACCTGACTGGTAGACGCTGGCTACGCGTTGACAGAGTGGCACCCCTCATGCAGGCCCATCTGCAGGACACGCAGTGTACCGTTAGTCAAGTTGGTGTCGCCAGGGGCATGCATATACCGGTTGCAAAGTGGAGGCATTCCCGTGTTGGCCAGGGCGTCAGTGGTGTAGGGGCCATGAATTCCTGCGGTTGTCCGGAGGGGACCACAGTGTTCAACAGCGGCCGGGCAGCTGGCCTCACAGCTGGCTTTTGCAGCGTGTGTTGCACTTGTAGGGCTGTGTTGGATAGTACTGGATGGAGGTCGGTGGCCGTGGACTACCAGCACATGACTATGTACAGCTGACCGTACCTGACATGCACCCATGCATAAGCATAGCGGTTACTGCTTGGCATACTCATTGCATAAAGCACTGACTGCATGGTTTGGTGTTTGGTGAAGCCTTGGACATTACCGTAAACTGCCGCGAGCATTAGGGGGACCTGCGTTGCCTGTTATATGGTATGCAGGTATGGTGGTGGCTGTAAGGTAGTGGGCCGCCCCGAGCTTGCGTGCTTGCGAGCGGATTGCAGCTTGTAAGCTGCTTTCAAGACAACCTCCTACATTGCTGTTCATGGTCCCGTCTCTGGCCTGCTAACGCCGCTGTTGCAGCGACCTCCGAGGGTGTAAACGGGTTCTGAATCAGGCGTAGGTCTGCATGCAGGCTACAGCTACCACACCCTGAGGGGCGGCTAAGCGCCCTGAGCCGTCAACACTTCTGCCACTTAGTGAATAAATGCCAACAACGTCCGCCAGCCTCGTCCCCAGGACTGTAGCGCCAGGTTGTCCAGCTCTTCATCATCCTTGCCCCCTCCAATACGCCCCATGCGTGCTTTGGTCCATCGAGCCCCAACGCCTCCCACAAGCAGTCCGCGGCCCATGCTCTACAGCCAGGCTCCAGCAACTGCTATCTTGCCAGACCAACGGTCACTACCGTACCTCATTCCCTGAAACAACAGCTACAACTCACGCCTCCAGCCTCTCCTCCCAGTACAACCCAACCCCCACGGTTTCCTCGCGTTTTACGCGTACCCCCATCCCTGCTTCACGCCACCACCTTTGCCAGGTAGCTCATGTCCACGATCTTCATGTCCGACGTGACGTCGCACTTGACGATGCCGTCCGCCACGTCCACGCCGATGAGCGTGCCCGTCACGCCCAGCACGTCCTGCGCTTCCGCCTTGATGACCTTGACCTTGTCGCGCTTGGTTGGCCGAACCACCAGCAGCGACCGCGCGTCGTGCGTCTCCACCTCGCCTGGAGGTGGGGAGGAGGGAGCAGGGGGACAGCGGTGGGGTGCGTTTGGCGGTGGTAGCGCCAGGTAGGGCTGCGGGTGTGGGCACCAATTGTCTACCATACTTCTTTAGCACAGTAGCAAAGCTGTCAAGTGGATGAGGGTGAGACACCCCAACATGAGTGGTAACCCAGAATTCTGAACTAGTGAAAGGAGTTGGTATGCTTGTCGCGGTTGGAGGCAGTCCGATTGCTGTTCCTGGCTGTCCACGGAGCAATGTCCCTGCCCTGGACGCACAGCGCAGCTTGATGTACGGCGTGCGGCGCAACTACTTGGAACTGCCAGGGTGTGTGCTGTTGAACCCTACACGCCCAGCCACGCACCTCCTGGCGCGAAGCCGGTCTCTTGCGCGAAGGTGCCGACCTGCACCGTGCACGAGCCGTCATGCTGCGCCGTGCGCACCACGCCATGCCGCCCGTCCGGCAGCTGCACCAGGATGCCCACCCAGGTGGTGAAGTCCTCCACCACGCCAACCACTGCGGGCGTGCCGGCATCCAGGCCTGCAGGGGTAGGCGGAGCGAGGGTAGGGGGAAGCGTTACAGGTAGCAGACACTAAACCGCCCAAGTCTGCCTCACGAGTTTGCATGGGGGGCAAAAAGATGCCAGTTTTCATCCCAGTTGGGATTGGAAGAGGCAGAAGCGAAATGCAATGTGCCCACCTGGTGTCCCTGGCGTGTAGATGTGGCCTGGCGTGAAGGCGGGGGTGTAGGCGGATGGCATCCCTGGTGTGGGCGCCGTGAGGCCGGGCGTGCCGGTGGCTGCGTTGCCGGGCGTGTAGCCCTGCTCGTAGTGCCCCCCGGGGGTGGGCGCGGTGTCCATGCCGGGCGTGGGGGCGGGCAGGTAGGGCGTGCGGGCCAGCCCGGGCGTGGGCGCCAGGTTGGGCGAACCTGGGGGAGTGGAGACACACACAGAGGGACGGAATGTATGGCTGGGCAGCTGGACGAATGCTTCCACCCTGATGTTTACAGCTGCGATGCCAAGGCTGCCTTAACGACGGAGCCCGTGGAGTACCCCGGGCACGTGCATTTGCTGAGGGAACAGTGAGGGGTTAGAGCTTGTGTTACGGGCCTGTGCTCACCCGCTACCGGCTGGTCCGCTGGCGTGGGCGCGTGCATGGCGTCCGAGGGCGTGAAGCCCTGCGGCGTCATGGCGGGCGTGAAGGCCTGCTGCTGCGGCGTGTAGGCGGTGCCGCCGTAGCCGGGCGTGGGCGCGGTCATGGGCTGCTGCCGCTGGTCGCCGTCGCCGTAGTAGTCGTCGTTCTCGCCGCTCGTGTGGTGGGCGGGCGTGTACGGCGCGTGGGCGGGGGTGTACGGCGCGTGCGCGGGCGTCATGGACGGGTGGGCGGGCGTCATGGAGTAGTGCGCGGGCGTCTGGGAGCCTGGGTGCGCCGGCGTCTGCGGCGGGTACCTGCAAAACAGACAACCAACTCACTGTCAAATGCTGTCCCGGTCCAGCCCTTCGCAAGCGATGCGCAAGCAAGGTGGAGTGCGCACCTGCTGTCTCCCCCGCGCGACGGCGCGCCGTACCCGGCCCCTCCTTGCCGCCCAGAGTACCCGGCCGCCCCCGCCGGCACGCCCGCCGGCGCCCCGCCCGCCTCCCCGCCCAGGTTGACGTAGTTCATGGGCACCGTCACGGCACGGCCCGCGATGGCGTCCAGCTCCAGCTGCACGTGTGTGCTGGTCTGCTGCTTCACGCGCCCGCGGTAGCCCGTGTAGGGGCCCTTCATCACCGTCACCTGGGGGTTGCACACACACGCGGCAACACCATACGTGACTGTTGGTTGCCAGGATCACCGAAGGTACGTACAGTTGGGTACCATCCATAGCAAGCGGGGAAGCACTTAAGGACGTGGACGTCCCCGCCATTCGACCCCGCCACCCCGCGGCACCCTACTTACCACCTTGCCCACGTACTGCGAGTGCGCCTGCGCGTGGAACGACCGCCCCGAGAACTGCCCGCTGCCGGGCCCTCGTCCCCCCTGCGGACCCATGGGTCGCTGCGGCAGCGCCATCTGGAACTTGCCCCCAGGCCCCGTCACGCCCCCCGGGCCGTACGCCCCGCTGCCGCCGCTGGTGGACGGGTCGTCCGGCCGCGGCGACGCGGGCGTGTAGCGTGCGTAGGGGCCGTTGAAGGAGCCCCCGGGGCTGATGCTGACGGGCGGGGTGCGGCCGGGGGTACCCCCGGCCAGGATGGCGTTGGCACGTGCCGAGTTGGACATCTGGCCCTGGCCCGTGGCGCCGCCTCGCAGCATGGTGGAGAAGGACTTGACGGCGATGTAGCCACCGTTGGCGGGGATGTCCTTGCAGTGCAGGAACAGCGTGCCGCGCCAGATGTAGGCCACGGTGCCGCCGCGGTCCTTCATGCGGCCGCTGCGGATGGTTACGTAGTCCTTCTCGCGCACCTGCACGGCCGCACATGACATGAGGTACGTCCATTAGGCACAGGGGATTGGAGGCGCCTGCGCGTCTGTTGTAGTGATGCAGGATTCAGGTACCGGGTTCGGCCCGAAGCACCCGTGTGACCCAAAGGGCTGCAACCCGGAGGGCAATATTCAGGTAGCCCAGGGGGCACTGCACCAAACCCAGCTCCGGGCAAGGCGCTCTGTGTGTTTGCAGATCTTCTCTATGCCGCCACACCTGGTTGCCGTACTGGTCCTGCGTAACAGGCTTCTGCCGGTAGTTGACCTTGCGCTGGATGTCGGTCAGGCGGCACAGCCGCACGTCGGGCTGCTCGGGGGTGCCCTGGCTCGTAAGCACCTGCGGACCGACAGCAACAAGGGCAGCAGCAGCCAAGGGATAGCAGCTCGCACCTTGCGCTGAGTATGCGCCAGGGCATGCTTGCAATAGGCACGGTCATGCTGCCTATCACTGCCGTCGGGAAGGGATGTGCTCGTACCACAAGCCCCGCCTCCTGGCCCTCGCCCCCGGGCCGACCCCGTGCCCGCCCCGCGCACCCTGCACGCGTCCTTCTCGATCTTGACCACCACTCCCGCCAGCTCGTGGCTAAGCTGCACCAGGTCGTGCAGCTGGTACTCGCCCAGCATCTCAATGCCGCTGGCCACACCCTCGCTCTCGGTAAGGTCCCTGCAGTGGTGAGCGGACATGATGCTCTTTATCAGCTGGTGAGCGCGGTACACGGGGCTACCGTAGATCCAGAACGGCATAGTGGGACTCAGAGGTGCAGCAGGTGCTGCAATAAGTGGGGACTTGCCTTGCGAAGACCTTGATCTCCTCCCGCGAGGTGTCTGAGATGAGGTAGCACAGCGCGTCCTCCACGCGCACCACCATGCCCGTGTCGCCAGAGTACTGCCCCGCCAGCACACGCACGCGCTGGCCCACCTGCAGACACAAGAGGGAACCGAGGGGACAGGGGGAGCGATGAGCGGAGACGCCGAGCAAACAAGTCCAAGCAGCACGTGAATCCACCCGACAACCACGCTGGCCGCGTACCCCCAGCCGCTACGGCTACCTCTTTTAACCCCGCTCCAAGGAGAAAGCAGTAGGCGCGCACACCGTGCGCCGGCACGCACCGTGAATATCTTGACCACCTCGTCCAGCTCGAACTCCACCTCCTCCGAGAAGCCCTTGATGTCGGGCATGGCGGACACCTTGGTGCCGTCCGCGGACATGCCAGTCACGCGGGCGGTCAGGTTCTGCAGGTCGCCCTTGACGATGCGGATCTGCGCGGCAGGGAGAGGGAGGGACAGCGAAACAGAGATGCAAGTTTGGGAGATGTCTGGAAGGTGGGACGCCTGCCGCTACCCGCCCTAAGCCATCACACGTCCCTAGCACCTTGCTCGTCGCCCGGCAGTGGATAAGTGTGAAGCTACAGGAGCGGCGTGCAGGCGAGGCCCCGGTTCCCATAGCCAGGCGTCAGGCCCTGCACCCTCGGCACCCCACGCCCCACAACCCCCAACCGCAGCTCACCCTGTCGCCTTTTGTGAAGATGGCCTTGGTTGCCGCCGTGCCGTCGGTGGGCAGCGTGGCCATGAGGGAGGACAGGTCGGTGCCGGGCGCGTCGTCGTCGGGGTTGGAGGCGGCAGCGTTGAAGCGGGCCACCTCGTCCAGCCCCGGTAACGTGTCCAGCACCGTAAGCGTCTGAAGGCCAAGATTAGGGGCAGGCGCAGGACCAGGGGCAGGGGTTGGAAGCGCAACGTGGGGGTGTCGTGAGGGGATGAGAGAAGCATCCAATCAAAGCAACAGGGCGCAACGGAGCACTCGCGCACCAAAGACTGTCTGCTCCCGCTCCGTGTATGCCTTCAGCGAGCATACGGAAATGCGCGGCTGGCCGCAGCCTGCGTGGGATACCGGAGGGGCGGCTGGGGCTCACCTTGATGCCCACTTTACGCAACAGGTACCCGCCCACGAAGGTGTGCGACAGCACGGAGTAGGACGGCATGCCGTCCTGCACCGGCAGCCGGGTCACCAGCAGGCCTGCGGAAGGTGGAAGCCCAAGGTATGAAGGCCTGGCGTTCAATGGTGGCAACCACTTGCACACCAAGGCAGGGCCTACACCAGGTGCCTTGCGCAGCCTGAAGCTGCCGGAAATCCACGGTCCCATCGCCGATAGGTGCCGGTGCTGATTGAGGTGGCCTGCAGCCGGCCCCGCGCCCTGCCCGCCACCCACCCGCAACGCGCGCCTCCTCCGGGTTGAACACCTTGGACATGGGCCGCACCGTGGGCGCCCGGCCAAAGGGGTTCTTGCGCCGCTGCTCCTCCGTCTGCGGCAACCAGGACGGGAAGCACGTACAGTCACACCGCACGCGTTGGCCCCAGCAGCTGTAGCGTCAGAGCACTGCAGCACGATTGAGCACCTCCAGCAGCTGTAGCGTCAGAGCACTGCAGCCCGATTGAGCACTGCATACCCCTTCGAGTCCCCGTATGACCTTCTCACTGCCTCCCCACGAAACACCGCAAAGGATTACACGCGGTTTGCCGACCTTCACAAGTCGACTACCAAATGTCTGAACATTCCACGTGCTTCCCACATTACCCCTCCCTGCCCGCGGCCCAGGCACGCACCCTGTTGGCCAGCTGGTTGAAGTCCAGGCGGTGCAGCAGCTTAATGGTGGCCCGCCCCGCCACGGGGTCCACGTCCACCACACGCGCCAGGTCGTCCTTGTACAGCCCGCCGCGAACACGCACCCACGTGTCGCGGGCTGGGGCAGGGCAGCGGCAGGGGAAACAAAAGAGCCGGTTCACGGCAATGCCGTAAGCACACTGATCATAGGTGACATTCTCACGAGCTGCGCAGTTGGCTTGCTGCCATACTCCCCAGCTTTCGCACGACCGCAACCCCAAGCCACAACCCCTGCGAGCAAATCGAATGTCGCACGCGATAAGACCGTTCCGAGCCGCCGCTGAGCGCTCACCCAGGTCGTCCTTTGCCTTCTTGTTGACTGTGACTGCGTCCGGCATCTCGTTGAGCGGCACCAGCTTGGCGCCCTTGCCCACGTACACGGTGCGCAGGCCGCGGATGGCGTCCATCACATGGCTCTCCTTGGCGGCCTCCACATAGATGAAGCCCTGGGGGGAGGGAACGGTGGAGGGTGGCCTGCTGTGAGCAGAGCTGATCCGGCCCGACGAGGTACACACCAAATGCGTACTGGTACACCCGGCATTAGCTGCACGGGCAGTGCATGCACCGGTGCCGCTGGTGGCTTCCGCTCCTTGCATACCAGGTTGCTCGCAAGCGTGAACACACTGCCTACCAACTCCGTTACCTTGCCCCTTGCCTAAGAAGTCCGAGTTACTAGAGCGCAGCTGCATGCTGCCCTCGGCTTCGTGGTCTTTCCCCTCTCCCCCAGTGCTGCCTTGCCATTTGCTTGCTCCTGCGCGCGAATACCCCACCGCGCCTACCCCACCAAATGCGACGCTTGCCTACCCGCCGTTGCCCAGTCCCATCGATCAAAGCATCAGCACCAGCACGTGCTTTGTGTCTCTGTCCGTCGCGCCAATTCAATGGCCGCCATCTGGCAGATGGCCCAGGGCGACGATTGCACCCAGCAGCCCTCTTTCCCTTCTCTGCCACCCCCCTGCCCCTGTTCCATCCCCCACAGCACCCCCAAGCTCGCCCTCTGGCGTCTGCTCCAATCCCACAACGCACCACTACCCCTATCCATAGCTTTAGCGCCATGAAGGCTGTCCATGTACCGCTCGCTACTCTCACCCTCCCAACAGCCCCACACACGGGTCGTCCAGCACCCCCGCCGCACCTTTTGTCCATCCCTCACCTTCCGTTAGCATCCACGTGGCTGCGGAGCCCCAAACTCCATCCCGCACCACGTCCCAGCCTGCACATCCCTCCACCCACCGGGAACTGCTACGTTCCACTTGACCCATGCGCTCTTCGCGTGCAGGTAGCAGCGTTTCCCTGAGGCCCGTCACGATCGCCTCCCTCAACGCGGTAACCCGACCCAGCGGCAGAGTACGAACCCCGGCAAGGCATTCTCGGTTTCCACTGCTTTGCCGCTCGCCGCTTACCAACCGGCAGGCGGTCAACGGCACTGCCGCCACACCCATCACCCACCCTCCATACCGCACAGCAACCATTCGTAGCCCGTGCCATACCCACCCCGTGCCCCTCCCCTTTCTACACTCCACCCTACCCACCGGAAGGTGGTCCAGCGCCACCGCGGACATGATGCTGAGCGGCGTGCCCCGCTCCGCCATGGTGTAGCTCTTCTGCAGCAGCTGCACCACCGCCTCGCGCTCGTGGCCCGCCTTGCAGGTCACCAGCCACAGCTTGGGGTCGTTGGGCGTGGGCAGCAGGCCCTGCTGCCCCACCATGCCCGTGTCCGCCGTCTCGGGGATGTCCTCGCCCTGCGGGTAGTGCGGTTGGCGGACGGCTTGTGCCCCCATGATCGATATGTCACACCCTGGAATGACAAGTGCGCAATAGCACCATGTTACCATGCCCTGAACGGATGCACCGCCAGGCCCGCTTGCTTGCCCACAAGTGCAGGCGGCGGGCCCACAGCGGCGCGGCTGCTCCTCGCATGGCGCCCCCTGCCAGACGTGCTACTGCTGCTGCTCGCCGCCGCTGCCGCCGCCGCCGCTACACCAACTAGCTCCGCCAGTCGCTCACCACACCAAACGCCAAGCGGTAGCTGGGTCCGTGCCATCCGCCCGTCCTTGACGCCCATGTGCTCACTCCCCTACCTGGTAGTCTTTATAGCGCTCCTCGATGCGGCGGATGATATCCTCCTCCCGCGCATTGTCCTCCTCCTCGCGGTTGATGCGGCGGTAATTGAGGGGCGCCGCCGCTGCGTCGGGGATCTCCACGTCACGGTCATCGATCAGGTCCTCTGCGTCCTCCTGCAAGTCCGGGAGGATACAGTGCATGGCACGGCCAGGCCAAGCAGGCGTCATGGCTGTGCATGTGTTACCCCACGGTGGCAGCACGCTGTACTGCATGATGCCCAACAGCATGGTGCCACCGTGAACGCCAAGGGTTGTCCCCACCCTCACAACCCCTCAAGCAACCCCGCCACCGAGCGCAGCATTCGTGCTGCTTCGCCTTCCCGGAACCAAATCCACACCCATGGTGCTTTCTATAAGCAAATTTGGCCAGCTGCTGCACGTCAACTTGGCGCAACGCACGGGAGGGGTGCTACGATCCCCCTCCTTTGTGGGACTGGAGGGAACCGACCCCTCTGCCCTGACCCCGAGCACTCTGCTGCAGCAGCTGCTGAGCATCCCGCTTCCTACCTCTACTTCCTCCTCCTCGTCTTCATCATCCACGTCGGCGATATCGTCGATGAACACTGACCGCTTTTTGCGGCGCTTGTCTGCCTCATCGTCGTCCTCCTACGCATTTGTGTCATGATCTTCAACATTTGGGCCAGCTACGTGGCAGGGTAGCTGTTCTCGCAGGCCGAGGGTCTTCATGCAACCACCCCGAAACATAAGGAGCGGCAGCTGAACACCGCATACCTCATCATCTTCCTCTGCCGCCTCATCGATAAACGCAGAGGCTTTGCGCTTCTTCTTTGCTCGCGGGTCTCCGTCATCGTCGTCCCCGTCCTCGTCCTCTAGCTCCTCCTCGTCGTCTAGAACGGCGTCATCTTCATCATCATCGGATCCCCTGCGTTTCTTGGCCATGTTTAGGCTGGGCCGCGATGTGCTTGTTCAGGGACAACGGCTTTTGGTAATGGCGCGTTCACAAGCGTATCGACTATTGCCCTCCACAATTTGAGCATAAACGTACATCAGAGTCGTTTGGCATGGCAGTAGTACGTTTGACATGCTGCTGTGCTCAGCACAGGCGCGCCGTACCTCATGGGCCAACACCAACCTCCTCCAGGCTACAGCCGGTTGGCTTCCGTCAGCTGCATGATCGTCGCAGGCGGCCCCGGGTCAAGGCCTGTGTTAAGGGGACATTGATGTTGGAGGCAACGGCCTCAATGGAGCCGGGAAAGGGTGCTGCCCAATGTGCTGCCAGCCCAGGCCAGCCCGCACACTCTTCAGCAGGACAGGCACATGCACACCCAGGGGAGCTCCTCTGTGCACACCCCAACCTTCAATCTGATCCGCTGGACAGATTTGCGGCCCTTGTACATGCTGGAGACCTCTGTTTGCCTGTGGACCCTGTTCATGCGGAACGCAAGGGTGCCCAGGATACCGGTGGTCTGCCCGGACCCACAGGGAAGGCGTGATGGTGGTAGGTGCCTGCCAGTGGATGATGAACCGTCGGGCATCAGCTGGTGGATGA
>VFQN01007403.1_pt1 | contig 11846 bp, 7 predicted proteins | sample 3512371 | NCBI WGS metagenome assembly VFQN01 (sample SAMN10412370, study PRJNA504923) | tailings metagenome | isolation source: Replicate 2 from Balatoc abandoned mine | place: Philippines: Itogon, Benguet | collected 2017-08-28
CATCATCATCATCATCATCATCATCATCATCATCATCATCATCATCATCATCATCGTCATCGTCATCATCATCACTTTTTTCTTTTTCTTGTGCGCGTTTTTAATTTCTTTGCCTATTGCTGCCCCTCCCCATCTTGTTGGCCTTTCTCTCTCGACTGCTTCTGTGGATCTTCGGTAACCATCTCATCTTCAGCTTCGTCTATTCAATCAACAGATCCTATCAACAGAAGGGACAGATACAAGGAAATCGGCAAGTACAGATGAAATATGAATTCTCTTGATTTTTTTAAAATCGAAATTTTCTTCATTTTATTTAGCCCGTTTTATTGCCGCGGAACTCAAAGAAAAGGATATCACTCCAACACCAGCTGCACTCGGTAAAGACATAAGTGATTCCATAGAAACGGAGGTTATCACCAAAAGAATTTAATAAAGAAGGCGCTGCAGTCTTAACACTTCAAGAGTTTGATGAGGTCTGGACATGAGTTAGTAGAAGAAATGACACCAAGATTCGAGGCCATTCTTCAAGATTTTGCGGTAGTTAATTCTGAAGAGCTTGTATGGTTATTTACTGGCTATGGTCATGGTCTTCAGAAGCCTGACATGTTTGTGTGTCCTATATCATTTTACACAAGGCGACAAATGAAGGATACTTCGAAGAAGGTGTTTCCGCCTAATTTTCGCTATGGAGTATTAGAAGACAAAAGACTCTATGATGCCGTCGTTCTCTTAGACTGCAAATTATCGTGCACCAACGAAGCGTTTGGACAACTGTATATACATCTCGAGCACCTCGGGCGCGATCTGAAAGATCCCACTCGTGGAATGCTTTTTGGACTAGAAGAGTTTGTCCTGTATGAGCAACGGAAAGGGCTCCCAATAAGTTATATGACAGGAAAATGGACAGACGCCGGATCCGTCCAGGCAATCCGCGCATTTTTTGACGGAACTCTCGGTCGCTATCGAGGATTTTCGGGGTTATGTGAACAGGGAGAAGTCACTCCAATTGATCCTGAAACCTTTCCAAACTGCGACTGTGAGTTTCTCGGTCAAGGAGCATATGGGCGCGTTATTCGAGTCCTCTTAAAGACAAGTGACCCGAGGAGTGCGAGAAGCCGAGATGTATTGGCATTAAAAATTGTTGATGCTCCAGCACATCAAGCTTTGTTGTTGAAGGAGTTTAGAAGAATGAAGAAGCATGCAGAAATTTGCGGTTGCAATTTGGTTGTTTCTCCTTTAATGAGCTCTAAAGCTCTTGAATACGATTCATACTGTGGATTTATAATGCAAACTGTCGGTGAGTCAACTTGCAATCGGGACATGGTTTTAAAGAGGAGAAATCCCTCTCTTCACTCGGTCCTTCAAGCTTTAGCCTTGTTACATCGTCACCAGCTTCCAATCATTCATGGTGATCCCCGTCTCCCAAACCTACTTTTGTGTGGCCAGCGCTTAGTCTGGACTGACCTTTTCCAAGAAGAAATGACTACTGATTTCGATCCAATAGAGTTCTCGTCCGATATGTCAATCTTGGTCGGATCATTGTTCCCTGACCCTGACATTACATTTGGTCAAGATCCTAAACTTGACGAATTGATCAAGTTGTACGAAGAAAGCCGTAGCGATGAGACTGTGACCGCTCTCACAGCCCATTTGCTCAATAACTACATTTAACGATTCACAATAAGGGATTGGTAGAGGAAATAGAACTGCTTGTTAAACAAAGACCATGTAAAATGAGGAAGTTCATATCCTTTTGCTTCCATTAAAAAATTAAAATAAAAACAAATTCTATATAATGACTAATACTTGAAGTTTCTATCTATTCTAGTTCCATACAAAATAGGATAGACAACTTGTCATGTACCACTAAGGAAGTTTCATATCTATACAGTTTCATTTGAGTTAGGGTGAGAGGATCGGTTGAATTGATCAAGATTTTCTTTTTTAATCTTCTTAAATTCTTCCCAAAGAGCATCTTCATTCATATTTTGTAACTTCTTCTGATAACTTGGTCTATCGATTGTAAAATGAGAAAATTTTCCTGTACTTTGCGAAGTATGCGGAATACTCGTCTCTGATGGCTTTGGACTTTGAGTTATCCCTGCAGAGATTGAATCTTTCTCATCATCTTCCTCTGGGATAGTGAAACTAATCTTTCGATTTACACTATTTCCTGACTTTGTTCTACTTCTTTGAGCCCCATCACTACTTGAGGTTCTTTGATTGATGGTAATTTTATCTTCATTAACAGTTTCACTCTCCTTTAGGTTCTCATTAATGAACTGCACTGATCTTCTAATATCCTTGTCAGAGGATATTATCTTGTTTCGATATTGGTCGAGATCGAATTCAGGGGAAATCTTTTCAATCAGAGGATTAACTGAGAATCCAAAATTATTCCCACTATCATCAGATGGAATAACCTTGTCGTCAGAGTTTTCTTCGCCTCGATCAATCGGTCGTTGAGACGCGGCTGCGAATAAATCCTTGGTTGTTATAGCACCACTCATATCACTTCCAATATAATCAACAGAATGGTCATAACTGGTTTGATTACTTTGATTACGACCCGTTCTTCTAAAAAAACAAAAATTATTCTTTAAAGAGATACAGCAACGATAGCAATGAATAGAAATTAAGAACTGTTTCACGAGCTTTCGTAATCTCTCGTAGACAAGAGGCTGAACGAGAAGAAACACAATAAAGTAACCAGCACCAGCAGTTGGACTACAGAAAGTAAACAAATACAGGGAAGCCTCCTTACCGATAGTGAAGGAGGTGTTGTCAAAGCTGTCGGTCTCGAAGCCATAGCGGTACTCCCACCAAGCTGCCCCAGCCAAAGAGATGATCTGAACTACCGGGTAATACTTTAGACGATTAGACAATACCAATAATAAATCACGAGTTTGAACGCGGAGCATCGTGTGATAATCCATCGGTTGTAATGACGATCGGGTCGTGGCAGTTGACTTGGCTGGCATATTCGCCTTTGTGGGAGATGTTAAGAAGCGAGTATCAAAATAAACTTCTTGAAGGTAAATAGTGGTGATAATATAGATGATTAGGTTGAAGGCGATGGAAGCGATTCTTAACCAATAAAAGACAAGTTCCGCGTTATTATTATCGTCGTTTAGGAGGTAGTAGGTTGTAACCACAGATGCAAGAGACAGAGAGACAAAGACATTTGCAATCAACACTTTCCAATAATGACGTTTAATATCAAAAGACTCAAGGTGAATGATCGTATAATAGAGAATGAGAGAAATGAAATTAATCCATAGTGAAACAAAAGTGCCTGAAGTGATAGCTAAGAATTTATAGAATGCATAAAAGACACTTTGTCGAAACCCAATAAGAAAATAAAAGGACAAATCATATAGAAGTTGGAAGAGAGTTAGAATATATACAAGTAAGATATGTCCATTCCAAACATTTAAATCATATATCAAATATAATGTTAATATCGTACATAAAAAGCTAACTGTTGTAGTACACAGTAATATAGTCCCACAGATATATTCTTGGGTACTATAATCACTGCTCATATCTCAGGGGAGTCGAGAGAAACGAATCAATCAATTCTTAAATTTGCAAAGAAAAGAAAATCCTAATTCCACATCGGAACTTCACGATCTAAACTTCACGATCTAAACTTCACGATCTAAATCTTACGGTATTATTAACTTCATTACCGGTAATTTGAAGAGAAATAAGAAAGCGCTTTTTGAAAAGTGTTTATCTACAGTGTAATTGTATAAGAAGTGAAGTTCAACTGTGATATGCCACACACAAATAAGAACAAATAATAAGATATCAAATAGCATTACAATTCATTGCATTTGATTGAAATCTTCTTCTCTGTCTGTGGAAAATTGTTGATCTTCCTAATTTTAATCATTCTTATTATTCTTTCTATTCTTACTAAAACCATGTTGGCATTTCGTTCGAGTCAAAGATTTGTTGGTCATAATTTACGTACATTGAATCAACAACATCTTCGTGCTTTATCGAGTACTAAAACTCCTAAAATTGTTTACACCGAGACTGATGAAGCTCCTATGTTAGCAACTTACTCCCTCTTGCCTATTGTGCAAAAGTTTGCCAAGAAAGCTGGTGTTGAGGTCGTTAAATCTGATATCAGTCTTTCTGCTCGTATTATTGCACAATTCCCAAAGTACTTATCAGAGGAACAAAGAATCCCTGACACTCTTGCCGAATTAGGTGAATTATGCAAGAAATCTGAAGCTAATATTATTAAATTACCAAATATTTCTGCTTCTATTCCTCAATTAAACGATGCTATCACTGAATTACGTACCAAGGGTTACGATATTCCTTTATATGTCCCAAATCCTACTACTGAAAAGGAGAAGGTTATCCATCAACGCTACTCTAAAGTCCTTGGATCTGCTGTCAATCCAGTGATCCGTGAAGGAAACTCTGATCGCCGAGTCGCAGCTCCTGTTAAGAACTACGCTAAGAAGAATCCTCATCAATTAGGCTTGTGGAGTAAGGCTTCAAAGTCTCATGTTGCTCACATGACTAAGGGGGACTTCTACGGCAGCGAGCAATCCCACATCTTCCCTCGTGAGAGTAAGATTAAGATTGAACATGTTGGCAAAGATGGTCAAGTTAAGGTCTTAAAGGATTTCTTCCCAATCCAAAAGGGAGAAGTTGTTGATGCTTCCTTCCTCAGTGTGCGCGAGTTAACTTCTTTCTTAGAGAAGGAGATTGAAGATGCTCACAAGGAGCACATGTTGTTCTCTGTTCACTTAAAGGCCACCATGATGAAGGTCTCTGATCCTATCATGTTTGGTACCGTTGTGCGCACCTTCTTCAAGCCAGTCTATGAAAAGCATGGTGATGCTTTGAAGAGCATCGGTCACAACCCTAACAACGGTTTGGCTGATTTATATGAACGAATTAAGAAGTTACCTGATGCGCAACGTGAAACTATTGTCAATGATATTAATGAAGTTTACAATCATCGCCCATGGTTAGCTATGGTTGATTCTTCGAAGGGAATTACTAACTTGCACGTTCCTTCTGATGTCATTATTGACGCTTCTATGCCATGTGTTGTTCGTGACTCTGGTAAGATGTGGAATAAGGATAACGAGTTGGAGGATGTGAAGTGCGTTATCCCAGATCGTTGCTATGCTACTGCCTACCAAGAAGTGATGAGCTTCTGCAAGCAGAGTGGTCAATTCGATGTTTCTACTATGGGTAATGTTGCTAACGTTGGTTTAATGGCTCAAAAGGCAGAAGAATACGGTTCTCATGACAAGACTTTCCAAGTGCAAGGTGATGGTGTGATCCGTGTTGTTGATGATGAAGGAAAGGTTATCTTCTCTCACAATGTCGAGGCCGGAGATATCTGGAGAGCTTGCCAGACCAAGGATGCCCCAATTAAGGATTGGGTCGGACTTGCTGTTCGCCGAGCTCGTGCTACTGGAAGTCCTGCCATCTTCTGGTTAGATGAGAAACGTGCTCATGATCGTAATATCATCGCAAAGGTGCGTGAGTACTTGAAGGATCATGATACTACTGGCTTGGATCTTAGCATTTTACCCCCAGAACATGCTATGAGAAGAAGTTGCGAAAGAGCCAAGGAGGGATTGGACACCATCTCCGTCACTGGCAATGTCTTACGTGATTACTTAACCGATCTTTTCCCAATCTTAGAGTTAGGAACCAGTGCAAAGATGTTAAGTATCGTTCCATTATTAGCTGGCGGTGGATTATTCGAGACTGGAGCTGGTGGATCTGCCCCAAAGCACGTCCAACAGTTCTTAAAAGAGGGTCACTTACGTTGGGATTCTTTGGGAGAATACTTAGCCTTAGCTGTTTCCTTCGAACATCTCGCTGAAAGCACTGGAAATAAGCGAGCTGCCACTTTATCAAAGACTTTGAATCAAGCTATTGAGAGATTATTAGAGAACCGCAAGTCTCCTGGTCGCAAGGTGAACCAATTAGATAACCGAGCATCCAACTTCTATATTGCATTATATTGGGCTGAGTTCTTAGCAAAGGAAGATCCTGCATTCACTGATCTTGCGAATCGTTTGAAGGATAGCCGTACTCAGATTGTCAATGAGTTAAAAGGATGTCAAGGAAAACCTGTTGATGTCGGAGGATACTACAAGGTTGATCCAACCAAGGCTGATAAAGCGATGAGACCATCTCCAACTTTCAATTCCATCATTGATTCTGATTTGTAAAAAGCATGTGTTATAGCATCACATCATATGAAAGTAAATTACACAGCGAAGCCATTATAAGAATCAATGTTTCGTATAAGCGTCAGAGGAGATAGATGAAGTGAAAGAAGGGAATTACTTGATATGGAGGAAGTCTATTAATAGCACACCCAATAATAACTTATTTCAATATAAACATTAAATAGATAATATTGTTATGTTTGCAATCCATTTGAATTTGATTTTCTTATTGATCTTCTCTGCCACTGATTTGTATAGTTCGTTCTAGCTACAGGTCAAGTCTTGAAACACCACTGGGCGAATCAGTTTCCTTTCATTATTTGACATGGAAGCAAAGACAAAGGTTGTGGTCGAACGCTTTAGAGATATAGATCGAACTCGGCATCGAGCAATGGGACTCAATATAGTATTTTTCTTTTCTTTCCACTTTGTGTTGTTTGGAGATGGAACTAAAGTGTTATAGCAGACCGACCTGCTTCCATTTTATTAGAAAATTTTTCTGATTATATCGAGGGTTGGATTGGGGTTATCTATTCGATGGAAACTTGATGTTCTATTATCAGTATCGCAGCAGGAAATGAAGAAGAGGACGAAGAAGTTTAATATGAAGACTACGACGAAGAGATTCTTCTATTTAGAATTTATAGTGCAACCCTATCCTTCCTTTTATTCATTTCACAAGCTTTACCTTGGAGGTTCTTGGAGTTGAAGTAATTCCTCCATCTTTTCAGCTTCTTTACTTGTTCGAAACGGTGTTTCGATAATGATGTCAATATTGTAATTCTTGTACAGCAGTAGAGTTTCTTGAACAATCTCTTCTGCCACTGAACAATCAGATAAAAACTCTTCTGTCAAGATTAAACCTTTCCACGGACGAAATTTCATTCTTGCAATCAGTTGTTTACTAGGAAGAAACACGCTACCATACAGCTTAATTGAAGGAGAAATAACATTCGCCCTTCGTTGTTCATTGATCCATTCTAACGATTGTCGCAACATTTCAATATTGGAACCAAATTGTAAATAAATGAGTGAAACATACCCTGTGTTCAGTTTCTCTATTAATCTTTGCTTCTCTTTTCCATGTTCTACTAAATCACTGTAATAGGGATTAAAGGCAACGCTAATCTGAATACTTGGAGGTAATATAAATTGACTTTGTCTTAATGATTGGAGACAAGTCAGGGAGTTCACATGTCTCTTATCGCCCGATCCACTGACGAGTAATATTTCTCTCACACCACAAGCATCAGCTCTTGAGATGAAATGGACAAATTTATTTGATGCATCTGATAAACCTTTCGCTCGGTTATTCTTTAAAGAATAATGAAGACATACATGAGCATTAGGTATCGAATTTCGAATTTGTTCTGCGAAAGGGAGAAGGTTTTCATCACGGACTTTATTGGGAATATTAAAGTTGAAATGAGTAGCAAGTTTTGGTCTTTGAAGGATTAAATCCAAAACTGCACTCAGTTGTATCGATGATTTGAAGAAAAGCTCAATCTTCATCGTTCTATCTATTAATGAAGGACTAAAAATGATGGACTATCTATTTCTCGTCATCAACTCTCTCTCCCTCTTTTCTTTCATTGAAATTGGGAAAGATTTTAAAGCAATTGCTTTGTCGCTAATTTAAGCGCTTTTTTCCACGACTCCTTGACTTCTCATTGAATTCTTCTACCTTCCCTGACACGACCATCTTAAGCTTGAATTCATCACAATTTATTGGGATTCACAAAGGATTCTCTCTTCATCACTTCTTAAAAGGCCTTTTGTATTACGAGATATGTCGAACTTTGTTGTTGACGCGACATCGACAGGCTTTTCCTTACCTGAAATTGGCCGCATTTTATGCTGTCTTTGTGGTGCTTCTATTGTTCCCAATGAAGCAGCAATGTGTCAAACATGTTTAAAGTTTCAATATCAATCAGAATTTCCAAAATCCTATGAAATTGAATTAACACAATGTTCAAAATGTGATAAATGGCATCATAAACAAAGTTTATGGATTGCACATGAACCAGAATCACCTGAATTACTTTCCTTTTGTTTGAAAAAAATTCCATTTTTCGCAAATCCATCAAATAATTCTATTAAAATTTTAGATTCTAATTGGATTTGGACTGAACCACATTCTAAACGATTAAAATTATATGTTAATTATGAACATAAATTAACGAATTATCAATCATTAGCAATTACCAATCAAATACAATCCGAATTTATTATTAAAAATAAACAATGTATGGAATGTATTTATGAAAATAATGATCATAAATGGAATGCTATGATTCAATTACGTGCTTTTACTGCTTCTTCTTCAGTCTCTTCCATGATATCAAATGCATTAAATGTTGCGGTACTAAATACACATGTTATGTCAAAGGTCTTTTATCAAATTGAAACATTATTAATCCAAAGTAAATTATATCAAATTATATTAGATATTGAAACTGTCAATATGTCTACACAACGATCATCGAACTCCTCTGATCACCACAGCGGTCAACATAAACAACAAGCCAATGCTGTGACGAATGGATTAAATCTTTATTTTGCTCATAAGAATCAAGCCGAACGTGTTACTTCCTTCTTATCAGAGTATTTCCCATTGATTATTAAGACTTCAAAGAAAGTGATCTCCTCTGATCTAAAGAACCATACCTCTCGATATGAACACATTATCTTGATGGAGCTTTTACCTGTCAATCGTCATGATCTATTAGTTATTCCTAAGCAATTACATGGGAAATTTGATTTAATGTTAGTGACCAAGATCTCTTCCATGGTTCATGGTATTAATCCAAGAACATTACACCCTTACAGTATTAGTGTAACAAAGTACTGTCAATATGCCTTCCCGACCATTGTGAATGAGAAATATTTAACTCCTTTCATTGTATTGGATATTACTCCCATTTATCACGATAGTGAAGGAGGAGTTAGTGGTTCTTCTGTCTATTCTACTTCTGCCTCTGTTGCGAGTGAGAAGAGTAATGCTCATAAGAAGAAACGTCACAATCATAAGAAAGTGAATAAATCGGATGTTTGGCTTGCTGGAGATAAGAAGAAACCTGGTGTTACGAGTAACAATGAGACTCCTGCAACCCTTGTGTCTGAGGAACGCATCACACAAGAGACAAAGGACGATCCTCGAAGTGTTATGAGTGTTATATCTGGGATGACAGGAAGCAAGTGGCAGTTGGCAGAGGTAGTCGTTGCAAAGGAATCAGATCTTGGTGAAAATGATACAACTTACACAACTCTGACGCATTTAGGGAATATCCTACAAGCAGGTGATACTGTACTTGGATATGACCTTCTTCATGCTGTACTGGGTACAAGACAAGAGTATTCATTGAAGAATGTCCGTGAGGCAGATGTACCGGATGTTATTTTAGTGAAGAAAGTGTTTCTTGAGAAGGATAAGAAATATCGCAAGAGAAAGAATCGCATCCCTCCTTGGCGCAGAAATAAACCAGCTGATGATTCTAATAAGGATCAGGATGTCGTAGTCGAACAAGATGTAGACCAACAGGGCGAGGAAGAAGTATTGGAGGAAGTGGGCGAGGGTGAGGAGTTCGATGAAGAGTTTGAAGAGTTACTCGATCATTTGCAAGAAGAGAGATTGGAGACCATTATCGAATACGATGAGAATCTTGACGAAGAGGGAGATGAGAACGAAGATGATGAAGCAGAAGATGATGATGATAATGATGTGATTGATGAGGATGATGAATGAATTGTGAACACATTTCAATGATCTATTATTTATAGGTTACATTATGTACATGTCAGACAAATGATTAAGCTAAATTGAACAAAATATAATATCTATATTTATTTAAAGTTTGCTTGATAACTATCATAAAAGAAAGAGAATGATATGAACTATGATAGAACTTTCCACACGACAAAGACATGAGCAAAGGCACTGACAAGAAGCATACCAATGAAGGAAAGCTTTCTTAGCTTATGTTGAAGAAGTAGCATTCCAAGTAAAGAACCAATCCATCCACCAAGAGCACTTAATCCAAGTAAAATACTCTCAGATACTCGATAACCACGATTTGAACATTGTTGTTTATCATAAAAAAATGTAGCAAAACTAATAAAATTAATTAAAAAATAATAATATTTTGGATCATGAAAAAAGATTACTATTAAAATTAAAACACATAATGCAATAACTTTCGAAGAAGATTGTGAAGAACTTCTCATATTAACAACACAAAAAATCGAAGTAATTATTGATCAAAATTCCAAGAAATTCGATCGTTCCTTTCAGAAAAACGGTCCTAACGTTTTGTACGACTGTCTTCACTAACGATTTCAGTCGATTGCCTAACGAATACAGTATCCCTTGTTGAAGAAATTCAAATCAAAGGGAGGTGACCCTCCATGATCTTACTATTATAATATCCACACAATAGCGAATACATTTGTGATCTTGTGATTTGATGTGATCATGGAAGATTCGAATGATAACAACAATGACATGATCGTGGAAACTGGTAATAGCACACAGTCAATTGTGCAGTCTTCATCACCTTTAAAGGACGTTGGGGCAAGACCGATTGCAATGAGTCCTAACCAAAACTCTTCTTCTTCGTTTATACCTTCCAAGTCCTTAAGGATTTCAAATAATTCAGAGGAGTATTATACACATTTTACGAAGCTGAAACCTTCTTCACGGAAGGGTCAGACACGGTATCGTTGCAAGACATGTTTACATGAATTCGAATGCTCTGGGAAGATTCGAAGGATTCAACATATTCTTGGAAATGACTTGATTATTGCTAAAGAGAAGAATGTTAGGAGTTGTCCAAAGCCTCATGAACCATTGAAAGCTGCATTACTTGACCTTTACCGTTCTCTTTCTGGGAAGGTTTATGCTGCTCCTCCCCCGATACCCCCTCCCGTCCCAACGATAGAAGTTCCACCGCCAAATCCTTTTCCGCTTCAGATGACAATGACTAACGAAATGACCAATGAAAGTCCTTCGTGGCAGGGCAATCTAATCTCTTCCTCTGGAAGTATTGATACAGTTGAAGATTCTTGGATTGACAACCAATCGCAATTGAATGTAATTCCACATATAACGAGTTCTGATTCACTATTAACATATCCAACATTAGATTTATATGCATCTCAACAAGCAAATTTTGAACAGGCGAACCAGGCCTTGCTTCGCTTTCTTTATAAATATGATTTACCATTATCTGCTATGGAAGATCCTGTTTTTACTAACTTCATTGAAGCAGTAGCATCAACTGATGAACATTACGAGCCTTCTATGATTGATGAGAATGTGTTTGAGGATTAGCATTAGAAATTATTAAATCTAGGTAAATCATGAATGATTGTGTGTTGTCTGTCTTTCATAGGACTTTGTGTTATATATTATGTCTTCTGTTGAATGGTTTGGCATTTTGTTGAGGCGAGCAAATTTCTTTTCTTTTGCGTATGTATGATATCTCTCACATCCGTTTTTTATTTTGATTGATTTTTCTTTCTTTTCTTTTTTTTTCTTTCTTTTTTATCTTTCCACTCCAAGCACCAATCTTTTTTCTTTCCCTTCTTCTTTCGTTGAGGAAAGTTAGAAGAAGAGTTAGAAAAAGC
>VFQN01007404.1_pt1 | contig 11844 bp, 12 predicted proteins | sample 3512371 | NCBI WGS metagenome assembly VFQN01 (sample SAMN10412370, study PRJNA504923) | tailings metagenome | isolation source: Replicate 2 from Balatoc abandoned mine | place: Philippines: Itogon, Benguet | collected 2017-08-28
CGATGCCGATCGCGCCGGAGCCGATCACCAGCAGCGACTTCGGGAACTCCGGCGGAACCATCGCTTCCTTGTAGCTCCACACCAGTTTGCCGTCGGCCTCGAGGCCGGGAAGCTGCCGGGCGCGGGCGCCGGTGGCCAGGATCACGTCCTTTGCCGTCAGGGTGACGTTGCTCTTGTCCTTGAGCGCGACCGCGACCTTGCGCCTGGCCCCGTCGGTGCCGGCGAGCTTCGCCGTGCCGTCGAACACCGTGATCTTGTTCTTCTTCATCAGCATCGACACGCCGTTGCTGAGCTGGCTCGCCACCTTGCGCGAGCGCTCGACGATCTTCTTCGGATCGAACGACACGTCCCCGACCGAGAGCCCATAGGCCTCGGCATGCTTGATGAGGCCGTAGACCTCCGAGGTCCGCAGCAGCGCCTTGGTCGGGATGCAGCCCCAGTTGAGGCAGATGCCGCCCATATGCTCGCGCTCGACCACCGCGGTCTTGAGCCCGAGCTGCGCGGCGCGGATCGCGGCGACATAGCCGCCCGGGCCGCCGCCCACGACGATGAGATCGAAACTGGTTTCGGCCATGACGTGCTCCTAGGCCAGCATCGCGGCGGGTTGCTCGATGTACGCCTTGAGCGTCTGCAGGAACTGCGCGCCCATCGCGCCGTCGACCACACGGTGATCGACTGCCAGCGTGCAGCTCATGATGGTACGGACGACCATCTCGCCCTTGCGCACGACCACCCGCTCCTCGCCCGCGCCGACGGCCAGGATCATGGCCTGCGGCGTGTTGATGATGGCGCCGAAGTCGCGGATGCCGAACATGCCGAGGTTCGAGATGGTGAAGCCGCCGCCCTGGAACTCCTCGAGCTTCAGCTTGCCGCTCTTGGCGCGGCTGGCAAGGTCCTTCATCTCGTTCGAGATCTGCGCCAGGCCCTTCATGTCGGCGTTGCGCACGATGGGTGTGATCAGGCCGCGGTCGGTGGCGACGGCAACCGAGATGTCGACCGCGCCGTACTGGATCATCTCCTCCTCGGTCCACGAGGCGTTGCACTCGGGATGGTCGCGCAGCGCCTTGGCGCAGGCCTTGATCACCATGTCGTTGACCGAGACCTTGGTGCCCTTCCTCTCGACCACGGCGTTGATCGCGGTGCGCGCGGTCAGCAGGGCGTCGATCTCGAAGTCGACGGTCAGGTAGAAATGCGGGACGGTCTGCTTGGACTCGAGCATGCGCCGCGCGATGACCTTGCGGATGCTGGTGTGCGGCACGCGGCTGTCGTCCGGCGCCACGAAGACCGGCTGGCCGCCGCCGGCGGGCGCCGGAGCGGCCGGCTTGAGTGCCGCCTTTGGAGCCGCGGCGGGCGTCGCGCCCGGCTTGGCATTCTCGACGTCGGCCTTGACGATGCGGCCGTTGGGGCCGGAGCCCTTGAGGCCGGCCAGGTCGATCCCCTTCTCGGCCGCGATGCGCCTGGCCAGCGGCGAGGCGAAGAGGCGCGTGCCGCCAGACGGAGCGGCGGGCGCAGCCGGCTTGGCTGCCGGAGCGGGTGCAGCAGCAGGAGCCGGCGCTGCCGGCTTCTCGGCGGGCCTCTCCACGGCCTTCGGTGCCGGCTTCTCAGCGGCGGGCGCCGCCGGCTTGGCGGCTTCCGTTTCGCCCTCTTCGAGCAGGACGGCGATGACGGCGTTGACGGCCACGCCTTCCGTACCTTCCTCGACGAGGATCTGGCCGACCTTGCCCTCGTCGACCGCTTCGACTTCCATCGTGGCCTTGTCGGTCTCGATCTCGCAGACGACCTGGCCGGACTTGACCATGTCACCGACCTTGACGTGCCATTTGGCGAGCTTGCCCTCCGTCATGGTGGGCGAGAGCGCGGGCATCAGGATATTGATGGACATGCCGGCTCTCCCGTCTCAGCGATTGCAGACCGCGCGAGCGGCATCGACGATGTGAGAGGATTGCGGCAGCGCCATCTTCTCGAGGTTGGCCGCATAGGGCAGCGGTACGTCGAGACCGGCGACGCGCTTCACCGGCGCATCGAGCCAATCGAAGGCATGCTCCATCATAAGCGCCGACAGTTCGGAGCCTATGCCGGCGAACGGCCACCCCTCCTCGCAGGAAACGAGCCGGTTGGTCTTCTTGACCGACTCGACGATGGTCTCGGTGTCGAACGGGCGCAGCGAGCGCAGGTTGATCACCTCGGCGTCGATGCCGATCTTGGCCAGCTCCTCGGCCGCCTGCAGCGCCTTGCCGACCATGATCGAGAAGGCGACGATCGTGACGTCCTTGCCGGCGCGCTCGATCTTCGCCTTGCCTATGGGCAGCACGAAGTCGGGATCCTCCGGCACATCGAACGACTGGCCATAGAGGATCTCGTTCTCGAGGAAGATCACCGGGTTGGGATCGCGGATCGCGGCCCGCAGCAGTCCCTTGGCGTCGGCGGCGCTCCACGGCGCCAGCACGCGCAGGCCCGGCACGTGGGCGTACCAGCTCGCATAGCACTGCGAATGCTGGGCGGCGACGCGCGAGGCGGCGCCGTTGGGGCCGCGGAACACGATCGGGCAGGTCATCTGGCCGCCCGACATGTAATGCGTCTTGGCCGCCGAGTTGATGATCTGGTCGATCGCCTGCATGGCGAAGTTGAAGGTCATGAATTCGACGATCGGCTTCAGCCCGCCGAACGCCGCGCCGACGCCGAGGCCCGCAAAGCCGTGCTCGGTGATCGGCGTGTCGATGACGCGCTTGCCGCCGAACTCGTCGAGCAGCCCCTGGCTCACCTTGTAGGCGCCCTGGTACTGGGCGACTTCCTCGCCCATCAGGAAGACCGACGCGTCGGCACGCATCTCGGCCGCCATCGCCTCGCGCAGCGCCTCGCGCACGGTCATGTGCTGGGTGCCGCCCTTCCATTCCGGTTCGGGCGCCGGCGCAGCGGCGGGAGCCGCCACCGGCTGGGGCGCCAGTTCCGTCTTGGGCTTGCCCTCGGTGTTCGGCACGTCGGCCTTCGCCGCATTGCCGCCGAGAGGCGGCGTGGCATCGTGACCGCCCGGCGGCGGCGCGGCGGCGCTGGCGGCCGCGGTGCCCGCATCCTCGCCTTCGCCCGCAAGGACGCAGATCGGCGTGTTGACGGCGACGCCCTCGGTGCCTTCCTCGACGAGGAGCTTGGCGACCGTGCCTTCGTCGACCGCCTCGACCTCCATGATGGCCTTGTCGGTCTCGATCTCGCAGATAACCTGGCCGGACTTCACTTCGTCGCCGACCTTGACGTGCCACTTGGCGAGCTTGCCCTCGGTCATGGTCGGAGACAGGGCCGGCATCAGAACCTGAATGCTCATGGGATCAGGCCTCGACCAGGATGTCGGTCCACAGCTCCGATGGATCGGGCTCGGGACTGTGTTGCGAGAATTCGGCGGCGTCGTTCACGATCTTGCGGATCTCCGTGTCGATGGCCTTGAGCCCCGCTTCGTCGATGATCTTGGCATCGAGCAGGCGCTTGCGGACGTGCTCGATCGGGTCGCGCTCGTTGCGGAACTTGTCGACCTCTTCCTTGGTCCGGTACTTGGCCGGATCGCTCATCGAGTGGCCGCGATAGCGATAGGTCTGCATTTCGAGGATGTAGGGGCCCTGCCCGCTGCGCGCGTGCTCAATGGCCTTCTCGCCGGCGGCCCGCACCGCCAGCACGTCCATGCCGTCGACCCGCTCTCCGGGAATGCCGAAGGCCTCGCCATGGCGATAGAGCTCGGTCGTGGCCGAGGCTCGCTCGACCGAGGTGCCCATGCCGTAGCGGTTGTTCTCGATGATGTAGACCACCGGGAGCTTCCACAGCGCCGCCATGTTCATGGCCTCGTAGACCTGGCCCTGGTTGGCGCTGCCGTCGCCGAAATAGGTCAGCGAGACGTTCTTGTCGCCATTGTACTTGTGCGCGAAGGCGAGGCCGGTGCCGATCGGCACCTGGGCGCCGACGATGCCGTGGCCGCCAAAGAAGCTCTTCTCGCGGCTGAACATGTGCATCGAGCCACCCTTGCCCTTGGAGTAGCCGCCGCTGCGCCCCGTCAGCTCCGCCATCACGCCCTTGGGATCCATGCCACAGGCCAGCATATGACCGTGGTCGCGGTAGGAGGTGATGACCGCGTCCTTGTCGCGGACATTGGCCTGCATCCCGACCACCACCGCTTCCTGGCCGATGTAGAGATGGCAGAAGCCGCCGATCAGGCCCATGCCGTAGAGCTGGCCCGCCCGCTCCTCGAAGCGGCGGATCAGGAGCATGTCGCGGTAATGCGCCTTGAGCTCGTCCGGGCTCACGCTGTTGTCGCCCAGATTGGGAGGCGACTTCGCCTTGGCGGGAGAAGGATCGTCTTTCGGCTTCGTGGCCGGCTTCGCCATGGCAGTCCCCTCATGAACGCACTTCGGCTTATAGCATCGCTCAGGGCGATGTATTTGATCTAGCAGGAAAAAACAGGCTCGACGCGGGTGCGCCGCAGCATTTGAGCGATTGTTTGCCTACGGTGGATCGCACCGGACAGTTTCTTTCAGATGACCGCGGGGCGAACGCTGAACGAGGCGTCACCGTTACGCGAACCGGCCTGGTCGCCTGCTTCAGCGGGTCGGCATGAAGACGATGATGTCGTCCTTGCGCGCGAAGTTCAGCAGCACGCGCGCGCGTTCGTCGAGCATGTCGGGTTCGAGACTCTGGTTGCGCAACGCCGCGACGCGCCGCTCCCAAATCTTCCGCGTCGTCTCGGCTTCGGCGAGGTTCTGTTCGGCGATCAGCACTTCGCGCTGGAGATGGGCCATGGCCAAGAGTCCCCGATCACCGTTCACCAGATGGTATCCGAAGTACCCGAATACGGTGGCGAAGATGACGGGAGCCAGAATCTGACGCGGTCTCAACAACATATGCTGCGTTCCTACAGGGATAGGGCAACATATTGTGGCATTTCGTCAAGCATTTTCGGTTGGCGCGGCGATCAAGCCATGCTGGCCCAAGGAACGCTGGGGGGGCGACATTCGCTTCGACTATTTCGTTCATTGCGTTTATTTCGCTTATGCCGGCTGCTGGCCGGGCTTCAACGCCCACCACAGGCCTGCCAGCACACAGGCGAGACCCACGAGAGCGGCCACGGGAAAGGGTTCGCCCAGCAGCGCCGTGCCGCCCAGCGCCGCAGTCACCGGGCCGAGGCCCAGGAATAGGGTGACCAAGGTCGGCGGTGCGTTGCCCAGTGCGTAGACCCAGAGGAAGAACCCGGCGCCGCTCGACAGGCCAATGAACATGATACACCCGATCTCGCCGGTCGTAAACGAGGGGCGGGTGCTGAACAAACCCTCGGCGCCAGCAATGCCGGCAAGCGCGAGAACCGCCACGAACATGGCGAACGAAGTCACATGGAGAGCGGAGTAGCGCAGGACATAGGGCGCATAGAAGATCGAGCAGGCGGCGCCGCAGAGGGCCGCGCCCAGCGCCGACAGCGTCCCCAGCCAGACCGATCCGTGTTCCGGCCGCCCCGTCATCGCGGCCCCTCCCAGCGCGATCGCCACGCCGGCAAAGGTGAGCAGCGAGCCACCGACCTTGGCCGTCGTGAACCGCTCGCCGCCGAGCAGCGCCGACAGGATCATGGTCATGAGCGGAAAGGTCGAAAACAGCAGCGAGGCCCGCGCGGCCGGGATGTGCAGCAGCGAATAGTTCAGGAGCATCATCAGCGCCGCGAACTGTCCGATGCCCAGCAGGCCGATCGGCAGCAGATCGCGGGTGGCGATGCGCCGCCACGGGCGCAGCCAAAGCACCGGCAGGAGGCAGATCAGTCCTACCAGGTAGCGCAGGAAGCCGAGCGAGCCCGGCCCGGCCGCATCGACGACGTAGCGCGTCGCCACCATGGCGGCACCGACCTGAATGCCGGTCCCGGCCGCGGCCCAGAGCGGGCCAGGCCGATTCACAGGTCGAGGTTCCAGAACTGCCCGACCAGCTTCTTGCCGAAGCTCTCGTGCTTCTCTTCCCTGATGAGCCGGAATCCGGCCGCGATGTAGATCTTGCGCGCCGAGACCAGGATGTCGTTGGTCCACAGCATCAGCTTCTTGTAGCCCTTGGCGCGGGCATCCTCGATGCAGGCCGCGACCAGGCTCTGGCCGATCCCCAGCCCGCGCGCCGTCGGCTCGACGTAGAGCATGCGGAGCTGGCCGGTGCCCCTGCCCGCCCGCACCAGGAAGACCGATCCGACGATCTCGCCGTTGCGCTCGGCGATCCAGCAATTGTCCGACTTCGGGTCGAACTTGCGGATGAACTTTGCGGAAATCTCCGCCAGCATCGCCTCGAAGCTGCCGTCCCAGCCGTGTTCGTCGGCATACAGCTGGGTCTGCCGGCGGATGATCCAGCCCATGTCGCCCGGCTGATGCGGCCGCAGGGTAAAGGGCGTGCGCTTCTCCGGCGGCTCGTCGAGCAGCCTCTCGACCGTCTCCAGCGCCTTGACCAGCTTGTCCTGCCGCTCGACCGGCAGTTCGGCCAGCAGTTTGGCAATGTCCTTGCGCGACTGCTCGTTCATGGCCGCCCAAAGCTGCTGGCCCTTGGCGGTCAGGGCGAGTTCGGTCTGGCGCTTGTCCTGCCGGCTGCGCGTGCGGGCGAGGCAGCCCCTCTTCTCCAGCCCCTTCAACAGACGACTGACATAGCCCGGGTCGAGGCCGAGGTCGCGGCACAGTTCCTGGGCCGTCGGCCGGTCGCGATTGGCGATCTCGTAGACCAGACGCCCCTCCGGCAGGGTGAAGGGGCTGTGCAGCAGCGTTTCCTCGAGCACGCCGATGCGGCGGGTGTAGAAACGCGAGAAGCGGCGAACCGCCTCGATGCGGGACGCGAGCGACGATGCGGCCATGGCAACCTCCGAGACGGTTGCCATCGTCAATCAATTAATTGCCTTCGTCAACTAATCCAGCGGGGCAGGACATGAAAAAGGGCCGCCGCGGCGACCCTTGATCGTCCTGTTGCGGCCCGGCTCAGCCGCGCAGGATTGACGCCCCAGCGTAGCGGGCCTGCGTGCCGAGCTGCTCCTCGATGCGCAGGAGCTGGTTGTACTTGGCCAGCCGGTCCGAGCGCGACAGGGAGCCGGTCTTGATCTGGCCGCAGTTGGTGGCGACAGCGAGGTCGGCGATCGTCGCATCCTCGGTCTCGCCCGAACGGTGGGACATGACGGCCCCGTAGCTCGCATTGCGCGCCATGGAGACCGCTTCCATCGTCTCGGTCAGTGTGCCGATCTGGTTCACCTTGACCAGGATCGCATTGGCGAGCCCGTCCTTGATGCCCTGCTCCAGCCGCTTCGGGTTGGTGACGAACAGGTCGTCGCCGACCAGCTGGATCTTCTTGCCGAGCTTGTCGGTGATGGCCTTCCAGCCCTTCATGTCGTCCTCGGCCATGCCGTCCTCGATCGACACGATCGGGTAGCGCTTCACGAGATCGGCGTAGTAGTCGACCATGCCGGCGGCATCGAACGACTTGCCCTCGCCTTCCATCTCGTACTTGCCCTTCTTGAAGAACTCGGTCGAGGCCGGATCGAGCGCCAGCATCACGTCCTCGCCGGGCTTGTAGCCGGCCTTCTCGATCGCCTTCATGACGAAGGACAGCGCCTCGTCGGCAGTGGCGAGGTTCGGCGCGAAGCCGCCTTCGTCGCCCACGTTGGTGTTGTGCCCGGCATCGTGCAGCTGGCCACGCAGCGCGTGGAAGACCTCCGAGCCCATGCGCAGCGCATCGGCGAAGCGGTCGGCCTTCACCGGCATGATCATGAATTCCTGGATGTCGATCGGATTGTCGGCATGGGCGCCGCCGTTGATGATGTTCATCATCGGTACCGGCAGGACGGAGGCCTGGCTGCCGCCGACATAGCGGTAGAGCGGCAGGCCGCTGTCCATCGCCGCCGCCTTGGCGACCGCGAGCGAGGCGCCGAGGATCGCGTTGGCGCCGAGCCTACCCTTGTTCGGCGTGCCGTCGAGCTCGATGAGCGCCCGGTCGATCTTGATCTGCTCCAGCGCGTCGAGGCCGGACAGCAGGTCCATGATCTCGCCATTGACGGCGGCGACCGCCTTCAGCACGCCCTTGCCGCCATAGCGCCTCTTGTCGCCGTCGCGCAGCTCGACCGCCTCGTGCGCGCCGGTCGAGGCTCCGGACGGCACGGCCGCGCGGCCGATCGCGCCGCTGTCGAGTTCGACTTCCACTTCGACGGTCGGGTTGCCACGGCTGTCGAGGATTTCGCGGCCGCGGACTTCGGCGATGGCGCTCATGAGAAAAACTCCTGTTGGGCGCGGCCTGTCTAGCCCGCGTGGGCCGCGTGGAGCAAGTGACGCGATGGCGCGCGCTTCCTATACTTCCCGGCGAAAGTTGCCGCCGCCAGGGAGAAAGCGATGCCCGACCAGATCCACCATCATCAGGCTACCGCCTCGGTCGAGGCGCGGACCGACGCCATCGAGGCCGCGTTCGAGGAACGCGGCATGGAGCCCGCCAACTTCATCCGCGAGTTCGAGCACCTCGCCGAGGAGGAATGGGTGCCACAGAACGGCGCGCGGGTCGTGGCCAAGGCCTGGACCGATCCCGCCTTCCGCGAGCGCCTGTTCGCCAATGGCCGCGACGCCGTGGCCGAGCTCGGGCTCTCCATGCCGCCGCATCACCGGCACCTGGTCGTGCTGGAGAACACGCCGAGCGTTCACAATGTGATCTGCTGCACGCTCTGCTCGTGCACCGCCTTCTCGATCATCGGCCTGCCGCCGGACTGGTACAAGGACCTGGAATATCGCGCCCGCATCGTGCGCCAGTCGCGCACCGTGCTGAAGGAGATGGGGCTCGACCTGCCGGCCGACATGGAGATCCGCGTCTGGGATACGACGGCCGACACGCGCTACATGGTGCTGCCGGTGCGCCCGGAAGGCACGGAAGGCTGGTCCGAGGAGAAGCTCGCGGGCCTTGTCACCAAGGACTCCATGATCGGCGTCTCGCGCCTCTAGGAACGGAGAGACATCATGGACGGCATGCACGATCTCGGCGGCAGGCAGGGCTTCGGCCGTGTCCGCTATTCGCTCCGCGCCCAGACCTTCCACGAACCATGGGAAAAGCGCGTCAATGCGCTCTACTCGCTGGCGGTGAAGCTCGGCATCTTCAACATGGACGAGTACCGCCACGCCATCGAGCGCATGGAGCCGCGCCACTATCTGTCAGCCAGCTACTACGAGCGCTCGCTGACGAGCCTCGCCACGCTCTGCGTCGAGAAGGGCATCCTCACGCAGGAGGAGCTGGAACGCCGCGCCCAGGGTGCCTTCCCCCTCGCCTCGCCCAGCGCGCCCGGCCGCGCCAACGTCGCCACGCGCGAGACGCTGAAGGTCGGCGACAAGGTCACGGTCAAGACGGACTACGTACCCGGCCATGTCCGCATGCCGGGCTACATCCGCGGCAAGAGCGGCGTGGTGGTCGGCGTGTCGCCGCCATACCCGTTCCCCGACGCCCATGGCCACGGCATCGATGCCGAAGACGAGCCGACTTACGACGTCCGCTTCGACTCGCGAGACCTGTGGTCCGACTCGGCCGACCCAGCCTTCGTCCATGTCGGTGTCTTCGAGAGCTACCTGGAGCGCGCGAAGTAGCGCGATGCCTGCCGATGCCATCCGGCAGGTTCTCGCGGCAAAAGCGGACGCTATGGTGCGCCGGTCAGCCGAGACGCTGGCCGCGCTGCTTCATGACGACTTCATCTACGTCAATGCCAGCGGCACGCGCTTCGACAAGGCCGGCTATATTGAGACTTACTGCACGTCCGGCAAGGTCGTGTTCCTCGAACAGAAGATCAACGACCTTTCGGTCAGGGAATTTCCAGGCTTTGCGGTCGCAACACTGACCCTACGCGATCGGTTCAGCGCGGCAGGACGCGAAGTCCAGGCGACCTATCGTTCGCTCTGTGTCTTTGCCGATGCGAATGGCAAGTGGCTGTGGGCAGCCGGTCAGACGATGGTGGCATCGTGAAGCGCGCCCCACTTAAAGCCCGTCGTCTCGACCGGAGCCTCGCACAGCGAGGCGTAGTGGAGAGACCTTCACTCAACAACTAGCCGGCTACTCGTAGATACAAGGTCTCTCCGCTACGCGCCTTCGGCGCTTCGGTCGAGACGACGGTTGTTATCAGCGCCAGGCGCTCTTGAGCGCCTGGTCGGTCTTCCACTTCTCGACTGCGGCGACGTCGTCGCAGGTAAAAGCCTGCGGGTTCTTGCGCGGGGTGCCTTCGATCCAGGCGAAGACCAGGCACTGGCTGTAGGTCTTATCGCCCTGCTTCGTTTCGAACTTCACTTCGCTCGTCGTCGCCGTGCCGGCCTTGGCATCGCCGTAATCGTCGATCGCCGGCGTGATCTCGCCGACGGTGCGGCCGGCCGCCTTGTTGTCGGCGTACCATTTGGCGAAGGCCGCGAACTGGTCGCCCGCGACTCCCTTGCCGTCGGCCGCGACATAGGCCTTGAGGTCGCGCACGAGAGCCTGCGCCGCCGCATCCGCCTTGGGTTCCGCGGCCTTGCGGCGCTCGGCGCGCTTCGCCTGGAGGGCTTTCAGCGTGTCGGCGTTGGAGGGCTGGGGCGGTTGCAGGGGCACCGGCGCGGCAGTCTGCGGCGGCGGAGATTCCAGCCGGCGGATCGGGGCGCGGGCCGCTTCGGCATTGAGCTGGGCCGCCTCCTGCGGCGTCAGCTTGCCGACCGCGGGTGTATTGCGGCCCTTCTGCCAGTCGGCAATCGCCTTCATCGTGGCTTCGGACTGCAGGTTGGCGTCGATCGGGCCGTTGTACTTGTCGAGAGTGCGCAGGGATTCCTGGATCTTCCGGCGGTCCGGGTCCGGGCTGTTGAGGACGGTCGCATAGTCGGGCGCCGGTGCCGGGCGCGCCGCGACGGGTGCGGGCGGCGGGGCGGGCGCAGGAGTTCCCCGTCCTGCCGAACCGCTCGCGCAGGCCGCGGGATTCTGGAAGCAGCGCTCTACTTCGCTGGCGCTCTGCGTCCATCCGACCGCGGGCACCAGGAGCGCCAGCGAGACCAGGCTGGCGGAGAGCCGCATCTCAGAGACTGCCATAGGTGTTGGCGGCGAGCTGCGCCGGCAGGCCGATGACCATCGTCACCGGCTGGCCCCGCCCCGTCTGGCCGCGGGCGATGATGTGGTCGTTGGGGGCGCCGGTCTTGCTCTCGTAGCTGCCGCGGCCGGCGAACTTGCCGCCGAAGCATGACAGCGAGAACTGGCCGCTGCCGGGATTCTCGTTGGTCATGGTACCGGTGCATACCTGCTCGCCGCGCGGATTGTCGACGGTGAAGGTAATGGAGCGATCGCGGCCGATCAGGGCGCCGTAGCGCACCAGACCATTCAGGCGCGCGACGTTGCCGCGATCGTCGCGGTAGAAGATCGAGGTCGGACCATAGGCATCGTCCGGCATCGACGACTTCGGCACCACGTAATGCTCGTCGCTGATCACGACCTGGCAGCGGCAGTCGACGCCGTAGTTCTCGCCCAGGGGGCCGAGTTCAGCCAGGCGGCGGTTGCAGTTCGACACGGCTATGTCCTGCACCTCCCGCTCGCTCTGTTGCCCGCGCGTATAGGCGTCTGCATAGAGGAAGGCGCATTGCTTCGGCATCGGGATCGCCACGACCTTGTGGCTGGCCGAATTCGTCTCGCTGTTCACCCAGTAGCGGTTCGCCATTTCGCTGAAGCGCAGGAAGATGGGGTCGCGCCGTTCGGCCTTGCCGTAGGACTGTGCCCAGGCGGTCGAGTCCAGCGTCGGACCCAGCGAGACGATGGCGAGCAGGACGGCGGCAATTCGGTACATGGCAGCGAATTCACCTGAAAAAGGTGACGGAAATGCGACCCGGCCGCGACCTCGCCCTT
>VFQN01007405.1_pt1 | contig 11843 bp, 14 predicted proteins | sample 3512371 | NCBI WGS metagenome assembly VFQN01 (sample SAMN10412370, study PRJNA504923) | tailings metagenome | isolation source: Replicate 2 from Balatoc abandoned mine | place: Philippines: Itogon, Benguet | collected 2017-08-28
CTTCACGTGCCCGGTGTGCGCGGTGGAGGTGCCTAAGCCGCAGGAGGTGGAGGTGGCGCTGAAGCGGTGGCTGGGGCTGGAGCCGGAGGTGGGGGGCTACCGGGTGGCTAAGCTGGAGGAGCTGTTCCGCGGCTCGCTGTGGGACCTGTCTCGGGAGGCGGGCAGGGAGGTGTTCGACGCAGTGGGGTCGTCCGCAGCAGCTGCTGCTGCTGGTCCTGCAGGGGAGGCGGAGAAGGGTGCAGGGGCAGGGGCAGCAGCAGCAGCGGAGGGTGGCCTGCCGACGGCGCAGGTGTGGGAGCGCAAGCCGGTGCTCAACCTGGCGGAGGTGCGGTCCCGGGTGCTGGGCTGGGTTGAGTCGGAGCGCTCGGAGCTGGGCAGCTGCGGGCTGTGTTTCAGCGAGGTGCCCAAGCAGGCGCTGCTGGCGGTGTGCGGCCGCAGCGGCTGCTCCGCGGTGGGCTGCCGCGCGTGTCTTGACACGTGGTACGGCGGGCTGAAGCCGGGCGGCAACCTTGTGCTGGCGCAGCTGCACTGCCCCTTCTGCAAGAAGCGCCCCGCGCCCAGGGTACAGCTGCGGCACAACCGGGCTGCGTGTGGGTTAAGGCTTGGGGCGGAGGCGCTGTCAGCGGACACACACTACGCGTGGTGCAGGGTGTGCAACGGCGCCGTGGCCATCGCGGCGAGGGAGTGCCAGGTGGAGGCGCCGGTGGTGGCGGGCTGGGCGTGTGGGGCGTGCGCGGCGGTGGTGGCGACGTACAAGGCGTGCCCCGGGTGCGGGGTGCGTACGGAGAAGACGTACGGCTACGACCACATGTCGTGCACCATGTGCGGCAAGCACTGGTGCTACGAGTGCGCGGAGTTCTGTGCGGAGGGGCGGGATGCGGTGTATGAGCACATGAGCGAGGTGCACGGGGGCGTGGGGCTGTGAGAGGGGTACCGGTGGATAATGTAGGCTTGGGTAGGGTGCGAGCAGCTGGGGGTCTTGGGGGTGAGTGAGTCCAAGGACGGTGGCTTGATCGTAATGCTTGGCGTCGACAGAAGGTCAATGGCCCTTCGCTTAATCGTGGGGTCTCAATTGGGGTCTTGAGAAAACTGGCGCCGGGATGGCAGGATGCCCTTTGCGTGCTGTGCCGGCTTAATGGGCCATGAGAGACGCACGTGGGAATATGGCATGCGGGCAGCAACACAGCGCTTGACATCAATACTACACAAACGCTGCTTGCATTGTTTGATGCAGGGTGAGAGCGACATTCGCACTTTCACACTGGAGGGGGCCTACCTGTGCACTGTACCGCCACGCTAGGTGCCGGGTCAATGGCAACTGATGGCACGGGTCATGCAGGCGGTTTGTGCATGTTATTATGCGCACATGTGCGCATGTACGATGGTGCCCTATGGCACCCTTGCCTGTCGTGGCCGTAGCTGTTGGGTGAGATTTGCTCAACAAATATGCGTCACTATGCTGCTGCTGGTGACCCTGGGCGCGCTTGCTGCGCCGGTCGGTCTGCATCACCTGGGGCCGTTTGACAGCGCTACAATGCACCGTCTGTAACAACAATGAATGATACCGTAAGGTCCAGACGTTCAATGCGTCCCACTATGATATAGCAACGGTGTAGCACAGTACAGCACTCTCCAGATCTTTGATGGGAATGGAGTTTTTACTCTGCACTGTCCTGACGATGGTCTGATAATGACAACACCTGTGCGTTTAACCCGGGAAGTTGGAGGCGCCCTCCGCCATGCCTTCACGCAAGCGGTGTTCCAAAATGCTTACCTACGCAAGTTCCTGCCGTACACTGGCTTCTGCTTGCCACCAGCGTTTGTGCCCCCGTTTAACTACGACACATGACGGGTCAGGAAACTCGTATTGAGTTCAGTTCCTGACATCAGATGCCGTAAAGTACGCATCACGATACTGACTCTGCCCATATGGTATGCATGCATGCAATCCCCAGCGCCGCACCCACAAGTTCCCACGCAATTGCCCCAGCGCCGCACGGTGCAACGTCAGTCCCCGCCCCTTTCCCCACGCAGGATGGGTACCGTTCTACCGTAGCATACCGCACAGTGCCCTACTGACGGCTCCAGCCACTCAACCAGCGCCTCGCAGCCGCTGTCCTTTGCCGCCCCTACAGCTTCCTCCAGCTCCACCCCGCACCCCGCCTCCTGCACCAGCCACCGAACCAGCGGCAGGTGACCCCGCCGCGCCGCCGCCACCACCACCCTCGCCCCCAGGGCCCCAAGCGGCATCCCGCAGCGAGCTGCCAGCACCCTGACAGCCTGCAGCAGCCGTGCCTCGCAACTGCTGTTTTCGCGGCTGCTGCTGCTGCGGGTGCGGCCACTGCCCACATGTGCCTCTCTGCAACCGGAGCCCCAGTCCTCAACCAACGACAGGAGGGTCGCGTGGGTTACTGGCATGCCAGTGCCTGCCAGCCAGCACACCATAGCCGCATCCGCTCCGCAGGCTGCGTGCCAATACGCTGTGTACGGCAGAGGGCAGCCTGGCTGCATCAGCCAGGAGACCGTGTCCACGCTTCCCGACGCCACCGCAGCCTCCATGACAATGGGGGACAACTGCAGGCCGCACTCCTCGTGCAGGTAACGCACGGCCTCCAGCCCCCCCGACCTCGCCGCCTGGTGTAAGTCATTGCTCCCCAGTGGCACCCCCTGCTGCTGCAGCCACCGCAGCTTGGGCACCTCCCCGCTAGCAGCGGCGCTGCCGAGAAGGTACCAGAAAATGCCTGGAGTTAAATCATGCTCGGAAGGTGGGAGTATAGGGTAATGGCATCAGCAGGAGCAGCTGGTGCAGCGGAGGTGGTCGACAAGCCACTGGGCGACAGGGAGCGGCGCATGCTCCAGGGCTGCTGCCAGCACCATGGGGGAGACCACAGGGCAGCCGCGCGCGTGCAGCCACTGCAGCCGCAGCAGGTCGCCGCTCCTGCACGCCGCCGCAGCCGTCCGCAGCGTCAGGGTGCAGCGCCCGTCGCCGTGGCAGGCGGAGAGGGGAGCTGCGCCATTGCCTACGACACCACCACCATCGCCGCTGCTGGTGCTGCTGCTGTGCGAGGTGGCGGCGGGGCCAGCACGGCAGCCGTCAATGAGCCACTGCAGCTGGGCGAGGGCGTCGGGGGTAAGAGATGCAGCAGCAGCATCCAGGACCACCACATCCACATCGCCTGTGGAAAAACGGCAACCATCATTACTGCTGCTGCCGCTGCTGCTGCGACTGCCGCTGCCACCGCTGCTACCGTTGCTGTCGCCGCTGCCGGTGCCGCTGCTGCCAGTGCTGCTGTTGTTGGTGCCTGGGTAGCTACGCAGCACATACCAGGTGGTTTGCAGCCCCGGCAGGTCGCAGTACTGTGCAGCCGCCGCCAGCGTGCGGCGTGGGTCCAGCGGGCAGCAGTGCTCGACCAGCCACGGCAGCAGGTGCGCGTGCCCCGCCCTGGCCGCCGCTGTGCCCACATCGACCTCCAGGGTGCTGCTGCTGTCCTTGGAACGCCCGACACAGTGCACAGGCTGGCGCGGGGCCCTAAACAGCAGGTGCTGTGCGTAAGGCTGCAGTAGCTGAAGAGCCACGGCCAGGTTGGTTTCGCAGCCGCTGGTGGCGGCGGTGCACAGGATCTGGAGCTTGCGGTGGAGGGGCAGCTGGCGTAGCTGGTAGCGGGCGTGGGTTAAGATTGCCTCGGACGCAGCATGTTGGGGCAGTGGGAGGGTGAGGTCCACGACGGTGGGGTGAGCATGAGGCTGCTGGGGTTCATCGGGTTGTGGGTGTGGGTGGCGGGTGCGGAGGTGCTGCGCTGAAAGTTTGCACACCAGGCGGCCGCTGAGGGCGAGGTCGTTGGGGGGCAGCAGCGCCAGAACGCGCAACACGACGTCAAGGGGAAGGCGGGGCTCCATGAGGGGCTCAGGGAGTGAGTGGTGCGTAACTGGGTGGTAGCTAATGGATGTTGGGTACCAAGCCAGACGGCAGGGGCTCGGGTGGCAAGCTGGATGCCTGGTAGCAAGGTCCTCGGGCTGGCAGCCGGGCGGGACCCGATCACAGCTGTGGCTGGACGGGGCGAACCTGGGAGACCTCCCAATAACAACGACAAAGTATTGTGTGTTCTACAGATTGTCGAGTGTGTGCTGTCGGTGCGTGCAGCTGAAAGAGAGGGGCACGGTCCCTGCTGTGCGTGCGAAAGCTGGGTACTTGGCCGCAGCGCCCGTCTAAGCTGCAAGCGCCCGTCTGCCGCACTGCCGTGTGTGGTTAAAAATACGAAACTTCTGCCCTCATCTTAGAATTGGCCTATTGTGGGGCGGACTCTTGCGCGATGAGGGTGTTTTGAGGTCATCGCTGCAAAGCTGACCCAAGGGTCAATATGACTCCACCTTTGGTCCAGGTCAGAATGGCACCGGCATAGTGCAACTTCCCTGCTGATCGTGCCTTCTTGTAGTCTCAGCTAGGTTGCTTCCTGATAGGAGGTACGGCGTCTCTCAGTCAGCTTTGGGTTGCTGGGCGACTGGGGACATGCCAGGTTGGGTTGGACGCTGTTGGACACCGTGCCCGCACCCCAACCTCGCCCCGTCGCACGACCCCTTATCTAGCACGTTGGGCGGTGCTGTGGCACACAATGGGCTCTCCTCAAGCCTGCGCTCCCACCATGCGGTCGAATGGAACCTTTGGCTGCTGCACATACCGGCAGTTGAGTTATGCCTGTTGGCCGCCGAGACCACAACGAACAACGGACGCTGTCTGAGTAAGCTGGCCAAGCGGCTATAGCGGTTACAAGTGCTTTATCGGTTGTGTGTCATTCCTCGCGAGGCTTGTTGCGCAAGTCAGTATTATAGCGTGAACTGTGTTATGTAGTTTTGCTGCTTAACGACCCTACCTTGTTGCCGAGTCTTCAAAGATGGCAAAGAAAGGCCCCAAACAGAAGCCGATGGCTAAGGGAAAAGCTCAGCGTCCAGCCGGTAAAGCAGCAGCAGGCAAAGGCCCAAAGCGGAAGCCCGCCAAGAAGCCGGTGAGCCTAATATCTCCAACACTAAATAATGCTAATCAAGTATAACATACCGTAACATGCAGAGCTGCCAATCGACCACACTTGGCTTGTCGCGCTTGGGTCAATGGCTGCACATGCAGACCGGCGGCGGCGCGGCGCTGCAGGACGTGCCTCTGGTTGGAGCTGCAGCCTCCGATAGCGACGTGTCGGACGCGGAGCTGAGCGAGGAGGACCTGGAGTTCGTGCAGGAGCACTCGCGGCAGCTGGGGTTCCTGGAGTCGCTCAACCAGAAGGAGCTCGACAAGTGGGTGCGGGAGGGCGATGTGGGTCAAGCTTCGTGCCCCCAACTCCCCTTGCTAAACAAACCGCCAGGGGGCCACTTACGGACGGGGCTTTGACGTGGTGCTGCCAGCTGCGTGCGGAGCATCACCAGCACGCGGCTGCGGCTGTGCTGCGTTTGCAGGGGATGTCCCACGAGACTCAGGGACGAAGGGGCGCCAGAGGGGACGGCCTGCTGCCGTGGGTGCGGCGTGAAGGTCACCCTTGAACACCAGTTATACCGCACAGATCTTGGTTCTTGAGGCACGCGTGTGCGACTAGCTGCGGATGCAAGGATGCTGATTTGCGCTGCCCCTCCACAGGTCCATTCGCGCCAAGCAGGAGAAGCAGGCCACAGCAGCAGCAGACGCGCGCAAGCGGGCGGCAGAAGGAGATGGGGAGGAGGGCGGGGACGGGGACAGCGACGATGAGGAGGATGAGGGCGACAAGGGGCGGGCGGCAGGCGGGCGGGGCTACGCCGGGTCGGACGAGGAGGAGGAGGCGTACGAGCGGGCGCCTCGCAGGGTCAAGGTGAGGCCACTGGTTAACGAGTCTTTCTTCAATTGCCTATTGTCGCGCCTGGCCGCTGCTTGCTGCCGGCTTAACATGCGGTTCGGCGACGAGTGCGGGTCTGTGCTGTGGGCGCAACTGGGCGGCGGGCAGGGTGCAGGCTTTGGGGGCGTGCCAAAAGGGTAGCTGGACCTACGCAGCGCGGTGTGTGTGGGTGCGGCGCGAGCACCAGGGCCTGAGTGGGGCTCCGGCGCTTTGCCAAGCAGCGGCAGTGTACCCAGCTGCAGCGTTTGGGGTCCTCCGCTATGGGCGGGGCACGACGGGGGCCGGGGGCGGCGGCAGCAGTGCAGCGGAGCAGCAGTGCAGGGAAGTCGGGTTGCCGCCAGGAGGCAATGGAGCCGTACAGTGCAGTGAGCAACGGGGTCATGTCTGCCGGCGGCACGTGGCGCCCTAAGACACCGCTCGCTTGCGGTATTGCGCCTCGTGGCAGACGGCAGCGGGCGATGGGGACACATAAGGCATGGGGGGTGTAGGGGTCAGGGGTAAAGCCACGGGCCTGCATAGCTTGTCTGGACGGCCTGGCGATGAGGAAAGCAGAGGGGGCGGAGTTGCAGCGCTATAATGGAACTTCACCCCTTATTCCGGGGCATGGGAGTCCCCCAGGGGTGGTGGTCTCGGGGGGGAGCACTCAGCAGCGGACTCCCGGCTTGCTGCGTGCGTGTGTCCTTGCGCCTAGCACGACATGGAATGCACCAACCGCCAACCATGCACCCTTATTGTCTGATGGTGGGCAGACCGACCCACGGGACGCTGAGCCCGCGGGGCTGCCCGTCAAGACGCTGGGCGGCGAGCTAATGTACGACAAGGAGGCGGGCGGCAAGGGGCGGCAGCAGGCCGGGCAGCAGAAGCGCGAGAAGGAGATGGAGGAGGCGCTGGCGGCGGCGGCCGCCATCCAGGTGAGCGCGGGGTAGGCGTGCGGAGGCGTTGCTATGCCTTGGTTGCCCTGCCGCGGAGCAGCTTAGGTACCAGGTTGGGAGTGCAGGGTACCGGTCAAGGCTCATTGGCGACTGGCGCTGTGTCAGCGTCAGCTGTGCGGCTGCTTGCGGGCAGGTGTCCTGCAACACCACAGGGCTGTACTCGCGCCGTACGTGCGTGCGTGCCCATCACTGGTTGTACGGCGTGTGTGTTGTACGCGTGCAGGTGGAGGGCGTGACCATCCAGGACGACCTGGAGGTGGCGCTGGCGGAGAGCAAGCGTAAGGCCAAGGAGGAGGCCGAGCGGAGGGCCAAGGAGGAGAAGCGGAAGGCGGCAGCGGCGGCCAAGAAGGCGGAGGGTGCGTTGGGAGATCCGGGTTTCAAGGCAAAACAGTGCAGAGGAAGGGGAGTCAGGCACCGGGGGGACTCTGTCGCGCTCCGCGTCGGCCCCGCCTGCACAGCTCCGAGTTGCTGTTGACCCTTCAGACTGCAACCAAGAAGTTGATACCCCTCCCATCCACGATCCTTCCCTTCCCTGCCTGAACTCCTGTACCCGCTATCTCAACGGAGCGTTGTACCTCCTGCTGTCCGCAGAGGCCATGCTGCCGCCCGCGCTGCGCGGCCTCAACCTGTCTGGGCTGGCCCCCGCCGAGCGGCGCTCCCGGCTGCAGGAGGCCATGGCGGTGGCTGCACAGAAGCTGCTGGCGGCCCCCGAGCAGCACGTGGCGGAGCTGCGCACCCTGCAGGCGCTGGTGGCGGACAGCGACTCCATGGTGGGCCGGGGGTATCGCGTGGAGCGCGATTAAACTGTTTGTTTTCTGGTGTCGGTGAGTCAGGACGCGGAATCCCACACGCAAAGAGCAAAAGGTGGCTAGGCCACGTGGGCGATAGCGAGAGACATGTGGTTAGGGACGTTTGCGCTACGCAGGCGTCGGCAGCCTCCAGCTCATTGGCTAAAAGGCAGGCCTGGTGTGGTTGCATGGTTTCGTCTCCCTTCGCACCACCACCACCGCCACCACCACCCCCTCCCCATGGCGGCCTGCAGGTGGCTCGCCTGGCGCTGCTGTCCCTGTTTGCGGTGTTCAAGGACATCGTCCCCGGCTACCGCATCCGGCCGCCCTCCGAGAAGGAGCTGGAAGTCAAGGTGGGTTAGCGTGCACACCCGTGCGAAGTGGTCAAGAGTTTGCGTGTGGTGTGTAAGGCGTAGGTGTCCATGGGAAAATCCAAAGGGAAAGAGAAAGGAGTGTGTGGGCGTGCGGGGCATGGTGTTGGGGTGAGGACAGCGGCAGGGGCGGCATAGAGGGCAAGGCGCAGGGGCACGCCTCTGGAACCCGCGACGCTGTGGGGCCTGAGCTTCTTGATGCGGCTTGTGCGCGGACCTCAGCGTACCCTGCGCACCCAGGACGCATCGCTGCTGGTTTGGGCAACCTGCTACCCTCGGCGCCACCCGAAACGCGCTTCCCTCATGCTGCCCACTGCTCTTCGTGCCTCCGACAGGTCAGCAAGGAGGTGGCTAAGCTGAGGGAGTACGAGCAGACCCTGCTCAAGGCGTACCAGGTGGGCCGTGGGGCTTTCGGCGCCGTGGGGAGTTGGCTTGCAGCTTGGGGCTGACAGGGCACTGCCGTAAGGCTCTATCTCCGACCGCGCTCCATGTACACGTACGTGGGGCGGGCCAGGGGCCTGGAGAGGTGCTGAACAACCACCTGGCAAGACGCACGCCCACCACAAGTCCTGGTTCACGTCCTGGCGCACGGCACCCACCTCCAACCGGACCCGCTCCCCTTTCAAGTCTCCCACGCCACCGTTTGGCCAAACCAACTGGTCTGTGATATTGGACTGTGCCAAGCGATGCTGAGTGCCGCCCCTGCCCCGCCCCCCCCCGCCCGCAGACCTACCTCCGCTCCCTGCTGGACGCGGCGCAGTGTGTGGGCAAGAAAACGGGCACGCTAAGCCACGCGAGGGTGGCCGTGCGCTGCCTGGCGGGGCTGCTGGCCGCCCTGCCGCACTTCAACTACACGTCAGACGTTCTGCAGGTGCGTCCTTGCGACTGTGCATAGGGTGGTGGGCGGCCCCTGGTGCACATGGTAGCAGCATGTGCACGTGCAGGGACACGTTGGGATAGCATGGACTGGGTGAAGCGCGCACCCGGTATGGCTCACGCGCTGGACAAAGAACACGTGGGCGAATTTTATCGATATGGGCCACACTTGTTACAGGTAAATAGGGTGGAGACAGACCAGGAAGCTCTTGCTGTGCACGCCACGCACGGGCATTATCAATTGTCTGACTTGGCGGTTCCTCTCGTACTGAGCCGAATTACTAGGGCGGAATCGGTCCAACAGTAGGGTAAAACTAACCTGTCTCACGACGGTCTAAATGCAAGGTATCTAAAATTTTCCACCTTAAGCCAAAGGTCGACACGCTCTCATCATTGCCGTTGGGATGACGTCACCTGCCAACCCGCCCTGCTACTCCCCCCCAGGCTATCGTGCCGCGCATGGCGCACCACGACCCCGAGACACGTGCCATGGCGTGCGAGGCGGTTCGCTCGCTGCTGGCGGGCGGGGAGGAGGGCGGGGACGGCGGCGCGGGCAAGGTGGCGCTGGAGGCGGTGCAGCTGGTGGCAGACCTGGTGGGTGAGGGAGCAGGCTGCATATTATGTTCAGTACTTATTTGTTCGGTGGCGGTTTTGTGCGGTGCCGGTTTTGCGTTGGCGGAAGTGGTGCAGCTGGTGGCGGACCTGGTGGGCGGGGGAGCAGGGGCTGCGGGCGCTGTGTACGCAGCCACACTCGCAAGCATACGAGGCAGTAGGGACTGCTGTCTGTGTCTGTGCAGTTGTGTTTCCGGTGTGCCGTACTGTGCGTGAGAGGCGGTTATAGGAGTTCCCTCGGCATCGTTCCCTCTCAGGCGTGTGTGCCTGCGCGAGCTGGGCGTTACACCGCACCAGCTTACCCCCGCATCCATGTAATCCTGGCTGTGCGCCCTGCGACCCCACCGCATCGCCCGCAGGTCAAGCGGCGCAAGTGCGCTGTGCCCGCCGAGGTGGTCCGCACGCTGACGGTGTTGCGCTTCCGTGAGGTGACGCGGCCGGGGCAGGACGAGGACGAGGAGGCCAACGGCCGCAAGCGGCACAAGGGTGAGCACAGGAGCATCCCTAGCCCTTTGAATGTCGTGCGCCGGTCCTCCCGCCTGCCATTGGGCCATGGTGCAGGCGTGCAAGACTCGTCTTCCATGTGACACTGTTGGCCCCGGGCCGTGCTCACTTTGGTCTCACCCTAACCCACAGCCCTGTCGCTCCTTCTGTAACACCCAGGCAAGAAGGCTGAGAAGCGCGAGGTCAAGCGGCGGCGGCGCGACGACGAAGTGTCCCGCGCCTTCAAGGAGGCGGAGGCGGAGGCCAGCAGGGAGGAGATGGCGCGCATGCAGGTGGGGCGAACAGGGACGGGCTAAGGGGACATAACACACCGCATTAGGTGTAGCATCTGCGGGTGGGGCGCATGCAGCTGGGGCAACTGGCTGCGGGGCGTGGGCGGGCTACCATAGGCCGTTGCCGTGGCCTGGTGCGCCAAGCGGGACACACGCCTTGTAGCCCTTGGCACGGCCTCGTCGCCATGCAGCGAGGCCTCGACATGCTCTCTCTTTGTTGCGTCCTGTACCGGTATTATTAAGTGAAGCAAGCCCGGCGTGCCCTTCTCTGCAGAGCTCCATGCTGGAGGGACTGTTTGAGATCTACTTCCGTGTGCTCAAGCACTGCTCCGCGGTGGGGCTGTCGGCGGCGAGCTCGGCGGCGGCGGCGGAGGACAAGGACGGCGGCGGCGGCGGGCCGGCGGTGCCGTCGACGTCGCTGGCGGTGGCGTGGACGCGCGCGCGGCTGCTCAAGAAGTGCCCGCTGCTGCACGCCGTGCTGGAGGGACTGGCCAGGTGGGGAATCCGAGTGGGAGGACGGAGCTATTCTGCACCTCGGCGGCACAACCCTTCGAGTCATCGCCACTCGTTTTGCCCTTTCCGTTGACCTCCCAGGCACGTAATGCAGTTTGAATCCCAGTGATCGACTCACTTTCCAATCCCACAACACGCATTTGATGTGGAATTCCATTGCCATATCCCTCATGCAGGTACACGCACCTCATCTCGGTGGACTACATGAACGACCTGCTGGCGGTGTTCACCGACCTGCTGGCCTCGCCCTCGCTGCCGCTGCCCGACCGCCTGCGCTGCGCCGCCACCGTGGCCGCCGTACTGCGCGGCCAGGGTGACGCGCTCAACGTGGACCGACGGGACCTGTACGTGCAATTGTACGACGCGCTGCTGCAGGTACGGCAGGGAGCGGGACCGGCGTCGTACGGCCGTCTGACAGACGGGTGGTGGGGCACGGTGGGGGCTAGGCTGAGACGTCGGGGGCTAGAGGACCGACCGTGCGGGGTAAACAGGCTTAACGCAGAGCGTATTTGCCTTTGGGGAGGTCGCCTCTTTACTGACTTTGGCCGCTGCGCTGTGTCGTGGCCCTCCGCTGCGGCGGGCCCACAGATCCCCATGTACGGCCTGTTGGACGACGGCGCAACGCAACCACCAACCGATAACGATCCAGCCAACGGCGACGGCGGCGATGACAACGACGACGATGACATCGCCGCGGTGGCCGAGTACGAACGCGCCGCCGCCGCCGCCGCCGGCAGCCTCGCCGACCCAGCCGCCGCCGCGGCCGCCGCAGCGGTCTCGAGCCCGGCAGCTGCAGCAGCGGCAGCGGCAGCGGCCGCCGGCACCCTCGGCGGCGGCGGCGGGTTCGCCGCCGCTGCCACGGGCGCTGCGTCGCTGCCTGCGCTGCTGGCTGGCGTGCTGGAGGCGCTGCTGTGCGAGCCCAAGATGGCGGACATGCAGCGCGCCGCCGCCTTCGTGAAGCGCATGGCAGGCGCGGCGCTGCTGGCGGCGCCAGGGGAGGCCATGGCCATGTGGGCCGCGGTCGCCAGGTGGGGCATCGCCGGGGGGGTGTGGGGCGGGGTGGGGGGTGGGGGGCGCCTGGTTCGTAACGTGTGGTGGGGTGGGGGTGGGATTGGCGGGGGGT
>VFQN01007406.1_pt1 | contig 11841 bp, 24 predicted proteins | sample 3512371 | NCBI WGS metagenome assembly VFQN01 (sample SAMN10412370, study PRJNA504923) | tailings metagenome | isolation source: Replicate 2 from Balatoc abandoned mine | place: Philippines: Itogon, Benguet | collected 2017-08-28
GGGTTGCGGTGCGCGCGCGTTTTGTGGCTGCGCGCCGTGGCGCGGCCGGCGCTTGCCGGTGTGTTTGCTCTCCTGCAGTGTACGGCCTTCGGCAGCTTTCGGTCCGGCTCTTGCTCAGCTTCGGCGCTTCTCTCTCGCGGGGTTTCAGCAAGGCAGCGTCTAGAGGACCAAAGGGCACCTCGCACCGAAGGCCTCATGCCACGCAAACGCATCTGCCCCTGGGGTGGTGGTCAATGCTGACGGGGACGCGGGCGCACACTCTTATCGATGCACTATGTCACGCAGTCCACTACTTGGACTCACCAGCAGACTCTTTTGTTGTGCTGTGCAAGAAACGGCAAGAAACTAGCGTATGATCACAGCGACACACAGGCATAGCGTCTGGACCCGCTCCATTCCGCACACGGCCAATGCATGGCAATGCCAAGCTCTGGCAAATACTTAGTTATGTGCTGATGCATTAGGTGCTCCGTGTCCCCAAACTCGTTGGGCCTTACACAACAGCAGCACCAGCGCTGTGCCATGAAGATATCTGACACGCCATGCATCATGCGTGCACATGCCGGAGGCGTATGGGGCCCTGCCTTGCCCTCCCATGCGCTCCCCTGCCTTGCCCCACCCAGCGGCCTCCGCGGCTTCCAAAGCGCCAGGGCGCCCCCCGGTTCCACTTCCGGCCGCACGGGAGGATCCAGTTACGCAGCGCACGTGTGTGGCCTTGGCGCCTTGGCGCACGCGTGCATCGTTGCTCCTCTAGCCCAGAGGGGCCTGGCCTGCCCGTTGTGAGGCTCCGCCTCTCGCTCCCGCCCCCCACGTGTCGTCTTGAGGGGTTGGTGTCTCTCGTGTTCCTCTATCTAGAGCCACGAGCACGTTGGGTTGCTCGTTCCTTCCCCCCTCAAACAGACAGAATGCGGTCCAGACCTGCAGGGACGGGCAGGGGCAGCGGGCGGGGTCTGTGTGCGCGTGGAGGGGACAGTGGCCTCATGATGCATGAGCGCTGCTGGGACAGCCGCAAGGCACGTGCCGTCATCAATTTCGAAGTGCCCCACAACGTCGAGCCCGATTGGGGCACGCGACTGCACGTCAACTGTGCGCCCCGTCCCGCACGGTCTGGGGCCCTCCTTCACCTCCTACCCCCCTACCCCTGCGTCGCGTTTTACGCGTACCCCCAGCTGCCCGGCCAAGCAGCGCTCCGTCGCCTCACCCTTGCCACCTCCCCCGCCGCCCGAGTAACAGCGCACCGGTTTTACCCGCACTCCTCGCCCCTCCCCGGCCACGCTCCCCTTCCACAACTCCCTTTGCCGGGCTCCCTCACGCACCTGTGGTTGAGCTCAGGTCCAGGCGCTTGAAGGCACGTGCCGCGGTGGCCTCCGCCTCGGCCGTGATGCGGGCCATGAAGGCGGCTGGAGGCCGGGGGGGTGGGGGCGGGAAGGAGAGGCAACGTGGAGGAGCAGAAGTAATTTACTTTGGGTGTGAACTACGGTAACAGGAGAGAGTGAGAAGTGTTGCACTGGCGGGCGGGGCATGCGTTACGAGCACAAGGTGAACCAACATCTCATGCTACAGGGTTGGGCGAGGTGCGAGGCGCATGAGTGCGAATGCGGACGCCGCGCCATGCCGGTTAGGGCATGCTGGGGAACGCCGGGCGGCGCCGAACGTTCCGGACGCCGCGCCAGCATTCAGCTCTCACACCGAATCCTTGCCGGAAGCGTCGACACGAGGGCGACACGGTCCGACCCACCAACAGTCTCCCCGGTGGGCAGCAGGGGCTTGCCGTCCTTGTCGCGCTGGGGCTTCGAAGCGTCCGCCCCCTCCTCCGTGCCGCCTGCACCCCCGCCACCATCCACATCTGCATCATCCGCCGCCCCCAGCAGGCCCCGCCGCCGCCGGTGGTCGCCCTTGCCCTTGTCCCCATTCTCCTTGTCCCATTTGTCGTCCTTGCCGTTCTTGGTCTTGGTGTGGGAGCCGTTGGCAACCTCATCCAGCGCCTGAGGTGCAGGGCGGGCGGTGGTGTCATTCACGACAAATGTGTATGTGATGACGTCACGCCTATGCCTATGGCTGTGCGTTGACTGGTACAAGCGAGCGGTGGGAATGGGCTGCTTGCCACCTCGTCCAGTTCCTGGGGCACAGGGCGGGCGGTTGTGGGGGTATCAGTGTACCAGTATCGGTACTGATGTCGGCACGAGCAAGTGGTTGGGAAGAGTGCCCGGCGGCGGCGCATGGGGGAGTGAGCTTGCTTGGGCAGCCGAAAAGATAGGAGCTTGAAAGTGTGGAAAGACGGGCGGCGCAAGCGCTGGACGAAATGCCATACACCTTGAGCAGCGTTGTAGGCCCAACTCCGGCCCTGCAGCACCATATCCTATCCCGCTGACCAGGTCCAGTCCCCTCTCTTTCCCGTACGCGTGGAATCAATAGGTGCACATGGTGGAGGCGCTCGACTAGCTACCGGACATGATGTCTTGTGTCCTGGTCGTGTCGTGCCTTAACCCCTTGCTCACCGCCAACTCCTCGGCCAGACTCTGGATCTGGTTCACGTCTGACACCTGCGGGGTGGAAGGGAGATGGGCGTACCGGCACATACAGGGGGAGGTAGCTTTGGCATGGAGTGATGGGTAATTAGACGGGCATACACCCTATCGCCCTAAACCGAGGATAGCCGAATTCACAACAGCAGCACAGTGCTTCTTCAGTGCTACACGACGCCCGACACTAACTGCAGTGTTCGCAGCACAGTGCAGCCACCGGGCCCACCTGGTACAGGTACTGCTGGTAGGTCGTCTGTGGGCAGCGGCAGCGGCACGGAAGGCAGGGGCGGTGTGCATGGGGATCGGTAAGGGAGGCAATACGCAAGGCATTAGAGCCGTCACAAGGAAAACCAGTGCACAAAGCAGTTTACTGCTTACACGCGTACCCCGCGTACCCCTCTGCTACGTGCTTTCTCCACCAGACGCAGTCAGGTGCAGCGTACTGGTTGTGTCCCCTGCATCCATCCCCCGACCCACGCACCAACCCCCTTCCAACGCACCCGGAGGCCGTCTTGCGCCTGGAACTGGAAGCGCAGCACGATCTGCGGAAGGGCGGGGCGGGTGTGCGGGGTTGTGTGTGTGCATGGGGAGGAGATTAAGAACGCAAGGTTGCATGGGTGAACGAATATATAGCTGACGGGCGCGGGTGTGACGGGAGCAATAGATGTGCGAAGGTGCCCTGGCCCGTGGTGCTGGATCAGCCGTGTGCCAGCAGGGAGGACCGAGAGCCAGGATGTGCACGGGCGGGATCTCCAGTACCGGTACATCCCACCAATGCTCCACACAGCGGCGGCTAAAACACATGCTTGCAGAAGCAGGCATGGGCAGTGCAGCTAGTACCACTGCCCGCGCGTGGACCAGCCATGCCAGCTCCGCGGTAGCCCTCAGTGCGTGCAGGCAGCAGCACACACATGGACACTGTGAGCAGCACCCTGTCCGCGCTAGTATGGCATCCACGCAAATGCCTGCTCACCTTGTTGAGGTTCCAGATGAACCTGCAGCAGCGCAGCAGCAAGTGAATGCAGCACAGGGCGCGGCACGGGTGTCAGGTGGTCAGCGTCAGGGCGCCACGCGGCCAAGGGGGATTAGTGCTCGTAGCGCGATCAGCAGGTGCGTGTTCCCCGTATATGTACCAGTCTAAGACCAGAGCCGTGACGTTGTAGGACGGAACCTGGTCTTGGAGGAGGGGTTGACATGTCCGTCTTCGGCTCCAGCGGCAGTGCAAAATAGAGGCCGTGCGACTGCGCCCAACTTGCTCACCTGAAATGTGCTTACCGTACCTTCGTGTTCCCCATATAAAGCATGACGACCTCGGTTTCCCTCAACACCGGGACGCCCCAGCCCCCTCATACTGCTCCCTGGCACAGGCAGTGCAAATCGTCATGCTGCAAGTGCCTAAGGCACAATGGCGTCGGGGTCACCATGCAGAGCCCCCACCGCCTCAGGCCACTGCGCGAACACGCACCTGTCGCCTGCAAGGCGGGAAGACAGGGAGGGGGGCAAGGTGGTGGTGTTGGCAGCTGTAGGTAGCGCAGTAGCGGGCTGCAGCCGGTAGCCAAGCCATGCGTGACTGCGGCATTCATGCACAAGCATGGACACACGAAGAGAACTGAACGCCGGCCGCTGTCATTTCAGCCTGCTGTTGGTCGCACGCACGCCCACGCAGCGTAAGTAACACGGTAACACACACTTCGCAAACGAATAACCCGTGCACCGCCAGCCTGGCTGTCAACCGGTTACCATGTGCACGTGCCGCCGCCGCCGCGGCTGAACCTCCTTACTTCTTAACCTCCTCCTATCATACAGGCAGCCCCTCATCAGCACCCAGCCCCTCAGCACCCACCCGCCCCGCTGTTCATCATCTCCTTCATTCCGTCTTCCTTGAGGAACTTCTGCGTCTTGTTGACCAGGTCCTGCATGCTCATGCGCTTGAGGCTGTCCTGGCTGGCCTGTGGGGTATGGGGAAAAAGATGCTGGGCGTGTGGGTTAGGGTATGTGTATTAAGGTCTGCGTCTGCGGGAAGGGGTGTCTTGTTGACCAGGTCCTGCATGCTCATGCGCTTGAGGCTGTCCTGGCTGGCCTGTGGAGTGTGGGGAGGGACAGACGGGGCCGTGTGTGTTACGGCGTGCGTACCGGTATGAAAGTGTGCGAAAGTGCTTTAGGGCGCGTGACTTTTTATGCGCGTCTGGCAGTAGTGGGCGAGGGGGAGGAAGTAGGTTTGCTGTATAGCAGGAGCGCATGCATGGCGTTGAGGGACGGGGTTATGGTGGGGACTTTGGACCGAGGGGCCAACTGGAAGGGGATGAACACGAGCCGCACCCTACCCACCTGTTCAACGCGCTTTACCTCATCCGCCTTCCTGGGCAAGACCACGAGTGATTTTCTGTGTAATGTCAGCATGTAGCCCAATATCGTTGGTACCCACCTGTATGACGTCCTGGTAGGTCTGTGCGCCCGCCTGCAGCGCCTGGGCGGCCATGACTGCGTTGGGGCCGCCGCGCTGCTGCAGCTGCGTCGTGTGGAGAGAAGGGGCGCGGCAGAGTACAGGTTACGTGAGTGCAGTCGTGTAGTGCTGCATTTGCTTGCGGGAAGGGGAGTGAGCTGGTTGAGCCGTTGCTACGTGTGCGAAAGCAGACAGCGGGGACGCGAGGAGACCCAGCAACGAGAGTCGTCCGTGGTTTTGACAGGTGGGGGGCGGAGAGAGGAAAGGAACCCTGCAGGCCAAGGCGAATTGCGTCCCCAATCCCAGCGCGCGTACTACCTGCGGATTGGACGCCACGGCCCCCAGGGCGGAGGAGGCGGCTGCGGCCTGGTCGTTCAGCAGCTGGGGGGATACGAGGGAGTGGGGCCAAGCGTTTGGGGGCGGAAGCTGCAGCATGGTATGACCTCTCAGAGCGGGGCTGGCGACAGTGGCACGGAACCGAAACACCCACACGTACACCCATACCTACCCGGTCCAGCCAGCGTCCCACACATCCCCGTCCGTCCCCAGCCCACTCTCCCCACCCTCCTCCCCCTACCCCCACCTGCAGGCCCTTTTGGAGCTCCTCCGGCAATTTTGTATTTTATTTACTTACTCAGTTCATTGATCGCTTTTATTAGTTCGCCTATGCGCCATGGCTCCACACCCCGGCACCCACCTGCAGGCCCTTTTGCAGCTCCTCGTTGTAGGCAGCAGCCGTCAGGGACTGAGTGGGGGAGGGGGAGGCGCGCGAGCAAATGCGTGGAACGGGCAGTGTAGCGGTGAAGCATAGACTGGGTGAGAAGCTATGCATGTTTCAACGCAAACCCTTGACCCCCAAAACCTGGGCAGCGCCCTTCATGCACTTCAACACGCGCCGGCCAGGACGACGCACCCCTACGGGGCCACCGCACGCGCTTCTGCTTTCATAACCTCATGACCCCGCTTACTCCTTCCTAGCATCTTGTTGTCGCACCTGTGCTGCGTCGTCCAGGATGGCGGTCAGGGCGTCTGGGTCGGGGTAGGGCGCGGTGGCGCCGGGCAGGCGGCCGGGACGCCGGGAGGCCTGGGCAGGCAACGCAAACGGCAGGTGAGCATGGGGAAGGGGCCTTACAAGCAACCGCGCATACCGCATTGGCAGGGTTTTACGGCATTGCGCATAGGGCGAAGTTGACAAGAGCGACCGGTGTATCGGTAAATCTGTGCGCGTGTGTCTCTTCCGTTGCTCCCCACCTGCGGAAACACGCCCTGGAACGGCTGCTGGTCCAGCCACTGGCCGTCCGCCGGCGCCGGGACGAAGTCCAACGGCTCCAACGACGCGACGCTTGGCGGTTGTACGACAGGCGAGCGAGCGCCGAGGCCGGTCAGGGCGGCGAAGGCGGCGGGCGAGGCGCCGAACGGCAGGTCGGACACGGGGCTGGAGCTGCGCATGTCGGGTCCGGCGTCGGTTGCGGTGGTTGGGACGGTTGCGGTTGAGGTACCGTTGGTGGTTGCGTTGTCGGGCGTGCGGCTGAAGAGCCAGTTGTGCCCGGGCACGGTCATGCTGCAGAAGGTGTCCAGCAGCTCCTGCTTGTCGACCGGCACGGGGCCATTGGGGCCGACTGCGGGGGGAGGTGGTTGGGGAGAAAAGTCAAAGGACCGCACTTATCTGGCCAGATTCATTGGAACTATTGGTCTAGTAAGCTGCTGGGTTGCTTGTCCACCGGCACGGGGCCGTTGGGGCCGACTGCGGGGAAAGGTGAGGCGAGCAGGGGGCAACTTTACCAAATGTAAAAAAGTGCTGGAGGCAGAAGTGGACCAGGATGGATGGGAGGCCAAGCTTCAAGTAAACATGGACCCGCGGTCATACCTGCATGGCCGTCAGGACTATATGGGTCAGGCAGGTGTTGCCTTTTGGCTGCATGCATGCACTGTCCGGGCACGCACCCCGCCTCACCGATGACGCCCTTGGGGTTGTTGGAGTCGTCCGTGCCGTCGTCACAGCCCTCCTGCTGCCCGTCTCCTCCGCTCCCACTCCCGCTCCCACCGCCGCCCCCATCCGTGCCGGTGCCGCTCCCGCCAGTGCCGGTGCCAGTACCCCCAGTACCCCCAGTGCCGTCAGTACCTGTCCCGCCGGTTCCCGTTCCGGTCCCGCCGACGGGCGCCGGCCCCGCGCCGCTGCCGGTGCTGCCGCCGCCGCTGTTGGCGCCGCCGCCGGCGGGCGTGCCGCCGGCGCCGCCGCCGGCAGCCGTCATGGCCTCGCGGGTGCGGACTGCCACCTGCGCACACGCAGTGTATCAGCAGACCAACACCCAAATCGACACCGGCAAGTGGACGGACAGCATAGGAGGGTGTCATGACGGGATGTGGCGCCGCAGGTGGCGGTCACCGACTCGCGGGCGCAGACCGCCACCTGTTTAGCGTGCCCATGCGTGCCCATGGCAGTATGGCACGGACACGCGTGCTGGCGGAAGATATAGAGCCGTTGTAATGAGGCATGCAGGAAAGCTGGTGGTCGTACTGAGGTTGCGTTGCAGGGCTTCTCCAGGCGTGACAGCACATTACCGTAACCACGAGGGGCACCGCGCCAATGCTCACCTCAATGGACAGCGCGTAGTTAACGATCTTGCCGGGCTGCGGGGAGAGAGCAAGGAAGCAGGCGGGAGCAATGCGTACGGTGAGTAGTGGCAGGCGAGTACTGTTTGAGTGTGGAGAAGGGCGTTGGTGATTAAGCAGGGGAGGCCTACCGCTTTAGCGTGACAGCCGATGTGGGTCAGAGCTGCACGCATCCCTTTTCACGTGCTCCTCCTTACTCCCTTCACGTGTTCTATGCCCTTTTAGCACCTACACACCAAACTTCACCGACCAGGTGCTCTAAAGCATTGCCTCTCTTGCCCCTCCCGCCTCAGCACCGAGTATTCCAGAGCTGCACAGCCAGCCATCGCGCTTGCCCACAGGTCCAATCCCTAAAATAACCCCAGCCCTCCTCACTAATCCAGACGCGCCCAATAAGGAATGTTTCAGCACCAGCTTCACCGCACGCCCAGCCGGTGGAACGCCCAGCAAGGCCACCGGCCATCATCCTACACCCACCCACATGCAGTCCTCCAGCACCAGCTCCGTGCCGCCCAGCACCAGCTCCACCCACACGCCCAGCTGAGCCACCAGCGCCACCCTAGCCCACGCTAACCCACACGCACCCATATGAAGTTCTCCAGCACCAGCTCCACCCACACGCCCAGCTGGGCCACCAGCGCCACCCTAACCCACGCTAACCCACACGCACCCATATGAAGTTCTCCAGCACCAGCTCCGTGCCGCCCAGCACCAGCTCCACCCACGGCAGCCACACCTTGATCAGCGGCGAGGGTGTGTACGGCAGGCCGTACAGCGTCTGGATGTTGTCGATGCCGCGGACGAGGGCTGCGTGGGTTAACATGGGGGCAAAGGGTAATGGGGCCAATGCGTGGGCCCAGTAAAGAGCAAGAACTGCGGCAGGCCGTACAGCGTGTGGATGTTGTCGTGCCGCAGACGAGGGCTGCGGGTGCAAGGATGGGTCCAGGGAGGGGACAGGGAAAGCACGGGGGCTGCTGCTGACAGGAGGTGCATCGAGGTGCGTGGATCGGCACGTGCGTCCTGGCAGCGGGTGCTGTGCACGCTACGGCGTGCGCCCACCCCATGAGCTGCTTGACCCACATGGCCAGCAGCCTGGAGGCGACTGTAAGGGCACCACCCGCACTCTGCCGCTGCAGTCCACCACCGTTTGTACATCAGCAACGCACGCTGGCTGAAATCTACCTGGACCCACATGAATACCAACGGTAAGGTCACAACCCGGACCCGACCCGACCCCACCTGCCACCGCTGCGTCGAGTAGCTGGGCCACATAGTTATTAGGAGGTTCATCAACTTGCCTACTATTTAAATCGCTGTTACCTTAGTGTTCCTATGAGTTTTATCCCACCTGCGACTGCTGCGTCCGCCACGTCCGAGTAGCTGCTGAAGGTGGTGGTGGCGGCGGCGTTGATGATGGGGGAGGTGGGGGTGCCGCGAGCGGGCAGCAGCGAGCCGCCGCTCAGGGCCTGAGGGCAGGCAGGGGCAGGCACACAACCGCCAATATCTTATAACCGGGTCAATGGATGTAAGAAAAGAATAATGCGGGCAGGCACATAGCCGCCAGGGGATGCGCTTGTAGGGCAGCGCAGTCGGGTCGTCAAGGCCTCCCTTGGAATGTGGTGGGAGTCCGGCGGGGTACGCCGATACTGCTGCCCTACCGGACCCGTCCCTACCACACGGCACTGGTGCGCAAAAGGGTCGGTAGCAGTGTGTGCTGAGAAGCCTGTACCGTGGCCAGGGAAGTTCGTGCGCGTGCACCTCCCCATGCCCTGCCTTGCACAGCCCTCCCCACCTGCAGGCGGTCTGCTGAGGCTAGCCCCCTGAAGGCGCCCCTCAGCGCGTTGGCGCCAGGCACGCCTAGGTCTAGCGCCTGCTGGGCCTGGGGGTGGGAAGCAGTGGGAAGCGGCATGCAGCGGCATGGAGTTTGTATTTGGGCGGTGGGAAGGGGGCAGGTATGCATGTGCCGCGTGGGCCTAGGTCCAGAGCCTGCTGAGCCTGCGGTAGGAGTCAGGGTGCGCGTGGAAGGGACAACGTGGATTTGGGGCGCGGGAAGGCGTTGTTACGGGCAAGGTGCAAGGGAAGAGGAGGGGTGGCGCAATTTCGACGTCAAGCACGCTTGCGCCTGTGTTTGGCTTGCGCTGCCTGCCGCACACGCTAAACCGTGCAGGTGTTGCTCGTTTGCAGGGTCGCCGCGCCAAACCGGTGCGATGCACACAGCTTTGCGGCCATCCGGTCTGTGCCACGTGCAACGTTCCACATGCCACGTGCCATACGCCACGTGGTGTCCCCCGTGCTGCCTTTCAGATGCCATACGTGCCATGCGCCGCGTGCCGTAGCCACGTGCCGCGTGACGAGGACGCCGCCCTCCCCGGCCCACCATGCGAACGTCCAGCAGGGGCGGCAGGGTGGTGTTGCCGGGGGGACACAGCACCAGCGTCCACGACTCCAGCTCCACAGAGCGCCTGTTGGGGGAGGGCGTTAAGCAAGTGGGAATGGCCATGGAAACTAACGGTATGGCGCTCTCCGGCGTCATGGGGACTGCTTTGAGGCGGGCGGACGCCCTGAAGCAACCGTCGCTGTCGGCAGCAAGCATGGGTGCTTTTTCCATCACAGCTGGGAGCTGTGGTTGGCCAAGGCTATATACACCAGCACGCCCAGCACACACAGAACGCACACGGACAGCACCAACATCCCTGGAGGCCACCTGACGCGGTACCCTCCCCCAGAATGTTCTCATGAGAATTCCCAGCCCCCGCCCACCCCTCCACCCCAATCCCCAGCCCCACCCCCAGCCCCCTGCACCCACTGGCTCCAGTTCTCGCCCATGTCCGCCACCCGCAGAACCCAGCGCCCGCGGCTGCCCACGCCCGCATCACGGAAGGCTGTCAGCGGCGTGGAGGGCCTTGTGAGGAGGGGTGGGGGCGCGGAGTAGGGGAGGGTAGGCAGGGGTACGAGTCAGTCAGGCAGCGCGAGGATGCTATGCTACAGCGTGCATGGTCAGGGCAGGGTCGAGGTAGTGTTGTGGGTGAACAACATGGGAAGCACATTTCGCCCTGCGTGTAGCAACGGACCATGGGCAGGTGATACAGTGCTGCTGCTTACCTGTATGTGCCAGTCAGGGTGGGAAGCGAGGGCTGTGCGGCCGCGAGGGTGGCGTTGGGTGGTGCGCCATCCGCCCAGCCCACGCCAGACAGGGCGGTGGCACCCTGTGCAAGGCGCGCAGTTCAACAGAGGATTCCTTGCAACGCCAGAACCCATGTCTGTTTGATGAGGGTGAACCGGCGCCCGTGTTGTCCTACCGTTTATCGCTCAGCTGCATGTCGCGGAAGCCGGAAGCCGGGTGGCGCAGACCAGCTATGCAGAACATGTCCATTGAAGGGTTTTGTGCTTCATGCATAGGAGCTAGTGCATCAAGCCTGTGCACTAAATACGAGGCACGAAAGTTGCAGCTGGACGTGGTCAACGCCAGACCCTCGCTGCAAAAGCTTTTCTCCCCGATCGCCCAACTCAAGCAAACTCGTAAGATTGCGTCGCTGCTGCAATACGCGCATAAGGACGGGCTTTGTTGGTGGTCTCGGAGCATCGCAACTGTGTTGTCCAAAACTCGCATGCCACCAGAAGCTTACTGCCAGGCGGTACAGCGGGCCTGTGGACCCCTACCCACGGCCCCTACCTGCCCCAGGTGCAGCTCCTTGAGCACCGCCCGCGCCCCAGACACCGCCGCCAGGTCGCCAGACGTCAGAGGCAGGTCGGCGGGGGCGTCGGAGTACGGCAGCCAGTACAGCGCGATCTGGGTTGGGGCAGGATGGTTAAATGGGGACAAGCATGGGCAAGGGAACGACGGGGCCGGGGTGCGCAGGCCCACCGTTGCCGTATGTACGGTGTTGCACACGTGTACCGGTGCGCGACATGCAACAGCTGGTGCGTTCGTGCGCATGGAGGCTGTGGAGCGATAGCGTGTGCGTGCATACTGCTTGCGTTGACAAGAAGTACGGCCGGGGCGGGGTTCGGGGGGGAATATCGCCACAGGTACCGTAGGACCCACCAGTAGCGCCCCCACTCGCGGGTGCTTGAGTGTCACGTCCTGCACCTCCACCCGCCCCACGGGGAGGGGCACCCGGTCGGCCCCAACACCTGCCGTACGGAATGGGGGCGGGGGGAACAGCTAGCATGCCACATGTGGCAGCAGCACTGTGCAGCACGCACAGCGTTCCTATCTTCATCGGTTGGTTCGAAGCAGGCGCATTTTGGGCTGATTTT
>VFQN01007407.1_pt1 | contig 11840 bp, 16 predicted proteins | sample 3512371 | NCBI WGS metagenome assembly VFQN01 (sample SAMN10412370, study PRJNA504923) | tailings metagenome | isolation source: Replicate 2 from Balatoc abandoned mine | place: Philippines: Itogon, Benguet | collected 2017-08-28
CTACTGTACATAGTGCCTTAGTGTGCCTCCTTAGCCAACTAACCGCCAAAGGAATAGTGTTGTTGTGTACCGTACCACCTAAGCCTCCCCCAACCTAGTCAACGATCAGCCACCAAAGTACTCAAAGTCGTGCTGTATCCAGCCGCCTGCAGAACGTTCAGCCAGCTGGTTCCCCGCCAGGGCCCCTTGTCCCGATCCTGATTGTGGTGCAATGCGTGCAGCCGTGCACACGCACTTTTGACACCTTTACCACCATCCTGCAAGACGGGTGCCGTGACGGGTCACATCTCACATGCGACATGGCATCAAATCTGCTGGCCCTCAGCCTACCAAGCCACTCCACCACACCAGATCTGGGCGTAGCCAAACATGTACTCAGGTGTTGTGTGACAACGCACACGGGGTGGGGTGAGGGCAAAGCCTTGCGCGCGTTTCGTTCTTTGTTTTTACTGCGCAACAACACCGGTAGGTACGAGGCGGCCGAAACTCAGAGGATCTCCCCTGCTGAAACCAGGGGAGGAGCTCCCCTGGCTAAAATCACAGCCCGCTCGGATGTCAGCCCGCAAATTGTTTCCGAGTACGCACTAGTACGCATGCATGATGAGAAACCACCGAGTTGTATTTGGTATGCTCATTGCCAAGGCGAGAGCCAAGAGGTGCTGCCAATTGTTGCCGAGGCGTGCAATTGTTCAAACACTTTGCGTAACGTTTGCAACTGGTTGAACCTAAATGAAATCAATTGAATTAGTGCCTGAAGTTGGGCCTTCCATGTATATGTGCACGGGTAGACAGGTTACCGGGCCTGGCGTGCGAGTACGTGCACTTCCATGCAACGGGTGGCGTTGAGAGGTACCTGCGCACCCCTTGCACTGCGAGTTCTGCGGTGAAAGTAGTTTTTTAGACGCCTATGACGGACAAGAGGCATACCCACTGGCACATTTGGTCACCTATCCAACAACACTGCTGCGACACCGATCCCAGCCGTAAAGGCTTAAATGTATAGAGCACCAATATTATTTTATGATTGTCAGCGGTCTTAGCGCGAAAGACATCGGGGCGCTTTCTGGGCCTACAACCCCCAGGCGCCGGGGGTTCCTGGAAAACACTCTTATCGGGCGGGTCAAGGAAAACCAGCAATATGTTAGTTGCTCCTTAAAACCGAGGATTGCAGTTTTGCGTTACAAGGCGCGCTTTCGGCACGAGCCGCACAGTGGAGCGACCCTCATGCCCAAACCAGCGGTTGACAGCCGGCGACCATCTGCTGCGCTTGCAGCAGCAGCCCTCATCGTCCTCGCCTGCCTTCCCGCCACTCGCGCTGAAGACGCAGCACCCACGCGCACCTTCCTAACCGACAGCTTCGACAGCCCCCAACTGAACACCACAGTTTGGTCCCCCTTCTTCTTTGGCACAGCTCGTGTGCCCCTGCCCTCCGAGGATGCGACCTGCGGCGCCCCGGTCAATGGTCGCGGAGCATTCGTACTGCAGGCAAGCGGGTGCCACTTGGGCTATCGCGTAGGGCGGGTCAATTAGGAGGGCTGGCGCAGCTGCCAGTGCACATTGGTGGCAACCGACGTTCACCGTGCACACGCCCTGAGAGGCGTTTAATGGCTGGTCAATGGTAATGATGTTGACGATGGCTGAAATACCTTCCCCTGGCGCCAACGGATAGGTATGATACGATTTTGACTGGCAGCAATTTTGGTGCAGGCCATGAATTGCGTATGCGTGTTGCCCGCAGGGAGGCGACTCCTTCCGACAGCTCCAGCCCCTCCTCCTGCCACCCAACGCCGCCGCCTCCGTCCAAGCGATGCGCGTCTGTGATGAGTACAGCAGCACGCAGCTCGTGCTGGAGTACTCTGACGATGAGGAGGCCGCCTGGCAGGAGGCTTGGGTCGCAACAGACCTGCCGTACGGCGTCCTGAAGCCGTACAAGTGGACCATGCCGCCCGCCACGGCCAGTAAGACGGTGCTGCTGCGCTTCCGCATCCCAAGCGACTCGGAGGTTTCGTCCAGTGCTGCAGTGGCATTGGACAACCTGGTGAGCATTTGGTTTTCGGGCTTGCCCTGGGTTGTTGGCTTTCCTGCTTCTATGAGCCCTTGCTTGCCAGCCTCGCCTTGCGTGCGTTGCATTGTGAAGGTCTCCTGAACGACGGTTGGCCCAAAGCAGTAGCTATGCTAACAAAAGACATTGCGTTGGGGTGGTGCTCAGCGTGCCGGGGTGCGTGTGCGGCGTAAGCTCACCCAAACGTTTTCCGGCCTTGGACACTGTGACATGCCGGACACAAGCTGTGTGCCCACTAACGGATCTCCTTGAAGTATGGGGTTTGGACCTGGTTGGGTAACAGTGCGGCAAGGGTTTGGGGTGCCTGTGGTCACACTTAGGGGGCAAGAGCCCTGGGGTTTCAAGGGTCGCAGACTGGCACTACACTCTGCACTGCTGCTGGTCACCGCCCACGGTAATCCCAGCTGCTGCTTCTGTGCTGCGCCCTCCACAGGGCCTCGAGGTGCTCTGGCCCACACCCACACCACCAGCGGCGCCCCCTGCTCGCCCCTCAAACCGCACCATCCTACTGGTGGACGACTTTGAGCAAGGCTTCCAACGGCTCAACACGACCATCTGGTCGCCGTTCGTGTACGGCATCGCACAACTGAGTGGCTCGGCCGACAACTGCGACCAGGCCGTGTACGGCAGGGGCGCGTTGGCCATTGGCCTCGGCTCCTTCCGCCACTTGCAACCTTTCACATTCCCACCCAACGCATCCATCAGCGTTTATGCTGTCGTCGCGCCCTGCGACTACTACTATTCCGAGTCGCCCATACTCCTGGAGTATTCTTCTGATGATGAGGCCACGTGGAAGGAGGCGTGGAGTGTCGTACCGCTGTACGGCGAGTGGCGGCGGTACAGCTTCAGCCTGCCGTTCACAGAGGACACGTACGCCCACCTGCGCTTCCGGAGATATCTTGACTACGGAAGCAGTCCCAACATCCTGCTGGACCGGCTGGTGGGTGCAACGGCTGGTAGCCGCGCGTACCGGTACTTGCCGGGGTAACCGGTACCCCATGCATTTGTTTCCCCGTGTAATGCGAAAACCATTGCACGGATGCGTGTGCCTTTCAATCCTGTCTAGGTGGAGTAGCAACGCGTTCAGTATATGCATAAGTGCGCTAATGCCGACACACGTGCATGGCTTGCTGTTCGGTGTGACGTCCGAGCCCCGCACACATGCAGCGTTGGTGCATGCAGTTGGCTAGGCAAAACGTGCCGTAGTGCCCCAAGTACTCAATACAGCTGCGTGGGCGTGAGGAGGGGTGTCCTACCTGGACCACAGGCCAAGGTGCTAAAGGATGCCGTAGCAGTACTGTGGGTGCACACATGCAGCCGTGCCGCACAGATCCTGCTCATGGGGTGATGCGCACGCGGTTGATGTGGTGCGGTGGTGCCAAGTGTATGGGCCACGCGTGTGGGCAGTCTTGGGTGACTTCATCGCCATCGCGTTGTAGCCATCGCATTCATCGCGCTCGCTATGCTCGCCATGCAGGGCCTCTTGGCAACACTGTGGTACAACGCCCACTGAGCATGTTCGTTTACCCACGCTGTGCCTCGTTATCGCCCCAACGCAGAGCCTGGAGGTGGTGTGGCCCCAACCGCTCGCGCCCAGCATCCTGCGCTCTGCCACCAACCGCACAGCCTTCCTGACGGACGACTTTGAACCGGGGCCCTCGGCCAAAGGCCTCAACACCACCATCTGGTCAAACTTCACGTACGGCACCGCCCGCCTCGGCAACACCGCCGACACGTGCGGTCAGGCGCTGTACGGCAGCGGCAGCTTCGTACTCGGCCCCGGGTCGTACAGGCAGCTACAGCCCATGACCATGCCCGCCAATGCCACGTGGAGCGTGCACGCGCTGTTGGCATGCGACACGTCCGGCTATGACGTTACAGTGGTGCTGGAGTACTCTGACGATGACGAGGCGACCTGGTTGGAGGCGTGGTCCCCGGGCCCTAACATGCCGCTGGGCGAGTGGCGCCGGTACGGCTTCAGCCTGCCTCTGGAAAAGGACGCCTTCGTGCACCTGCGCTTCCGAAGGCCAGAGGACTACGCCAGACAAGCGGTGGTCGCCCTGGACCGACTGGTAAGCACGTGCGGGATAAGGGACGAAACCGTAGCTGCGTGAGACCTGAAGTGCTTCACAGGCGTGTGAAGGAGGTGGCCTACCTGGACCACAGGGCAAGGTGTCAAGGATCGCATGCAGCAGCGAGTGTCGCGCCCACATGCGACCGTGCTGCGAGAGATATGCCCGTGGGGCGATGCGGTAGCCCAAACCGGTATACGCGTAGAGATTGCGTTGATTGGTAGCGCGGTTTGTGCTTGTCACGCAGGGCCCGTTGACGAACACTGTGTGACAAAAGTCCGAAGACCATGTTCGTTTACCCATGCTGTATCACATGCATGCATTGTCGCCCCACCGCAGAGCCTGGAGGTGGTTTGGCCCCAGCCGCCCGCCCCCTGCCCCACACTCGGTCGCACCGTCATCCTGGTCGACGACTTTGAACCAAGCAGCAAGAACGGCAGGAGCAGGAGTAGCCCGCAAGACACCACCGGGGGTCTGAACACCACCATCTGGTCCCCTACGGAGTCGTACGGTGACACTGTACGGCTGGGTGACGCGAGCGACACGTGTGGCCAGGCGCTGTACGGCAACGGCAGCCTCGTGTTTTACCAGGGCGGCGGCTCCCTGCAGCTGCAGGACGTGATCGTGCCTGCGGATGCCACGTGGAGCGTGCACGTGGGGTGGGCGTGTACGACATGGTACGACAGCGGTACGGAGCTGGCGCTTGAGTACTACGACCCGGGAGAGGTGGGACCCCGCGGGCTGAGACACTGGGTGGGGCAGAAGGGGTCACAGGTGCACATGAAGGTTGCTTAATGGGAACTGTGGGGCAGCTGCGGTAGAGACACCGGATGGTTGCCAACCGTACAACGCATGGTGCAACGCATCGCTTGCAGTCGCTTGCCCTGCAGCCAATGCATGCCGCACGATTTGCGCAGCAGTAACGCACAGCACGCATTCGCACATACCAGTAGGAAGGTTCTTTGTGAGAGGTATTTGCGTGCAGGTACCTCACCTCCTGCGGTTAGCAATTGCATGCTGCTCCGGTTCCTGTGGCTGGTGACTGTGTGGTCGCTTGCAACGAGCACATAATTTGCCTTAAAAAATAAATAAATTATGGACCTGTATGTCCTTATTAGTACATACGCGTGTACATTGAATTACATACGCAGGGCGGCGGATGGTGGACGGTGTGGTCCATTCAAGACGTGCCGCCCAACGAGTGGCGGCGCTACGAGTTCGCACTGCCCCTGGAGGTGCCCACAGACAGACCCGTGGCGCTGCGCTTCAGCCGCCTCGACAGCTCTGGAGCGGGTGTGCTGCTGCTCGACAACCTGGTGGGTGATCCAGTGTAACACTGTGGGCAAAAGCCGGGGTTGCATAACCGGACCGACACACAGCAGTGGCCTCTTGGGCCTTTGGTGCGAGCCGGGAGGGCTCGAAACACGGGACAACGCCCGACAGCACGCACGGTGGGTATGCGGTGCGTGTACCCCAGTACGGCAGTACGGCAGTACGGTAGTAGGCACCGGTACCTCGGGAGACCCGGTGGCTCGCAGTGTGCGGGTCTGGGGGGCTGCTGGACAACCTGGTGGGTGTGCAGTGCGTGTACGGCAGTACGGTAGCAGGTGCCGATACGGGTCTGTGGGTCTGGGGGGCTGCTGGACAACCTGGTGGGTGGATGGGATGGGGGTTCGTGGGGCCAGCGTGCGGTGGGGCGGTAGCTTTGAGGTGGCGCCTCCGGATCGGTAAGTGCCATACGGATCTGTGGGTTGGCGCTGGACAATGCGGTTCGGAAAGCCTGCAGCGGCACACCCAAGCTGGTCGACAGGTGGCAGCGCACAGCGTAGTACACATATACTGACCTACCGCCAGCGCTCTGACGTGCTGCTTTGCGATTACTGTCTGCAAACAGTTGGTTACTGTTGTTGGGCGCTCCGTGCTGCGCACCCAGGCCACAACAGCATGCCATACTCCAACATAACCGTCCCATCCTCCACATGCCGCTCACGCCTCTTGCCCAGTTTCCCTTAGTCACCCCAGTTCCCTATGTGCCTTGCGCCTCCTGCCCCGCAGCGCGTCAGCATCCCAACACCCGCCGGCAAGCCCGACTCGTGCGCAGCAGCCGTGGCCCCGCCGCCCCCAACCAGTCCGCCGCCTCCTTCTTCCCCCAGTAGCCCCGCCGCTGGGGTTGCTGGCCCCAGCTCTGCAAAGTGGCCTGCACCGCCCGCCGGCTCTGGGAACGCCGCCTTGGCTGCGGTTTGCCCGCCCGTCCGGCTGCCTTCCCCCCTCTACCAGATGCGAGCAGCAGGTGCTGCTGCAAGCGGCGGCGGGGACAGCAGCGGGGGCAACGTGTCAGTAACTGTTGATGACGGCAGCAGGGGTACGGATGATGACGCCGGTGGAACCGACGGTGGCGGCAGTGCCCAAGTTACCACTCAGCAGCAGCAGCAGCAGCAGCAGCAGCAGCAGGAGCAGGCAGTTGCAGCAGTCACCTTGGCTGGCATGTGGCTGTCGGGCAACGGCTCTACCGTGTACATGTGTGTGGAGAGCCTCCCGGACGATGGGCGGTGAGTGCGAGCGTTCGCGCGTGCCCTTGTTTGTTGCAGGACATTCAGCATGCAGATGGGGCTTTATCTAGGGCTTTCAGCCCTGCTGGTAGCAGTCACCAGTAGCAACACGGCCTGGCGTGTGCCTTGTGTCTAGCTGGGCCTCTGGTGCTTGGACCCCAGCTACCAGACTGACCGGACTATGTCTGATACCACTATATCTTTTTATGTCTTCCGGCATGCTTACCGTATGCAGGGTGGTACTTTGCAGCGGCATCCGCACCCCCGACCTGGTTTCGGTTGGAGTGGGCAAGGGGACGCGCTTGGAGCCCGGCCAGGAGAGCCAGCTCCAAGAGGCGGTGGTGGCAGCAGCAGCGGCAGCAGCAGGAGTTGGAGCTGCATCAGGAGAAGAGGGGAAGCGGCAGCAGGGGACCAGCATTGGTGCAGCAGGAGACAGCAGCGTGGATAGGACGGCTGGTGGTGCTGCGGACAGCGGCACGGAGAGCAGCGGCAGCGGCAGTGAGGCCACCGTGGGGGCGCTCTACCGGCTGGCCATTGGGTGAGGAGGGGCAAGGGGGTTGTTATGCGGGGCAGTGCGTGGCGGCGCGGTTGGTAGCATGCACTGTCCCTGCTCCAGGACGTACTGCGTGGTGCATGGGTAGATTGCTGCTTTTACGTTGCTGCCTTTACGTTGACTCTGGTCCCATCGGGCAGACGGGGTGTCCCGCCCCTCTCGCTGTACGGCCAATAGCTCGTCGCTCCGCTAGCGCATAACGGCAGCCTGGTGCATGTGTGGTGGACGGCCTTGGCAACCTCGCATACACTGCATGCATGGCGTGCGCTCACCCGTCACCACGTGCTTTCATTACACCTTTGGCAGGAACGTGGCCTGCATCGTGGTCATCGACCCGTTGGGGTGTACGGCAACGCTGCTGTCGTACAGCGGAGCGGCGGGCGCAGCAGGAGCACAGGGAGGCGCCACGCTGGTCGACAGGTGGCGGCGCGCTGCTTAGTTTGTTACTCACTATCTGGCCGCTGACTGACGGACTGATCGCCATTTGCCAGGCGTGCTGCGTTGCACTTGCTCGCAAACGGTTTGGTTGGTGTCGTAGGTGTGCACTGCGTACCCGCCAACCCTGCATACACCTCGTTGATACCTAACTGATAGATATCATGCACATGCATAAATTGCCACATAGTTTTGGTCATATCCTCGTTCATTCCCGTGCTGTATTGTGTTCGGAAGCTTAATGAGCAAAGGCCCATTTGCCGTAGCACAAGGCACGAGGCGTCCGGTTGCTGTTGGGTCGTCAACGCAACACACATCCTTCATTTGGTGGCTGGCGAACGGCGGGCTCTGCGTACTGCACGTTATAAAGGATTCAAGCATAATTCATTTCGCTTCGGCAGGAGACCTGGGGCCCGATTTCATACCATCTCTTTTTGCACTGTCCTGTAGAGTAAGGTCGTAGGCAGGGAGTGCGAGTGTGGCGTTTGGCGAGTTGCGTTTTGAGGGCAGCATGGTCGAGCAGAGGGCGATGTGTGGCGGTCCTCGTGGCCTGGGACGGCGAAGGACAAGGACGGTCAGCCAGCCCAGGAGGCTCCCGTTGACTGATGAGGTGGCGGCGGACGGCGTGTCAGCCCAGGAGGCCCCGACCAGCAGCCGCAGCAGGCGGGCGCGGACGCCGATGCGCAGCAGGCGAAGGTGGCTGCTGGTGTGCAGCACACAGGCGGACGCGGGCGCAGGCATGCAGCAGGCGGATGCAGCTGCCGAAGGAGGTGCACACGCAGCTGCGGGCGCGCTGGAGGCCACGGCCAACATGGGCGGGGAGCACACACCGGCAGCTGAGGGAGGCACGCCGCGGCACTACCTGCGACTGTGGGAGCAGGAGAGCAGCGGAGCAGGAGAGCAGCGGCAGCTGACGGAGGTGGGCAGCAGGCAGGGGCTGTGGAACAGCAGGCGCGCTCGCAAGACGGCCGACCTGGTGTACAGTGAGTACTTGGCAGGTGCGACTGCCGAGGGTGCGGCAGTTGGTGGTGGTGAGCTGCCTGCTCGTCCCCACCGCCCAGCCCGCGGGCGCAGCGGTGGAAACCGGCGTGTGGGGAGGTGATCAAGGCATTGCAAGAGCACTGTGTGTTTCGGCTAGAGGTGCCCTCTAAGGGGCAAGGTGTTGCCGCTGGAGTGGGTGCTCGCGTGCAAGTACTGGAACGGTGCTGACGGGAGCATTGAGTGCTGCAAGGTTCGCCTTATGGTGAGGGGGTTCATGCAGGTAGCGGGCGGGCGTTGATGTCTTAGTTAGAGGTGTACGCAACTGCAAAAGAAGGCCTGCACATCGCGCGCATATGCTGCTTTCTGTAGCGTCAGCACTAAGGCATGCATGAGCATTATGTAGACGTGCGCATAGCGTCTGGAGGGGAGAGTTAGAGGAGCATGGAACAGCCCCTGGGTTTCCCCTTGAGAGCAGCGAGCTAGCTGTGGCGTCGTTTTCGAGAGTCGTTTGTCGGCTGCACGGATGATGCCGACTTTGCCGGATGATGTCTTTTGTGTGCACTCGCGAGCCTACATCTGCGTACGTGTTTCTGTGCAAACGAATGGTGGGGCTGTGAGCGATCCGAGTGAGTTGCAGTGCATGGTGCCGCTGTCTGTGCCCAAGGCGGAGTACGTGGCGGCAGGTGGTGCTACGCGTGAGGGGCTGTGGCGGCGTTAGTTGATGGGTGATTTGGGCCACGGGAGGTCTCCCCTGATATGGGCATGGAGGCGGGCGCTATCCCTGTGCAGGTGATGGGCCATACCGGTAGCCCTGGGGGCGCTCAAGGTGATTGGGAGTCCCACTACTATACCGTTTGTGGCCGCGAGGTGCAGGTGATGTGGTTTGGGAAAAGCTATTGGGCGACAGGTGTTCCTGCAAGGATACGGGCGCGTGGCGTCAGTACGGTGAAGGTGCGGGAGGTGTTTGTGACGTGTCGGTACGTGCCACGGTCGGCTGGTGCCAGGGAAGTCTCCCCTGGTAGGTGCAGGCCTCCCGGCAGGTGTCGGCGGAACATACAGTTCGCAATTGTTGCGTGCGTAAAACCGCCGCTTTTGGATGCGCTTTGACTTTTTCGGTATGTCTGGATGGGAGGCACGAGGGCATGGGTGGCGGCGAATGGGGGCAAGCGACAGTAGCAGCAGCAGTGCAGGCGGCGGGGGAGCGAACGAGGCGGTCGGCGGCAGAGGAGGAGGCGGAGGAGGGGGAAGGGGAGGAGGAGGAGCAGCAGCAGCCGGCGGGTCCGGGGGAGGCGGAGGAGGAGGAGGCCAGCGAGAGCGAGGGTGGTGCGCCGGACGAGTGGGAGCTCTCCGTGCCTGGCCTGGTGCTGGCAGCCATGGACGGCGGCCACCTGCACGTGCTGCAGGCGCTGCACGCGCGGGGGTTGTCCATGGCGGTGTGCAGCATGGTGCGGGCGGTCGGGCGGGAGGACCTGCCCATGGTGCAGTGGCTGATGGAGGTGCAGGGGAGGCTCCCTGCGGGTACGGGGGTTGGCGGGGGCCAGGTGAGGCTGCCGGCTGGTGTCGGGGACCCAGGGCGTGGGGATGGCGGGGGACAGGGGAGACTCCCAGCTGGGCAGCAGCAGGAGGGTCAGGTGAGGCTGCCGGCCTCAGCGGAGACGTCGGAGGCAGAGCTTTGGGGCCAGCGGGGGCAGGTGGTGGGGGTAGCGGCGGGTACAACGGGGGGTGAGGAGCAGCGGCGAGGGGAGCGGCCAGAGCAGGATGAGCAGGAGGAGGAGCAGCGGCGAGGGGAGCGGCCAGAGCTGGATACGCAGCAAAGGCAGGAGGAACTGCAGCGGCAGGAGCAGGAGCTGCACAGGCGGCGGCGGCGGCTTACCGGCGCAGTAATGGACGCGGCGTCGCACTCTAAGAACGACGGGCTGGTGCGGTGGCTGCGCGGCGTGGGGTGCCCCTGGAGCGGGGATGCGCTGACGGGGCTGGCCGAGTGGGGCAGCGAGGAGCTGCTGCAGTGGGCGGTGGAGCAGGAGGGATGCCCCGTGCCGGTGGGTGGGAGGGCGGAGGGCTGTGCCATGGGGGTGGGGCTTTGCGGAGCTGGGGAAGGAGGGCTGCCCCGTGATAGTGAGCGGGAGGGAGCGGGGCGTCAGGGAGACGAAAGAGTTCCGCTTGCAACAATGCCGGTACTTGGGGCATTGGTACGGTCACACGAGGTATGTCGCACGGGCGCTTTGGAAGCGTGCTACTATAATTACGGTATAGAGGCGTCGTACACGGTGCATGCCTCGAGTCTGCAGCAGCTGTCCACTAAAACCCAGGGCCCCTGTAGCACCGCTCCGCCCGCCGTGTGCTGCACCTCCCTCAGCCTTGCCCGTGCGAATGCACCTTGACCTGATCGTCTGCTGCCATACATCCGTCCCCTCTCTTCCCTCCTTAGGATGATGGAGAGCCCTACTTTGGGGCTGCCATGAACGGGGACCTGGCGCTGCTGTCCTGCCTGCGGCGGCTGGGCTGCCCCTGGGGCCGCAACCCCACGGCCCTAATGATCCGCATGGCCCCCAGCATGAGCAGCAGGTTGCCTGTGCTGCAGTGGTTTGCGGACCAGGTTATTCTGTGGCGTGGGGGGCGCTCCAAGTGAGGCTGGTGTCGTAACGATTGGCAGGCCACAAAGGAGAAGGGTCAACATGGCCGTGTGTGGTGGTGGGTCGTGGCGATGGCGGCGGGGCAAAGCCTAGCGGGATGTGGTGCATGGAAGGGAGCGCTGAGCATGCATGGTGGTGTGATCGCCGCCGCACGTGGGTTAAACCTGGAAAGGGTGTTTGGCAGGCATCGAAGCCCGCGGATGTATTCTGCAGTGTCATTTCGGATTTTAACTTCGTACCAGCAACGGCACGGGGATGTACTAGTGAGGTACCTGACGCGAGTGGGTGTCGGTAGTCGTGCGCTTTGGTGCATGCTTTCGGCACTGAGGTGGTATGCTCGAACTGACTGACAATGAGTTTTACTGCATCGCACAGAATCCCGGACTGTCGTGTTTAAGGAGGCCGTGTGGGTTGCAGCAAGGCCATTTCGTGTATAAGGAGGCTTGCTTCGACACGTCGCACCCTTGCAGCACGCTTGTGCTGACTGATAATGAGTTTTACCTGGGCTGCACTGTACGTTGTACGCGTACATGTACGGAATACGTACATGTACGG
>VFQN01007408.1_pt1 | contig 11839 bp, 11 predicted proteins | sample 3512371 | NCBI WGS metagenome assembly VFQN01 (sample SAMN10412370, study PRJNA504923) | tailings metagenome | isolation source: Replicate 2 from Balatoc abandoned mine | place: Philippines: Itogon, Benguet | collected 2017-08-28
TCACGGTGGCGGTGCTGGTGTCGCTGTTCGTCAGCTTCACGCTCGACCCGATGCTCTCCAGCCGCTGGCCCGACCCGCCCTCGGCGTCGGCGAAGCGCATTCCCGGCGTGGCGGCGCTGATCCGCTTCGTCGACCACGGCATGGACGTGCTGCATGTCGCCTACGAGCGCCTGATCCGCTGGGTGTTCGAGCGGCCCCGGCGCAACCGCGCCATCGTGCTGGCCGTCGGGGCGGCGAGCTTCGTCGGCGCACTGGCGCTGGCGCCGCTGGTCGGCAGCGAGTTCGTGCCGCAGACGGACCAGGGCTTCACCCAGCTGGCGGTGCGCATGACGGTGGGCTCCAGCCTCGAGCGCAGCGACGAGAAGGTGCGCCAGGTCGAGGCCGTCGTCGCCTCGTTCCCGGAGGTGGCCACGGTGTCCACCAACGTGGGCGGTCAGGGCACCGGGCTGCAGGTCGGGCGCAACCAGGCGGTGCTCAACATCGCGCTGGTCGAGCGCGCCCGGCGCGAGCGCACCCAGAAGCAGGTGGAAGAGGCGATCCGCGCCGAGATCGCCCGCATTCCCGGCATCGAGGTGTCGATCGGCTTCGATCGGCCGATCTACGTGGCCGTGCTCGGCAACGACGCGCAGGCGCTGGCGCGTGCGGCCACCGAGCTGGCCGAGAAGATGAAGGCGATCCCGGGCATCACCGACGTGGAACTGTCCGTCAAGCCGGGCATTCCGGCCTACGCGGTGCGCCTGAAGCCCGGCGCCGTGCGTGAACTCGGGTTGACGGCGCCGCAGCTGGCCGCGAGCCTGCGCGCCTACGTCAATGGCGAGGTCGGCACCTACTGGAGCACGCCCGACGGCGAGCAGGTCGAGGTGCTGCTGCGGCTGCCGCAGGCGCAGCGCCAGCGCGTGGCGCAGATGGGCGAGCTGCCGGTGGCCTTCGCGAAAGACGGCACGCCGATCGCCCTGTCGTCGGTGGCCACCATCGAGCCGGTGACCAATCCGGAGGTCATCCGTCGCCAGAACCTGCAGCGCCGCGAGGCCATCTTCGCCGGCGTGCAGGGCCGGCCGGCCGGCGACGTCGGCGCCGACGTGCAGAAGCTGGTCAAGGAGACCTCGCTGCCGCCGGGCATCCGCTTCGACGTCGGCGGCGCCACGAAGGAGCAGCAGGAGGCCTTCGGCGCCATGCTCGGCGCGATGGCGCTGGCGGTGATCTTCATCTACATCGTGCTGGCCAGCCAGTTCGGCAGCTTCCTGCAGCCGGTGGCGATCATGGCCTCGCTGCCGCTGTCGCTGATCGGCGTGATGCTGGCGCTTCTGGCCTGGCGCAGCACGCTCAACGTGTTCTCGATGATCGGCCTGATCATGCTGATGGGCCTGGTGACCAAGAACGCGATCCTGCTCGTCGACTTCGCCAACCGCGCGCTGAAGGCGGGCGCCAGCGTGCCCGAGGCGCTGCTGCAGGCCGGCCTCATCCGCATGCGGCCGATCATCATGACCACCGCGGCGATGGTCTTCGGCATGCTGCCGCTGGCGCTGGCCTTCAACGACGGCGGCGAGCTGCAGGCGCCCATGGGCCGGGCCATCATCGGCGGGGTGATCACCTCGACGCTGCTGACGCTGGTGGTGGTGCCGGTGCTGTGGAGCTACCTCGTGCGCTCGCCGAAGCCGACCGGCCAGGCGCTGGCCGGCGGCGGCTTGATGCCGGCACCGGCCGACCGGTTGTGACCTTTTGTTCCCTTGATCTTTCTTAAGCTGAAACAAATGAGGGGGTTGGGGATTACGGCATGATTCGGGCCTCGCCCGCTGCCCCGTTCCCATTCCGTGTCTTCCACCCGTCCCGCGCTCGCGGCCAGCCGTCTCGCCTGTCGCCGGGGCGATCGCCTGCTGTTCCGCGGCCTGGATTTCGAGCTGAAGGCCGGCCAGATCGTCTGGCTGCGCGGGCCCAACGGCAGCGGCAAGACCAGCCTGCTGCGCCTGCTGGCCGGGCTGTCGACGCCGGCCGAAGGCGCCGTCACCTGGGGCGGCGTGCCGCTGCGCCAGGCCGGCGCCGACTGGTACCGCTCGTTGTGCTACCTCGCGCACGCCAATGCGCTGAAGGACGACCTGTCGGTGCTCGAGTCGCTGCAGTTTCTCGCCCGGCTGCACGGCCATGCAGCGCCCGAAGCCGATTGCGGCGAGGCGCTCAGGCGTGTCGGCCTGTTCAGCCGCCGCCACGCCGCGGTGCGCACGCTGTCGCAGGGGCAGCGGCGCCGCGTTGCGCTGGCGCGACTGCAGCTCGACGCCGCGGCGCCGGTGTGGATCCTCGACGAACCCTACGACGCGCTCGACGCCGAGGGCACGGCCATGCTGGATGCGGCCCTCGCCGCCCACGCCGCGCGCGGCGGCTCGGCGGTGCTGACCAGCCACATCGACCTGACGCTGCGCGACCCCGCGCCGACGGTGCTGCAACTCGATGCCTACCGCGTGCAATGAGTTCGGTCTTCGCCACCATCGTCGCGCGGGACCTGCGGCTGGCGGCGCGGCGGCGTGTCGAGGCGCTGCTGCCGATCGCCTTCTTCCTCGTCGCGGTGAGCCTGTTCCCGCTGGGCGTGGGCCCGGAGCCGCAGACGCTGCGGCAGATCGCCCCGGGCGTGGTCTGGGTCTGCGCGCTGCTGGCGGCGATGCTGTCGCTGACGCAGTTGTACGGCGTCGACCATGCCGACGGCTCGCTCGAGCAGATGCTGCTGTCCGGCGAATCGCTGTGGCTGGTGTCGGCGGCCAAGGCGCTGGCGCACTGGATCGTCACGGGTGCGCCGCTGGTGCTGTCGGCGCCGCTGTTCGGCGTCCTGTTCGACCTGTCGGCGCCGGCCAACCTGACGCTGGCGCTGTCGCTGCTGCTGGGCACGCCCATCCTCAGCCTGCTCGGCGGGCTGGGCGCGGCGCTCACGCTCGGCCTGCGCAGCGGCGCGGTGCTGCTGATCCTCATCATCCTGCCGCTGTGCATCCCGGCGCTGATCTTCGGCGCCGGCGCGGTGTCGGCCGCCGAGGCCGGCATCTCGACGCGCGGCCATTTTTCCCTGCTCGGCGCACTGCTGATCGGCTCGGGGCTGCTCGCTCCTTGGGCCACCGGCGCGGCGCTGCGCATCGCCACGGAGTGACTGCCTGATGAACGGGCGCCTGACCCTCTTCACCTTCGCCTCGCCCCCGCGCTTCTACTGGCTGACCGGCAAGCTGATCCCCTGGCTGTGGGCGGCGTGCATCGCGCTGAGCGTCGCCGGCCTGTACGTCGGCTTCTTCGTCGCGCCCACCGACGCCACGCAGGGCGAGGCCTACCGGGTGATCTACATGCACGTGCCGGCGGCCTGGATGTCCATGCTGCTGTACCTGGTGATGGCCTTCTGGGCCGCCATCGGCTGGGCCTTCAACGCGCGGCTGGCGTCGATGGTCGCCCGCGCCATCGCCCCCACCGGCGCGATGTTCACCTTCCTGGCGCTGTGGACCGGCGCCTTCTGGGGCAAACCGACCTGGGGCACCTGGTGGGTGTGGGATGCGCGGCTGACCTCGGAACTCATCCTGCTGTTCCTGTATCTGGGCTACATGGCCCTGGTCAACGCGATCGACGACACCCGTCGCGCCGACCAGGCCGGCGCGCTGCTGGCGGTGGTGGGCGCGGTCAACGTGCCGATCATCTATTTTTCGGTGAAGTGGTGGAACACACTGCACCAGGGGGCGACGATCAGCATGACCGCGGCGCCCAAGATGGCCGAGACGATGCTCACCGGCATGCTGCTGATGACCTTCGCCTGCTGGGCCTACGCCTTCGCGGTGGTGTTCATGCGCACGCGCTCGATCATCGTCGAGCGCGAGCAGCACACGGAATGGGTGTCCGAGATGGTTCGCAAGCAGGGAGCCGGCGCATGAACTGGGGCAGTGCCAGCGCGTTCTTCGAGATGGGTGGTTACGGGCTCTACGTCTGGGGCTCGTACATTGCCTGCGCCGTGCTGATGGTCTTGGAGCCGATCCTGGCGGCGCGCAGGCATGCTCGCGCCCGGCGAGATGCCGCACGATTGACTGAGGAGTCCTGAGATGAAACCCCGCCACAAGCGCCTGGCCATTGCCGGAGGCGTCGTCGTCGCCGTCGGCGCCATCGCCGCGCTGGTGCTCAACGCCTTCCAGAGCAACCTGGTGTTCTTCTATTCGCCGACGCAGATCGCGGCGAAGGAAGCGCCTTCGAACCGCACCTTCCGCGTCGGCGGGCTGGTGCAGGAGGGCAGCGTCAAGCGTGACGGCGTGAAGGTCAACTTCGTGGTCACCGACACCGGCCACACCGTGCCGGTGCAGTACGAGGGGATCCTCCCCGACCTCTTCAAGGAGGGCAAGGGCGTGGTCGCGCAGGGCCAGCTCAAGGACGGCGTGTTCGTCGCCCGCGAGGTGCTGGCCAAGCACGACGAGAACTACATGCCGCCCGAGGCCGCCGAGGCGCTCAAGCACGGCCAGCAGGTCAACGAGAAGGTCGGCAAGTCGGTGGTGCAGGGGAGCGGCAAATGATCCCGGAACTCGGCCATTTCGCGCTCTGGCTGGCGCTGGGCGTGGCGCTGGTGCTCGGCGTCGTGCCGCTGGCCGGCGCGCAGAAGGGGCGCGCCGACTGGATGGCGCTGGCGCGCCCGCTGACGGTGCTGCAGTTCGCGCTGATCGTGGTGTCGTACCTGGCGCTGAGCTACGCCTTCGTGCAGGACGACTTCTCCGTGCTGTACGTGGCGAGCAACTCCAACAGCGAACTGCCGCTGGCCTATCGCCTCGCCGCCGTATGGGGCGGCCACGAGGGCTCGCTGCTGCTGTGGATCCTGATGCTGTGCGTCTGGCAGATCGCCGTGGCGAAATTCAGCGCCCACCTGCCGATGCCGGTGCTCGCGCGCATCCTGTCGGTGATGGGCCTGGTGGCGGTCGGCTTCCTGCTGTTCACGCTGGCCACCTCCAACCCCTTCGACCGCCTGATCCCGGCCGCACAGGACGGACGCGACCTCAATCCGCTGCTGCAGGACCCGGGCATGATCTTCCACCCGCCGTTGCTCTACATGGGCTACGTCGGCTTCTCGGTGGCCTTCGCGTTCGCCGTGGCGGCGCTGATCGGCGGCAACCTCGACACCCAATGGGCGCGCTGGACGCGCCCGTGGACCACGGTGGCCTGGATCTTCCTGACCCTGGGCATCGCGCTGGGCAGCTGGTGGGCCTACTACGAGCTGGGCTGGGGCGGCTGGTGGTTCTGGGATCCGGTGGAGAACGCCTCCTTCATGCCCTGGCTGGTGGGCACGGCGCTGATCCACTCGCTGGCGGTCACCGAGAAGCGCGGCAGCTTCAAGAGCTGGACGGTGCTGCTGGCCATCATGGCCTTCTCGCTGTCGCTGCTGGGCACCTTCCTCGTCCGCTCGGGCGTGCTCAGCTCGGTGCACGCCTTCGCCACCGATCCGACGCGCGGCCTGTTCATCCTCGCCTTCCTGGTCATCGTCATCGGCTCGTCGCTGACGCTGTACGCCTGGCGCGCACCCTCGGTCGGCCTGGGGGCGCGCTTTGCGCTGATCTCCAAGGAGACGATGCTGCTGCTCAACAACGTGCTGCTGGTGGCCGCCATGGGCGCCGTGCTGCTGGGCACGCTGTACCCGCTGCTGCTCGATGCGCTCGGCCTGGGCAAGATCTCGGTCGGCCCGCCGTACTTCGACACCGTGTTCGTGCCGCTGATGGCGCCGCTGGTGTTCCTGATGGGCGTGGGCCCGCTGGCGCGCTGGAAGGACGCTGCGCTGCCCGACCTGTGGACGCGCCTGCGCTGGGCGCTGGGCGTGGCCATCGCCGCGGCGATCGGGGTCGAGCTCGCCACCGGCGAGATCGGCTTCCTGGCCACGCTGGGCCTGGCGATGGCCTTCTGGATCATCGCCTCGGTGGTGGTCGACCTGCTCGAGCGCGTGCGCGGCGGCAACCCGGTCGAGCGGCTGAAGCTCATTCCCCGCGCCATGGTGGGCATGATGGTGGCGCACCTGGGCGTGGCCGCCTTCATCATCGGCGTGACGATGGTCAGGGGCCACGAGGTCGAGCGCGACGTCAAGATGGACGTCGGCGACAGCACCGAGATCCGCGGCTACACCTTCACCTTCAAGGGCGTGCGCGAGGTGCAGGGCCCGAACTACGTCGCCGCCGAAGGCCTGATCGAGGTCTCGCGCGAAGGCCGGCACTACCTCGACATGAAGCCGCAGAAGCGCGTCTACCGCGTGCAGCAGAACCCGATGACCGAGGCCGACATCCGCCCCGGACTGACGCGTGACCTGTACGTGTCGCTCGGCGAGCCGGTGGCCGGCAGCCCGGGCAGCTGGATCGTGCGCGTCTACGTGAAGCCCTTCGTGCAGTGGATCTGGGGCGGCTGCGCGCTGATGGCGCTCGGCGGCCTGCTGGCCGCCAGCGACCGCCGCTACCGCGCCAAGGTGAAGAGCGAGCAGGGTGCCACGGTGGCGGTGGGAGCGAAGGCTTGAAGTCGCTGAAGTTCCTGATCCCGCTGGCCATCTTCCTGGTGCTGGCGGGCTTCCTCGCCGTGGGCCTGAACCTCAACCCGCGCGAGGTGCCGTCGCCGCTGATCGGCAAGCCCGCGCCGGCCTTCGAGCTCACGAAGCTCGACGCCGCCGACCAGAAGCTCAAGCGCGACGACCTGCTCGGCAAGGTCTGGGTGCTCAACGTCTGGGCCTCGTGGTGCGCGCCCTGCCGCGAGGAGCACCCGCTGGTGATGGAGCTGGCGCGGCGCAAGCTCGCGCCGGTCTACGGCCTGAACTACAAGGACACGCGCCCCGCGGGCATGGCCTTCCTGACCCAGCTGGGCAACCCCTACGAAGCCTCGCTGTTCGACGGCGACGGCCGCGTCGGCATCGACTGGGGTGTCTACGGCGTGCCCGAGACCTTCGTCGTCGACAAGCAGGGCACCATCCGCTTCAAGCACATCGGCCCGCTGACGACCGAGGTGCTGGAGAAGAAGATCACCCCGCTGCTGAAAGAGCTCAATGCGTGATGCCGTGACCCTCGTGACCGCGCTTCGCCGGCTGCTGCTCGCGATGTGTCTCGCGCTGCCGCTCGTGGCCATCGCCAAGGAGGCTGCTCCGGCCGCCGACGACCCTGTGCTCGAGGCGAAGGTGATGCGAATCTCCGCCGAACTGCGCTGCCTGGTGTGCCAGAACCAGACCATCGCCGATTCGCACGCCGATCTCGCGATCGACCTGCGCAACCAGGTGCGCGAGATGCTGCGCCAGGGCCAGAGCGAGGCGCAGATCCTCGACTACATGACACAGCGCTACGGCGACTTCGTGCTCTACCGGCCGCCGGTGAAATCGACCACCACGCTGCTGTGGTACGGGCCGGCGGCGCTGCTGATCGGCGGCGTGCTGGTGCTGATCATCGTGCTGCGCCGCCGCAGCAAGCTGCCCGACGACCGCTTCGAGCCCGACGAGGCCGAAGCCTCCGACGCGACGGCCCGCTAGACGCGCGCGGCCAGCGCGCGGGTCAGGTCGCCAGCCGGCACCGCCCGGCAACCGCTCGTGTTTTGCCCTGCCCACAGCGGCGAGAAGTCGCCGCTTCCGCGCTGCTCGGCCCACTGGCGCAGCGGCGCGATCGCCGCGGTGGCCAGCGGAAAGGCCGGCGCCGCCGGGTTCAGCGCTCCGAGTTCGCGCATCACGCGGTTGACGATGCCGCGCGCCGGGCGGCCGGTGAACAGCCGGGTCAGCGCGGTATGGCGGGCGGCGTCGCTGGCCAGCGCCGCGCGATGGATGGCCGTGGTGGTGGCTTCGGGGCACAGCAGGTAGGCCGTGCCGAGCTGGACCGCCGCCGCGCCGAGCGCCATCGCGGCGGCGACGCCGTCCGCATCGGCAATGCCGCCGGCGGCGATCACCGGCACCTTCACCGCGGCCACCACCTGCGGCAGCAGCGCGAACGTGCCCATCTGCCGCGTCAGCGCCGTGGCCAGGTCGACATCGAGAAAGTGCCCACGGTGTCCACCCGCCTCCAGGCCCTGGGCGATCACCGCATCGGCGCCTTGCGCCTCCAGCCAGAGGGCTTCTTCGACCGTGGTGGCCGAGGCGAGCACGACAGCCCCGCTGCGCTTGACGCGCGCCAGCAGCTCCGGCGCGGGCAGGCCGAAGTGGAAGCTGAGCACCGGCGGCGAGAACGGCTCCACCACGGCCCAGGCCTCGGCGCTGAAGGGCTGCCGGCCCGGCCCGGCGGGGATGGCCGCGGCATCGATCCCGGCCTCGGCGTAGTAGGGCGCCAGCGCCTGTCGCCAGGCGGCCTCGCGCGGCGCATCCGCCGCGGGCGGCTCGTGACAGAAGAAGTTGACGTTGAAGGGGCGCCCCGTCGCCGCGCGCAATGCCTGCAACTCGCCGCGCAACGCCTCGAGCGTCAGCATCGCCGCGGGCAGCGCGCCCAGGCCGCCCGCTTCACTGACCGCCACCGCGAGCCGATGGTCCTGCACGCCCGCCATGGGCGCCTGCAGGATCGGTAGCGCGATGCCCAGGCGCTGCCGCAGCGCGGCGCTGACCGGGCTCGTCACAGCGTCAGCCTCCAGCCCTCGACGAGCGCGCCGGGCGTGCTCAGCGAGCCGAGGTGGCGCTCCTCGTAGGTGCCGTTGTCGGGAATGAACTCGGCGCGGTCGCCCAGGCCGACCAGCCCTTCGCCGAACATGCGCAGGAACGAATCGTCGAAGCGCATCACGCCGATCGGCGCCACCGGTTCGCCGTTCTCCACCCACAGGCAGGCAAAGCGTGTCATGCCGGTCATGCGGCAGGCCTGCCGGTCGGAATAGTTCAGGTACCAGAGGTTGCTCACCCACAGCCCGGTGCCCAGCGCCTTCATCGCGTCCGCGTCGGGGATCGTGCCGGGCAGCAGCGACAGTGATTCCGGCATCTCCCACGGATTCGCGCCATTGGCCTCGGTGCCGTACTCGCGTGCCGAGCGCGGGTTGTTCAGCGTGCCGGTGGCCAGCCCGCGCTCGATCAGGCCGACCTGCCCGGGCCGGCCGAAGCCCTCCGCCGTGAAGCCCGGTGCGCTGCCCATCGCGGTGTGCTCGAAGAGGTGGAACTGCGGGCTCAGGACCTCGTCGCGATGCGCCAGCCGCATCAGCGACGAGGTGCCGGTGCGCCGCGCCTTCAGCCCGAAGCCGCCCCAGCCCAGCGTGCCGAGCAGCTCGGCCATCGCCGCCGGCGCCAGCCAGGCGCGGTAGGCGCCCGGCTGCAGCGTCTTCGGCGGCCGCGCGAGCAGGGCCAGTTGCTGCGCGCTCTCGGCCACGCGGGCCGCGAAGGCGGCGTCGTCCCAGTGCGAGCCGGCGTAGGACGCCTTCACCGCCTTGTCGGCGGCGTGGTAGAGGCACCAATCGATGTGGAAGCTCTCGACGTGGTGCCAGTGGCGCGTGCCCAGGCTGTCGGCAAAGGCGCGCACCGTCGGCCCGCTGGCGTGGAAGCCAACGAAGTCCAGGCCGCGTGCGGCCTCGCTGACGCGGCGCACCACCTGCGCCGCCGTCGGCAGCGCGCCGCGGTCGTGGCGTTCGCTGCGCGCCGCCGTGTCGGGCAGCAGCAGCCAGGGGTCGTCGGCCAGTTCGGGCAGCACGGCGCGCAATGCGCCGATCTCGGCACGCAGCGCGGCCAGGTCCGCCTCGCGCCGGCCGCTGAGCGCCAGGCGCGCCTCGGCGCGGCGCTGCCCCTGGGTGAGCGCGACGGTGGCGTGCGCCTGCTGCACCTGCGTGGCCTGCCGTACCGCCGCGCGGTTGAAGCGGACGAAGTCCGACGCTTCGGCCTTGAGCAGCACCGAGCTGCGTTCGCCGGGCCGGGCCTCGGCGCAGACCGCATCGGCCAGCGCCTCGAAGTATTCGCGGGCGATCACGCTCATGCATGCCCCCCGACCACCGCCACGCGGCTGAACTTGCAGGCCGGCGAGGCGTGGCCGACGCGGATCACCTGCGAGGGCTCACCCTTGCCGCAGTTGGGCGTGCCCATCACCTCGAAGGTGCTGGCGTCGCCCACCATAGCCAGCGAGCGCCAGAAGGTCGCGCTGATGCCGCGGTAGCCCGGGTCGCGCACCACCTCGGCGAGGCGGCCGTTGCGGATCATGCGGCCCCACTCGCAGCCGAACTGGAACTTGTTGCGGGAGTCGTCGATGCTCCACGAGACGTTGGTGCGCATCATCACGCCGAGCTCGATGCTGGCGATCATCTCGTCGAGCGTGGAGCGGCCCGGCTCGATGTTCAGGTTGCTCATGCGGTCGATCGGGGCGCGGTTCCAGTTGGCCGCGCGCGATGTCGCCACGCCTTCCAGGTCGGGCCGCTGGCGGCGCGCGCGCGACAGCGAGACCGCGCCGCCCAGCGGGCGCTGGAGGATGCCGCTCTCGATCAGCAGCGTGCGCCGTGCCGGCTGGCCCTCGTCGTCGAAGCCGAAGCTGGCCAGCTCGTCGGGCCGGGTCGGGTCGTAGCTCACGTTGAGCAGTTCGCTGCCGTAGGCGTAGTGGCCGAACATGTCGAGCGTGACGAAGCTGGTGCCGGCGAAGTTGCGTTCGTCGCCGAGGATGCGGTCGAGCTCCAGCGGATGGCCGATCGACTCGTGGATCTGCAGCATCATCTGGTCGGGCATCAGCAGCACGTCCATCTCGCCGCCGGGGCAGGGCGGCGCCATCGCCAGCTCCAGCGCCTCGGCTGCCACGCGCGCGCCTTCGCCGCAGAAGCGTGCGCGCTCCAGCACCTCCAGGCCGCCTTGCTGGCAGAAGCCGTTGTACTGCCCGGCCGAGGATCGCGTCTGCGTGACGCCGTCGACATGCGCCGTGGCCTGCACGTGCGGCATGGTCACGTGCCAGTGCTGCTCGGTGCGGCCGCCCTCGCTGGTCAGCAGCAGCTGCGAGGCCTGCACGGCCAGCAGGCTGGCGTGGCGGTCGACGATGCGCTCGTCGCTGGCCGCCGAGGCGCACACCTCGCGCAGCAGTTCGAGCCGCTCGCGCAGCGGCGCACCTTTCACCGGATGCTGCACCGCGCCGTCGTAGCGGCCGCGTGCCGTGGCGGCAGGCAGCTCGGCGGGGTCGAAGACCATGCGGCCGGCGACCGCCTCGGCCATGGCGCGGGCGCGGGCGAAGGCGTCGGCCAGGCCGGTTTCGCTGAGGTCGGCCGTGGCGGCATGGCCGAGGCCGCCGGCGGCGGCGACGCTGACCATCACGCCGGCGTCACGGCTGCGCTGCGGCGGCTCGGCCACGTCCTGGCGCACGCTCAGCGTTTCGCTGGATTCGTCGACGGCACGCAGGGTCCAGCGTGCGTCTCCCGGCGCGACGCGCGCGGCCAGGGTCTCGAGGTGATCGATCATGAACGGAAGGAGACTGCCTTGATGCGAGGCAGTTTACGCGGCGCGCGCTGGCCGCGCCCCCCACGGTTCAGGCCACGCGGCGCTCGGTCTTCGCGTCGAACAGGTGGGCGTCGGCGGCCGACCAGCGCAGGTGCACCGTCTCGCCGGCCTGCTGGTGCACCTTGCCGGGCACGCGCGCCATCATCTTGCCGATCGGCGTGTCCACCAGCACGTAAGTCTCCGGGCCGGTGGGCTCGATCAGGCTGATGGTGCCGGGCAGGCCGCTGTCGCCGAGCAGCATGGCCTCCGGCCGCAGGCCGTAGAGGATGCCGTCGGGGTGGCCGGTGCCGATCAGCGCGCGCTGCGCGTCGTCCAGCGCCAGGTCGATGCCGTGCGAGGCGAAGCCGTTGGCGGCGCGCTGGCCGGTGACGATGTTCATCGCCGGCGAGCCGATGAACTCGGCCACGAAGCGCGTCGCCGGGCGGCTGTAGATGTCGTCGGGCGAACCGAGCTGCTCGATCACGCCGCCCT
>VFQN01007409.1_pt1 | contig 11839 bp, 10 predicted proteins | sample 3512371 | NCBI WGS metagenome assembly VFQN01 (sample SAMN10412370, study PRJNA504923) | tailings metagenome | isolation source: Replicate 2 from Balatoc abandoned mine | place: Philippines: Itogon, Benguet | collected 2017-08-28
CGATGACGCTCTGGAAGTCGCGGACCATCATCGGGAACGGGTGCGGGCCGACCACACTGCCGATGATGTAGTGCGTGTCCTCGACCGTGCTCATCCACTCGCGCATCGCCTCGTTCGTGGCGTCCTTGAGCGTGCGGCTGCCGGACTCGACCGGGAACACCTCCGTCCCCATCGCCCGCATGCGGAAGACGTTGAGCTCCTGCCGCCGCACGTCCTCGCTGCCCATGTACACCCGGCACGTCATGCCGAAGAGGGCCGCGGCGGTAGCGGTGGCGACGCCGTGCATCCCGGCGCCGGTCTCGGCGATGACGCGGTTCTTGCCCATCCGCTTCGTGAGCATTGCCTGCCCGAGCGCGTTGTTGATCTTGTGCGCCCCGGTGTGGTTCAGGTCCTCGCGCTTGAGGTAGATGCGTGCCCCACCCGCCTCCGCCGTCAGCCGTTCGGCGAAGTAGAGCCGGCTCGGGCGGCCGACGTATTCCTGAAGGCGCCGGTCGAACTCGGCCGTGAACGCCGGGTCGGCCTGCGCCTCGCGGTAGGCGCGGTCGAGTTGGTCAATCGCGAACATGAGCGTTTCGGGGACGAACCGTCCACCGTACGGGCCGAACCGGCCGCGGAGGTCCGGGACGTGGGAGACGGGAGCGGCGGCAGTCGGCATGGCGACGGTACTCGGTCCGGCGGGCGGATCAGGGAGTACCATCTGTTCTGGCAGAAGTGAGGGGCGGGTTCAAGGCGTCCGCCGCTGTGCACACATTCACGCCGAAACCAGTTCGTGTCCGACCGCGGGCGGCGAAACCGGCGGGCGCCGCCCGCGCGCAACCTCGGCGGCGGCGAGCGGGTGACGACCGCCCCGACGAGCCACGGCACGACACCGCGACCATGCTCGGCCCGATCTGGTAGTCGCGGTAGAACCAGTTGTCCGCCTTCACCAGCGCCCGGTCGCGCTCGATCTGCACCGGTCCCCACAGGTCCGACAGGTCGCGCGGGGCGTGGTTGACCGCCTCCTTCCGCCCGTCGGCCCGGCCCGGCGTGCCCAGCACCGCCTCGGCGTCGGCCGGCGTCATTCCCGGCTCAACGCGCTCGACGAGCGTTGACGGCGACGCCGCGAGGCAGCCGACAAGCAGTACCGCCACAGCGACGACCTCGCCGACGATGCGTTCCCGCTTCCCCAGCGCATGACCGCCTCCGCGCCCGATGTCCGCCCGACGGGAGCCTGGTCACGGCGCCGGGCCGCGTGCCGGGGTTGCGGCCGAAGGTGGCGAGACTGGTAGAATCTCAGCGGAATCAACACGAGGCCGGGATGCCCGAACTGCCCGAGGTGGAAACCGTGGTCCGCGACCTCCGCCCGCGGGCAGTCGGGCGGACGATCACCGCCGTGCGGGTCGGCGCGAAACGGCTGCGGACGCCGTGGGACGCGGCGTGGGGGCCGGGCGTGGTCGGCCGCCGCGTCGAGGCGCTAAGCCGCCGCGGGAAGTGGATCGTGGTCGAGTTGGACGCGGGACAACCTAACCCCCCCGGCCCCCCTTCCCTGGAAGAGAAGGGGGGGGACGAAGCGCATGCCTTGCCGGGCGCCCGTTCAGTGCTTGCGGTGTCGCAGGACGCCACGCGGCGCAAACACCCCTCCCCTTCTAGGGGAGGGGCCGGGGGAGAAGTTAACCACGCGAACCCATCGGAACGGTCCGCGGTGTTCGCTCACGGCCCACGCCTCGTCGTCCACCTCGGCATGACCGGCCAGTTCACCGCCGTCGCCGCGGGCGAGCCGGAACCGGATCACCTCCACCTCGTCTTCGCGCTCGACGACGGTAGCGAGCTCCGCTTCCGCGACGTCCGCCGCTTCGGGTCGGTGGCACGCTTCGCCGACGCCGCTGCGGTCGAAGCCTTCTTCGCGGAAGCCGGCCTCGGTCCGGAGCCGTTCGGGCTCGACCCCGCGGCGTTCCGCGCCGCGGTCCGCGGATCGGCCCGCACCCTCAAGGCAATCCTTCTCGACCAGACCATCGTCGCGGGCGTCGGCAACATCTACGCCGACGAGGCGTGCGCCCGCGCCGGGCTTCACCCGGCGCGCGTGGGCAACGCGCTCACTCCGGCCGAGTGCGACCGCCTCCGCACGGCCATCGAAGAGGTGCTGACGACGGCGATCGCGGCCCGCGGCAGCACGATCCGCGACTACGTCGGCGGGTCCGGACTGGCGGGCGGGTTCCAGCTCGCGCACCGCGTCTACGGCCGCACGGGCGAGCCGTGCCGGACGTGCGGCCGCGCGATCGAGCGCGTCGTGCTGGCCGGGCGGTCGTCGCACTTCTGCCCGCACTGCCAGCCGACGCGGGGCGGGGGACTCAGGGACGGGGGGGCTCAGGGACGGAGGGACACAGGGACGAAGAGCAAGAAGCCTGTTCGTCGCCCCCGCCCCAAACCATCGTGATCTTGCGCTCCGTCCGTCCCTGAGTTCCCCCGTCCCAGAGTCCCCCCGGTCCCACCGACCCATGTCCTACCGCGCCTTCAAGAAGCTGCTCGGCGAGACGAGCCTGGAGCGGAAGTGCCGGTGGCTCCTCGGGGCGACGGTGCTGGTGCTCATGACCGGCAGCTTCTGGGTGTACGCCATCCAGACCGAGGGGCTCGCCCACGACCAACTCAAGACGACCGGCCGCACCCTCGTCGCCCCGGTCCTCGCCCGGCTGCACGTCCGCGGCGAGCACGAGGAGGCGATGCGCGACTTCGCCCGGCAGAACGAGGCGAACTGGCCGGCCCAGCTCAAGGAGTACAACGTCCGCCTCATCAAGGTGCCGCTCACCCCCGGCGACGCGGAGCACCGGGCCGAGCCGGACGACATGGCGGCGGTGTCGAAGGTGAGCGAGACCGGGCGGACCGAGTGGGACCGCGAGGCCGACCCGGAGAAGGCGTACTACTACTACGCCGCGCTCCGCGCCGGGCCGTCGTGCGTCGGCTGCCACCGCGACCCGGAGAAGATGGGCCGCCCGGAGTTGGCCCGCGCCGACCTGAAGCCCGACGACCTGATGGGCATCGTCCGCGTCCGCCTCACCACCCGCGAGATCGAGGAGGGGTTCCACACCAACCGGGCGGTCCTCATCTCGTTCGCCATCGGCACGTCGCTCCTCATCATCGCCGGCAGCTACCTCATGATCCGCTACGTGATCGTGAAGCCGGTCAAGCACCTCAAGGAGATCGCCGAGGCGATCGCCGCCGGCGAGCTGAACATCCGCAGCGAGATCCAGACCGGCGACGAGTTCGAGGACCTGTCGCACGCCTTCAACCGGATGATCCGCAACCTGACGAACACCCAGGACCGGAACAAGAAGCTCATCACCGACCTCGACCGCAAGGTGGACGAATTGGCGCGGGTGAACATGACGCTGTACGAGAACAACCGCCTCAAGGGCGACTTCCTCGCCACCATGAGCCACGAACTCCGCACCCCGCTCAACAGCATCATCGGGTTCAGCGAGGTACTACTGGCGGCGGACAACCTGACCGAGAAGCAGCAGCGCTACGCCGGGAACATCATGACCGGCGGGAAACAGCTGCTCGCGCTCATCAACGACGTGCTGGAGCTGGCGAAGCTGGAGGCCGGCAAGATGCGGCTGCGGCCGGAGCCGCTGGAGGTGGCGGCGGTGTGCGAGCACGCCGCGGCGATGTTCCGCCAGCAGGCGGAGAAGAAGAACATCGACATCAAGGTGTTCGTCGAGCCCGGCACGCCGGCCGTCCGCCAGGACGCGGGGAAGCTGCACCAGATCCTGACGAACCTCGCGTCGAACGCGGTGAAGTTCACGCCCGAGGGCGGCCGCGTGACGATCAAGGCGGCGGCCGACGGCACCGACCTCGTGCTCACCGTCGCCGACTCCGGCGTCGGCATCGCGCCCGAGGAGCAGGGGCTGATCTTCGAGAAGTTCCGCCAGGCGGCGAACCCGCTGACGCGCGAGCAGGGCGGCACCGGGCTCGGCCTGTCGATCGTCCGCGAGCTGGCAAAGCTGCTCGGCGGCGACGTGGCGCTGCACAGCGAGCTCGGCCGCGGGAGCACGTTCACCGTCCGAGTCGCCGCCCGCCTCGCCGACGAGCCGTTACTCGATTTCGAGCTCGGCGAAGACCCGCCCGCGCCCGCAGCGTGACGGCCGGCGCTCACGGTCCCTCCGGCCCGGCCGGGGTACGATCACCGCCTTCGACCGAAGTGGGCCGGCGCGGGCGTCGGACTTCCGTGGTCTTGGTCGGGGCCGATACCCACTGTAGCAGCGCCCGCCCTCCGACGAGCAGACCGATCCCAGCCTTGATGATCGCGGCGGCCGCGGCCCCGCTCGCCTCAGTCGTGTTGCCCTGCTCATTCAGCCGGATGACCGAAGGGATGCCGAGCATCGCCCAGATCAAGCACCCGGCGCAGAACAGCGCACGCCCGAACTGGACGGTGTCCGCCTCCTCGTCCGCTCTGCCGGGTCTTGTTCGGGCCGGTCGTGGTTCAGCTTGGTCGGTCGACGGGTCGGACTTCCGCACTCCCGCGGGTTTAGTGGGGCCAGGGCTCGGGTCGTCCCGTTGCGGGGGTGGAGGTCCGACGTACATCGCCGATCCTTGATCTGTCCGACTAGTAAGAATTCGTGCTGAGTGTCCGGCTGCGAGACCGGTGCCGCTGCGACGTCTTCGCCTGACCGACGCCCGTCGGCTACTGGGGGCTTGGTCCTCTGCGCAGCCTGCGCAAGCCCGGCCGCCTCTCGCCCCCGTTACCCCGGCTTGAATCGCCCGCCGCCACGGCTTATAGCCCGCCGCTCGATCGTCTCTCGACGACACCGAATCCGACCGCGGCCGGGGGGCCGCGCGACCTCGGAGGCGCCGTGGTCAGGCGTTGGCTGGTACTCTGTCTCGGGGCGGTACTCGCCTCCCCCGCCGCGGCGCAGCCCGGCCCCGTCCGCGGGCTGCCGGTCTCGGCCGACCCGCCGCTCCCGACGGACGGGCTGATGGCCCCGGTGCCGCCGGTCCCGCCGCGGACCGCGTACCAGCAGGCGCCGGCCCTCACGCCCCCGCCGCCGCCCGCGCCGAAGACCCGCGTCCCCGACCTGACCGTCCCCGAGGGGACGGTCATCCCGCTCCCCGGCGCACCGGGACGGCGGTTTCAGTTCTCCCGCCGCTACGGCCGGCTGTTCAACATCACCAGCGAGAAGATCGACGAGGCCACCCAGCGGTTCGTCATCACCGGCGGGGTGACCATCACCGTCTCGCCGGGCCGGGACAAGGCCGGGAAGGAGCAGCCGCCGCTCGAGTTCGCCACCGACTCGGCCGTCGTGTGGATGACCGGGACGACGGTGAACAACATCACCGACGGCTTCGACGCCGGCCCGGAGACGAAGCGCGAGGTCGAGGTCTACCTGACCGGGAACGTGGTCATCCGCACCATGTCCACCGGACCCGGCACGGCCACCGTGGCACAGACGTTGCGGGCCGAGGAGATCTACTACGACGTGCCGCGGAACCGGGCGGTGGCGGTGAACGCCGACCTGGAGATGAACGCCCCGCAGGCGCCGGACGGCGTCCACCTCACCGGCAAGGAGATCCGCCGGCTGGACCGCGAGAACTGGGAGGTGCTCGACGGGGCCGTGGCCTCCAGCAAGCTCCCGTCCGACCCCGGCCTCCAGCTGACCAGCCCGCGGACCACGCTCCGCGAGCGGAAGGTCGAGCTGACGAACATCTTCGGCATCCCGTACCGCGACTTCGACGGGAACCGGGTCGAGGGGATGGAGCGCATCCTGACGGTGCGGAACTCGGTCACCCGGGTGGCCGACGTGCCGGTCTTTTACCTGCCGTACCTGCGGGTGGACGCGAACGACCCGCTCGGCCCGCTGACCTCGTTCGGGCTCGGCCAGGACCGCATCTTCGGCACCCAGGTGTACACCACGTTCGACGTGTACAAGCTGCTCGCCCTCCGCCCGCCGCCGGGGCACAAGTGGCGGCTCGAGGCCGACTACCTCTCCGACCGCGGCCCGGCGCTCGGGACCGACTACGACTACGCCCTGCGCCCGGCGGAGCCCGACGCGCCCGGCGCGTACAGCCCCGGGCGGGGGTTCGTGCGGCTGTACGGCCTGTCCGACGGCGGCGTGGACAACATCGGCGGCAACCGCGGCACGCAGTACGTCCCCGGCACCCTCCGCGGCCGCGCCCAGTGGCGCCACATGCAAGAAGTCTTCGACCCGGACACGTACTTCCAGGGGCAGGTGTCGTACCTCAGCGACCAGAACTTCCTCGAACAGTTCTACAAGGCGGAGTTCGACCTCGGCCCGAACCAGGAGACGTTCGCGTACCTCACCCACCGCTACCGCAACCTGTGGGGGTCGGTGCTGGCGGAGCCGAAGCTCGGGCGGAACTGGAACACGCAGACCCAGTGGCTGCCGCGGGTGGACGGCGCCGTCACCGGCCAGTCGTTCTGGGACTTGTTCAACTACAACGCCCGCGCCAACGCCGGCTACGGCCTGCTGCGGCCCGCGCAGATGAACCCGTTCTCGGTCCAGCCGACCGACCAGCGGGTCGACACCGGCCGGTTCGACCTGCTCCAGGAGCTCAGCGTCCCGTTCGACCTCGGCCCGGTCCGGCTCGTGCCCTACGGCGTGCTCGACCTGGCGTACTACACCCAAGACTTGACCGGCGAGGACCGCGGGCGGGTGTACGGCGGCGGCGGCGTCCGCGGCAACGTCCCGTTCTCGCGCCTCTACGAGAGCGCGTCGAGCGAGCTGTTCAACGTCCGCGGGCTGTACCACAAGGCCAGCCTCGGCGCGAACTACTACTACGCGCAGTCGAACACCCCGTACACGCTGCTGCCGCAGCTCGACCGGCTGAACGACGACACCACGGACATGACGTACAACAACATCCGCCCGTTCCAGACCGCACTCGTGCCGGGGGCGGCGGGGGCGGCGCTGGCCACGTCGCCGGTGTTCGACTCGCAACTCTACGCCATCCGCCGCATCGTGGACAACCGGGTGGACACGCTCGACGACATCCACGTCATCCAGTTCGACTCCCGCCACCGCCTCCAGACGAAGCGCGGCTACCCGGGGCTCGAGCACACCGTCGACGTGTTCAACCTGAACCTGTCGGCGTCGTTCTTCCCCGACCCGAACCGGGACAACTTCGACAAGCCGTGGTCGTTCCTGGAGTACAACGCGCTGTGGAACGTCGGCGACCGGGTGTCGGTCCTGTCGGCCGGGTGGGTGGACCCGTTCGACATCGGGGCGCGGTACTGGAACCTCGGGCTGGCCCTCGACCGCCCGGACCGGACGAGCTTCTACCTCGGCTACCGGCAGACGGACCCGGTGAACAGCAAGGCGGTGACCGGGTCCGTCGGGTACCAGCTGAGCCGGCGGTACTACACGAACGTCGGGGTGAGCTACGACTTCGGCATCCAGCAGGCGCTGACCAACTCGTTCAGCGTGACCCGGACCGGGTCGGACATGACGTTCACCCTGGGGGTGACGTACAACGCGCTGGTGAACAACTTCGGCGTTCAGTTCCTGCTCGTCCCGAACCTGGTCGCCAACGCCGCCGTCGGCAAGCTCGGCGGCGGGCTCGGCGGGGGCCAGTTCGGCCGGTGACCCAGGGGGAGGCGCGGATGCACCCGACGGAGCTCCCGCGCCGGCCGCGCGGCCCGCGGCGGTGGCGGGACAAGTTCCGCGAGGCCGCGCGCGGGGTCAAGCTCGGGGTCCGCGGGCACTCCAGCTTCAGCGTCCACTTCTTCTTCGCCGCGCTGGTGCTCGCGGCGGCCGCCGTCCTCGGGCTCGACGCCTGGGAGTGGTGCGTGGTGCTGCTGTGCGTCGGCGGGGTGCTGACGTGCGAACTGGTGAACAGCGCGGTCGAGACGCTGTTCCACGGCCTCGACGACGAGAGCAAGGGGCGGATCACGGGCTGCCTCGACATCGCCGCGGGGGCGGTGCTGGTCGCCAGCCTGACGGCGGCGGCGGTCGGCACGCTCGTGTTCACGCGGAAGCTGCTGACCCTGTTCCACGTCATCGGCGGGTGACCGGAAACGCGACCGGCCCGGGGACCGCGGTCCCCGGGCCGTGACGACCGACCGCCTCACGTCGTCACCACGTCCACTGCAGGCCGAAGTTGATGCCCTGGGCGAAGAAGTCGGTGGTGGTCATCTGCGGCACCGGGCGCGGGAACGCCAGCGGGGCCGGGCTGCCGGGCAGCGGGAAGTTCGGGATGCGGGCGGCGTCGATGTTCTGGTCGATCAGGTTCGCCGGCCGCAGCACACTGCTCAGGTACAGGAAGTTGTACCCCACGAACACCCGGAGCCCCGGGGTGATGTGGTAGCCGAGGTTCACCCCGACCTCCGGCAGCACCGCGAACTTGTTCTGGTTGAACGTGCCCGCGTTCGCCCCCGGCAGCGCGTACAGCCCGCCGCCGTACAGCCCGGTCGTGCCGTTGGCGAGCAGCCGCGCCTGGCCGCCGGCGATCTCCGCCGTCTGCTGTACGCTCCCGAGCGCCACGGTGGCGCGGCCGTCCACGAACCACCGCCCGCGGCGCACCTCGCCGGTCAGCCCGACCTGACCGCCGTGGAAGTTGTTGATCGCCCGGAACCGGTCGTTGATGACCCCGCCCGGCGCGCTGAACGGGGCCGTCGGCAGCAGCGCCGCCGTCTCGGTGATCGACAGCGTCTCGGTGAAGTTCAAGTACCGGTAGCCGACGAGCCCGTCGAGCCGGAAGCACGGGTTGCCGGCGAGGAACCGGCGGTAGTTCACGTCCGCCCCCCACAGCGAGTTCTCGAGCGTGACCGCGATCCCGCCCTGGGCGATGCCCGGCGCGGCGACGATGTTCCCGGTCGGCCCGGCCGGCGTGTTCACGTTGTTGAACGGCAGGAACAGCGTCGGGTACTGGCCCGAGTTCGCGGTGAACGTCTCCCCGCTGCGGAACAGGTAGAACAGCCGGGCGTCCACGCCGCGGCGCTGCTCGTCGGTGAACCAGTGCCCCGCCCCGACCCGCACGCCGCCGTGGAGCGACTGGCCGAACGACCCGGACAGCAGGTTCTGCTGCCCCATGATGCCGGCCGCGCCGGTCGGGTCGATGACCCCGGTGGCGGCGAGCGGCGGCACCTGCGTGCTGCGCGTCCACCACAGCAGGTACTCGGTGCTCACCCACGTCCGGTCGCACCCGAGCCCGAACAGCCGGCCGAGCGCCGGGAACCGCGGGGCACCGCCGGCCAGCGGCGCGTCGAGTGTGGGCGTCGGGCAGTTGCCGGTGGGACAGTCGACCGGCGCCCCGCCCGGCGACACGACGTACTCCTGCCCGAGCACCATCGGTACCCCGCCCGGTCCGACCACGACCGGGGCGCCGGGGACCACCGCGGGCGTGGTCGGGTTCGCGGGCGCCCCGAGGCCGCTCGTCGGCAGCGGATCCCGGCTAACAGTGACACTCGGCGGGCCACCACCGGCCTTCGGCGTGGCGCCCGTCGGAGCCATCTGCATCGGGACGGGCATCGGCGCGGGAGCGCCGGGCGCCGTCATCTGCCCGCGGGCGAGAACCGCCCCGACCGGCGTCACGCCGGGGTCAACGGCCGGCGCGGGGGCGGCGGCCGTGGGACGGCCGAGGCGAGCGGCCCGCTGAACGGGGTCGGGAGAGTTGGCGGGGCGGAAATCCTGGGCGGCCGCCGGGCGGGCGAAAACCCCGAACGCGAGACCCAGCCCGCCGAGCAGAACGCGGCGCATGTGTGCGGTCCTCCTGACACGTCCGCGGCACCGGGCGGGGGCGCCGCGGCGCGGGCGGCGGACGAACCGCCGGCCGCGACACGTCATGTCAGGTCTCCTTTTCGGCAGCGGGGCGTGGCTTCCCCCGGTCCCCCTAGAGTCCGGCCTCGGCCTTCCCGCCCGGCCCGCCCTCCCAACCCGCACTACCGGCGCGGCTTGGCAAGCCGGGGGGCGGGGGGAGGTGGCGCGAACGGCTCAAGCGGCGCGGGCCGGGCGGCCGAAGGAAGGGGCGTAACCCGCGAGACCGGGGCGACCGCCCCAGGAGGAGGAGGCCAATGGCCCCGCGCGCCGGCTGGAAGAAGGTGGCCGCGACCGTCACCCTCACGGCCACGTCGTTCACGTACTCCGCGTCGGCGGCCCAGGCGTTCTTCCCGCCGTGGTGGCCGACCGACCCGCCGGTCACAGTATCCCCGCCGGTCACCCCGCCGGTGGTGGTGGTACCGCCGGCCCCCCCACCGCCGTTCGACCCGCCGGTGACCCCGCCCCCGCCGATCTTGCCACCGGTCGTCCCGCCGCCCTCGGTCGTGCCGCCGGTGTGCCCGCCCCCGCACGGGGTGCCGGAACCCTCGACGCTGGTCGGCGGACTGGCGGGGATGGCCGCGGCCGCCGGCTGGGCCGCGCGGCGGCGGAAGAAGGCGGCATAACGGGCGAACGGCCGGCGTGAGCCGGCTGGTCGTTGCCCAAGGTCGCTACGGATGAAGGCTAGTCAGGCCACGAGCCGCGACCGCCAGGGAGCGGCCGCCGAACCCGGCTTCCCCTCGCGGCGAAGATGGGTTCGGCAGCCGCTCCCTGGCGGTCGCGGCTCGTGGCGCTCCTCACACACCGCCCGGGTACGAGCACCAACGATCGGCCGGTTCACGCCGGCCGGTCGCCTACGCCAGGTCGAACAGCAGCACCGTCGCCGCGTCCGTGCCGGTCACCTCGATCACCGGCTCGCCCTCGACCTTCACCGCGTCGCCGGCGACCAGTTCGTGCCCGTTCACCCTCGCCGCGCCCGTCGCCACGTGGACGAACGCCCCCCGGCCATCGGCCAGTTCGTGTCGCGCGCCCTGCCCCGCGTCGAGCCGCGTCTGGTAGACGCGCGCATCCTGGTGAATCGGCAACGACTCATCGGCGCCGTCCGGCGACGCGACGAGCTGCCACTTCCCCGCCGCACCCTCGGCCGGGAACGCCTTCTGCCGGTAGCCGGGCGTGTGGCCCTTGCGGTCCGGTTGAATCCAGATCTGGAGCAGGTGCAGCGGCTCCTTGTCCGACGGGTTGAACTCGCTGTGCAGGATGCCGGTGCCGGCGGTCATCTGCTGCCACTCGCCGGGGCGCAGCACCTCGCCGTTCCCCATGCTGTCGCGGTGCTCCAGCGCGCCGGACAGCACGGTGGTGAGGATCTCCATGTCCCGGTGGCCGTGCGTGTCGAACCCGCCGCCCGGGGCGACCCGGTCGTCGTTGAGCACGCGTAGCGTGCGGAAGTGGTGGTGGGCGGGGTCCACGTACCCGCCGAACGAGAACGAGTGGCGAGCGTTCAGCCAACCAATCCGGGTGGTCCCCCGGTCGGCGCCGCGGCGGAGCGCGATCATCGCAAGTATCCTGGGAGCGCCGCCGGAGACAGTCGGCGGCACCAGAGGATACCGGCGCGTACGCCCGAGTTTACGCGACGAACGGCCGCATCTCCTCGTCGGACAGCGGCTGGTCGAAGTGGGCGCCGACGAAGTAATCGCCGGTGTCCAGCTTCTTGACGTGGACGACCGTGAGCCCGACCCGGAGGGCGTGGGCGTCGGTCATCGTTTCGAGCAACCCGGTGATCTTCGCGCCACTCGTCGGCGGCTCGTTCCGCAACATGCTCACGCCGGTGCGCGAGATGTTCCAGATCAGCCCGATCTCGGGGCCGTCCTCGGAGTCGAGGCGGAACAGGGCGCCCATCGCGGGCTGGCGGCGGGGGGCGACACGTCGTTCGGCCGGGGGCGTGGCGGTCGTCATGGGGTGTCTCGTGGTGTGCGCCAGTGGTTGTACTATCGTGGCGGGTCGCGGCCGATGTGTCCAGCGGGGTTTCTGCCGTCTAAGGAGGCTGTCACCGGGGGGAGCGTGACGTAGGGGCACGCTCTTTCCCTATTCGACGTCTA
>VFQN01007413.1_pt1 | contig 11828 bp, 11 predicted proteins | sample 3512371 | NCBI WGS metagenome assembly VFQN01 (sample SAMN10412370, study PRJNA504923) | tailings metagenome | isolation source: Replicate 2 from Balatoc abandoned mine | place: Philippines: Itogon, Benguet | collected 2017-08-28
CGTCAGGGAGGTGCGGAGCATGAAACATTCTACGCATCCCCGGCGACGTGCTTAGTGACCGGGTCTTGGCGTCGAACTCGTCCGCGGTCACGCCCGACTTCTCACGCAGGATCAAGACTTCGTGGCGAACGGCGTCCAACTCGGTCGCCAGCTGAGCGTGTGTATGGTCGCTGTCCGCCAGCCGCTGGCTCGCGAGTTGGAGGTCGTGGCGTGTGGCCTGAAGCTCCTTCCCGGCCGCGTGGAGTTCGCCCAACTTCTCCTGGAGGTCCGCGACGGCTATGCTACGGTCCAGTTGCGCCGCGGCGGTGTCGCTTCGCCTTCCTCTCCACCTCGCCGGCAGACGCGGCCACCTCACGCCAGTGATCGACCTACCTGTCGAAGGTCCGAATTCGGTGCCGGAAACTGCGGCTTGCAAGCCCCCAGGTGGCGCCGACGACCGGGCCGAGTACGCCGGCCGCGAGGCCGGCATACTTCACGCGGTGGGGGAGGTTGGCCAAATCGTCCGCGAGCGATTCGATCCCGAAGAAGGCAGGCAGAGCCGACGTGAGCATCGGGGGGCGTCCCGGGTGGCGGCGGTTTGAGATTTTGAGATTACCCTACAGTCCCGACCGGAAGAAGTGGCGAACCCGGTTTTCCCGGCCGGATGAGTTGGAACGGCTGCGACGGGCGTCGTCGGGTACATTTTGGGTATGCCGCCCGCCGTCACCCCCGCCGCCCCGGACGATCGCGCCGCAGCCTGCCGGCTGCTCGCGGCGGGCCGCCCGGCGCTGCTCCGCGACGACGCCGCCCGCCGGTTCTTCGACCTCCTCACGACCGGCGAATTCGACCCGGCCGGGCTGTTCGTCACCCGCGGCGCTGGCGGCGCCGTCCGCGGGGCGGTCCTCGCGCAGGTGCTGCCCGGCGCGCTCGGCTTCCTCTTCCCGCCGCGCGTGATGTCCGGCCGCGAGACCGACGCCGGCCCGCTCCTCGCCGCGGCACTCGACTGGCTGGGAGGGCGGGGCGTGAAGGTGTGTCAGTCGTTCGCCCCGGGCGGCGACCGGTCGGACGAGCCGACTCTCGCGGCCGGCGGCTTCCGGCACGTCACCGCGGTCGTCCACCTGCGGCGCGGGCTCGAACCCGGCCCGACCGCCGACTCCGCCGGCCTGCTCGCGTTCGAGCCGCACGACACCGACTCGCCCGCGTTCACCTCCGCCCTGCTTGCCAGCCACGACGGCAGCCTCGACTGCCCGGAGCTCACCGGCGCCCGCACCCCGGCCGAACTGCTCGACGGGTTCCGCGGCCCGTTCCCTTCCCGGCCGGGGTGGTGGGTGCTGGTGCGGCACGCGGGCGAGCCGGTCGGTGTGGTGTTGCTGGATGTCGGCGCAGAGGTGGGGGCCGTCGAGCTGAACTACCTCGGGCTCGTCCCGGCGGCTCGCGGCCGGGGGTGGGGCGAGGCATTGCTACGGTTCGCCCTCCGCACCGCGGCGGCCGACGACACCACGGTACTGACTCTGAGCATGGACGCCCGCAACGCACCGGCGTGCCGGCTGTACGACCGCCACGGCTTCCGCGAGACGGACCGGCGCGAAGTCTTCCTGTGGTGCGCCCCCGGCCAAACTTGAACCCAAGTCGCCCGGTTTTCGCTGAGCTCCGAGCTCACTCGCCGCACGCCGGACCGACTGTAGTTCCGGTGGTGCCGACCCTGCCGCCGGCGCCACGGCGCCGCGGCGCCGGTCGGCGTGAGCTCGCGCCGGCGCCGTTGGCGCGTCGGTTCCCGGCTGCATAGTGAAGTGTGTCCCCGGAGACTTCGTCGGGGTTCGCACCCGCTCGCCGGCGGGGCAGGACGTCCGCCGTGCTGCTGGGGGTTTGACGTGTCGGCTCGTTCGCTCCAGCCCCCTCGACCGACTACGACCGCTCCCGCACCGCCCCCGCCACCCGCCCGGACGGTGGCCGATGCCGTGTCCGCCCGCGTCGGCGCCGCCCGGTTCACCCTCTGGTTCCAGGGGCACGCCCAGTTCGTCGGGCTCGGGTCAGAACTCGTCGTCGTCACCCGCAACGACTCCACCCGCGACTGGCTCGAGCACACGTTCGGCGAAGCCGTCCGCACCGCCGCCGCCGAGACCGCCGGTGGCCCGCTGCCGGTGCGCTGGGCGGTGGACGCCGACGCCTTCGGCGAAGGGACCACGCAGGGGCAAGAAGCGGCGGAGGGGCAAGGGACAAGGGGCAAGGGGCAAGCCGCGGACGCTGAACGGGCCGCCCGAGCCGACGAGGGGCATACCGCACCACAGCCGAAGACCGGCTCGCCCCGCCCGTCGCCCGTCGCCACTCGCCCCGCCGCAGAGCAGACCGACCTGTTCGGCGACCCGGTAGCCCCGCGGCGGCCGAAGCCGAAACGGCCCGACTCGGAGGCGGTCGGGTTCGACCCGGTACTCACCCCGCGGGCCGGGCGGCGGTGGAAGAAGCTCGACGACTTCGTCGTCGGACCGTGTAACCGAATCGCACATGCGTCAGCCACGAGCGTCGTCGAAGACCCCGGGCAGGGGGCGAACCCGCTCGTCCTCCACGGGCCGACCGGCGTCGGCAAGACGCACCTCCTTGAGGGCGTGTACCTCGGGCTGAAGCGGGCCGGCGAGCGGCCGTGCTACGTGACGGCAGAGGAGTTCACGACGCGGTTCGTGCAGGCGTCGCGGCTCGGGAAGATGGGGGCCTTCCGCCGACAGTTTCGCGAGTGCGCCGCGCTCCTGCTCGACAACCTGAACTTCCTCGCTACCAAGCGGGCGACGCAGGAAGAGTTCCTCAACACGTTCGACGCCCTGGTGGCGGACGGCCGGCAGGTGGTGGTGACGGCCGACTGTCACCCGCGGCTGGCAGACGACCTAATGCCGGAACTCGCTGACCGGTTGCTCGGCGGCGCCGTGTGGGGGCTCCTCCCGCCCGACCCGGAGACGCGGCTGGGTATCCTGCGGAAGAAGGCAGGGGGACTACCCGGCGCGCCGGTGCCGGACGCGGTGCTGAAGTACCTGGCGGGCCACCTGCGCGGGAACGCGCGCGAGCTGGAGGGCGCGGTGAACAGCGTCCGCCACTACGCCCGCGTCACCGGCCGCCCGGCCGACGCGGCACTCGCCCGTGAGGCGCTCGGCGACCTGCTGCGACACGCGGTCCGGGTGGTGACGGTCGCCGACGTGGACGCGGCGGTGTGCGTGGCGCTACGGCTGGCAGCAGGGACGCTCCAGTCGAAGGCCCGGACGTGGGCGGTGACGCACCCGCGGATGGTGGCGGTGTTCCTGTGCCGCAAGCACACGGCGGCGACCTACGGGGAGATCAGCAAGCACTTCGGGGCGAAGACGCACAGCACCGCGGTGGCCGCCGAGAAGAAGGTCCGCGCCTGGCTCGCCGCCGACGCCCGCATCGCCATCAGCGACCGCGACTGGCCGGCGAAGGAACTCGTGGACCGCGTCGAGCGCGAGCTGCAACGATAACGGTTCGCCGTCTCCAGTCTCAAGGAGTAGCGGCGCTCGCTTCGCGTCAATAAGCCGTCGGGCGATCGTGCGACATCGGTTGGCGAGGCGCGATCTCAAACGACCCGGCGTGTCGTCAGCCCGTCCGCCAACACCGCCAGGTGATACGCCTCCCAAGAAATAGCTTCCAAGATCTACCCTGAAATTGTCTTGGTTTTCGAGCAGTACTGGCGAGCGGGCGCCGGAAGTTATTTCTTGCGAAGCGTATGAAGCGTCCGGTCCACGTCTTCCCACACCACAGACCCGGTGGTGTTGGCGAACGCCACGCCGTCGGCGTAGTAACCCCGCACGGCAAAGTTGGCCTCGCCACCCGGTACCACGAACCGTGCCCGATACCATCTCGTCCGGTCGAAGGCGGTCGAACCGAAATTCCTGCCCGCCGATGCTCACCGTCAGGTCGCGGATGACCTGACCGGCTTGGTTCCTGAGGACGAACTCGTTCCGCAGCACGCGGCGGAGTGCCCACATGGTCGGTACCGCCGCGAGCCCAAGCACGAGATGGCGCCGGGTCATTGCACGTCCTCTCCACGACTCGAGGTTTCTGTAGATCGGGTCGAGTCGTCGAGACCCGACGCGGGGGCGCTGACACAGACAGAGTGGCACCCGGAGCGTCGAACCCATGTGGGTTCGACGCTCCGGGTGCCTCCTCAATGTCGTCCGTGGCGCCGCGTCAGGCCTCGACGACTCGACCCGACCTACTATCGCGTCTACCCTAATTTCGTGGGTAGAGGTGGGCGAGCTTGACGCGGGCGTCGGCGGTCGTGAACCGCCATGTCACCTTACACCCGTCCGCGTTCCCCGCCTCCTGCCAGGTCCCCACCTGCCGGGTCAATTCGTCCTTCGTCCCGATCCCCGGTCCAGGCACGGCCGGGCCAGCACGCTCAACTCGATCTCTGCCAGGTTCAGCCACGACCCGTGCTTCGGCGTGTAATGCCACTCGATCCGATCCGCCAGCCGCCGGGCCTCGGCCGGGTCGAACGCCGCGTACAGCGACCCGGTGTAATGGGTGTTCAGATTGTCCGTCACCAGGACCACCTTCCGGGCCAACGGGTACACCACGTCGAGCAGGTGCCTCACGAACCCGGCGAAGTCCGCCGCCGTCCGCCGATCCGTTACCTCCACGACCCGCCGCCCGGCCAAGGGCTCGAACGCCAGGAACCGGTTGGCCGTCCCGTGCCGCTCGTACTCGCGGTCCTCCGTCGCTGGCGACCCGGGCCGAACCGGCAGGGGCTCCCGGACATCCCCGACGAGTGGTACCGGATCTCGTGGATCAGTTGTCACCCGAGTCTGACGGCCCGGTGGAACCCCACGGCTCCTTCGACGACCGCGGGGTGATCGGCCAACCAGCCGCACCGGCGCCCCAACGGCTCCGGGAGTGCGACCAGGGTCGGGAGCGTCCTGTTCGCCAGGGCCTCCCGGACCAGCGGCCACCGCGGCTCGGCCGGCTGCCACGCCGGGGTGCACGACGGCCGGTGGTGGAGGACCACGTTCGGCGGGACCGCCAGCTTCCCGGCCACGTGCCACCCGGCGTTGTCGGCGATCACCACCAGCACCTTCCGCCCGTCGGGACCGGCCCACCCGGCGAAGTCGGCCCGGGCGGCCCCCATCGTGCCGGTGTTCGCCTTCGGTTGGATCCGGGTGCGGGTCCGGCCAGTGGCCGGGCGGGTGAACCCGAACACGGACACGGACACGGACTCGGACTTCGACGGCCCGTTGGACCGCGGGCGACGACCGCGGAGGCACCACACCCGGCGGGCGATCGGCTAGAGCCCGAGCCGGGCCTCGTCCTCGGCCCACACCTCGACCGCCTTGCCGGGGTTCGCCGGCCGCAGGTCGGCGACGGTCGTGGCGAGCCGGTCCAAGCCACTCCCGTTGCGGCTCGGGTGTGGCGGCCTTGGGGGGGCGGGGGCGGGGCACCCGGAGGGCGAACCCGAGCCGGACCAGCCGCCGCCACCCGGCCTGGGGGACGACCTCGACGCCCCACCGGCCCCGGACGTACCGGGCCACCTTCGGCCCGGTCCACAACCCGCCGCCCGGCGGATCGGCCTGGAGGGCGTCGGACAGTTCGGCCTGCCGGACCGGGGTCAAGATGCCCGCCGGCCCGTTGCCCTTGCGGCGGTCGGCCAACCCGTCGGGGCCGTGTGCGTTCCACCGGCGGACGCGGGCACGGCCCCACGTCGGGGTCCGCCCGACGACCCGGGCAATGGCGGCCGCGGTCCGCGGCCCGTCGGGTCGGGTGAGCAGCCAGACGATCTGCCAGTGGGTCTTCTCGCGGGCGTTCCGGCCGGCCTTGTGCCGGCGGTCGATCTCGTCCGCCAGCAGGTGGTCATCAGCGTGGAAGCGGGTCATGGTTGGCCTCCTCACCCATTGGAGGCCGAACCCGAATCGACGGGATTCGGTATGAGCTCGACTGGTGCCGATTCTGAGCGGCCGCCCGCGGCGAGTTACCCTGAGGGTTGCGGAAGCTCTCCTGGCCCTCGCCCGCGGACGGCCGCCGTGATTCTACCACCCGAGGCCCATCCCCTGGTCCACGTCCTCGCCCTCCACTTCACTGGCCCGACGTACCAGCGGTTCTCGACGCTGCTGGTCGGGGGGGGCTCACGACCGGCCGGCGTACCGTCGCCAACGTCCTGCGCACCCTCCGCCACCTCGCCCCCGGCCACCCGACCGACTACCGCCGGGTCCTGTCCCCCGCCCCGTGGCCCGGGGTGGCGCTCGGGTGCGCCCTCACCCGGTTCCTCCTCGACCACGTCGCCCCCGACGGCCCCGTTGCCCTCGTCGGCGACGACACCGTGGGCGGGCACCCCGGCCGGGCGGTGTACGGCAAGGGGCGGCACCGGGACGCCGTCCGGTCGTCCCACGCCCACACGGCGTGGGGGTACGGGCACGAGTGGGTGGTGCTGGCCGTCCCGGTCAAGTTCCCGTTCGCCGCCCGCCGGTGGGCGCGGCCGGTCCTGGTGGACCTGGACCGCACGCCCGAGGCCCGCACGGCCGAGGGCGCCCGGCACCGGACCCCGGCCCGGCTGATGTGCCGGCTCCTCCGCCTGGTGCTGACCCGGTTCCCGGGCCGGGCGTTCGTGTTCGCCGGGGATTCCGGGTTCGGGACGCACGAGGTCGCCCGGTTCTGTCACCGCCACCGGCGCCGGCCGGCGCGGGTGAGCACGTGCCACCCGGGCATCAACCCGTTCGAGTTGCCCCCGCCGTATGCCGGCAACGGCCGGCCGCGGGTCAAGGAGGCCGCCTCCCGAAGCCCCGGCCGGCGGCCGCGACGGCCCGCCGCGCCCGGCCGACGGTGACGTGGTACGGGGGCGGGACGCGGCGGGTCGGGACCGCGACCGGGGTCGGGCACTGGTACAAGGGCGGCGGCGGGTTGGTCCCGGTCCGGGGGGTGTTCGTGAGGGACACGACCGGGACCCACCGGGACGAGTACCTGTTCACCACCGACCTCGCCATGACAGCCGACGCCGTGGTCGGAACCTACTGCGGCCGCTGGTCGATCGAGACGACCTTTCAAGAATGCCGTTCGTGCACCGGGCTGGAAACCACCCGGGTCGGTCCCGGGCGACGATCTGTCGGGCGGCCCCGTGCCTGTTCGGGTGGTACGCGGTCGTCGCCGCCCGGTACCACGAGCTACCCGAGGGGAAGCGGACGGGGCTCGTGTCGTGGCCCGGGAAGGACACGGTGACGTTCTCGGATGCCGTCACCGCCGTCCGCCGATGGATCTGGGCCGAGGGCGTTTTCCCACAGGCCGGGGTCGACGGGGCCATCGCAGAACTCCCCGGGAAGGTGCGGGATCTCCTGCTATCCGGCCTAAGCGGGCCGAGTCCTCGGTTCGAGCCCGAGATGGGGGCCTGAAACAGGTCGATGCGGGCCGGCGCAAATCAGCACTGGCCCCTTCCATTTCCAGGAGTTGCGGCGGAGCATCCAACGATGCCGAAAGAGCATTTCGGTGCAGATCGGTGCCGTCCGATACCCCCTGTCACTGCGTCCCGCGCTGCACCCGGCGCGTGGCCGTTCGGCACGTGGCCCTCGTCGGCTCCGGTGAGACAAGGGGGGAGGTCCGGCGCGGCAGCAGTCGGCCCGGCCGTCGGTACGAGTGAGGGCATTGGAGTCGCTGCACAATAGTTCGGGAGCGGGAGCGGCGGTTCCTCTCCGTTCCCCAAAGTGCGTGGGCACGAGGTTAACGGTGTCGGCTCAGGGCGAGTAGCCCGCCGATGCCACGACCGCGCTCGACGTGCATGGCGGTCGAGGCTATCGGGGACGTCCACATCGGGATCAGAGCCGGTACGGCCGCCGGGCCGACGGCCCGGGACCGCGAGTGCCCGGAGGACGCGGCGACCGACCTCGTGCGGAGCGGCGGAACCCGGGCGAAGGCTCCGCGGCGGTTCGTGCGCACGACCGACTCGAACCACAAGCGACCGGTGGCCGAGAACCGCCTGGCCCGGGATCCCGAGCCGAGCAGACCGAACGGGGCGTGGCGTGCCGACATCACCTCCCGCCCTACGGGCGGGGGGGGCGACACCCGCCAGGGCGGGACTTCGGCCTCTTCGGCCACGATGCCCGCGGCGAGGATGTGGCCGCCTTCCTGGCCGAGCCCCGTCGGCGGCGTGGTCCGGTCATGGCGGTGTGGGACCGGAACAACATCCCCAGCACGTCGAAGGCAGTCGTGGCGCGGCTGGCGAGGCACCCGGATGGGGTGGCCGAGGATTTCCCCGGAGACGTCCCGGGCCGGAACCCAGGCGAGGGCATGTGGGGCGGACACGATACCGGCGGCGGGCGAACCGGGCGGCGACCGACACGGCGAGTTGTGGGACCGGGTCGCGGACGAGTTGGTCGAGGTGAAGCTCCCCGGGGGGGCGTCCGCCAGACCGGCTTGCCCGGACCTCGCTCGCCGCGCGAGTGCGAACGCTGGTCGCGCGGTCAACCTGGCCAGCGGACCTCAGGGGCCACGCCCCGACGGGCCGGACGCCCCGCAACGCCGGAGCCCCCGCATCCCCGGGTAGCCGCGGACGTGGAACCCGAATGGCCAGGGTTGGTCGCCCGGCCGCCGCCGCGCCCGGAGGAGCGACCACTCGCTCTCCAGTCGGATGCCGGCAACTCGTGGTCGGGGGCGAGGGGCGGTCGGAGGGACCGGAACCACGACCGCCCCTTCCGCGCCGCTTGCTCCCGAAAATCGGCCTCCGAAGTCGCCCGCGCCCCCAGGCCGAACCGCTAGTCTTGTCACCCGAATCACGCGGCCGTAACGCCGGGCCGCGTACTCGCAACTGGTAGTCGGGGCGACGATTGGGCCGAGAGTCGTTAGCAACGGGCGTGATCTGTGGACGCACGACACGGAGCATTATTCGGGCTGGGCGCAATAACCTACCGTGGGAACCCCGCGGCCGGCGGACAGACCGGCCCGCCCCGCCTGGACCCGAGGCTCACCCGCCCATGATCACGCGCGGCTGCGAGGTGGTCGGTATCGACCTCGGCACCACCTACTCGGCCCTCGCCTACCTCGACCCCCAGCTCGTCCCGTGCGTCGTGGCCGACACGTCCGGGCACGCGGTCATCCCGAGTGTGGTGTACTTCGACGGCCCGACCGCCATCGTCGGCGACACGGCCCTCGAGCTGGCGAAGGAGGACAGCGCCCGGGCGGTCCAGTTCATCAAACTCCAGATGGGCGAGGACTGGCGGCGCGAGGTCGGCGGGCAGGTCCACACCCCGGAGAGCATTTCGGCTATCATCCTGGCCCACCTGGCCCGAGAGGCGGAGCCTCAGATCGGGCCGGTCCGCCGCGCGGTCATCACGGTCCCGGCGTGGTTCACCGAGCGCCGCCGCCTCTCGACCGAGCAGGCCGGGCGCATCGCGGGGTTGGACGTGATCGGCACACTCAACGAGCCGATGGCCGCCGCCCTCGCCTACGGGCTCCACCGGGCCGGCGGCGACGGCGGGCGGGAGCGGAACGTCCTGGTGTACGACCTCGGCGGCGGCACCTTCGACGTGACGCTGATGCGGATCACACCGACCGAGTTGGTCGAACTCGCCACCCGCGGGAACCGGAAGCTCGGCGGCAAAGACTGGGACGAGGCGCTGATGGGACTGGTGCTCGACGACCTGGAGCGCCAGCGCGCGGGCGATCCGAGGGCCGGGCGGTTGGTCGGGGACCTCCGCGCGGCCGTCGCCGCGGGAGCCGAACCGCCCGACCTGCCCCTGGGGGTGCGCGAGGCGCTGCACGACCTGAGGCAGGAGTGCGAACGGGCCAAGCGGCGGCTCAGCCAGGCGGCGAAGACGACCGTCCCAATCCGCGGCCACGGGATCAACCACGGGGCCGAGATCACCCGCGCCCAGTTCGAGGCCGCCACCGACGGGCTCGTTCAGGCCACCCGGACGACCGTCGAAACCGCCCTCGGCGACGCCAACCTGTCGTGGGACCGGCTCGACCGGATGGTGCTGGTGGGCGGCTCGACGCACATGCCGATGGTCCGGCAGATGCTCGAACGGGCCGGCGGGCGTCCGCCCGACAGGGGGATCAACCCTGTCACCGCTGTCGCCCTGGGGGCGGCGATCTACGCGCACCAGCTGACCAGCGGGCAGGGGCCGCGGGCGGTCCGGCTGGGCGGCGGGGGGAGCGGCGCGCCGGGGACGAGCACCCGCCCGTCCGTCCGGTTCGTGACTGCCCACGGGATCGGCATTCGCACCAGCCCGGCTGGGCGGCAGGTGAACACGGTACTGATCCCGCGCAACAGCCCGGTCCCCGCCGCCGCCCACCAGCGGTTCCGCACGAAGAAGACGAAGACCGGGCCGGCGACCGGCATCCGGGTGGTGGTGACCCAGGGCGACACGCCCGACCCGGGGCTGGCCGAGGTGGTCGGGACGGCGCGGATCACCGGCATCCCGCCGAACGAGCCGCCCGGCCAGCCGGTCGAGATCACGCTCGCGTTCGACCCCCAGAGCCGGCTCCGGCTCCGCGCCCTGTACGTCAACACCGGGCTGGAGTTGGCGCTGGATCTCGACGTGCCCGGCGGGCTGCGCGAGGAACAGGTCAAGCACTACCACGACTTGCTCATGTCGGCCGGGGTCATCCGCCCGCCGTCCGACGACGGGTGGCCGGAGATCGACGACGACCTGCTGGAGCCGATCGACTGACGCCGCACATCCGGGGCTGTCACAGTGAGTTGGGGTCGGATCGTGCCGGTCCGTCCGCCGATACGCCCGCCGCCTTCTCCCAGATTCTCCAGCTTGCCAACTCCCCGCGAGAACGGATCGGCCGCCGGTCGAAACAATCGGCACGCCGACTGGCCGTTGTCGGGCTTGCCGGCAGCAGGTAGGATGCCGCCCACAACTGGCACTCTGGCTTGCTGGTCGCCTGCCCGCCAGAGGAGCAAGCGGCTCGACGACTCCGACGACCGACCATGCCCGCCGCCGACTGGGACGAGCCCGACGAGCCGCGCTACTTCCTCCCCGACGCCTACGTCGAGCCGAAGGCCGACGCGGCCGGCGTGGTCGGGTTGGTGTGCGGCATCGTGTCGCTGATTGCCGCGTTCGCAGTGTGCGTGACGTGCGGGTTCAGCGCGTTCCTCGCCCTGCCGGTGTCCGTGGTCGGGCTGGTGTTCAGCTGGCGCGGCCGCGGGAACTTCCAGGCGACCGGGCTGGCGCTGAACCTGCTCGCGTTCTTTCCGGCACTCGCTGTGGTAGGATTCATCAGCTGGGCCATGCTGAAGCCGAGGCCCGACGCGGACGGGGCGCCCGACGCCCCGCCGGCTGCTCGGGAACCGAACTGACCTCCCCCGACACACCCCGAGGGCCGTGCCCGTGCTCGACGTCATCCTAGACCGCCGCCCGACCCGCACGTGTACCGGCGCCTCCCGCCGCGACTTCCTCCGCGTCGGCGGGCTCGGCGCGGTCGCGCTGCCGACGCTCCTCAAGGCGGAGGCGCGCGGGCAGGTGGCGGCGGGGGCGCGGGCGAAGTCGGTCGTCCTCGTGTACCTCGGCGGCGGGCTCAGCCACCACGACACGTTCGACCTGAAGCCCGACGCGCCCGCCGAGATCCGCGGCAACTACCGCCCGATCCCGAGCGTCGTGCCCGGGCTCCAGGTGTCGGAGAAGCTGCCGCGGATGGCGCGGGTGATGGACAAGGTGGCGCTCGTCCGCTCCGGGGCGCACAACAACGACCACCACGAGACGGCGACGAACTGGGTGCTGTCGGGCCGGTTCGGCACGCCGTTCGGCGACTGGCCCGCGATCGGTGCCGTGGTCGCGCACGAGACCGGCTTCAGCGGCACGCTCCCGCCCTACGTCGCGGTGCCGCGGAACCCGTCGTTCACCTGGGAGCTCGGCAAGAGCGCGTTC
>VFQN01007414.1_pt1 | contig 11828 bp, 17 predicted proteins | sample 3512371 | NCBI WGS metagenome assembly VFQN01 (sample SAMN10412370, study PRJNA504923) | tailings metagenome | isolation source: Replicate 2 from Balatoc abandoned mine | place: Philippines: Itogon, Benguet | collected 2017-08-28
AACGACGATTCTGTTCTTCACATAAGTTCTCTTGATGCATATCCCAATCAGCAACGACTGTAAGCCAGGCTGGGTTGAAGTGCTTGCCAGTAAGTTGGAATTCCATGGTGTTTTCATCGATTTCTGTGATACAGTCTTTCAATACCTCGAGGAAGGTTGTAGGAGGTTGATGAGGATCGACAGTAGGATAAGGTTTATCCTCATAGAAGACCTAAGAGTAAAGAATTTAGAGATTATTACACAGTGCATAAAAGAGGTTATTTGAGGTTGTTAGCTTTGCTTACCGGATAGCTGAAGGTTGGCATCTCAATGACTAAGAAGGAATAATATTGAATCTCTAATTCATCAATAGAAGAAGTACGATAACATAAACTATCTAAATACTTTTGTAACATTTCTTCTTGAATATTATTACTTCCATTAGATGCAATATTAGTCTCAGCATTGGATGTGTTTGGCAGGCCGCTCACAACACCACTTTCACTATTATATTGTTCACGATTAAAAAATGGTCTTTGTTGACGAATTTGTTGAATTCTCTTCATAAAAATTGTATCTAACCAATCCTTACGTGTATTTTCAAGTGTAATAGAAGAAGAATTTTTCTTTAAAAAATTTTCATATAATTTTTCAATATTAAAATCATAATCAAATGATTGGAAATATTGATAATATTCACCTGGAGTCTTATTACAGTTGTAAACAACATTAGAATCACCTTGTACCTCACGAAATAATAATAATTTTTGTTTACCTTGTTTTAAACAACCATTATCATCAAATAATCGCATTGTAGTACCAGCATAGACATGATGATCAGATGTCCATACTGTACAGACTAATACAGAGTCTAATGACAAGTCCTTAATTTTGATCGGGAAAGGTAATATATTATCCCAAGAAATGAAATTTAAATTTTGATTTGTCTGTGAGAACTGGGTAGAGACAGGTGGATCAAACATCGCTAATTGATTACAATAAATTTGTACGGTAACAGTTAAATCTTCTGGTAATTCTTCATGTCCTAATCGCATAATTTCTGGTAATTCTAAACGTAAGATTCCACATTGAAGTTCAAAAGGAATAGAATAAGCATTTAACCATTTATAATCTTTCATAAGAACTTGTTGAGGTAGTTGGGAAAATCCCGTATTAGAACCAAAATTTCCACCACTCACTGTTGAAGGTGAGTTCATTACTGCTTGAGCAGCGCTTAGGTTCGCTTCGATGTTCATTCCTTCCTCTTTAAATGATTCTCTCGATCTTAATTGATTTTATTATGAGACGATCATCGCAAATTCCCAAATTTTGCGAAACAAGGTATTCACGTCTTCTTTATGAGAAGGAAGCATTCTTTGAGAGAAGACGAGGATGACGAAGTTTCAACGGCTTGTTTGTTTGCTCTTCATCTATTGTGTTTTCTTTCTTGGTAATGCTTGGATTATTAGTGATATTTCTAGAGGAAAGAGGGTTGTGGAAAATCATGGCAGAAGGCAGGGAGGTTTAATCCTAGAGAGTTCACAGAAAGAAGATTTGCTCTTCAACAAGTCAAATCACATTGATTCGGTGTTCAGACTACTCAAATTCATTCCGAAGAAGCTAGTATCCGCCATTTCAATCCTTTTATTAGCATCTTCCATACCTTCAGTAACATTTGCTGCTGTTGGTGAGGGGGATTTGCCTGTTGGAGTGCAAGCCTTCACTCGCCTTCTAAACGCAAAGGTGAATCAAATCTTCTCAATCCTTTGCTTTACAAGTTAAAAATGCTTTATAGAACGATTTTGCGAAGGTTAAGCAAACTATTGAGCAAAGATCGAAGGATCTTACCATTGAGGAGCAAGTTGGCCTTCAGTTCTTTTTCAAAAGATTTGCTAATGAAGAGGTAGATGATATGAACTTCTTATCAAAAAGTATTCTTGATCCTCAAAAGAAGAAAGAAGCAACAGAAGTTGCTAAAACCGTTAGAAAGTATATGCTACAGTTTGATAATGCCATATCTGATGAGAAATATGAAGATATCGTTAAGTCCTATCCAAAGGCTAAGGAACAAATCGATCATTATTTTGAGCTTCTTCAAGATGTTCCTGATGAACTGTAAATTACAATTTGTAAATCTTTCAGAATAAGGCTTTGCTTCATTCGTTGAAGTGGTTACATTACTAGAGCAGAAAGTATTAGAAGGAGAGTTAATGATGTGGCAAAAATTTGCTTTGAGTGGGATAGTAATTGTTGATTGCATGAAATAGAAGTGTAGATAAGTTAAGGACAAAAATCAAACAAAAGCAAAACTTCTTATCTTCTTCAACTTTCTCTACCGTTATTTAAAGCGCACAACATTCTAAACTTGCTTTCACCTATTTTGGGCAGTCTGGCGAGAGATCGTAGAGAGCTAAAAAATTATTTAATGGTGGCTCTTGTCGTTAGGATCGTGGAAGTGGAACTTCTCGGCACCAGTGATATCCATGACGATATCGAAGAGTAAGAACTGACCGGCAGTTAAGGTACCAATCATAACGCAACGAGCACCCAAACCAACAGTGGCTAACTTGACGAAACCGATTTCACGGGCGATTCTGCCTAAACGAGTTCCGATGCTTCCTTCACCACCAGCGCCAGCCTTGTTGACCTTGGATAACAAGGTATCAGCAGGGTGAGAGATGATAGCAGCAGCAACACCAGCAATGACACCAGAAGCCAAAGAAACTAAGAGCTTGGTGCTACCAGTTAAGGTGTCTAACTTCTGGCCAACGAAGTTGGTGGAGATGACTTCAGCAGCCTTTCCTTGGACAGCGAACTTAGCCATGGTGTATGGGACTTGCTTGAAAAGGATTGGGCCGAAACCAGAGTAGAAACCCTTGAGGACACCTTCCTCCTTGATTAATCTGCTAGCACAGCTGAATAAACCAGAGGCATAGCTTGGGTTGGAGACTAAACGGATACGAGTAGCTTCTAATGGGCATAAAAAGATGTCAGCAATGAACTCGGCCATAGCAGAGGCTCCCAAGTAGATTGCAGTGCGGTTCTCCCAAGCGGATTGCTCACCGAAGGCTTGGGCCATTTGGATCTTGAAGAATTCAACACCACCGAACTTGAACCATCCTATAGAGCACATGTAACACTAACAGAAGAGAAGGAAGAATACTCTTACCTTGGATGAAGTATCCAACGACAGTTGGGCCTAAACCAGTAGCAAGACCGGCCATACCCTCCTCAGCGACGACTTGAGAGAAGCCACCGATTAAGCCACGGTTGTATTTAACAGGGTCTAATTGGATTCTGGTCTTGACGACATCAACAGGACTGAACCAAATCAAATCAATCTTAGGACAAGGATTTTCGCGAATGATCTTACCAAAGAGCACCGTGAGTGATGGCACAGCAAATACCACCGGCCAAGGCAGCCTTGGTGTAGTAGTCCAAGTCGTAGTTGGTCTTCTTAGCAGAAGTTGCAACAACACGCTTATTTTCGATGGTCTTAGACATTGCCAAATGGTTGACAATGACATTCTTTGGTAACATAAAGGTACGGAATCCTTCCATTTTTTAGAATTATATTGATCGAGCTAGACTGCCGAGAATGAGATGAAGCAAGAAACAAGTTTGTTCTTTGTTCTTTTTGACTGTTGCTTGCAACAAACCAATCAAAAAACAGGAACACAAAAATCCCAAAAATCGAAAACCCAGATTTTCTTTAGATGCAACGCAATATTTAGAAAAAGGAAGTTGATTAGATTTTTTGTCCATTTGATGTTGATGATCTTGAAGCCTCTATTGCTTGTATATTCTATTGTTATTGCGTCAATATTCTTGAAATCGAGTGGAGGAATAATGTTAAAACGACTCATAACTTCATCTGAGTTACAAAAGCTTCCTGAGCTTATTGTTTTTGATTTAGACGAATGTCTATGGCACCCAGAAATGTACACATTGGATGAGATACCAACAAGAACTGTGCATGGACCATTAGGCAGAGAAGGTGATGGAGTAGTAGGTGCAATATCTGGATCTGAGCAGATTCGCCTTTTCCCCGATGCATTGGGCGTACTGCAAGCGTTTTATCGTGATGAGTATCCTGGGGTTAGAATCGCTGCTGCAAGCTCAGCTGACACTCCAAGAGCAGTTCAAATTGGATTAGCAGCTATGAACCTTTTAGAAATCGTCCCAGGAGTAACGATGCGTCAAGTGTTTAATAAAGGCTGGGAACCTGGCTTTAATGGGAACATGCAAATTGGTCGTACTCCACCTCTCTCCTCTGATAAATCCAAAACCCACTTCCCCATACTCAAGCAGCGCACCAATATTGATTATAATGGAATGATCTTCTTTGATGATTGCAATTGGGGTGATCATTGCGGTAAAGTAGAGAAAGCATGTCATGGTGTGATAGCTCAGAGAACTCCACATGGCTTGACGATTTCAGAATTTAATCAAGCACTCTTAAGATATTCGCAGCACTATAGTCGTGAAGGTTTATAATGCTTAATGTGCCTCGTTTAAGCTTTTTTTGTATGTTTGTATTCTCCCTTAAATTAAACTTGATTGATTTTTTTGAAAAATTTTAAACTTAAAAACAAATACAACCCTCAGAAAGCTCAGTTAGATTGAGAAAGATAAATGAAATAAAACAATTAGTTGGGTGAGAATATAAGAAAGAAACTGAAACGTCTGGTCTATATGAAGTGCTGTCATTTATTTCAGGCACAAGATGGCTTTGGTTTAGTGCAAAGCAAGTCACTATACACTCGATTTCTCGGGAAAACTGAAGCATCATTCGGATTGGTATCAGCATACTCACTGGGTAAACTATTAATACAAGAGAAAATCATCGAATTAAATAAGCTTCAGAGAATAGAAAGAAGAAGCGAACTAACCCAATTGACAATAACAAGCGATCTTTATCTTCATCAGATAGAATATAATGATGAAAGAAAAGATGAGGAAAAGTCCAAAAGAGTTTTCTCATATCCCCTACACTCTTCCTATAAATAACAAATTGAAAATAACAATACGAATGTATCAATAAAGAAGATAAAGCTTACCATTGCTCTTTATATAGAATTGTATTACCACTCTCATGAATGACCCAACGATGCATTTTCAATGTTTTCATTAATTCTTGATCATTTTCCATTAAATAAGGAAATCTATCCATCAATTAGATATGACAACGTGAGAAAGTCGGAGGGATAGTGATTTCTTACCTTGATATATAATCCATTAAAGCACGAAAAGAATGAAATTCATGAAATCCTTTAGTATACCGTGCAATAAATTCTTTTGCAGGAACATAACGAAAATAAACTTCTTCTTTCTTTTTCTCACTTGGATCTCGTGGTGGAATAGTAATTTTTACTGATTTCCAACCTTGTCCTTGTAAATCCTTCCATAATTCTTTCGGAGAGGAAGATAGACAGTTATACTTCACTAAATGGGTCATCATATCTTTGAAGTAGAAGAAATCCAGATTCTATGACACCATATATGACACCCATTCAGCGTCAAATGCAGAAAACTGACCTGTATTTGAGGGATTTGTTTACTATAACGAAAGGTGAGGAAGCGAGGGATTACATATGACTCTAAAATCGGATTTTTCTTCTGCCAAAATACTTTCCAGAATGGTTGAGCTTCAAACCATCGATCATTGAATTCTGTCCGATCTTTACCCCTACGATGATATCAAGATGGGTTACGAAGAAGGAAAGATTAGACGTCACTTACGCGTATTCTTGGAAATTCATAATAGTATCAGGTATATAAGAAGGAATCTTCCCAGAAAATTTTGGAAACATGTTCGAATTCACATTTGGCATGTTTTCACAAGTAATTTGATAAGTAGCAAGGATTTCTTCAATTGTTGGTAAAGTGATGCCATTTCTTTTGGGAAGAGCTGGAGCGACTAAGGTAGTAGGTGTTGGTAAGAAAATATTTGATGATTTTTCACAGTTAGATGTAGAGTTTTCGTGGTCCGTCTCGATTTCATCACTCAAACAAACCTCACTATTGGGATTCTTCATTTCGTTAGCCTGTGTTGAAGTCAACCCTAGCTCTTTCAAGAGCTCTGTTTGTGCAGGTGAGACTAACGCGACTTCTTTTCTAGGGTTCTTCGCACGCTGCAAGAACGTAGAAGACTCAGACGACGTAGAAATTGAGTCAGGACTGTTGGTATCTTGTGACATGATCTGATAGTTTCTCTTTACCCCTGAATTACTGACGCCGCTGCTGCTCTCACAAGTCTCAGATGATTGAGACAAAGGGCTTGTATCAGATAAATGTTCGTTTAATAATGAGATCGAAGGAATTTCTCCCTTATCCTGCCGTTCTATCTTGGGTTCTGGGACAGTGAAGGAGGTTGATGAAACTGAAGGGCTTATACCAGCAGATTGAAATAAGACAGTATCTTTTGGTTGGATTATTTTGAAAGGATTTTCAGGAATCACAGTGGAAAGTATTGTTTGCAGGGGGAGGAACAACATTTGATCGGATGAAGGGAATGGCAGAAGAAAATTATCCTATATGTGGAAATAAATCTGAAAGAAAAAAAGGATAATGAAGACTTACCGGGAGAAGTTCAAAGAAGGCTGTTTGATGGAGAACGTCGCCAACCTGCCAAGCATTCAAGAAGACTAAACCGAAGCTATCTTCATCTTTCAACCAACCAAAAAGATAACCATTTTCTTGAGGAATGGAAACAGTTTCAGACGTGATAATATCTAGGTTTGATAACTTTTCAATTGGGAGGACACTAATGCCGCGGTTCAGCGCATCAAAAAAGGAAAGAAAATATCCTTCCTCTATTGAACTCGTTAATGACCGTTCTACAGTTTTCAGGTAACAATGTTGGCGAAAAATATACTTCAGGAGGTACTTTTCTTGCTGAATAAGTAAACCATAGTGGCTTGTCTGTCGATTGAATGCTAACTTTGCACGAGAAGAGAGCAACATAATTTTTTCTGTTTTTGCTACAATTCTTCTGGGTCTTCAAAACGAAAAACAGATTAAATCTGAATTTAAATTTAAATTTAAATCTGTAGAAGAGTCCAACATCGAGTCACTCATGTTCATCATCAAATATACTCCGATTTTATTTCTCCGTTTGATCTATCTGTATCCGTTCTTCTGTTCATAATCATGCATCAACAACTGTAACAGGGAGCAATGAAGAATCTGGACACACAGTACATGATTGATCGTCAACCTCAGAATTTTGGACTCTTCAGCATCAAGTTTATGCTCAGAGGTATCGCCAGATCGATCAGCTCTTCGTCATAATCGTAATCACAAAACCCAAGTACCGGTAAGCGCAAACAGTATACGACGTATTATTTTGAAAACGATAATTTAAATTTTCAATTTTGCTGTCGGTTTCTGTTCGAATTTTCACCTTATTTTTCGAAGGATTCCTGACGGTGAAGGAAAGGAGAAGAAGCTAAGATGATGACTGATGAGTTATATGATGAATCAGGATTTTTCTTTCGTCAAAGAAAAGGAAAACTGAATTTACGGAAGCTCGAAGCCATTGATCTCGAGAAAGTTATTCGAGAGGTAGATGTTGATCTACTTCAACAATGCATCGAGAATATTACCTTCTCTGAATTTCAAGATTATGATATTCATTATTTAACCGATAAACAGATTGTTAAACTCTTTAAATTGTCTCAATTAACGATAGAATACCTGCTATTCACTCAAAGAAAATTAGTCACGAATTTAACCGATTTAGCGAAAAAGTATTCATTAAAAAAGAAATCATTATATCGTAAACGTAAAGAACTTGCTTATTTAAAAGAAGAAACAACACGTTTACAGATTCAATTAAAAACAAAAAGAAGAAATTTACAAACTTTAGAAAAATTAATTGAATCAGCAAATCAAGATCATGATTGGTTCCTTCAACAACAACAGAAACAATTAACAGATAAATTAGGACAGAAAGTTCCTGAAAATCATGGACTAATCAAGTTTTTCGTTGGTTTCCCTGATGGGATGTTCATTGAGTTAGAAGAATCTTCCGAGATTACTATCAAATATTTGATTTCTGTGATCAATAACCTTCTATTCTATGAAAGATCTGCTGTGAACAATAATAAGAATGCACCAACAGTCCCTGGTGGGGTCCGAAAGATCTCTTCCGCGGAAATGGATCATCCTAGCCTCTATGACAACAACAGTCAGAATATTAAGCTCTTTCTTCGAGGAAAGCTACTCATGGTGAATGCAACCTTGTCACAAGCTGGAGTGATTACTGGAGATACTCTCTTAGCAACATTTGCTTTTCCGCCTACAGAGTCCAAAGAACCAGAGATCAAACAAGAGACCAAGGTGGACGATCAGTCAGCTGTGACGAAGTCATTAGTAGAGGCTTTAGCTTCTCAAACTAACTGCATTCAACGTCTAGCTGAAGAGATCAAGTAAGTGGTATAGTATTTGAGTGTGATTGAATTTTTAATCGTTGTTCATAGTGGCTGGAAGAAAGTTGTTAGCGACACGCCTAAGGAAGTTGTGGCAAAAGACGATGGAAGATTGGCTGATCATCTTGATCATCGATTAAAATTGATGGAATTAGAAATTCGAGAATCATTGAAAGCACTTCCTCGACCAGAAGATTTAAAACCTCGTTTAGTCTTTGGAGAGTTGGAAAATGACGATGAAGCACGATTTAATCCTAAATTTGATGCTTTGACCTCACAGGTATCTGAAATCTACGGATTTTCTTGACTTTTATTCACTTATTTGATTTACAGATGGAACAAATTGGAACGGCTGTACGATCTATGAAGTCAATCTTGGAAGATCAACAGGTACAAGTTAATGAACTTCGTCGTTCCCTATCAGAGAGAGTCGCACCAGTTGTTCCTAATATTGTGATTCAAAATCCTTTGCAGCCTGTTATCAATCAACAAGCTCCTCAACCAGCACCTCAGCCGATCATCATTGAAAAGGAAGTACATATCGCTGCAAAGCCTGCTGCTATGAAGACAGTTGAGAAAAGCATTGCCAGGGCTTCTTCAAATAGATGGAATATGCTTCCATACCAGACTAATGAAGAAGTAAAAGCTGAACCGACGGCTCCGGCTGTAGTCGAGGTGCAGAAAGTGGAAGAGATTGTATTTAATCCAAAGAAAGAACCAGAAAGAAAGAAACCTGAAGTACGGGAAGAACCTAAACCTGTGAAGAAGGAGGTTATTGAAACTCCTAAACCTGTTATTAAGAAGGCAGACCCAGCTACTGTGTTGATTGTCTTCCCTTACCAACATAACCCTCTTTTGAAAGCAGCAATGATGTCAGCAACAGGCGCAGCAAGTGGTTCTTTCGGCCCAACCGATGGTGTAGCGATTGAAATGAAATCAAGCTTATCTGATAAAGATGAGATTATTGCGTTCATTCGTACAATGATCGCTATGCAGGTATGTTTAACCATTGGATATGTGTTTGAGAGTATGTTTTGATAATAAATCTGTCTTTTCTCTCTTTTATTTATAGGTGAATACTAAGATGCAGAATGTTTATTTAACCATGGAAAGTCGTACCATCAAATTAGCTTTCGATCTCCCACCTTCTGTTACTTTCTCTCCACAAGAAGTTGTTGAATATGCAGGTAGTGGCAAGTTACAAGTTGGAATCCATGGTCTTCGTACAGTTTCAAATGTTCAAATTGATTTATTATTTCCTGCTTTTGAGAAGGAGAATCCTGCACCAAAATCTAACGATAAAAATAAATCAAAGAATGCTGCGAAGGCTCCATTAAGTGCTGCAGGACAAGGATTAACTAAACAAAAGTTCAACCGTGTAAACACTGATAATAAGAATGAAGATGTTCCTGAATTAAAAGCAATTTCACAAATACGTGGTTCATTACAAAATCTATTAGAAGAGTTAGATAATGTTCAATCTTTATCAGATGTTGATTTAGCAAAGAAACGTGCTGATTTAGAAGCTTATAGCTCAACATCAGAGATTGAAGGCTTAAAGTAAGTCTTTTTCTTTGTCCTTTTGACTATGATCTGATAATATGGTTGTAGGGATACAAGAACATCTGTGATTAAGTCGTTAGGTTCGATGACACTGTTAGGAGATGATTTTCCGACAGAGGATTACATCGAACATAAGCAACGTTCACTTGCTATGAGTAAGTCAGGTGAAGGTCTCACCACCAAAGCATCGGCAAAGGACGTTGGAAGAGATAGTCTCGACGAGAAAGAGAATCGAAGAAGAAAGAATCCTCGTGAGACCAAGTCATTGCGTCTTTCTGAAAAGTCTTATGAAGATTACAAGCGAATGATGGAGTCAGTGGAGAGTCTTCCATTGACTGATTCTCGTATGTCAACAGATTACCAGAGTGCGATGAGAAAGTCCGTGCAAAGACGTAGTTACTATGAAGATGACGAGTTCGAAGGAGAAGATCGTTCACGAGCCAGCTATGGTCAGCCTATAATGAGAGGTCAAAGAGGAGGTGGAGGCGGATATTACGGTAATTTGAACATTCTTCTACAAGGTCATAGTTTTCATCTTCTACTATCATTTCTTCTATAGATGAGAAGTCAGCAACTTCTTCCAGATTTGATCCAATGGATTACTCTAATTCCTTTCAACATCCAAGAAGTCTTCCTGCTTCCTCTAATCGTTCCAATTTAATGAAACCTGACTTTACTACTACTTTAAACTCAACAAATGGTGATGATACTTTAGTTTTCTCATCTGAAGGCAATGATACTCCTTTCAATATGACGAATAACTCATCATTGATATCATCCATGAGACCACAGGAGAAGTTCCTCAATACACAAGAGATTCAAAGACGTGCAGATCATTTTGAAAGGCAAGCTGAGAGAGATCTCTATGGCGGTGAAGATGATGAAGATGAACGAGGTTTACAAGATGATGAAGATACTTTAAATATGACAAATAATACTTCTAATAATAGTCAAAATACTCGTCATAATACAACTACTGACTCACCTTTCAAGGAATTTAGACGATTTAATGGAACTGGAAACACTGCTGGCACGACTCTGACGAACAATACCTTCTCTACAACAGGCAGTAGTGGTCGAAGTCGTGGAAGATATCATCGCGATGAAGATGAAGGAGTTGATATGGAGGAAGATGACATGGAAGAGAAACGAAGAGAACCTTTCACTCCAAGCGCTCTAAATGAAGGAGTTGTTAGAAGAACTGAGGGAGGACGGAGAAGAAATCCTTTAGATGAATCTTTAGATGAAGAAAATGATCGCTATGCAGCACATAATAATGATACGGCAAGTGTTCATTCATTAGCTCTCTCTGATACTTAAATCAGCTTGCTTACGAGAAATTTTTGAAAAAATTGCTAAAATCTACTGTTGTTATTGATTATTATGATGTTGTTTTCTTCGATATATAATAATATTCTTTTTAAAAAAAATTTAAGTATTGCGCATAGCATTTAAATAATGAGATACTTATCCCTTCTTCCCTCCCCTCCAAATAAGCATAGTGAATCCTAGTCTTTAATTATGGTATTTATTGTACCGTATGCACATTACCACGAGCTGATATTTCACAATAATACGCTGCTAGCTAAGATATATCTTTATTCTACGCTGCATGATCTCTGTGTGCCTCAATCAATTTTTCCACGTTGCAAAGAAAGTAATAATAAAATCAAAACTAAATAACTATCCCTACGAACTAAAAATATTTAATACACAAGTCAATCATGAGCAAGCCATCGTATGCTAATGTTGTTGCGAAAGGTGAAAATACTAATAAAAAGACTGGAGGAAACCAGGGGAAAGGGAAATCACCAAAGGCACAAAAGAATGATTTTAATCGATTAGTCTATGAAT
>VFQN01007415.1_pt1 | contig 11828 bp, 9 predicted proteins | sample 3512371 | NCBI WGS metagenome assembly VFQN01 (sample SAMN10412370, study PRJNA504923) | tailings metagenome | isolation source: Replicate 2 from Balatoc abandoned mine | place: Philippines: Itogon, Benguet | collected 2017-08-28
TTGAACACGGTGAGCAGCGAGCGCAGGCGGCGCAGGGCCACCCGCATCTGGTGGACGCCCTCGGGATCGCGGCCATCCTGCACCGCGGCCTCGTTGCCGAGCCATTGGCGCAACGCCGCCCCGAACGAGGCGACCATGACCTCCTCGATGTTGGAATCCGCCGACAGTACCGGGCGTTCGGCCTTCTCGGGCTCCGGCGGGCGGCCGCTGCGCAGGCGGAAGCCGCGCTCCCACTTGCCCAGCGTGCCAAAGCGCACCGGAACGAGGTCGGCGCAGCGCAGGGCCAGGGAGAACAGGCAGGAAGGCTCGCCCTCGACCAGTTCCAGCTCCAGCTCGCCGACCCGGGCCTCGCGGTCGCCGGCCACAACCCGCCCCTCGTCCAGGGACAGGTTCACCACCGCACTGCGGCCGTGCTCGTCGGTCCAGGCCAGGTCGGCGGCCTCGCGGAGGATCTCGCTCCGCACCACCGGCACGACCGCATGGCCCGCCAGGACAGCGGCGACGTCGGCCAGCTCCGGGTCGGTCAGCCGGGTCACGTCGGGCACATCGCCTGCGATCGGCATTTCCCATTCGTCGCGGGCGAACATCACCCCGTCGGCCCGTCGCTCGCGCTTCACCGTCTGGACCCGCCGGCGCCCGTCCTTGCGCACCCGCAGGCTCATGCCGAACCGCTCGCGCAGGATGGCATCCTCGGTGTCGAAGTAGGTGGTGGTGAGGCGCTTGCGCTTCGGGCGGCCCTTCAGGCCGCCCATGATGGCGGGCTCCTGCAGCAGCCGGCGCAGATCCGACGGATCGCCCTCCAGCTTCAGCTCGCGCTCGACACCCATGGGTTCCTCTGAGGCCGCCTGCAGACGACCTCAGCTTTTGCAGAAAAAATCAGGTCAATCTACCGCGCGCCGCGACATCGACCAGCCTTTCCACGTGATCGCCCCGGCAGAAAGCCACCTGGTCGTACAGGTTGCTCACCGGGCAGGCGTGGTTGGGCAGGATGCGGACCTTGTCGCCGACCCGCGGGCGCGGACCGGAAACGCCGCTCAGATCGACGTGGCCGTGCTCCTCGGACAGGTTGGCGATCACCGCATCCGGATATTCCATGATCCGGCCATAGCCGTTCAGGCCGGCGAGATCGGAGGTCAGCGCCTTGGAGCCGGTGTCGAGGATGGCCCGGTCGGGGGTCGGGCGGGAAACGACGGTGGCGAGCACGGTGAGCGCGCAGTCGTCCAGGCCGATGCAGCCCGCGCGCATCTGCATGCGGTCGCCATAGATGTAGGTGCCGGAACGATGCTCGGTCACCGCGCCCTGCTCGTTGGCGGTCCACATGTCCGGGCTGCCGCCCGAGGACAGGATCGGCGCCTCGATGCCGTGCTCCTTCAGCCGCGCCACCGTCTCGTTGAAGAACTTCACGACGTTGGGCTGGCCACCCGGCGGCGGGTAGGTGAGCAGGCCGGCGAAGCGCAGGCCGGGCGTGGCGGCGATGTGCCGGGCGAGATCCACGGTCTCCTCGACCGTCTGGGTGCCGTTGCGCCTGGCCCCGGTGTCGCACTCGACCAGCATCTCGACTTCCTGGCCGGCTTCGGCGAAGGCCTTGCCGATCGGGTCGGACACCTCGGCGCTGTCGGCCACCAGGATCAGGCGGATGCGCCTGGCCAGGGCCACCGCCCGGGCGAGCTTGGGTGCCCCCACCAGGTTGAACGGGATCAGGATGTCGTCGATGCCGGCATCGGCCATCACCTCGGCCTCGCCCAGCTTCTGGCAGGCGATGCCGCGAGCGCCCAGCTCGACCTGGAGCTTCGCCAGCTCGACCAGCTTGTGGGTCTTGATGTGCGGGCGGTTGGCGAAGCCGTGCTCGTCGCAGAAGTCCTGCCAGCGCTTCAGGTTGGCCTCGACCTTGTCCAGGTCGACCAAGGCGATGGGTGTGTCGAGGTCAGCGATCTGCATGGTCGTTCCAAAGGCTCCGAGAGTTCAGTTCCGGTCCGGCTGGGCCGCCTGGCCGGGATCGCTCCCCTCGCCGGAGAGATCAGGTTCGTCGGCGGTGGCATCATCCGGTGCGGGGTCCGGTGCCGGCTCGGCCGCCGGTTCCTCGTTGCCGGGCGGCGGTTGCCCCGTCAATTCCGCGATGCGCCGTTCCAGCGCGTCACGCTCCGCTTCCAGCTCGGCCACCGTCGCCTCCAGCTCCTGGATCCGCGCGGCCTGGGCTTCTTCCTCGGGCGTGAACGCCATGTCCATCGCATCCCCGGCTGCGGCCGGCGGCACCTGTTCGGCGCGGGCCGCCTCGAGCTCCAGCTCCAGCGCGCGGATGCGGTCGGGAACGGTGCTCTCGTCGATCGGTGCACGGGCAGCCGCCTCGCGGCGCGCAGCCACGGCCGCCTCCTCGGCGGCGGCCACCGACGCCTCGGCGGATTCGGCCCGGGCGACCGTTTCATCGTACAGCGCCTGGATGCGGTCGAACTCGGCCTGGCCGGGTCCGGCCGGCGCCACCGGCGCCGGCGGCTGGCGCCGCAGGCTTTCCAGCTCGGCGGCGAGCTCGGCCCGCTTCTGCCGGCTCTCGTCCAGGGCAGCGCGCAGGGCCGCCGTGGCGTCGCCGGCGACCGGCCCCTGGGCCGCCATCGCCGGCAGGGCGACGCGGCCGGGCGCCAGATCCGGCAGATGCAGCCAGCTCCAGGCCAGGACGGCGGCCAGGCCAATCGTCAGGGCCAGCAGCAGGCCTGCCGCCGTTGCCCAGCGAAGCTGCGCCTGGCGGGTGAGCGTCACATAACGCCCGCGCCCGCCGCTGTCGTGCTGATAGAAGTGACGATCGACGAACCAACCCCGCAGCACGTGCACTCCCGGATCCGGTGGCCATCCGTTCCCGGACGGCCTCGCGGGCTCCGCTCTACCACGTCACGGACCACCCCGCACGGGGAGGCCGGATGCTGAGGAGTCGCAGGCGGTCAGGCGCTGGCGGCGATCGGAGCCGGCTGGAGCAGGCGGCCGGACTCGGCCGGGACGGCCTCTTCCGCATCGTCGACATAGCGCCAGGCGGTCCGGTCCGCGAGCAGGGCCCGCACCAGCTTGACGTGCATGGCATGGCCGGCGCGGTGGCCGGTCCAGCGGCCGAGGATCGGCGCGCCGGCCAGGAAGGTGTCGCCAATCGCGTCCAGCAGCTTGTGGCGGGCGAACTCGTCGGAAAAGCGCAGGCCGCCCGGGTTGAGCACGCCGTCCGGCCCGACGACCACCGCGTTGTCGAGGGAGCCGCCGCGGGCCAGGCCCATGGCACGGAGCTGCTCGATGTCGGCGGCGAAGCCGAAGGTCCGGGCCGGGCCGAGAACGCGCGCGAGGCGTTTCGGCTCGAACGGGACGGCCAGGGCCTGGGCGCCGACGGCGGGGTGATCGAACTCGATGGAGGCGGCGAAGCTGGTGAAGGGGGCGGGATCCAGCCTGGCCATCTTGCCGGCGGCTTCCACCACCACCGGCTTGATCACCTCGATGCGGCGCAGCGGGCGGTCCTGCTCGCGCACGCCGGCACATTCGAGCAGGAACAGGAACGGCGCGGCGCTGCCGTCCATGATCGGCACTTCCGGGCCGTCGAGCTCGACGGTGACGTTGTCGATCTCGGCCAGGGCGAAGGCGGCCATCAGGTGCTCGACCGTCGCCACCTTGGCGTCGTCCGGCCCGACCAGGGCCGTGCACATCGTGGTGTCACCGACCCGGTCCGCCACGGCGGGGATCACCGGCCGACCGGGAAGGTCGGTGCGCACGAACATCACGCCGGTGTCGGCCGGTGCTGGCAGCAGGGTCAGGGAAACCTTGCGTCCGCCATGCAGGCCGATGCCGACGCAGCCGATGCGGTGCGCGATCGTGCGCTGCGCCCGCGCCATTCGGCTCCCGGGGACGCCCAGGTCCTGCGTGCCGATGTCGCCAAGCTCGCTACCCACGATGATCACTTCTTTCGCTCCGTCCTCGACGATACCGGAAGGCTGGCCCGCGCCGCCCGGCCCCAGGGAGGGGACGGAAGCGAGGCGAGCCATCACCCGGCACGATCGAGATAAGCACGGACGAGAGAAGCTACCACTCACAGATGGTTACGGATTGTTACAGGCAGAAGCTAGTGTGGCGTGAGAACAATGACCATCAAGTCCTTGAACGGTCACGACGCAGGAAGGCGGGAATTTCCGCCACCGGATCGCCCCCTGCGGCGTTGGCAGAGCTGGCCTGCTCCCAGCGCAGATGCGGCGCCTCGGTGCGCGGCTCGATCGACTGGCCGTCCCCGCCAAAGCCCAGGCCCTTGCTCATCTTGCTGAACAGGTTGCTCAGCCGGTCCTCGGCGCGGCCGAGGCCGGACAGCTGGCGGTTGCGGCGGTCGGCCAGCGAGTCGGCACCGGCCGGCTCGTATTCGCGCGCGGGGCTCTCATAAAGGCCGGCCGGCTCGACTGCCTGCGGCTGGCTGTAGGCGTCCGCCTCCTCCGCGGCGCCCTCGCTGCGCGAGCCGCTGCGGTCGGCCACCGCCCGGATATGGGCGTCGACCGACTGCGCCGTGGTCGGCGGCGGCGGGGTGGCGGCGCGCAGGGTCGGGTAGGCCTGCGAGATCGGCCGGGCGACCTGGGGCTGGAAGCGCAGCGGCGACTGCTGGGCGGCATTGTTCGCCGAGGCGAGCTCGACGCCCGGCTGCGGCCGGCGCTTGCGCTCCTGCAGCGCGATGCCGGTGGCGACCACCGAAACGCGGATCTTGCCCTGCATCGACTCGTCGAAGGTCGAGCCGAAGATGATGTTGGCGTCCTGGTCGACTTCCTCGCGGATGCGGTTGGCGGCGGCGTCGACCTCGAACAGGGTCATGTCCGGGCCGCCGGTGATGTTGATGAGGACGCCGCGGGCACCCTTCATCGACACCTCGTCGAGCAGCGGGTTGGAGATGGCGCTTTCCGCGGCCTCGATGGCGCGGCGCTCGCCCTCGCTCTCGCCGGTGCCCATCATCGCCTTGCCCATCTCGGACATGACGGTGCGGATGTCGGCGAAGTCGAGGTTGACCAGGCCAGGCATCACGATCAGGTCGGTGACCCCGCGCACGCCCATGTGCAGGACCTGGTCGGCCATCTGGAAGGCTTCGGTGAAGGTGGTGCGCTCGTTGGCGATCCGGAACAGGTTCTGGTTGGGGATCACGATCAGCGTGTCGACCCACTGCTCCAGTTCCTCGATGCCGCTCTCGGCCAGGCGGGCCCGGTAGCCGCCCTCGAACTGAAAGGGCTTGGTGACCACGCCGACGGTCAGGATGCCCTGCTCCTTGACGGCCTTGGCGATGACGGGAGCGGCACCCGTGCCGGTGCCGCCGCCCATGCCGGCGGTGATGAACACCATGTGGCTGCCGGACAGCGCGTCGATGATCTCGTTGCGCGCCTCCTCCGCGGCGGCGCGGCCGATCTCGGGACGGGCGCCGGCACCCAGGCCGTGGGTCACCGTGTTGCCGAGCTGGATCTTGCGGTCGGTGAGGCAACGGTCGAGCGCCTGGGCGTCGGTGTTGCAGGCGACGAACTCCACCCCTTCGAGATGGGCGGTGATCATGTTGTTGACGGCGTTGCCACCGGCACCGCCGACCCCGACCACGCTGATCCTGGGCTTCAGGTCATGGGCCACCGGCATGGTCAAGTTGATCGTCATCTCGTCCTCCACCCCTACCCGTCCTCTCGCGCAGGCACGGGTCAACGAACCGACAAACGGATGGCACCGCCCCCCTTTCAGGCGACGCCGATCCCCCTCAGAAATTCTCGCGGAGCCACTTGCGGAACCTGGACCAGCCGCGGCCCAGGCTCGTCCCGGCGGTCTCACCCCGCCAGCCCTGGCCGCCGTCCTCCCCCCGACACAAGGCGAGTGCACCGTTCGCGGCGCTCGCGCAAGGCTCGCATTCGAACACCTCGCCGGCCCTGATCCGGTCCGGACGGCCAAAGCGCACCGGCAGGCCGAACATCTCGTCGACCAGCTCCACCAGCCCCTCGATGCGGGATGCGCCGCCGGTCAGCACCAGGCCCGCCGGCGGCATGCTGCGGAACAGCTCGGCATGGCCCTTGAGCTGGCCGCGGACCAGCTCGAGGATCTCCTCGACCCGGGGCTTGGCGATCTCGGTGAGGCGCGACCGCGCGACCTCGCCGGACGGCCAGTCGTCGGGGTCGCCGACATGCGGCACCGCGATGCGCTGGTCGGCGTCGCCATGGCGGGCCTGCACGCTCGTGTAGAGCGACTTGATCCGCTCGGCATGGGCCCGTCCGGTGGCCAGCCCATGGGCCAGGTCGGCGGTGATGTGGTCGCCGCCATAGGGCACCGCGGCCAGGAGCGCCAGGCGGCCGCCGAAGAAATGGGCGGCGCTGGAAACGCCGGCGCCCAGGTCCAGCACCAGCACGCCGCGCTCGCGCTCCTCGGCGGTGGTGACCGACCAGCCCGACGCATAGCCCGAGGCGACCACGCCCACCACGTCCAGGTGGCAGCCGTCCAGGCAGGCGCGCAGCTGGGCGACGTGGCGGCTGTCGATGCTCACCGCGTGCGCCAGGATCTGCAGGCTCTCGCCGCGCATCCCGCTGGGATCGCGCAGCGGCCGGCTGCCGTCGATGGAGATTTCCAGCGGCACCAGATGGATGATCGAGCGGGCCGGGTCGTCCAGCTGGCGGCGCGCGGCATCCAGGGCACGCCCGATGTCGGCGCTGTCCACCGCCCGGCCGAACAGCGGCACCTCGACCTTGACATGGGCGGAGCGGGGCTGCCCGCCGCTCGTCACCACGGCGACCGCGCGCAGCTCCTCGCCGGCGGCCTGCTCCGCCTCGTGCACGACCGCGGCGATGCCGATCTCGGCATCGTCGCCGTCGACGATCTCGCCGCTGCGCACGCCGTCGGCGGCCTGGTAGCCCTTGCCGCGCAGCTCGAAGCTGCCCGAGCGGCGGGTGCGGACGATCCAGCAGCCGAACTTGCTGCTGCCCACGTCGACGATCGCCCGGACGCGGCTCGCCGCGGCGGCGTCGAAGCCGCTGGCCGGGGGCGAGCGGCGGTCGAGGGTGGCGGCGGTCATGCGCCCTCCCGGCCGTCACCGGCAACCCTGGGGTCGGCACGCACCACGATGCCGCCCACTGCGCGCATGTCCAGCGCCACCACCGCCTTGTCGAGCAGGCCGTCGCCGGCCTGGACCCGCGCCAGCTTCTTCCAGGCCGCGGCCGCACCTTCCTCGGGCAGGCGCACCTCGACCCGCCCGTCGATCCAGACGTTCCACCGGCGATCGCCGATCCGCCGCGCACCGGTGACCCGGTTGTAGAGCGTCGGCTCCGAGCGGATCAGCGCCAGCAGCTCGCCGGCATGGCGCTGGGCGCCGGCCCCGGCCACGGTGGGGAGATCGGCATAAGGGCGCAGGTCCGCGATCCTGACCTTCTGCCCGTCCTGGTCGATCAGCACGAGCTGCCCGCCATCCGCCTCTGCCAGCGCCAGCGGCTCGCGCTCCTGCAGGCTGACGTGGAGGGTGTCGGGAAGTCGTCGGTGTACGGAGGCGGACTTCACCCAGGGAAGCTCCTCAATGCGTTTACGGGCCTGGTCGATATCAACCAAAAGTATATTGGACCCTCGCAGCTCATCAAGGACCGTCCTCAATTCATCCACAGAAGTCCGCACTCTCCCATCACTGGAAAGTTTCTGCACAACTAAGCCGGACTCGGCGGTTGCGCCCATCCAGCCGGCCTGGGTGGCGGCCAGGAGCGGAACGATGTGGGATTGTCCCAGAGTTATCCACAAGGCGGGCAGGCCGCCGCCGAGGACGAGCGCCGCAGTTCCGGCCAGCAGCAGGGAACGGACCCAGCGCGGCCGCCGCCGCGCCCGCCTGAGCGCGTGAATCCTAGTGGCGGTGCGGCTCAACCGTCGCATCGGGCGGCCTCCAGCAGGCGCTGCACCAAGTCCCCGAACGGGATGCCGCAATGGGCCGCCTGTTCCGGCACCAGCGAAAGCGGGGTCATTCCGGGCTGGGTATTGATCTCGAGCAGGTAGAGGCCGTCCGTGCCCGGGCGGCTCGGGTCCCAGCGGAAGTCACAGCGGCTGGTGCCCCGGCAACCGAGCGCCCGATGGGCCCGCAGCGCCCAGTCCATGACCGTCGCGTATATATCCGCAGGGATGTCGGCGGGCACGACATGGTCCGCGAAACCTGCCGTGTATTTCGCGCGATAGTCGTAAAACCCGTCGCGGGGCACGATCTCGGTGACCGCCAGCGCCGCGTCGTCCAGCACCCCGCAGGTCAGCTCGCGCCCCTGCACATAGGTCTCGACCAGCAGCCGCTGGCCGGGATCGACGTCGTTGCGGCGGGCGAGCGCGGCGATGTCACCGTCCGGCGCGATCAGCACGCCGACCGAGCTGCCCTCGCAGGCCGGCTTCACCACGATGGGCCCGTCCAGCGGCGCGCCGTGCGCCACCAGATCGGCATAGCTGGCTTCCACGCCCTCCGGGCAGCGCAGCCCCACTTCCCGGAACACCCGCTTGGCCTGGGGCTTGTCCATCGCCAGCGCCGAGGCGAGCACGCCCGAATGGGTATAGGGGATGCCCAGAAGGTCCAGAACGCCTTGCACCCGACCGTCCTCGCCGAACCTGCCATGGAGCGCGTTGAAGCAGACGTCGGGCCGCAGCTCGATCAGCCGCTCCACCAGCCGGTCCGCCGCATCGACGCGGATCGTCGCGAACCCTGCTTGCGCCAGCGCGTCGGCGCAAGCATTTCCGGAAACAAGGCTGACCTCGCGCTCCGCCGACTTGCCGCCCATCAGGACAGCCACCTTGGCATCTTTCCAGCGGCTCACGGTCGCACCTCTTCGCCGACCCGGACGATTTCCCATGCCAGGGCGACGCCGCTGCGCTCCTGCACCCGGCTGCGCACGATCTCGCCCAGCTCCTCGATCTCCCGGGCGGACGCGCCGCCCTGGTTGATCAGGAAGTTGCAATGTTTGTCCGAGACCATCGCCCGGCCATGCGCCAGGCCACGGCAGCCGGCTTGGTCGACCAGGCGCCAGGCGCGGTCGCCCTCGGGGTTCTTGAAGGTGCTGCCGCCGGTGGCGACCCGGATCGGCTGGGCCGCCTCGCGCTCGGCCCGGATCGCGTCCATCCGCGCCAGGATCGCCGCCGGATCGCCCGGCTCCAGCCCGAAGGCGGCGCGCAGCACGATGGCGTCCGCCGGCAAGGCGGAGCGGCGATAGCCGAAGCCGAGCTCGGCCTTGTCCAGGCGGCGGATCCGCCCGTCCCGGCCGACCACCTCGACAAAGCGCAGCCGCTCGGCCGTCTCGCCGCCAAAGGCACCGGCATTCATCCGGACCGCGCCGCCGACCGTGCCGGGGATGCCGATCATGAACTCGATCCCGGCCAGGCCGGCGCGCTGCGCGGTCCGGGCGACGGTCTGGTCGAGCGCGCCGGCCCCGGCGACCAGGGTGGTGCCCTCGACCGTGACCTTGGCGAGCGGCCCCACCAGGCGGACCACCACGCCGCGGATTCCGCCGTCGCGGACCAGCAGGTTGGAGCCCACCCCCACCGGCAGCACCGGCACCTCGGGCGGCAGGGCCGCCAGGAAATCCGCCAGGTCCTGCGCGTCGGCCGGGTTGAACATGACGTCGGCCGGCCCGCCGACCTTCAGCCAGGTCAGGCCGCTCAAGGGCACGTCCCGGCGCAGGTCGCCCCGCACCGCCGGCAGCCGGTCGCGCCAGTCGGCCATCAGGCGGCTCCCGCCAGAGTGGCTAGCTCGCCCGGAAGGGCGTTGGCCCAGGCGCTGACGGTGCCGGCGCCGAGGCAGACTACGAGGTCGCCCGGCTGGGCGAGGCCATGGATCAGCTCGGCCAGGCCCTCCTGCCCGTCGATCGGGCGGCAGTCGCGATGGCCGCGGGCGCGCACGCCCTCCACCAGCCGGTCGCGGTCCGCCCCCTCGATCGGCGCCTCGCCTGCGGCATAGACCGGTGCGATCAGCACGGTGTCGGCGTCGTGGAAGCAGCTGCAGAACTCGTCGAACAGGTCGGCCAGGCGCGAATAGCGGTGCGGCTGGACGACCGCGACCACCCGCCCCCCCGTCGCCTGGCGGGCGGTCGACAGCACCGCGCGGATTTCCACCGGATGGTGTCCGTAGTCGTCGACCACCGTGACGCCGCCGACCTTGCCGGTGATGGTGAAGCGCCGCTTGACCCCGCCGAACGAGCCCAGCGCCATCCGCGTGGCGGCATGCTCGATGCCGAGCTGCTCGGCGATCGCGATCACCGCGAGCGCGTTCTGGACATTGTGCCGGCCGGGCATCGCCAGGAACATGCCCGGCAGCACGAGCGGCTCGCCGCCGCCGCGCCTGGCGATGGTGACGTCGAAGGTGGAGCCGGCCGGCTCGATCTTCAGGCTGGTGGCGCGCACGTCGGATTGCGGGCTGAAGCCGTAGGTGACGACCCGCCGGTCGGTCACCCGCGCCACCAGGGCCTGCACTTCCGGATGGTCCAGGCAGAGCACGGCGAAGCCATAGAACGGCAGGCGCTCCACGAAGCTGTAATAGGCGTCGCGGACCGCGTCGAACGTGCCGTAATGCTCCATGTGCTCGGGGTCGATGTTGGTCACCACCCCGATCGTGGCCGGCAGGCGCAGGAAGCTGCCGTCGCTCTCGTCGCTTTCCACCACCATCCAGCTGCCGGAGCCGACCCGGGCATTGGTGCCGTAGGCATTGATGATGCCGCCGTTCACCACGGTGGGGTCGTAGCCGGCGGCGTCCAGGAGGGCGGCGACCAGCGAGGTGGTGGTGGTCTTGCCGTGGGTCCCGGCGATCGCGATCGACGACTTCAGCCGCATCAGCTCGGCCAGCATGTCGGCGCGGCGGACCACCGGCAGGCGCCGGGCGCGCGCTTCCACCATCTCCGGGTTGTCGGCCTTGACCGCCGAGCTGAACACCACGACCCGGGCGTCGCCGACATTCTCGGCGCGATGGCCGATCGCCACCTGGATGCCCTGGTCCCGCAGGCGCACGACGTTGGCGCTGGCGGCCTGGTCGGAGCCCTGCACCCGGTAGCCCAGATGGTGCAGCACCTCGGCGATCCCGGACATGCCGATCCCGCCGATCCCGATGAAGTGGATGATGCCGACATCCAGCGGCAGGAACTTCAAGGACGTCGCTCCGCAACGGAAAGAACCAGGTCGGCCAGGGCGCTCGTGGCATCCGGCCGGGCGAAGGACTGGGCGGCTTTCGCCATGGATGAAAGTCTTTCCGGATTGTTCACCAACCCGGTGATGGCGTCCCGGAGCGTTTCCGGCGACGCGGCTTGTTCACGCAGGACCAGGCCGGCGCCGGCCTGCGCGACCCGCTCGGCATTGGCATATTGGTGGTCGTCGGCGGCATGGGCGTACGGCACGTAGAGGGCCGGACGGCCGCAGGCGCTGACTTCCGCCACGGTCGAGGCGCCGCTGCGCGCGATCACCAGGTCGCAGGCGGCAAGCCTGGCCGGCACGTCGTCGAAGAAGGTCGCGATCTCCGCGGCGATGCCGAGCTGGGCATAGCGGGCGCGGACCCGCTCCAGGTCCTCCGGCCGGGCCTGCTGGACCAGCGACAGGCGCTGGCGCAGCTCGGCCGGCAGGAGCGCCAGCGCCTCGGGCAGGACGGAAGAGAACACCTTCGCGCCCTGGGAGCCGCCCATGACCAGGATGCGCAGCCGCCCGTCGGCGCAGGCCGGCGCCGGCATGGCGCGAAAGCCGCTGCGCAGCGGGTTGCCGGTCACCAGGGTGTGCCCGGACAAGTGCGGCGCATGGTCGGTGCGGGCGAAGCTGAGCGCCAGGCGGCGGGCGAAGCGGGCGAGCGCCCGGTTGGCCTTGCCGAGCACGGCGTTCTGCTCGTGGAC
>VFQN01007417.1_pt1 | contig 11825 bp, 9 predicted proteins | sample 3512371 | NCBI WGS metagenome assembly VFQN01 (sample SAMN10412370, study PRJNA504923) | tailings metagenome | isolation source: Replicate 2 from Balatoc abandoned mine | place: Philippines: Itogon, Benguet | collected 2017-08-28
CGTTGCCGTCTCTCATCGGCACTCAAGCGTGGAAGGCGGAATTTGTCAGATTCCCGTGCAGTCGAGAGGCGCCGCTTCCAGCTCGTTCTCATCAAACCGTCGCATTATGACGACGATGGCTACGTCATCCGCTGGTGGCGGGCGATGATTCCATCAAACTCCTTGGCGGCACTTTATGGTATCGCTGCAGACTGCGCGGAACGCGAGGTGCTCGGACCGGGGGTTGCCATCGACATCACCGCGATCGACGAGACCAACACGCGCGTCGACATTCCCGGCCTCGTCGAGCGGCTGAAGCTTTGCGGCAATTTCGGCCTGGTAGCGCTGGTCGGCGTCCAGTCGAACCAATATCCACGAGCGATCGACATTGCCCGACCGTTCCGCGAGGCAGGCGTGCCGGTCGCCATGGGCGGTTTTCATATTTCCGGCTGTCTCGCCATGCTGGACGGCAAGGCCGTCGGCCTCGACGCGTGCCGCGAACTGGGCATTTCCATGTTCGCCGGCGAAGCCGAGGGTCGGCTCGATATGGTCCTGTGCGATGCCGCCGCCGGGGAACTGAAGCCGCTCTACGATTTCATGAAGGACCTGCCCGGCATCGAGGGCACGCCCGTTCCGTTCCTGCCGAAGGCCTATGTCGAACACACGCTGGGCTTGAGCACCAGCTTCGATGCCGGCCGCGGCTGTCCATACCAATGCTCTTTCTGCACCATCATCAATGTGCAGGGCCGCAAGTCACGCTTCCGCTCGGCCGACGACGTCGAGAAACTGGTGCGGATGAACTGGGCGCAAGGGATCCATAAGTTCTTCATCACCGACGACAATTTCGCTCGCAACAGAGAGTGGGAAGCGATCTTCGACAGGCTGATCCTGTTGCGCGAGAGGGACGGGATCCCGCTCGGGCTGATGATCCAGGTCGATACGCTCTGCCACAGAATCGAGAACTTCGTAGACAAGGCCAAGAGGGCTGGCGTGACGCGTGTCTTCATCGGGCTGGAGAACGTCAACCCCGACAACCTCGCGGCTGCCAAGAAGCGGCAGAACAAGATCACCGAATACCGCAAGATGCTGCTCGCCTGGAAGGCGAAAGGCATCATCACGGTGGCCGGCTATATTCTCGGTTTCCCGTCCGACACGCCCGAGACCATCAGGCGCGACATCGCCATCATCCAGCGGGAATTGCCGCTCGATATCGTCGAGTTCTTCTGCCTAACGCCGTTGCCCGGATCGGAAGACCACCAGACGCTCTGGAAGGCGGGTGCTGCGATGGACCCGGACCTCAACATCTATGATGTCGAGCATGTCTGTACGCAGCACGCCCGTATGAGCAAGGACGAGTGGGAGAGCATTTATCGCGAGGCTTGGTCGATCTATTACACGCCCGAGCACATGCGCACGCTCATACGTCGTGCGGTCGCGACAGGCGTGCCCGTCCACAGCCTGGTCAAGCTTCTGGTGACGTTCGGGACGTCCGTTCCGCTCGAAAACATGCACCCGCTGCAAACGGGCATTCTCAGGCTCATGCACCCGCACGAACGGCGGCCAGGCATGCCGATCGAGAGCCCCTTCATCTTCTGGCCGCGCCTGGCATGGCGTACACTCAGCAAGAACGTCGTCATAGCTAGCCGCATCGTCAGCCTGACGCTCGCGGCGGCGGTGATCAAACGCAAAGCCGGCCAAACGCGCTACATGGATCAGGCGCTTACCCCGGTCGGCGACGATGGCGACGAGAAGCTCGACCTCCTCACAAAAACGACAGGCGGCAGCGCTGCGATCGCCCACATCAAGAAGGTCGCCGGACTGACAGCTGCAGCCAGGGTCGACTGAAAGCGCGATGCGCGTCCGGTTCAAGGTCCATGGCCCGGCGATGGGCTGCGACGAGAATGATGGACGCGTAGCCGTGCGGCGCACATTCCGGCACGGACACGGTTCTGATTGTGAGTTCCGTTCCCGGAAAATCGTCGCGCAGCAAGTTTTCCATGGCGGCTTCGTCGAGAAAGGGGCTCGGAAAGGCCTTGTCGCCTATGAAGTAGTTTCGGGTTCGACCGAGGGCGGCGAGAAGCAGTGTTCCGCCGGGATGAACCAATCGAATGATCCGTCGCATGTAGAGACGCCACTCTTCGGGATCGTCGGTGGCGGAATCCGCGCAATAGGCGCTGACCACGCTGGCATAACAGCGTTGTGCGTGCGCCAGCGGCCGGTCGTTGCGCATGTCGACTTCCAGAAGTGACGTGATCTTGGCGCGCGCGAGTTGCTCGCGGATGCGAACATCTTCGGGAGAAGGATCTTCAAGCCCCTCGCATAGGAGTGTGTGGCGAACGAAGGGCCGCCAGTCGTGAGCGCCTTTCTCGTCCCGGAGCCAGCGCCCAACCTCATCGAGATTGCATCGAAGATAGTCCCCGAGATGGACCTCCGATGCGCGTCCTGCGATCGCAAAGACATGATGAAGCGCGGGGCCGACGCCGAAAAAAAGCACCGCTTCGCCAGCAGGCATCCGTTGGGCCGCTTCGGTGAAGAAGGCGATCGTATGCCGCTCGTCCATGTCGACGGAGCTATAGTATTCGGCAAGGTACTCCGAGGGATCCCACTCCCTCTCGAAGGACGCGTATTCCGTGTGTCCGAGTTTCTGCAGCAGAAGCCGGGTCGACCAGCCGAGACCATATTCGTAGGCGGCGGCACCGGCATTGGCGCCGGCTAGAAAGACAAGCGCCTCTTCGCCCGACACCGTATCGCTGGCTAAGGCCAGTCCGAAGGCGCCGAAATAGTAAGGCGATTCCTTCGCCAGCTCGAACAACAGATATCCTGCGGCACTCAGGAACCGACGAAGGCCGACGCGCGCGGCTCGAAGTCCGGCAAGGTCGTAGGCCAGCTTGGAAAGAAGATTGGTGCTGGTCCCCGTTGTCTCCAGCAGTCGCCAGTTCGCCGAAAGGCTTTTGGACAACCCACCCACCCAGAGCAGATATGAGATTGCCAGTATGAAAGCAGCGGAGCCGAAATCGAGGCTGGAAAGCATGCCTGACGCAACCAGCGCAATGCCTGCAGCCGTGGACACCAGATCCAACGCATAGGTCGAGACTGCATTCGCGACGATGGTCGCCGACCATTTTTTCGCCTGGTCTGTTCGGCGGATCGTGCCGAAGGCATTCATGACACCCATGGCGATAGCCTTCGCTCCGGCGGTTTGGCCGGGCTACAGCATTTCCGCATTTTTCCGAATCGCAGAAATGCTCTATCTTCTTGTTTTCACGCAATTCCGGACGCAAGCCGCTACGCACTCTTGCTGGAAACGCTCGAGTTCATCCGATCGTCCAGATAGGCCATGATCGCCTCGGCGGAGAGTGCCGGGCCGTTGCGTCCGGCATAGGCCGCCTGAATTGCGCGGGCGGAGGTCCTGTAACTCTGACGTGCAGTCATTTCACGCACCAGGTCCGGCAGCCTGCCGCGTCCGACTTCGCGCTCGGGCAGCAGCTTTGCCGATCCCTTGAGTTCCAGCAGATGTATGTTGGCGTCCTGTTCAGGCTGAAGTGGGATGCCGATGACCGGCGTGCCTGCGGCCATCGCGCATTGCATGCTGCCTTGCCCTCCGGCCGTGACGGCAAGGTCTACGCGCGGCATGATCTTGTGGCTCGGTAGGATGCCGCCGACGGTCACATTGGGCCTGGCAAGGTTGGAGAGATCATGCACGGTACCGGCGACGATCACTTCCATGCCGGTACCAGCCACTTCCTCGACCGCCTTGCGGACAAGGTCCTCCGGTGCGGAGGTGATGGCGACATAGACGATCGGCCCCTTGCGTCCGAGCGCCGCCTCGACGACCGGTGGAATGGGAAGGTCGAGTTCGGCGAAAATAGGCCCGGTATATTGGAGCCGCGTGGTGGGCCAGTAGGATCGCGCCGACGGTCGCCACGCACGCATCTCGGCTTCGCTGACGCCATAGACTTCCGGCGCTTCCGTAACCAGCGAGAGATCACCGAGCAGCAAAGCCGGAAAGCTCGGAATTCGGGGGATGCCGAGCTCCGCGGAGAGCGCATCGAAGCCCTTGAGATAGAGGCGAGGGGCCTTCGTCGCCTGGTTGATGAGAAACCGTACTATGCTGCGGGGGAGATAGTTGAAGACCGGCTGGGTGGGGCGCGACGGCGCCGGAAGCATGCCTCTTTCGAACAGCGGCGGGATATAGGCGCCCGCATGCTCCGTGACGAGCGGCACGCCGACGATGCGGGTCGAAAGAAGTGTCGTCAGCGTGAAGCCGATGACGACCGCCTGTATCTTATTGCGGCGAAAATACTCGGCCTCGGCGAGCACGTAGGTCCGCATCTCGTCCCGGCTATACATGCTCTGACCGGGATCGCCGATGCCGACCACGTCGCGCACGAACCGGCGGCTGCGCGCTTCGTCCATGCGCGGGCCGACGATGTCGTAATCCATGCCCTCGTTCTTCAGCAGATCTTCATGCACCCCGCCATGCGTGGCGATCCGGGCCGGGGTGCCGCGCTCGTTGAGAGCCCTGCAGATCTGGATCATGCGCGAGGTCTCGGACAGAAAGGCGCAATTCGGCATCAGGCAGATCATGGCGTCGCTCCTTGCGCGGCCATCGGAAATGTAATATATTACATAAATGGACGATTCGATCAAGCCCTTTGCCGACCTCACGCACGAAGAGCGCCTTGCCGCCGGTTCGGCCGAAGATGCGGTGCGGTGTTTCCGCCTCATCTCCTATTCCGGCCAGCGGCTTCGTTACCTTCTCGACCGGCGTCTGCGGGAAGAAAAGCTGACCAGCCAGCAAGGGTTCCTGTTGACCGTGGTCCGCACGCTTGGCCGACCGACATTGGGGGAGGCTGCCAGATCCATGTCCACCACCCACCAGAATGCCAAGCAGGTCGCCTCGGCGCTGGAACGGAAGGGCATGCTGAGAATCGTCCCCGATGCCGAAGATGCTCGCGCCAGGCGGCTGGAGCCGACCGAGCTTGGCAAGCGAGGCTGGGAGAGCCGTAACACCGAAGACTACGCCGCGATCGCAGACTGGTTCTCCGCTCTCACGTCCGACGAGCAGCAGGTTCTGGTGGGACTGCTGTCGCGGCTTGCCCGCTCAGTTGCCAAAATCCCATGATCGCGCCGGTGCCGCTGGCGGCGTTTCGGCATCGAGGGCGGCCAACCGCCATGGAGTGGGTGTCGACAGCTACTCCACTATTTTCCAGTACGAGTCCTTGCGGGCGACCTTCCCGTTACGAAACGTGTAGAAGTCGCAGCCCTGGACTTCCTTTCGGTTCCCCTCGGGCGTGGTACCGGTCAAGGTCCATTTCGACATGCCCGTATCGCGAACCGAATCCACAAAATGCTCGGCATTGCCGTAGTGGACGTCAGGCAGGCCTTCAAAGCGTGTCGCCAATGCCGCCCGCACGTCCTTCTTCCCCTCGAAGCGGGACCCCCAAGGCTTGTTTCCCCGCGGCATCTCCAAGACACAATCGTCGGCAAAGAACGACATGATGCGGTCGAGATCATGCGCGTTGAAAGCTTCGCATATCTCCGTCAATGTCGACCTGATATCCATGCGTCCCTCCTCCGTCGGCGAAGCGGTCACGATACGTGTGCGTGCGACCGCGACACCCAAAGACATAGAGGAGACTTTACCGTTCAGAAGGGGCGGCGATTTCGCGTGGCGCAGGCCGAATTATTCGGGCCTCAACTCGCGAGTTGCCCATCCGGGCGAGGGACTTTACCTGCCCGGTCCTTCGCCCTTGCGGTGGCCGAGAATTGACCGAAGGTCGACTGCGCCATCGGCAACATGAGGACGCAATGTGCGGCTGACGGCGTCGAAAAACGCCCGAAGATGAGCGACCGCCTTGGCGTGATGGCCTTCCAGTATTTCCCGCGTCAACGTTTCCGAGAATTCGGCGCGGCTGCCTGGTGCCGGGGCACCCTGAAACAACGACAAGGCGACCGCCAGGCGATTTCCGGTTCTCTCGACATTACCGGCCATCAGCCGGTTGGCATGGATCACCGCCAGGAGAAGAAGGTATTCCAGCAGGAGCCGCAGGCTTGAATTCGGATCCTGCTCCGACTCGGCCCTTTGCTGTGCCCTGCCGTGCTCTGCGAGCTTCCGGCGGTGCTCGGCCGTGATCCGATCCGGATGCATGGCCAGTTCTTCGACGATCGTGGCCAGCATCGCCGTCGTTGTTTCCAAGAGTTCCTGAGCATCCCTGAAGCTCGGCGAGGCGACATAGGCCCCGCGATTGAGCGGCAGCGAGACGATACCCTCCTGTTCCATGATGACCAGAACCTTGCGCACCACCGTTCGGCTTACGCCATAGATCTCGCTGAGAACGAGTTCCTCTATCTTGGCGCCGGGCTTGAGCTTGCGCTCGATGACCGCGTTCCAGAGATCGTTGTAAACTTCCGCCTCGACACCGGCGAGTGGCGCGACCAGACGAGATATCGCATCCTCATCTTGCAGCGCAGGGGAAAGGTAACGCACCTGCATAGGCTCTCTCTATGATGGCTCGTCAAATCATCATGGTCATACATCTGCCGACAAGTGTCGGCGACTGTCGATCTGTTTCCCAAACGTCGGGTTTGTTGCGAAAGGCGGATTATTGCATCGAGATTTGTTGCTCCGACGTGATTCAATTGCTGCATCTAAACACTTTCATGGTTCTGACACAATTGAACGAATGGCCATATGTCAGCAGCCTAAACAGCTTCTGAGCAGCGGCCGCCTCGAGGTTTTGCTCCGGGCCCAGGAGCAGAGGCCTCCTTTCGAGTCGGCGCTTGCTTCCATTTGGTTGGGGGCAGTGCTGCGCCAGCGTGCCGCGGGCGAGCGGTTGGCTCGCAGTTGGCGCCTCGACGCTTCTTTGGCTGAAGCTGGTCCTCACAGAAAGAGATAGGTTCGGATGCAATTCGCCGTCATTATCGATGAAAAAATGCCGGAGAAGAACGCAAAAAACCCGGCGGTCGCCCGCCGGGTTTTCACTAGATCGGTTTTGAGGCCGATTAGAAGTAACGGGTGAAGCGCAGGAAGCCCGACACCGTGCCGTCGAGGTTGTCCTGCTTGTCGTAGTGCAGTTCCGGACGAACTTCGAAGTTCGTGACCGGGGTCCACACGGCCGACAACTCGGCGCCCCAAGCATTGTCGCCGCTGCCGATGTCGGTGCCGCGAACATAGAGGTTGTTGAAGTACTGACCGGCAACCGACACGCCCAGCGTTTCGCTGAACTGGTGGTTGTACGATGCCAGGACGGACCACTCCGAGGCCCCGCGGCCCGAGCCGCTTGCGCTGAAGCGGGTGTCGCTGTCGGCATAGTAGCCGAGGATACGCAGCGAAGAACCCGGCGAGTTCGGGATGTTGAACTGCGCGGCCAGCGACGCACCCCAACCGCTCTCACCGTCGCCAAGCGAATTGGTGATGTCGTTCTGGTAACCGAAGCGGGCCCAGACCGAACCCCAGCCCTGGTTCACGCCGACCTTGGCGACGACGTCAGGAACGTAGCCGTCACCGGCCAGCGCGTCGTCTTCGAGAGACAGCGTGCCGAAGAAGCCGTTGCCGCCGAAGAAGGTGTAGGAGATCTGGTGACGCTGAGCGTAGCCATAGTACATGCCACCCCAAGAGTGCGAACCGAAGTTGGTCGCACCGCCGCGGAACGAGGCCGCCCATGCCGATTCGGTGTAACCAGCCTGGAAGCCACCGAGAGCCAGCCAGCCCTGGTCGATCGCAACCGGGCCGTCGTTGAACGGAGCGCCGATCAGCGAGCCGCCGGCGCCGCGGGTGATGCCACCCCAGTCGGCCTGCAGACGGATCATGCCGCGCAGCGTGCCCCACTCGGTCTCCGAACGGGATTCGATGTTCACGCGAGCACGGGTCGACTTGTACCAGCCTTCGCCGGCCGTACCACCGATATACGGCAGGGTCTGCGGGTCGGCGGAGTCCGGATCGTAGTTGTTGGTGCCGATCTGGTACCAGACATAGCCGCTGATCGAGAGGCAGGTCTCGGTGCCGGGGATGTAGAAAAAGCCGCTGCCGTAGGTGTCGCAAACGCGCACATATTCGACCGGCTCCGGCTCGGCGACGACCACGGCGTCAGCCGCGCGGGCTGCCGTCGTTGCGACGAGGCCCGCCGCCGAGGCGAGAAGCAAGCTTCTGATTTGCATTGAGTAACCCTCCAGATGCAATTTACAACAATATCTATTCGTGCGGCAGATTCGATCGTTCATTCTTGATTCTGTCGCTGGCAGGGACATCCTTCATCCTGCGATGTCATTCAACCTCGTTTTGATCGAGATGGCGCGGCGTGAGGCAAAAAGCCTTGGGCCTGTTGCATAATAGTCACGCACGATTTCGATCTCGATATGTCTATCAAAGAATGCAATCAATCCAATATCTGAATTGAAATGGCGTCGGATTGTGATACAAGGGCGCCGGGTTGATCTCCAGTCAGCCAATTGCGTGGGCGGGGTGATCGGCAGCAGCCGGTCACCCCGTTTGCTTGCCGGTGGCGTCAGGCGCTTCCTCAAGAGATCTCGCGGACGTCAAGCTCGAATCGGGCCTTCATCGGCTGGATCCTCGGCCCGCACCTTATGAAGGATATTTCGCCTGTCGTTTGCCCATCACGCAGACGATTCGACGCCGGACAGGTTCGTGGCGACGCTTGCCGTTACGATGAGCATCGGTCGCACGCGCTGTTTGACGCGTCGGCGACATGGCTCGATTCAGTTGCTCAAATATTGACTGCAGCAGATCCGAAATGGCTGCAGCCGACGCCGGGATGCGCCGAGCGGCACGGATATGCGACAGTGGTGCTTTGCTACAGCGCTCTCGAATTGACGTCCCCGGCGAGGGCTTCGAATATTCGTGCCACGGCCTCGGCGCCTGGATCGTTGATCCCTTCGAGGGAGCGCGCTTCGAGATAGGCGGAGCGACCGGCGTTTGCGCGCAGGAGCTTTGCCGTGGCATCGGAGCCCTCGCGGGCTGCAGCGGCCGCGGACTTCAGGCCCGAGCCAGCCGCCAATCTGTCGAGTGCCGGTCTCAGCGCATCCACCATGGTGCGGTCGCCCAGCGCCGCGCCGCCATATTTCTGCATCGCGCCGAGCCCAGCGCTCAGCGCCTGCACCCAGTCTCCGTTCTCCCGATATGCTTCGGCGCTCTTGGCCAGAAGAATCGCGAAAAGAACGCCGCTCGATCCGCCCATTGCCTTCCGCTTGATATCGCTCAGGGTCGACAGCAGTGCCGCACCTTCGGCGAAGGGCAGGTCGTCGAGCGACTTGCGCACGGCGCGCGCCGCTGTCGCGAAGGTGCTGCCGGTATCGCCGTCGCCCACCTTCGCGTCGAGGGCGTCGATGTCGCTTTGCATGGCGATGCAGGTCTCGACGACGATCTCGACCACGCGCCGCACCCGATCGTCCGACGAGGGGACAGGTCTCGTCGCTTCGGCGATGGCAGGAGCCGCAACGACGACAACCTTTCCCACCAGTTGGAATGGAGGCAGCGCAGGGCAGGCCGTGGGCGATTGCAGGATGGTTTCGATTTCAGGCGTCAGCTTCAGGAACGAGATCGAGAAGCCGGGCATGTCGAGCGCCGTCATCACGCCTGCCGGCCCGGCCAGATATCTCATGCGGGCCGCGAGGTTCGATTTCACCAGGTCCGAAACCAGCACCGAGCATTCCAGGCCTGACAGGCCGCCCAGATTGTTGAACAGCACGGCATAAGAAGCATCGGGCTCGAGGTGCGGTTCGAGCCTGACCGCGAGGCTCGCCATCAACTCGCTGGAGGACGTCGGCCGAGCGAGTTCGACACCGGCTTCGCCGTGAATGCCGAGACCGATCTCGACCTCGTCGGGTCGAATGCGCTCGTGCTTCGGGCTGCCGGGAACGGTGCAGGTGTCGCGGGCGACCCCGATCGTCGTCAGGCCGGCCTTGGCCGTTTCCACCGCCTCGACAATCTCGCCGAGGCTGTTGCCCGCTTCCGACATATGGCCGGCGATCTTGTGGATGAAGACCGTGCCGGCGACACCACGGGGCTGTGGCGCATCTGGGATGGCGACATCGTCCGCGACGATGACCATCTCGACGTCCAGGCCCAACGCCTTCGCCTTCTCGGCCGCCAGGCCGAAGTTCAGGCGGTCGCCGGTGTAGTTCTTTACCACCAGAAGGCAGCCCATCGGGCCGGTGACGGCGACGATGGTGGACAAGACCGCATCGACGCTGGGGGAGGCGAACACCTCGCCGCAGACGGCAGCGGTCAGCAGGCCTTTGCCGACCAGACCCGCATGGGAGGGTTCATGTCCCGACCCGCCACCCGAAACGACGGCGACTTTCGACTTGTCCCAGTCGCTGCGCAATACGACGCGCGCATGACTTTCACGAGCAAATCGGACCAGCCGCCCGCCGCTGGCGGCGATCAACCCGTCGAGAGCTTCCGAAACGAGGTCTTCTTTCCGATTATGGAAGTTTCGCATTGTCATTCCTGTGGGCGACCGGTTTGCGATGATTGGTTCTTGGGGCGGCGGTCACTTCGTCGGAGGCCTGTGTTCACCGAGGATCGGTCTTCTTGCCCGACGCGAGCGCGATCAAGCTTTCCGCCGTATATTTGAGCGTCTGCTTGATCAGGCTCCGCTGTGCCCCGTCCTTGACGGCGCTGAGATCGATGGTGATCGAGTCGATATCCGCCATCGTGCCGTTATCCAAAAGCTCGGCCTGACCGGGATGAGCCTCGAGATAAGCGGCGATGAATTCGGCGCGTTCCGACGGCGACAGATGGCAGATCGATAGCAGACGCTGAACATAGTGGGACGGGATCGGCACCGAATATTTCGGATTGGTGATCTGGGATACGAAGCTTCGGTTGGTGCCGATTGCGTCGGAAATGCGCTTGCGCAGGCCGGACGGACGCTTTTCGAGATAACCGCGGAGCAGCTCCTTATATGCGGCGACGAGGTCGGCCTGACGGGAGGTGCCGTTCATACGCCCCGGCCTTCAGTTGTCGCCACCCTCGTCGAGCGTTCCTGTATGCCAGTCATGTGCCCGGATATCGTCCGTCGAGTGGCCGCCGCTAAGCCGAGTCCGATGCGGTCGAGCGACAGAAGGACGCCGCCCTTGCCGTCATGGAGTTGCGCGGCGCTTCCGAGCGCCGGTTTCGGCCTGTCCATGCAATTCCTCCCGACGAGCCGCCATTCGGATCCAGAAGGTCTCCCAGCCTTCGTTTATTCAAACTAAACTCACATAAACTTGACATCAATGGGGATGGACCGAGTTTTTCGATGCCGCCGGCCTTGCTTGGCGCTGGTCGACATAGATCCGAGCGAACTGCTGGCATCGTAGGAGCGGGAATCAAAGGATCCAGACGTCGACCGGCGCTCTCCGGCCGCGCAGCGGTACCGATGAGGCGGTCCTGAAACCCGCCAGCAGCGGTTGGCCGTCCTGGGGGCCGCTGCGGCGGGCGTTCTCGACGATGTCGCTGCTGGCCACAATCCGGCAATCGAGCTCCCGGCTCGCCGACTCCAATCGGCTCGCGACATTGACCGTGTCCCCCAGGACGGCGAATTCCAGCCGGCGCGACGGGCCGACGTCTCCCAGGATCACAGGGCCGTAGTGAACCCCGATGGAGACCCTGATTTCGGGATCGCCGCGGGCTGTACCGTTGCGATTGAAGCCATCCATGCGGCGGATGATCTCCCTGGCCGCCCTCAAGGCATTGGCCGCGTCGGTGGGCCGTGGTTCAGGCGTGCCGAAAGTCGCCATCACGCCGTCGCCGAGATATTTGTCGAGCGTGCCGCCATACTCAAAAATCACACTTTCGACCAATGACAGGTAACGCCGCAGCAGATCCATCACCTGCTGCG
>VFQN01007418.1_pt1 | contig 11825 bp, 10 predicted proteins | sample 3512371 | NCBI WGS metagenome assembly VFQN01 (sample SAMN10412370, study PRJNA504923) | tailings metagenome | isolation source: Replicate 2 from Balatoc abandoned mine | place: Philippines: Itogon, Benguet | collected 2017-08-28
CGCGTGACTGCATCACCATCTGCGCCGATCAACCCGCAGATATTCTGTCTGGCCCGCAAACATGCCTCTTCCACCGGCCGTGATCGGCCTGGAGCCACTGCTGCTTGATCCGGCAAACGTGATGAAGCTGCCTTCGGCGCATCCTGCCGCGCCCCACCGTTATAGGAATAAAGACCGGCTGCTGATAGGGTGGCCTGTCGTCCGGTCCGGCGGGAGCTTCGTGGCATGGCCATTCATGAATTTGCACGAACGAACCCGAGAAGCGGACTAGGTCGGGGGACTGGCCCCCGATGAGCCGGCGCTACCGCACCATCCGGCATCCCGGGGGACAGCGGGCAAAGCGAATTTACACGAACGAACCCAAGCCTTGGCCGGTCGTGTCACCACTCGGCGAAGCTGCCATCCGCGTGCCGCCAGACCGGGTTGCGCCAGCGGTGACCAATCGCCGCCTGGCGGCGGACCGCCGCCTCGTCGACCTCGATGCCCAGGCCTGGTCCTTCCGGGATCCGCATGAACCCGTCCTCGTAGGCGAACACCGATCGGTCCTGGAGGTAGTCGAGCAGGTCGTTGTCCTGGTTGTAGTGGATGCCCAGGCTCTGCTCCTGGATGAACGCGTTGTAGCTGACCGCGTCCAGCTGCAGGCAGGCCGCCAGCGCGATCGGCCCCAGGGGGCAGTGCAGTGCCAGTGCCACGTCGTAGGCTTCGGCCATGGCCGCGATCTTGCGGGTTTCGGTGATGCCGCCGGCGTGGCACGGGTCCGGCTGGACGATGTCCACATGGCCGTCCTGCAGGATCCGCTTGAAGTCCCAGCGCGAATAGAGCCGCTCGCCCAATGCTATCGGCGTGGCGGTATGGGCCGCGATCTCCTTCAGCGCCTCGGCATGCTCGCTGAGCACCGGCTCCTCGATGAACATCAGCTTGAAGGGGTCGAGCTCCCTGGCCAGCACCTTGGCCATCGGCCGGTGGACCCGGCCGTGAAAATCGACGGCGATCCCGAAGCCCGGCCCCATCGCCTGCCGCACCGCCCCGACCCGCTCGACCACGGCGTCGATGCCGCGATGGCTGTCGACGAATTGCAGCTCCTCGGCGCCGTTCATCTTCACGGCGGAGAAGCCGCAGGCCGCAACCTCCTTCGCACCGGCCACGGCATCGGCCGGCCGGTCACCGCCGATCCAGGCATAGACGCGGATCCGCTCGCGCAGCCGGCCGCCCAGGAGCTGGTGGACCGGCACGCCCAGCGCCCTGCCCTTGATGTCCCACAGCGCCTGGTCGATCCCGGCAAGCGCGCTCATGTGCACCGGCCCGCCGCGGTAGAACCCGCCCCGGTACAGGACGGTCCAGTGGTCCTCGATCAGGAACGGATCCTTGCCGATCAGGTAGTCGGCCAGTTCGGCCACCGCCGCCGCGACCGTCGCGGCGCGTCCCTCGACCACCGGCTCGCCCCAGCCGGCGATGCCCTCGTCGGTCTCGACCTTGAGGAAGCACCAGCGTGGCGGGACAAGGAAAGTTTCAAGTCGGGTGATCTTCATGGTGCGGGCGACCGTCCTGCTGATGGCTCGCCGGCTTCTCCTAGCGCACCAGCCGGGCCGGATCGATGGCGCCGCCGGTCAGAGCCGCAGCGCGCGCAGGGCGTTCAGGATCACCGCGACGTCGATCACCTCCTGCAGCAGGGCGCCCATCACCGGCGGCAGGTAGCCAAGGGCCGCCACGATCATGGCGGCGATGGACAGGCCGAGCCCGACCATCACGCTTTGCAGCGCGATCCGCGTGGTGCCATGCGCCACCTCGACGGCACCGGCGAGACGGTCCAGCCGGTCGACCAGCAGCACGACGTCGGCGGATTCGGCCGAGGCGGCGGCACCGCGGGCCCCCATGGCCACGCCGACATCGGCCGCGGCCAGGGCCGGCGCATCGTTCACGCCATCGCCGACCATCAGCACCGGATGGCGCTGGCGCTCGGCAAGCACCAGGTCGACCTTGCCGCTAGGCGTCAGGTCGGCCTCTACGCCGTCCAGGGGCAAGCTGCCCGCGAGCCTGTGCGCGACATCGGCACGATCGCCGGTGGCAAGCAGGATCCGGTGGAAGCCGACTTGGCGCAGCCGCTTGAGCACCAGCTCAGCCTCCGGGCGGAGCGGGTCCTCCAGGAGGAGGCGGCCGGCATAGCGGCCGTCGATTCCGACCTGGATGGCCGCTCCCTCGTCCGTCAGCACCGCGGGCATGTCCACCACCCTTGCCCGCACGAAGCTTTCGCTGCCCAGCGCCACGTCGTGGCCGTCGACCCGGCCTGCGAGCCCCGCGCCCCCCTCTTCGGTAACCGTTTCAGGTTGGGCCAGGGGCAGAAGGCGTGCGCGGGCGGCTTCGGCCAGCGTGGCGGCCAGGACGTGGGTCGACGCCTGGTCGAGCGAGGCGGCGAGGCGCAGCACCTCCGCCTCCGTGAAGCCCGGCTCCACCTGGATCGCGGCAACCTCTGCCCGGCCCGAGGTCAGCGTGCCGGTCTTGTCCAGGATGGCGATGCGGGCCCGTCCCAGTCCCTCCAGGGCAGCACCGCCCTTGACCAGCACGCCCAGCCGGGCGGCCCGCGAGATGCCGGAGATGATCGCCACCGGCACCGCCAGGATCAGCGGGCAGGGCGTCGCGACCACAAGCACGGCCAGCACCCGCGTGGGATCGCCGCTCCAGAGCCAGGCGCCGAGCGCCAGCGCCACGGTCAGGACGAGAAAGCCGATCGACCAGCGGTCCGCGAGGCGGGACGCCGGCGCCCTGGAGCGATGCGCCGCCTCGACCAGGCGGACAATGGCGGCATAGGCGCTGGCGCTGGCGGGCCGGAGCACGCGCAGGTCGAACGGAGCACCGACCGCCAGCGTGCCGCTCAGCGCTTCGCTGCCGGCCGGCATGAGGCGGGGCAGCGACTCACCGGTAAGCGCCGAGGTGTCGATCAGGGCATCCGTCACCTCCACCCGGCCGTCCACCGGCAGCACCTCGCCATGGCGGACCAGAATCCGGTCGCCCGGTGCCAGGGCGTCGATGTCGACCTCGGCGAGCCCATCCGGGCCGTAGCGCATGGCGCTGCGCGCCACCCGGCCGAGCAGGGCGGTCAGGTCGCGTTCCGCCCGGCGCGCCGCCATCTGCTCCAAAAGCTCTCCGCCGGCATACATCAGGGCGACGACATTGCCGGCGAGGCTCTCGCCGAACAGGATTGCGGCGGCCATGGCGAGCGCCGCCACCACATCCAGGCCGACGTCGCCCTGGCGCAGCGAAACCAGGATCTCCCAGAGCAGGGCGGCAAGGATCGGCAGTATGGCGACGGTCCAGAGGGCCTGCGCGAGATCCGGCCTTCCGGAGAGGAAGGCAGCGCCACCCGTGACGAGGCCGGCAAGGGCGACGAGCACCGGCCAAGCATCCGGCACGCTCACCGTCCAGCCACGCATCCCACCGGCCCACCTGCATCAACCATCCTAGTTACAGATGGTTAGGCGTTTTTCTGGAATGATTCCACCCAAAAAGACTGTTCCGGCGGGTCATGGAGGTATCGATTTGGGCAGCCGCCGGTCCACCTTCCTCGCCGGGCCCGGAACGACCCTGCGATTGGTGCGTTCCCGGACCTGTGCGGTTGCTGGCTAGGGGGAGCGGATGATGACGCAGGAAAAGGACCTGAAGAGCGGCGACAAGGTAGGCTGGAACTCTTCGGGCGGGCACAGCACCGGCAAGGTCGTGAAGAAGCAGACGACGCCGACCCGGATCAAGGGCCACGAGGTCGCCGCCTCGAAGGACCATCCGGAATTCATCGTCGAGAGCGACAAGTCCGGCAAGCGCGCCGCCCACAAGCCGGAAGCCCTGAAGAAGCTCTGACCGCCACGACGGCAGGCAACCCTTTCCACCGAGGCAGGACATGACGCTACCCAGGATCACTGCCGGCCTCGTGGCCGGCACACTCGGCATGAGCGCGGATCCCGCACCGGCCCAGGAGGGCCGCACCGTCAGCATCGACCGCAAGGGGATCACGCTGCGCCTGCTGGATGGCCGCGCCGAGTTGAACCTGGGCGGCCGGCTCTACCTGGACGCGGGCGACGGCGACGTCAGCGATGACGCGGCCTACGACATCTTCGACAAGAACCTGGACATCACCGAATCGCGCCTGGAGCTGTCCGGCAGTTTCGACGAGTGGCTGAACGCAGCCTACCAGTATGACCTGTCCGACAACGAGGCGCCCCTGAAGGACGTGGCGCTGGCGGCCGTGCTGGAACCCGCCGTGGTGACCTTCGGCAACGTCAAGGAGCCGTTCAGCCTGGAGGAGCTGACCAGCAGCAAGGAAACGACCTTCATGAGCCGCTCGCTGGCCAACACATTGGCGCCGGGCCGCAACGTCGGCGTTTCCTTCGCCACCGGCCAGGGCGACTGGACGGCATCGGCCGGCCTGTTCGGCGGCAACATCAACGAGAGCGTCGAAGATGGCGGGACGGGCGGCACGGCGCGTCTGACCTGGGCACCGGTGCGCAACGAGCGCGACGTCGTCCATCTGGGCGGCGCCGTCAGCTATCGCGACCTGGAGCCGGATGAGATCTCCTTCGACACCACGCCCGAATCCGACCTGTTCGGCGCTTCCCTGGTCGACACCGGCACGCTGGAGGATGCCGAGACCCTGAGCCGGCTCGGGCTGGAAGCAGCCTGGCAGCGGGGGTCCGTCCGGGTGCAGGGCGAGTATGTCCTGACCCGCGTCGGCCGCGATGGCGGCCGGAGCGACCCCATCTTCCAAGGCGGCTACGTCCTGGTCGCCTGGGTCGTCAACGGCAAGGGCCGCCCCTACGGCACCGACCTGCCCGACTATGGCAGCGATCTCGGCCGGTTCCAGGCGGTGGAGCTGGAGCCGGCGCAGCGGGTGGCAGAGGGCGGCCATGGCGTGTTCGAGCTGGCCGGCCGGCTGAGCGGGATCGACCTGGACGACGAGGATGTGGCGGGTGGCCGCCAAGCCGATCTGACCCTGGGGCTGAACTGGTATCCGGACGACAATATCCGGGTCATGGCCAACTACATCCGCGCCGAGGTCGACGACGCGCCCGAGACTGGCAAAGACGAGAGCGCCGACATCTTCCAGATGCGCTTCCAGCTCGCCTTCTGAGATGGCTCAGGCTCGGCCGAGGAAGCGCCGGAACACTGCCAGCGTCTCGTCGCTGACATGGTGCTCGATGCCTTCTGCGTCCGCTTCGGCCATCTCGGGCCCCACGCCCAGCGCCACCAGGAAGTCGCGCACCAAAAGATGCCGCTCGCGCGCGCGGACCGCCAATGCTTGGCCCTGCTCGGTCAGGAAGATCGCCCGGTACGGCTCGCTGGTGACCAGCCCGTCGCGGATCAGCCGCTGGATGGTGCGCACCACGGTGGGTGGCGCCACCCCGAACCGCTCGGCCAGGTCGGCGGCACGGGCCTCGCCGCGCTCGTCGATCAGTTCCGCGATCATCTCGACATAGTCTTCGGCGACCTCGGACTGGTGCGCCTGGCGCACCCGCGCGAACTGCTCGGCATGCCGCCCAATTCGGTTGTTGGCATGTCCGGCCGGTGCTTCCCCGCTGCCAGTCGCCTCGTTCGTCAACCCGCTTCCTTTCCGTACGCGCCACCGACCGCCAACCAAGCATGCACCTCCGGGAGTGTCGACCGGCAAGCCATGCCATAGCGCCTTCTGAAGGCACCGCGAATTAAGTTAGCTATGGACAATTTATTCAGGAACCAACAACTATACTTCCGATGCGGCAAGGGAGTTGGGACCCATGGCTTTGCGACGGTGTTGGCCTGCGCTGTTGCCGGTGGCGCTGCTGGTGGCGCTGGCCCAGCCCGCCATGGCTGCCGACCGGTTCAAGGTTGTCACGACCTTCACCGTGATCGCCGACATGGTGCAGAACGTCGCCGGCGACGCTGCCCTGGTCGAATCGATCACCAAGCCCGGTGCGGAGATCCACAACTACCAGCCGACCCCACGCGACATTATCAAGGCGCAGGACGCCGACCTGGTGGTGTGGAACGGCCTCAACCTGGAGCGCTGGTTCGAGCGGTTCTTCGAGCGGCTGCGGGACGTACCGGCAGCCACGCTCTCCGACGGCGTCGAGCCCATGCCGATCGGCGAGGGCCCCTATAGCGGCAAGCCCAACCCGCATGCCTGGATGTCGCCGAGCAACGCCCTGGTCTACCTGCAGAACATCGAGAAGGCACTGGCCACCCACGACCCCGCCAACGCCGACATCTATGCACGCAATGCTGCCGCCTATGCCGACAGGATCCGCGCCCTAGACGCGTCGATCCGGGATCGCCTCGCGGCCGTGCCTGAGTCCGGCCGGTGGCTGGTCACCAGCGAGGGTGCCTTCAGCTACCTCGCCCGCGACTACGGCCTGAAGGAACTCTATCTCTGGCCGATCAATGCCGATGCCCAGGGCACGCCGCAGCAGGTCCGCAAGGTCGTCGACCTGGTGGTGGAACATCGGATCCCGGTCGTGTTCAGCGAAAGCACCGTTTCAGACAAGCCGGCCCGCCAGGTCGCCCGTGAAACCGGCGCCGCCTATGGCGGCATGCTCTATGTCGATTCCTTGAGCGAGCCGGATGGCCCGGTGCCCACCTATCTCGACCTGCTGCGGGTCACCGCGCAGGCCATCGTGGAAGGGCTGAACTCCTGATGGAACGGATCGGCAATATCGACATCGGCGGAGGCCCGGCCGCCCCGGCAGCACCGCCCGCGATCAGCGTCAGGGAGGTCACCGTCACCTATCGCAACGGCTTCACCGCCCTGCGCGACGCGAGCTTCGAGGTGCCCGCCGCCTCGATCTGCGCCCTGGTCGGCATCAATGGCAGCGGCAAGTCGACCCTGTTCAAGGCGATCATGGGATTCGTGCCGCTGGCCAGGGGTTCGGTGCGCCTGTTCGGCGAACCGGCCGGCCGGGCGCTCAAGGCCAATACCGTCGCCTATGTGCCGCAGAGCGAGGAGGTCGACTGGAACTTCCCGGTGCTGGTGGAGGACGTGGTCACCATGGGCCGCTACGGCCACATGGGTTTCCTGCGCATCCCCTCGCGCGACGATCGCCGTAGGATCGACGAGGCGCTGGAACGGGTCGGTATGAGCGCATTCCGCACCCGCCAGATCGGCGAGTTGTCCGGCGGGCAGAAGAAGCGGGTGTTCCTGGCACGCGCCCTCGCCCAGGAGGGCCGGGTGACCCTTCTGGACGAGCCGTTCACCGGCGTCGACGTCACCACCGAGGAAGCGATCGTGGCGCTGCTGCGCGAGCTGTCCGCCGAGGGACGGGCCATGCTGGTCTCGACCCACGACCTCGGCAGCGTCCCATCCTTCTGCGACCACGTAGCCCTCGTCAACCGCACGGTCCTGGCGGCGGGCCCGACCGCACAGGTCTTCACGCGCGCCAACCTGGAGCGGGCCTTTGGCGGCCAGCTGCGCCACCTCACGCTCGACGACTCCGCCTTCCATCAGGACGCCACCCGCCGCGTGCCCGAGCCCGTCCAGTCATGAGCGTGCTCCTGGAGCCCTTCGGCTACGGCTACATGGTCAACGCCATGTGGGTGAGCGCGCTGGTCGGGGCCGTCTGCGCCTTCCTCTCGGCGTATCTCATGCTCAAGGGCTGGTCGCTGGTTGGCGACGCCCTTTCCCACGCGATCGTCCCGGGCGTCGCCGGCGCCTACATGCTGGGACTGCCCTACTCCCTGGGCGCCTTCCTGTCCGGCGGCCTGGCGGCCCTGGCGATGCTGTTCGTGCGGGAACGGACGGCGTTGAAGGAGGACGCCGTGATCGGGCTCATCTTCACCTCCTTCTTCGGCCTGGGCCTGTTCATGGTCTCGCTTTCGCCGACCTCGGTCGACGTGCAGACCATCGTGCTCGGCAACATCCTGGGCATCGCACCCTTCGACATCCTGCAGCTCGCCATCATCGGCGGCGTGTCGCTCCTGGTCCTGCTCCTGAAGTGGAAGGACCTGATGGTGGTGTTCTTCGACGAGAACCACGCCCGCTCGATCGGCCTGAACCCTGCCCGGCTGAAGCTCCTGTTCTTCACGCTGCTCGCCGCCTCGACGGTCGCCGCCCTGCAGACCGTGGGCGCCTTCCTGGTCATCGCGATGGTGGTGACCCCTGGCGCCACCGCCTATCTGCTCTGCGACCGGTTCGGCCGTCTGATCGCGCTGAGCGTCCTGATCGGGGCGGGCACCAGCTTCGTCGGGGCCTATGCCAGCTACTTCCTCAACGCGGCGACCGGCGGGATCATCATCGTGCTGCAAACGCTGGTCTTCCTCGCAGCCTTCCTGCTGGCCCCCAAGCACGGCCGCCTCGCCGCCCGGCGCATGGCTCGCTCCGCCCTGGCAGGCCCGCCATGAGCGACCTGCTGACGTTCTTCATCGAGCCGTTCGCCTACGACTTCATGCGCCAGGCGCTGCTGATCGCGGTGCTGGTCGGCGCTACCAGCGCCGTCCTGTCCTGCTTCCTGGTGCTCAAGGGCTGGTCCCTGATGGGCGACGCGATCAGCCATGCGGTGCTTCCGGGCATCGTGCTGGCCTATGTGGCGGGGCTGCCCCTGAGCCTGGGCGCGTTCGCGGCCGGCATGGGCTGCGCCGTTGCGACCGGCTACCTGAAGGAGAACAGCCGCCTGAAGGAGGACACGGTCATGGGCATCGTGTTCTCCGGCATGTTCGGGCTTGGCCTGGTCCTGTTCACGCGGATCGAGACCGACGTCCATCTCGATCACATCCTGTTCGGCGACATGCTGGGCGTGAGCTGGCCGGACATTGGCCAGACCGGCCTGATCGCCCTGCTCACCCTGGGCGTGGTGGGAGCCAAGCGACGCGACCTGCTCCTGTTCAGCTTCGATCCCACCCATGCCCGCGCCATCGGCCTGCCGGTGCGCCTGCTCCACTACGGCCTGCTGGCCCTGCTTTCCCTCGCGATCGTCGGCGCCCTGAAGGCGGTCGGCATCATTCTGGCGGTCGCCATGCTGATAGCACCGGGCGCCATCGCGTTCCTGATGACCGACCGCTTCGACCGGATGCTGCTCGCGAGCATGGCGGTGGCGGTCGGCGCATCGGTCCTGGGCGTGCTGGTCAGCTTCCGGCTGGACAGCGCGCCTGCGCCGACCATCGTGCTGGCGCTGACCCTGCTGTTCCTCCTGGCCTTCCTGTTCGCGCCAAAGCGCGGGCTGCTGGCAGCGCGGCGGCAGGCGAAGACCGCAGCGCAGGACATCGTCTAAGAACCAGGGGAACCCACCCGTCCGCGATGTGCTTTTCTTCAGGTGCATCCGCGGAGAGGCCCGTTGCTCGATCTCTGGTACAAGAACGCCGTCTTCTACTGCCTGGACGTCGATGCCTTCATGGACGGCAACGGCGACGGCATCGGTGACTTCCAGGGCCTGACCGACCGCCTGGACCACCTGGAGGCACTCGGCATCACCTGCGTATGGCTGACACCGTTCTACAAGACGCCCGACCGGGATAACGGCTACGACGTCACCGACTTCTATGCGGTCGATCCGCGGCTGGGCTCGCTCGGCGACTTCGTCAGCTTCGCGCGTGCCGCCCGCCACCGCGGCCTGCGCGTCATCGTCGACCTCGTGGTCAACCACACCTCGATCGATCATCCCTGGTTCCAGGCAGCCCGCAGCGACCCCGCATCCCCGTTCCGGGACTGGTACGTATGGTCGGACGAGAAGCCGGCCGATGCCGATGAGGGCGTCGTGTTTCCCGGCGTGCAGCAAAGCACCTGGACCTGGGACGAACAGGCCAAGGCCTATTATTTTCACCGCTTTTATTGGCATCAGGCCGATCTCAATATCGCCAACCCGGCCGTGCGCGAGGAGATCGAGAAGATCATGGGCTTCTGGCTGGAACTCGGCGTGTCCGGCTTCCGCATTGACGCGGTACCGTTCCTGATCGAGTACACGGGCCTGAAGCACCATCCTGACGGCGACCCGCATGAATATCTGACCGAGATCCGCGACTTCCTGTCCTGGCGCAAGGCGGAGGCCGTCATCCTGGCCGAAGCCAACATCCCGATGGATCAGGCAGACGAGTATTTCGGCAACGGCGACCGCATGACGATGGTCTTCCATTTCATGCTGAACCAGCGGTTGTTCCTGGCGCTCGCGCGCGGCGACGGCCGGCCGGTCACCGACATGCTGCGCCATACGCCCAAGATCCCCAAGACCGCACAATGGGCGCATTTCCTCCGCAATCACGACGAACTCGACCTCGGCCGGCTGAGCGAGGACGAACGCCAGGAGGTGTTCAGAGCGTTCGGTCCCGAGCCAGACATGCAGATCTACAAGCGCGGCATCCGTCGTCGCCTTGGACCGATGCTGAACGGGGACCACCGCCGCATTGCGGTCGCGTTCAGCCTGATGTTCGCCCTGCCGGGTACCCCTGTACTTTGGTACGGCGACGAGATCGGCATGGGCGAAGACCTCTCGCTGTCCGAGCGCAACTCAGTCCGCACGCCCATGCAATGGAACGGGAGGCCCAACGCCGGCTTCTCGCGGGCGGATGCTGGCTCCCTGAATCGCCCGGTCGTGAGCGAGGGGCCATTCGGGTTCGACAAGGTCAACGTCGCCCTCCAGCGGGACGACCCGAACTCGCTCCTGGAACAGGTCCGGCGCATGATCCGGGAGCGGCGCGCCCATCCGGAGATCGGCTGGGGCTCCTACGAGATCGTTGATAGCGGCCAGGATTCGGTCGTGGCCCTGCGGCAGACTTGGCAGGGCAACAGCGTGGTCACCCTGCACAATCTGGCCGACCGCCAGGTCCAGGCGCAACTGGATCTGGCGGATCATGGTCCGGTGAAGGCGTTGCTCGCCAGCCCTGGAGTTGCGCCACCGGCATCTTCGGACCAAGCGGTCTGCCTGGAGCCTTACGGCTTCTGCTGGCTGAAATTCGACCGCGGGGACGAGTGAGTCCTTAACGGCAGTGGGCAGCCATGGTGATATCCAGCCGTAGCCTGTGAAAAATCGGGGCTCACGACGTCAGGCGTCGCATCGGGTGATGCTGGACGAACATCGGGCAGCTTCCCTAGAACCGTCCCGGCCGTGAGCCGTTCAGTCCGAACAAGCGAGGTCCTCGGGAGGCCATGTCCGCACTGCCAGCCGGTGCGCCCTCCTCCGACCAGGAGATGCTTCATGAGTGACGACCCCAAGATCCTGACGACGCGTCAGGGCCATCCCGTGCGCGACAACCAGAGCCTGCGCACCGTCGGCGAGCGCGGCCCGGCCACGCTCGAAAACTATCAGTTCATCGAAAAGATCACTCACTTCGACCGCGAGCGCATCCCCGAGCGGGTGGTGCATGCCCGAGGTGCCGGGGCGCATGGCTGGTTCGAGGCTTACGGCAAGATCGGCAACGAGCCGGCCTCGAAGTACACCCGCGCCCGCGTCCTGAACGAAGTCGGCGTGAAGACGCCGATGTTCGTGCGCTTCTCCACCGTGATCGGGGCGAAGGACAGCCCGGAAACGGCCCGTGACCCCCGCGGTTTCGCGGTCAAGTTCAAGACCGTCGAGGGCAACTGGGACCTGGTCGGCAACAACCTCAAGATTTTCTTCATTCGGGATGCAGTCAAGTTTCCCGACATGATCCACGCCTTCAAGCCCGATCCGGTAACCAACCGGCAGGAGGCCTGGCGCTTCTACGACTTCGTGTCGCATACCCCCGAAGCGCTGCACATGGTCACCTGGGTGAAGAGCCCTTGGGGCATCCCGGCGAACTATCGGGATATGGAAGGCTCGGGCGTGAACACCTACAAGCTGGTCAACGACCAGGGTGTCGCGCACCTGTGCAAATTCCATTGGGTGCCGAAGCAGGGCGTGCGC
>VFQN01007419.1_pt1 | contig 11821 bp, 23 predicted proteins | sample 3512371 | NCBI WGS metagenome assembly VFQN01 (sample SAMN10412370, study PRJNA504923) | tailings metagenome | isolation source: Replicate 2 from Balatoc abandoned mine | place: Philippines: Itogon, Benguet | collected 2017-08-28
AACAAGAGAAGCGACCCCGTTAGTGCCTTCTGATATAAGCGCAAATGTTTCAGATCGAAGTGCAATAGATCTGTACAATACACCTGTAACCTGTGGCATTCCGCGGCGCTCTTTGGCCGTGTCTTTGGCGCCTCGGGGCTCGGGGTCTCCCCTGCTTGCCCCCCAACCCCCCTGCCCCCCAAACCTCCGCACTGTTAAATACTGGTCTAGCGTCACTACTAACCAAGATCGTTCAGAACAGTTTGTGTTCAAACTGTTGCTTTCCTTGCTGTGGGGACCCTCACACGATGGTACTGAAGTCCTGCCGCTAGTCCAGCCCTCCAGGCCCATACATTCCAATACGCATACAAAACCGAGAGCTTGGCTTACTTGACTACTTGTTTGTTGTCTCCAGATTTGCCTTCAAGCTATTCACCGCTGCCAAGTAACATGGCACTAAAGCGTAGCCGCAGCGCCGAGTTCCCTGTATACGCCGATGAGCCTGATATGCACATAATTGTGGCAGCGCAAAGTCAGCCGCTTGTGGCACACTACAGCGTCCTGCGGCAGTTCTCGACCTGCGTTCGGGATCTCCCGCGCATTTCGGAACGGGGCGAGCCCATCGTCTGGGACTTGCAGCAGCTAGTCTTGGAGGGCGACAGCGCTCCTGTTTCCGCTGAGGTCGTGCAGCGGTGGCTGGACCTGGTCTACAGCCGCGTGGACGCCGCACGTCGCGTGCGTCGCATTACCGACCTCGATGAGGCCCGACCCCTGCTCTCCTTCGCCGATGCAATTGGTGCCAGCCAGGTGCTAATAGACGATATCGGACGCCGGCTGGCGGACAACCCGGACCTCAGCTTCGCCGTCAAGGCCGGGGAGGGACAGCAGCAGCTGACCGTGAAGCTGGCCCTTGGCTCCGTGCACTACATACGTGGCACCGACAAAGCGCTATGCAGCTGCGGCAACCCCTCCGCGAAGGTGATAAGCGAGGGCCAGGAGTTCGCGCCGCACGCCCCCGCCTTCCCCTCCGCGGTGTGCTCCGCCCTGGAGTCCTGGCTGCACCTGGCGGGGCGCCTGGGCATGGTGCCGCTGTGCAGGGCGCTCCTCGACTTCATCAAGGCGCAGCTCATTGCCTCCGCCGTCTCACTCGTTTTGCCTGCCTACGACCGCATTTTCAGCCGGCGCGTGCTGGAGTGCATGCCGCGGGAGCTGCTGTACGAGGCGCTGGTGAGGGACGGGCTCACGGACAGGCCGGCAGAAGTGAAGGTTGAGGCCAAGGGGGCCACTGTGACTTTCACTTCGCCCGTTGCTGCGATCTGGATGGCCAAGGCCGTGGGTGAGGCTCAGAGCATGGACTTGGAAGGGAGGATTATGACGGCTGGGTTCGCACAATATGTTCACACCGTCATGGGCGGCCCTGCGCCCGGTGCGGCACCTGGCATTGTCAAGGGCATCATGGCCAAGGCACTGCAGGACACCGACTGAGAGCGGCACTATGGAGATTTAAGGACAATGCGCAGCATGTGACTGGTAGAGCTCGGTGTGCCTCATTATGCATGCATGCACGCATTGGTAAGGCACGGTCGTTGGCACACCATGAGACGAAGCGTCTGTTTTATTTTGCAAGGACTGGGCGTCGCTGCTGTAGTGTACGGCAGACATGCTGACTTGTACTGCTGAGCGGTGACGTGAGACCAGCGTGCCGGTAACACCTGCACGGTCCCGTGGATGGCATGTGTTGAATTGCGGGGCTTCGGCTTTCATGACTGTCCGCGGGGGTTCTTCTTACCGCGTTTGCTGCTTGGCTGTGGGTCGGCATCGAGCCTGTTGGACCAGACGTGCTCTAGCTTGCCTGAGTTGTTCACCGCCGAATGCAGCGTGCAATCAACATGACACTAGCGGCGTGGACCGGCGCCGTACGGGCGTGTGGGTGTGGGCGAATGGGCCGGACGCTTAGCTTTACACGTGCCTTGAGTTGGTTGGTTGGTTCGTTTGCAGACTTGGGACCCGCCCATCGTGTCACCACTGTGCCAAGCAGGTGCTGCACCTGTGTCAGCGTGCGTGTCAACAACCTCGGCCTACCATTACCATAACCTCGCCTTTCAGGCTCTCACCACACTGCCCCCTTCGGGCGTCTTACTACTCTTGCATCATGAAGCACGCACTACACGCTCAGCTTGCACCGCACAAGACACTACATAGTCTATGCCCGGACGCAGTTGCGCCCCTAGCCCCCTGCCAACGGCAATGCCCACTACCGTACGACCGGCTCAGCACAGGCGAAGACACAGACCGCTCAACACTTCATCCCGTGCCACAGGGTCGTGCACTCCGCAGCCCTCAGCCCCTCTACTTGTTACTCAAACCGGCGCCTTCTCCACGCCCACCAGCCTTATCAGCAAACCATGAGCCACACACCGCAGCCGGCCCCAGCCTCCTGCTGTGCTGCGGCGCTGTGCTACAGCCTTGCACCGCACCGAGCTCCCAGTCGCACTCCTCGCCCCCAACCCGCACCTCCTCCGCCCCGTCCGCTCGTACCAGCCTTGCTATCACCCCCGCACGAGGCGCGACCCCAGCAGCCTGCCGCCACACCAGCTGCCCGTGCTGTCCCTACGCCCGCTCAGTCCCGCTTCTTGTCCCCCGCCCGCGCCGCCTCCTCGCCCTCCCGCCGCCGCAGCAGCATCGGGACGCCGCTCTCCAGCCGCAGCAGCAGCGGGTGGCGCTGCCGCCGCAGCGCCTCCAGCCTCCTGCCGTGTGCCATGTAGCCCTTGGCGGGCGGCACGGGCGCGGGGAACATGTGCCGCAGCACGCGCTCCCAGTGCCACGTGGCCACGAAGGCGGCGCAGGACAGCACGAACAGCCGGAACTTGATGGACTGCGGCGGGCATGGGGAGGAGGTGGTGGGTGGAGAGGTGGTGTGTGGGTGCATGGGGAACATGTGTGTTAGCAGGACAGCAGGAACTGCCGCACCTTGGCGGTCTGCGGAGCCCCAGGAAGGACAGGGCGGGAGAGTGCAAGTGTGTGCACCCAGCTCTGGAATGACCACCATGCCAATGGACCCCTTGAGCCCGGGCACCACCCAAATGTGCAGGGCAAAAATGGGCGCTTCGGAAGCGCGTTTGGGCGTGCCATGTACCCACCCTCCACCCTTCATTCACGCACCTCTGGAATGGCCACCATGCCGATGGACCCGTTGAGGCCGGGCACCAGCTCGAAGGTGACCAGGAACAGGAAGGCGGACGAGGTGCGCAGGCAGTTGAACAGGCCCGTGTTCTCGCGGATGGAGGTGTTGAAGGGGTGGCCCACGTAGTTGACCGCAAACGTCATCATCTGGGGGCCGGGTGGTTGGCGGGGTGAGGAGGGGAAAGGGATTGACAGGCTGGGGCAAGGGTAGGAGGCCGACGTATAGTTTCAACCGCGTCGAACTGCCCGGTGGGGCCCTATACCCCCTTCCTCCGCAACAGAGCGCCACACGATGTGGACCAGCCCGTCACCCAGCAGTGCCCGGCTACCCCACACATGCGCAGCCCGCGCATCTACATGTGCCGCCGCCGTTGACCAGGTTGGCCACCTTACACCAGCCCCCACCTAACCCACGCCAGTGAACCACACACGCACACCCGCCCCACCTGCACCACCGCCTGCACCACGTAGCAGACGGTGTTGACCAGGTTGGGCTTGAACTCGGACTCCGAGGTAAGCCGCTCGCCGGAGGGCATGGAGGCCAGAGCCAGGTGGTAGAAGTACATCTGGGGGCGTGGAGGGATAAGTGTCATTCAATCTTTTCATAATGATACGCAACCCAACTAAAGCTTACGGCGGAAGCTCCAGCGCCGGGTGGTGAGAGTGCACCTTGGATTTAGTTATCATGTCCACCCGGAGCACCCCGCGCACCGCAGTCCTTTGGGCCACCTGTCCCCTCCTCCACCCCTCACCAGCAGGGGCCCAAGTGCACGCCGCACTGCCCCAGCAGAATTCCTCCCTCGGCTCCAGATGTCTGTCTTGATGCCTTCCTACCGCCAAACCCCATCCACCTCACCAGCAACCTCCCGTGCACGCCGAACCGTCCCAGCAGGCTGCCTCCCTCGGTCCTGGACCTGAACCCTCACCCTCCCACCCACCTGTCCCCTGCTCACTAGCAGCCCCAGGTGCACGCAAACTGCCCCAGCAGGATTCCTCCTACGGCCCCATAACACACGACGCATAACACACCATGCCCCCCTTCCACCACCACGCCTCACCAGCAGGGCCAGGTGCACCCCGAACTGTCCCAGCAGGCTGCCGAAGAAGTAGACGTTGAAGATGGAGGGGTGCGGCCGCACGGGGGACAGCGCCTCCAGCGGCCGCGCCTGGCTGATGAACAGGAACTGGCCGGCGGACAGCATGCCCATCACAGTGGCCTGGGGGGATGGGAGACAGGGAAAAGAGGAGTGCAGGGATGGAGGCAAGGGCATGCACGGACGAGAGCACGGACACGGACACGCTGGTATGCCTATTGCAGCCGTGGGGAAGCGTGCACGGAGCGCTGTCAGGGCACAGCACCTGCCTTCCGCGGAAGTTGCCTCCCTGCCATTCCCTCTGTCCACGCACGCTCTCTCCCACCTGCGCGTCGCTTAGCTCGACCCCTTGCAGGCGCGCAAGTGCCCTTGCACACACTGCTACAAACGACACCCGTTCCCCTACCACAACTACCGTTGCATGCTGCCCACCTGCGTGTCGCTGAGCTTGACGCCATTGAGGTACAGCACGCTGAGCGAGTATGCGGTGGACAGGCAGCACAGGCCCAGGATCTTGAACATCTGTACCGTGGTCACCAGCGTGCACCTGCGGCAAGGGGAGGGAGGGACGGAGGGAGGGAAAGACAGGGGCCGTTGGCGGTCGGCCATAAAGAGCTACAAGCAGTGAGGAGCAACTGGGGTGGTGTGAAGGAGTGGTGCAAAGCGAAATGACGTGTGTGCAGCTGGATGTGGAGGTGTGTGGGTGTCCTTTTGCGGACGCGGAGGGCTCAGGAGTTGTGGTTCGGTCAGCACCCTTCCGGGCGTCCGAAAATAGGTAAGACGCGAGTTTGAATCGCTTTGGCATCAGGGCCCACAGTGGCAACAGGTGAGTGGGTGACAGCGTGCGGGGCAGGGCTTCGTTGGTAAGGGTGAGGGCAAATTGTGTGCTCCGTGCTTGCAGGCTGTCGCCATGCCGAGGGCTCAGGGTTATTGCTTCGGTCAGCAGCGCCTTGCGAGGCGTCCGAAAATAGGTAAGACGCGACTTGTGTATCGCATTGGCATCAGGGCCCATAGCTGCAGCAAGCGGGTCGGTGGGTGCTGGCAAGTGGAGCTTATGCATGCCGGTGCGTAGGGGTTGTTAAACATGCGTCGGGTGCGTGTGTGATGTGCACGCGGCGGAGAGCGCGCCAAGAGAAAGGGGTGTAGCAGCACGTGGCGTAGGGGCTCAGCCAATAGTTCTCGGCAGCACCAGGCCCAGGGGCCGGTGGGTCCTCTGAAAATAGGTAAGACGCGAAGTGTTTCGCAGGACATCCTTGCCCACACTCCCCTCCGGTTGCGTCGTGAAAAATTATAAACGGCGCGTTACGCACACAAGCTTACACACTACGGTACGCAACAACGGGTTTTATGGTGCAGTGGGCGGCTCACGCAACCTTCTCGCCAGCGCTGGCCCGGAGGCCTGCGGTTCCAAACAATTGCTCACACAGCCATCATCGCTACCCTTGGCCCGTGCACTGCCCCAGACCGACGCAGTTGTGTATGCCAAACAGTCTGAAGTGCCGTGCGCTCGAAAGCAGCGGGTTCCACAACAAGGGCGGCTCACATGTGCTGTATTATCAACACTCGCCCAAGGGGCAGCGACATCAAAACTTTGGTCACACCCATCCTAGCCTGCCCGGGGTGGTACCTACGCCCCAGCAAGGGCCATTCGTCACGTACGTGCCGGGTTCGGGGTGACGGCCGCCACAACGCCCTGCACATGCATCGGCTCGTTACAATGCCCCATCTGACACCCCAATGAGATGCGGCTCAGCAAAACAAGCTTTCAGCAGCTCCGGCCCCTTGTGGAGGCCGGGCGGTTCTGAAAATAGGTAAGACGCGATGTTGTTTCGCGAGGCATCACAGCCGGGGGTAGGGCAGGGTAGGTGCATGCGCTATGTCGTACATGGGACACGTGTGGCCTTGGCAAAGGTGGATGGGTTGTGCGGTGTTGCTTCAGCGGCACGTACCCGATGCAATCAGGCATGTGACCCGGCCGCGGTGCAAAATGTACCGGTATGTGACATTGGGCTCAGCTGAATTAGGTTTCGGCAGCACCGGCCAGGGCCGGTGGCATCTGAAAATAGGTCAGACGCGAATTGTGTTTCGCTGCACATCACCGCCCAGCCCAACGGCTTGCTCTGAATACCGTATCAAGACCACGCCACCACCAACAACAGCAGTGCGCGGCGCAGAGCGAGTGTTGGTGTTGTCCGGCACCGCTTGTGGTGTCCCGCCTCGCACTCACGCACCATCCCTCCCCCAACCCCCGTTCATGCACCCACATTCCCCATCCACCCACCTGCCCTGCTCGATGCAGGTGGGTGCAGAGGTATAGTTGTGGTGCTATCCAGCACCGCTCGTTGCATACCGCCTCGCCACGATACACCATACCAACCTCCGGTCATGCACCAGCACCCCCATTCACCCCACCCCACCCCCCCCCCGCCACCCACCTGCCCTGCTTGATGATGTCCGTGCACGGCAGCACGCTGGCCGCCTTGGCTGTGAAGGGCGAGGCCATGGAGGCGTCCCCCGGCTTGAGCATGGGGGGGCCGCCGTCGCCCTCGGCCATGGCGGCGGTCAGCGCAGCCTGGGGAGGGTGGCGGGGCAGCAGCGTGACAACACTATCGCGTGTGCTTGACAACAACCCATAAGCAAGGAATGACCGGGGTTCTTGCTGGGCGGGCTGGTGGGCGCTGCTTCAGGTAAGGTCCCCTTAAAGCGGAACGCGGCAAAAAATTCTTGGCCGCCCATCTCCTGATTACCACCACCATCACCACCATAGGCCCCCCCACCCCCGCCCCCCTTTCCCACCTGCATGCCTCCCTCCTTTGCCCCCGCCGCCTTGCCCTTGGCTTCCATGTCGTCCATCCACTTGGCCATGCGCTCCCACTGGGCAGGGGGCAGGGGCCCAGCAGGAGGAGAAGGGCAGGCAGGGTCAGCGGCAAGGCGACACAGGGCAGGTGGGGAACGCAGGCAGCCGCAGGGTGGAACAGGTTCGTTATAAAACCCGGGGAGGAGGAATAGGACCAGTACAAGCACCACACAGCGTGCTAGGGGACAAGGAGCAAGGCAGCAAGCAGTGCTGGAGGGTGGGGCACAGAAACGCATCCGTGCAGGTCGCGCCGCATGTGCCAACCGCTTACAGCAAGCAGCAGGTGCCACAACACGAGCCGCGACCCGCAGGCACTCACGTACGGCGTGACGGGGCGGCCGCTGGCGCGCATCTTGGCCAGCATCTCCTGGCCGGCGCTCAGCCTGGGGGTGAGGAACGAGTAGGTCAGGTCAATGGTAAGATGGCGAGCAATCTGGGCGCTAGGCTCTACCGCAGCCTGCAAGGACAATGTGCTCTTTGCACATGGACACAACCCCGGTTCCCCGCAGATGGTGCTAACCAGCCCGTACTCAATGCCGCCCCTTTCCCCTCAAAAAATGGCACTCACTTCTGCCCCGGCAGCGGCTTGCCGTCCGGCCCCACCGCCAGCTGCTGCTGCTTTGCCGCCTCCAGCTGCTGCTGCTTCGCGGCCTCGGCCTGCTGCTTGGCCGCCTCGGCCTTCTTGGCGGCCGCCGAGCCCTTGCGGGGGCGGCGGGAGCCCTCGGCAGCACTCAGCAGCGCCACACCCACGTGCGCGGCCTGGAGGACGCGGGCCAATCAAAATACGGGAGTCAGTTGAAAGCGGCGGCATTCTACACGTGACAGCAGCGCCACACCTACGTGGGCAGCTTGAGGGATTTGGGGGCAGAAGGCAGAGGTCTTGACATTGTCACAAGCGTCCCACCAAGTGTTGAACTGCCCGTCCAGGAGACACCCAGCGCCATTCCCCTCGGCCCGCGGCCGTGCACCCGCCGCTGCTTCACCCCTTGCCCTCACACACCCCGGCCCGCCCCCTCGCCCCACGCCAATACACGGCTCTCCTTACCCAGTACCTTTCCCCCTCCCCCGCTCCCCAAGCCCCGCTCCCACCCTCGTCGTTGGTGCCGTCCCTGCACATGAGCGTGCCCGGCCCCTCAGCACCCTGCCCATCCCTTCCCACGCTCCCGCAACACCCCTCCCACCTTTAGGCCGCCCACACCGCACCCCACCCCATACTTCCGTACACGGCTGCTCAGAACCCTGCCCTCCCTCTCTCCCCTTCCGACACCCTTCCCGATGCGATGTTTCCCCGCTCCCACCTTGAGTCCGCCCACGTCGTTTGTCCCGTCCCCGCACATGAGCGTGACGCGGCCCTGCGCCCTCAGCGCCTTGATCACCTGCTCCTTCTGGTCGGGGGACACGCGCGCAAACACCTGCGGAGGACAGGGGAGAGGGAAGGGGAGCAGATGCTAGGTATCAAGCGCCTATACATGGTAAGCTTGAAGACAAGCGGTCACCTGCCCGACAAGTACTCTGCCGTACATCCGCCTGCCTGTGGTTCTACCTCCAACCTCCCCTGCCCGCCGTATGCTCCCCCCTCCAGCTGCTCCCGGCCCCATCTCGCCCTACCACCCAACCACGACGCGCCCACCCGTCCAACATCACGTCCACACCCTCCCCCCCTTCCCCCACCTGGCACAGCGGTATGAGTGCGTCCGCCGCCCCCACCGCCGTGGCGTGCGCCAGGGCGTCACCGGACACCGCCAGGTCGTAGCGGGAGGCCAGCTGCAGGGAGAGGGAGGCAAAGGGGAGGTCAGTACAGTAGGAAAGAGGGTCAATGGAGGTTGTAAGCAGAGAGGTGCGGGGAGCAGCAAGCTTAGGCGACCTGTAGCAGGATGCGGGTTGATGCGTGGAGAGTTTGGAATCCACGTGCCCTCACGTGGGCTATGCGTCACCTTCCTGCTCTGGCCGCCAGCGTCAGCAGGTGATCCGCGCTTTGGCCGAGGCGCAACTCCACAGCAACTGTGCACCCTTAACACACATGCACCCATCATTCCCTCAAACACATGCATCACCCCCTCTCACCGCCAGCATGTCGTCCGCGTCCCGGCTGAAGGGTAGCACCAGCGACTCGTCCGGGGAGGCCCAGCAGAAGGCCGAGTCGGGCTCGGAGCCGGGCTGGGGAGGGGGTGGGCACACAAGGCATGGAGAGGGGTCAGGACGTGGTGGGAGCGGTTGGACAGGCTGTTGGCACACAGGCCGGGCTCGGAGCCGGGCTGGGCGGGAGCACAACAGAACGTGCATAGAGCGGAGGCCAAGCGAATAACAGGGCGTTGAACACGATCAGCACAAGGTGGCACTTGGGCGGGGCGGGGCCATCGGCGTGCTCGGGTAAGGGCCTGACGCGGGGCTAGGCACCTCCGCACAAGGCCGTAGGAGTCAAGTGAGCACGGCAACTCCCCCTCCCCTTCCCTCCCAACTCGCCCCCTCTCACCTCCGTCTTGCCGTGGCTGCCCCCCGCGTGCCCCTTGTCCTCCGCCACATGCCCCAGCACCAGCACGCCACGTGTCACGATGTGCACGCGCGCCGCCGCGTAGCAGGCCGTCAGCGGCGCGTCGCCCGTAATCATTACCAGCTGGTGCGCGGACTCGGCCAGCGCCGCCAGCGCCGGCTCGGACTCGGGCTTGAGCGGACACTGAAACACCGCAAAGCCTGGAAGCAGGGCCGTGGAGAGGTCGATGAGCACACGTCGCTGACACAGTATGCATGCGACTAATTGGCAATGTGCCTGTCTGGCAGGGTATGGGGTAGGGGTTTGCTGAAAGGCGCTGGGCCCCCAAGAGTACAGTCCCGCCCCCGCAGTCGCCGGCAAGCGGCCCAATTTCAACAGCCGAACTTCAGCTCACACGTGCTCGGCAACGCCCTGGCCGTCGCCCCCGCCCAAGCACCCAACTCACAGCCTGCACCCTCACCCTTCCCCCTGCTCCCCACCCAGCACCCACCTACGAAGTCCAGGTTGGCCTCCACCGCCTCACGGGTCATGGAGCGCAGCGCAGCGGAGTCCAGCTCCTGGGAGGGGCGCACACGAGTGGCGTGTCACAGGCGGTGGATGGCAGCCGTGTGCGTGGCCAGCCTAATTGGGCAGGTCCCTCCCCCAATTGGTAGTACCCCCCTCATGCGCGAGCACCACGACGCGTTGACCAGGTTATCCTTCCCCCGGACCCTTCAGGCCGCACACCCAACCCTGATTCCTCACCGCCGGCTGCACCCCAGACGCATCCGACCTGCCCCCGCAGCCCCGTCAGACCCATTACCACGTGGCATGGCCGAGCGCGCCTCACACCCTAACCGCGCTACCTCAAGTTGTTAGCACGCAAGGCCGCTCACCGGTGGCAGCACCTTGTGCGCCAGCGCGATGACACGTGCGCCCTCCGCCGCGTACCGCCGGTACTGCGCGTCGTAGTCGGGAGGTACGACAGCTGCGGTTGTACGGCAGGGGGAGCACAGGGGAGTGGGGGCGTCGGACCGGGTTGACCGGCAGGACATGTACGGCAGCCTGCTGTAATAACCCCGCCGGGGCATGTACCCCCGACCTCCCCACCCCGCTTCCCCTGCACCAAGCCCATCGTACATCCCTGCAGTCGTGCTCCGTGCATGCTCCACTCCGCAGCTGTCTGCACCTAGCCCCCCACAGATCCAAACGACACCGAGCCCCGCCACGTGCTGCGGCCCCAACCCCACCCTTCAGGCCGGAACCCACCACCATCCTAACCCACACACCCACCTCGGAACACCTTGCGCACCTCCGGCGCCCCCTTGGCCACCACCACGTGCTGCGGCCCCACCCTCACTCCCCGACCCACAGCCATGTTAACCCACCACCGTCCTAACCCACACTCACCCAGGAACGCCTTGAGCACCTCCGGCGACACCTTGGCCGCCACCACGTGCTGCGGCCCCAACCCCACCCTTCAGGCCCTAACCCACCACCATCCTAGCCCACACTCACCCAGGAACGCCTTGAGCACCTCCGGCGCCCCCTTGGCTACCACCACGTACTGCGGCCCCATCGCCGCGCGTCCACCCACCCCGCCGCCGCCGCCCGCCGCCGCGCCCGCCGCACCGAAGGCGTACGGCGAGGCGCCCGCCGCGCCGTCGTCCTCGACGCGCAGCACGGCGCTCATGCGCTTGAGGTGGGAGGAGAAGTGGTGACGCTGCAGCAGCGTGGCGCGCGCCTTGCGGTCGGGCGACAGGGCGGCGTCGGCGGCGCCACCGGCGCTGCACACGATGGTCCAGCCCACAGCCTGCGTGAGAGGTGGGTGAGAGGTGCGGCCGGTTGGGCTATCGCAGGCAAGTAGCAATGGGGAATACTACACACGATGGTCCAACCCACAGCCTGCGTGGGAGGTGACAAGGGAGGAGGTGTGGCAGCGCAGCAAGGGGTATGAAAGGCCAGCATGCAATGTAAATGGTGAAACAGGGTCCACACACTTGGGAATCTGCATTCTCCGATAAGGGTACGCGACACTCGTGTCGAGCTACGGGTGCGGGCGCCATGCAAGTGCCGACGGCAAGGGGCCCGCTGCCGCAAGCACCTCGGCCCAATCCAGGGCTGTTTGCAATGACATTTCGCCCGAGTCCCCTATGCTCAGTGCTCACCCCAACCCCCCCCCCCCCCCCCCCCCTTGCCCACCCCCCCCCCCCCCCCCTCCCCCGGGGCCCCCCCCCC
>VFQN01007420.1_pt1 | contig 11821 bp, 11 predicted proteins | sample 3512371 | NCBI WGS metagenome assembly VFQN01 (sample SAMN10412370, study PRJNA504923) | tailings metagenome | isolation source: Replicate 2 from Balatoc abandoned mine | place: Philippines: Itogon, Benguet | collected 2017-08-28
TCTTCTTCGACGAGGCGCATCTGCTGTTCGACGACGCGCCGCCCGCGCTGACCGAGAAGATCGAACAGGTCGTCCGCCTGATCCGCTCGAAGGGCGTCGGCGTCTATTTCGTCACGCAGAACCCGATCGACGTGCCCGAGACGATCGCCGGCCAGCTTGGCAATCGCGTCCAGCATGCGCTGCGCGCGTTCACCCCGCGCGATCAGAAGGCGGTGAAAGCCGCCGCCGACACCTTTCGTCCCAACCCCAAGGTCGACGTCGCGCGCGAGATCACCGAACTCAAGGTTGGCGAGGCGCTCGTCTCGCTGCTCATGGCCGACGGCGCCCCGTCGCCGGTCGAACGCACGCTGATCAAGGCACCCTGTTCGCGCGCCGGGCCGCTCGACATCAAGGAGCGCGCGATCATCAAGTCGATCTCGCCGGTCGAGGGCAAGTACGACACGCCCGTCAACCGCGAGAGCGCCGAAGAACTGCTCGCCGCCAAGGCCGAACAGGCGCAGGCGGCGGCGATCGAAGCCAAGGCGCAGGTCGAGGCGGACAAGCAGGCCGCCATCGCTGCCAAGGAAGAGGCGAAGCGCAAGGTCGCCGAGGAGAAGGTCCGGCTCCAGCAGGAGAAGGCTGCGGCGCGCGAGGCGGCCAAGCCGAGCTTCGCCGACAAGATGGTGCAATCGGCGGCGCGTTCGGCGGCGACGAGCCTCGGGCGGCAGGTCGCGGGCAAATTCGGCGGCCAGCTGATGCGCGGCATATTGGGCAGCCTGTTCAAATGAGCGACGCGACATCGATGGAGGCGAGCCTGATCGCCGCCGCCGATGTCGATATTCGGCTGCCGCTGTTCGAGCGCTTCTTCGCCGCCTTTCCCGATCGGCGGCCGAGCTTCATTTCGGTCGACGCCGCATCGCGGCGGATGACCGACGAGACGCTGCAGATGATGTTCGGGCTGGCGACGGGCGAGAACTGGGTCTGGCCGCTCGTCGCCGAACTGGTGTTCACGCATCGCAGCTATGGCGCGCTGCCGATCGCCGAGTACGACGCCTTCATCGACATGACGGTCGAGGAGCTGGGCGTCGCCGCCGGGGCCGCGTGGAGCGCCGAAGCAGCCGCGGCGTGGGGGCGGAACGCCGACGCGCTCAAGGCCATGATCCGCAAGGCGCGCGCCGAATGGGCCGAGGCGATGCCGGCAGGAGCGCCGCAGCTCGCCTGACACTGCTGTTTCTATCGGCTCGACAAATGCCGCGAATCGCGGCAGCTTGGGTTGCATGACAAAACCTATATTGCCTGGAGAGGTATCCGCTGCCGTCGTCGACCCCGCCGCCTACGGCGACTGGGACGGGCTGCACCGACAGCTGGCATGGGCGCGCGCCAATGCGCCGCTGGCGGTCGCGGAAAATCCCGAACATGACCCCTTCTGGCTGGTGACGCGCCATGCCGACATCATGGCGATCAGCCGCGATCCCCAGCGCTTTGCGAACGGCATCCGCCCGACCGTGCTGAGCAACCGCGACGGCGAGGCGCTGGCCCGCGCCGCGACGCCGAACAACGACGGCCACCTGATCCGCTCACTCGTGCAGATGGATGCGCCCGACCATATGAAATACCGCCTGCTGACGCAGAGCTGGTTCATGCCGAAAAATCTGAAGATCGTCGAAGACCGCATCCGCGTGCTGGCGCGCGAGACGGTCGACCAGATGCTCGCGAGCGACGGCGAGATCGATTTCGCACGCGACGTCGCGGCGCATTATCCGCTGCGCGTGATCATGGACATTCTCGGCGTGCCGCCCGAGGACGAGCCGCGGATGCTGATGCTGACGCAGCAGCTGTTCGGATCGACCGACCCCGAACTCAATCGCAACAAGGTCGAGATCACCAGCGCCGAACAGGCGATCGCGATGTTGCATTATGTGATCGCCGACTTCGAAAATTATTTCCGCGAGCTGACCGCCGACCGGCGCAGCAATCCGCGCGAGGATATCGCGACGGTTATCGCCAATGCGATGGTCGGCGGCGAGCAGATCCCCGACCGCGAGCTGGCGGGCTATTATATGATCATCGCAACCGCGGGGCACGACACGACGAGCGCCTCGACTGCGGGTGCGATCATGGAGCTGGCGAAGAATCCTGCGCTGTTCGAGCGTTTTCGCAGCGCGGAGAGCGACAAGGCGGGGCTGATCGAGGAAGCGATCCGTTGGACGACGCCGGTCCAGCATTTCATGCGCAGCGCCAAGGAGGATGTCGAGATCGGCGGGCAGACGATCGCTGCGGGCGACTGGCTGATGCTCAACTATGTCTCGGGCAATCGCGACGAGGATGTCTTTTCCGATCCCTTCGCCTTCGATCCCGACCGCGAAAAGAATCAACAGATCGCTTTCGGCTTCGGCGCGCATGTCTGCCTCGGTCAGCATCTCGCGCGGATGGAGATGCGGATCATGATGGAGGAGCTGCTGCCGCGGCTGAAACGCCTCGAATTGACGGGCGAGCCCGCGCGCGTCGAATCGGTGTTCGTCGGCGGGCTGAAGCGCCTGCCGATCCGTTTCGAGGCGGCCTAGGCGATTTCGCTTTGCACGGACCCGGTGCCGTGCAAAGGCGGGGCGTGGGTCGATTTCTGGTGAGGGAATCGATGAAGTACAAGATTTTGGCCGCCGCGCTCGCATTCGCCGCCGTGCCCGCTTCCGCAATGACGATCGATGCCGACGAGCGCGAGCTTTACGACAACAGCATCCAGTGCATGGCCTTTTTCGGTATCATGGCCGGGCTTGGCGGCGATGGCCCCGAAGATCCCAAGATGGTCGAATCGGGCACGAAATTCCTCGCGGTCGCGACGGTGCTCGCCGACGAGGACAAGGCGCAGATCCAGAAGGATTTCGACGCCGAGATGAAGAATTTTGCGCGGCTCGCGCAAAATGCCGACAATCCCGACGCGATCGCGAAGGTGAAGCAGATCGGCGAAGACTGCCAGTTTCTCGAAACGCTCGTCGATGCGATGGTCGACGGATCGAGCTAAATTTTCTCGTTCGGGAAGAAGTGCGCGATCACGTCGCTCGCGAGGCGCGCGGGGCGCAGCGTCTCGGCGTCGATGCAGCACCAGCTCGACTTGACCTCGGCGAGGACTTCCTCGCCGCGCTTGATGATCGTCTCGTAAAAGGCGCGTGCGCCCTGGACTTTCTCGAGGATCACGGTCGCGATGACCTGATCGTCGAGGAAGGCGGGGCGGCGATAAGTGATCTCGTGCTTCAGCGCGACCCACAGATGCGCCGCAACCGCCTCGGGCGGCGCGATATGGCGCCAGTGCGACAGCACCGCATCCTGCACCCAGCTCAGATAATGGGCGTTGTTGACGTGCCCCATGAAATCGATCTGGTCGGCGCCGACGGCGATGGCGTGATCGTGCGGGAGCGAGGCTGCGGTCATATCGCTGACATTAGTGTCAACACTATGTGACGAAAAGATGAAATTTTGCGGGCGCTTATTTACGTCGCAAGCGTCCAATTGTTGCCCGTCATGTCATGCTATGCCGGGGAACCGATCAGCGAAGAGGGGGCTGTCATGGAGCATGTTTTCGTCGCCTTGCCGGGCACCGCCGATGGCGCCGGTTCCTATGAGAAGACCTATCTTCGCGACGAGAATGGAAAAAAGGTGCGGCAGGTGCTGTGGGGCGACTGGCTGACGCTGGCGCCCGACCAGCCGCAGAGCGGCGAATGGCGCTGGATTCGCTGGGCATGGAAGGACGAGGCGAAGCGCCGCCTGCTCAAGATTCGTGCGAGCGAAGTGACCGACCGCCGCCCGCTCGAGATGATCTTCCTCGACGTCGGCATCGGCGACGGATCGGTGCTGATCACCCCCGAACGCGTCACCGACCCCAGCCTGCCGCCGGGGCAGCAGGAGCGGATCATCATCGTCGACGCGGGCAAAGGCCGCGCGATGCGCGACTTCCTCGACCAGCGATTCGGCACCTACCGCGCCGGCATGGCCTTTCACGCCGCGGTGATCAGTCACGCCGACCTCGATCATTATGGCGGCTTCCGCTCGATCTTTTCGAGCAAGGAGATCACTTTCGATCATCTCTATCACAATGGCGCGCTCGAACTGCCGACGGGCGAGGAGCTGGAAGGGATGGGCGGGGTGACGCCGCCCGATGGCGACGGTGTGCGCTATCTCAAGCAGATCGTCGAAAGCGACGCCGCAGCGCGCACGATCTACGATCCGGCGACCCCGACGGGCCGCGCCTTTGCCAAGCTGATCCAGACGGGGATCGCGAAGGGCAATATCGGCAGCATCGAAATGCTGTCGACCGAGCATGGCAGTTTCGCGCAAGGTGCGCGCTGGATGCCGGGCTTCGCGCCGGGCGAACGCGACGGCTATACGATCGAGGTGCTGGGGCCGTGGGTCGAACGCGACGCGGCGGGCAAGCTCAGGCTGCGCGCTTTCGACAACAGTGCTGCCAAGACGAAGAACGGCCATTCGGTGATCCTGCGGCTGCGCTTCGGCGAGTTCTCGATCCTGTTCGGCGGCGATCTCAACACCGAATCGGAGCGCTTCCTGCTGACGAAATATGCCGGGCTCGACACTTGGCCGCAGGATCAGCCGGGCCGTGACGCGATGGTCGCGGCGGCGCGCGGGCGATTTCGCTCGGACGTGATGAAGGCTTGCCACCACGGCGCGTCGGACGTCACCGACGAGTTTCTGAGCGCGGTCAATCCGGCGGCGTTCGTCATCTCGTCGGGCGACGACGATGTGAATTATGTCCACCCGCGGCCCGACCTGCTCGGGCGGCTCGGCAAGGTGGCGCGCGGCGCGGCGCCGGTGCTGCTGTCGACCGAGCTCCAGCGCTCGACGCGCGAGGCGGAGGACGAGGCGCTGGTGAAACGGCTCAAGCGCAACGTCGACCTGCTCGCCGCGGGCGGTCCCGACAAGGCCGAGGATGGGACGATGCTGACCGATGCGCAGCGCGCCGAGGCGCGGACGGTGCTGGCGAAGGCGATGAACGCCGACGTCGATACGCTGGGGCTGCCCAATGTCAGCGTCGATGGCGCGATCTATGTGAAAACCGATGGCAAGCGGCTGATCGCGGCGTTCAAGAAGGAAACGCAGGACCCTAACAACAAATGGTTCTGGTACACCTATGCGCTGAAGACCAACCAGACGATGGATCTGGTGCCGCGATCGGAATGACGCCTCAGCCGCGTCCGCGGTACGGCGCGACGCCCTGATCGGGGAGCCACAGCCCCTCGGGCGGCGCGCCCGATTGCCAGAAGACGTCGATCGGAATGCCGCCGCGCGGATACCAGTAGCCGCCGATACGCAGCCACCGGGGCTTCATCTCGTCGAACAGGCGGCGACCGATGCCGACGGTGCAATCCTCGTGGAAGCCGGCGTGGTTGCGGAAGGAGCCTAGGAAGAGCTTCAGGCTCTTCGATTCGACGATCGTCTCGCCCGGCGCATAGTCGATAACGAGATGCGCGAAATCGGGCTGGCCGGTGACCGGGCACAGCGAGGTGAATTCGGGCGCGGCGAAGCGGACGAGGTAGAGGTCGCCTGCGCGCGGGTTGGGCACATAGTCGAGCACGGCCGCCTCGGGCGAGGCAGGCAGTTCGCTCGATTGGCCGAGATGTTTGGGCGCGAGGCCCGCAGGGGTAGAATCGGACATGGAATCGCTCTAGTGCGCAGCGCGGCTGATGTCATCAGCCGGGGTTCAGCGCCAATTCACCGGCGCCCCCCGAGGAACGGTTTCGGGATTGCGGATTTTTCGATGACGGTGCGGACAATCGGGTGGAAGCAAAAGGCAGCGCAGCTGTCGCTGGGGGCGCTGGCGGCATCGCTCGCGCTCGGCGCGCCCGCGTCGGCGCAGCAGACCGACACGACCTCGCCGACCCCCACGCCTTCGTCGACCTTCCGCCTGCCGCCCGCGCCTGACGGCCGCACGCCGGGCGTGCAAGGGCCGGCCGACAATAATCTCCCGCCACTCGGTCCCGCCGACCGCCAGCCGGCTCCAACCCCGGCGCCGACGCCCGCACCCGCGCCGCCGCCGGTCGTGGCGACCCAGCCGCCTGCAACGACCGCCCGGCCGACCCCTGCACCGACCGCCGCGACACCGACGCGCCGCGATACGCCCGCCGCGACGACGGCTGCACCGCGCACGGCGACTACCGACAGCACGGCGGCGCCGACTTCGGCCGTTGCGGCTCCCGATGCCGCCGCGACCGCGCCCGCCGCCGGTCCCGGCTTCACCACCGATCCGACGACGCCGTCGACCGCGTCGGTCGTCCCCGCCGATGACAGCGCCGTCGCGGCGGCTGCGCCCGCAAGCGGAGGCGGAACGCCGCTCTGGGCGTGGCTGCTCGCGGGGCTTGCCGCGGCGGGTGCTGGTTTCTGGTACTGGCGCCGCCGTCCCGCGATCGCGGGCGATGCGCCGACCGACTATGCCGAGCCTTCGCCGCCGCCCGCGCCCAAGCCGCTACCGCGCGCGGCCGAGCCGGCCCGTCCGGCGGCGCCCGCCCCGCGTGCGCCTGCGCCGGCTCCCGTCGTGCCGCCGCGGCCCGCCGGCGCGCCGCTCGTCACGCGGCCGCAGGCCGAACAGCGCGCGCTGGTATCGATGGCGCTCGACATTCGCGGTATTCGCATGACGTCGGAGCAGCTGATCGTCGCCTTCACGCTCAACCTCGTCAATCAGGGCTCGGTCGACGCGACCGGGCTGATGGTCCGTATCGCGCTCAATCAGGGCTCGGCGATGCCCGAACCCGTGCTTCAGCGCTTCTTCGACGGCGCGGGGGGCAGCGTGCTGCGCGACGACATGGTCCTCGCGCCCGGCGGGGGCGAGCAGCTCAGCGCCGAGGTGACGCTGCCACGCGCCGCGGTCGAGCCGCTGATGATCGGCGGCAAGCCGATGATGGTTCCCGTGCTCGCGTTCGACGTCACCTACCATTGGGACGGCACCGGCGAGGCGTTCGGGCAGAATGCCGGCAGCTTCGTCCTTGGCCGCGAACAGGGCACCAGCGCCAGCGACAAGCTTGCGCCGCTGCCGCTCGATCGGCCCAATTTCGTCGTCAACCGGCCGGCCGCGCGCTCGACCGCGATCAAGCGCAGCCAATAAGCTTTTCTGTTGCAGTGCAGCATCGGCTGGGGCAGACCGCCACCGTGCTTGAAAAAGGGCACGCCGGGGCATAGGCTTGCCGTCCCCGGGAAAGAACAGAGCCACAGCAGGATGGCCGGCGGAGGGACAGGAGAAGGTCCCGCGCGGTCGCAACAGGAGCATGACATGGACGCCTTGGTCTCAACCGACTGGCTGGAACGCGAACTGGGGGCATCGGATCTTCGGGTCGTCGATGCGACGAAATTCATGGCGGGGACCGATCGCGACGCGCGCGCGGAATATGAGGCAGGCCACATTCCCGGCGCGGTGTTCATGGATCTGGCCGAACTGGCCGACACGACGAACCCCGTCGACAATATGGCTCCCCCGGCCGAGAAATTTGCCAGCCGCATGCAATCGCTCGGCCTCGGCGACGGCAGCCGCATCGTGATCTATGACGACAGCCCGCTGAAGAGCGCGGCGCGTGCCTGGTGGCTGCTCAAACTGTTCGGCGCGCACGACGTCGCGCTGCTCGACGGCGGGCTCGCCAAATGGAAGGCCGAAGGGCGTCCGCTCGAAATGGGCAAGCAGACGCTGCGCCACCGCCACTTCACCGTGTGGCGCGACGCAAAGGCGGTGCGCACCAAGGAGCAGATGCTGGCGAACGTCGACAGCGGCGCCGAGCAGGTCGTCGACGCCCGCCCCGCCGCACGCTTCACCGGCGAAGAGCGCGATCCGCGTCCCGGCATGGCGCCGGGTCATATTCCGGGCTCGCGCAGCCTGCCGCACAGCGAGCTGTTCAACGCCGATGGCACCTGGAAGCGCGGCGACGAGCTGAAGGCGGCTTTCGACGCCGCGGGCGGCGACCTCGACAAGCCGCTCGTCACCACCTGCGGCAGCGGGATGACCGCGACCGTCGTCGCCTTCGGTGCGCATCTGCTCGGCAAGGACGATGTCGCGGTCTATGATGGCAGCTGGACCGAATGGGGCGCCGACGCGGCGACCCCCAAGGCGACCGGCGCAGCCTGAGCCGCGTGGCGGGTTCCGGCAAAAAGGACGACAGCCTCCGCCCTGCGACCAGACTGGTACAGGGCGGGCGGCGGCCCGAATGGACCGGCGATCCGCGCCTCGGCGGCAGGATCGTCAACCCGCCGGTGTGGCGCGCTTCGACGATCCTCTACGATAATATCGCCGACCTGAAGGCGCGCGGCCATGCGACGCATGACAAGCTCTACTACGGTCGGCGCGGGACGCCGACCGTGTGGGCGCTCGCCGATGCGCTGACCGATCTGGAGCCGGGGGCCGAGGGCACCTTGCTCTATCCGTCGGGCGTCGCCGCCAATTCGGCGGGCCTGCTCGCGCTGCTCTCGCCCGGCGATCATCTGCTGATGGTCGACAGCGCCTATGAGCCTACACGCGCCTTCTGCAACGGCCTGCTCGCGCGCATGGGGGTGCGGACGACCTATTATGATCCGCTCGTCGGGGCGGGCATTGCCGATCTGATCGAGCCCGATACGAAGCTGATCTTCCTCGAATCACCGGGCAGCCTGACCTTCGAGGTGCAGGATATTCCCGCGATCACCGCGGTGGCGCGCGAGCGCAGCGTGCTGACGATGCTCGACAATACCTGGGCGACGCCGCTGCTGTTTCCTGCCTTGGCGCATGGCGTCGACGTCACGATGATGAGCCTCACCAAATATGCCGGCGGGCACAGCGATGTGATGATGGGTTCGCTCACCGCGACGCGCGCGGTCTGGCCGAAGCTGCGGAGCGCCACCTATCAACTGGGGCAGGCGGTCTCGCCCGACGATTGCGCGATGGTGTTGCGCGGACTGCGCACGCTCGATGTGCGCATGGCGCGGCATGGCGAGAATGGACTGACCATTGCGAACTGGCTTGCGGGACGGCCCGAGGTCGGGCGCGTGCTGCATCCCGCGCTTCCCGGTGATCCGGGGCATACGATCTGGTCGCGCGATTTCGGCGGGACGAGCGGACTTTTCGGCTTCACGCTGATGGGCGTCGACGAGGCCGCGCGGACGCGCTTCATCGATGCGTTGTCGCACTTTGGCATCGGCTTCAGCTGGGGCGGCTATGAAAGCCTCGTCGTGCCGAGCGATCCGCAGACGATCCGCACCGCGGTGGCGTGGACCGACCCCGACCCGCTGGTCCGCCTGTCGATCGGGCTCGAGGACCCGGCCGATCTGATCGCCGACCTCGAACGCGGGTTCGCCGCGCTGTGAGCGCCGAGACGAGCCTTCGCGAGGGGTTCGAGCGCACCGTCACGGTGATGAAGGACATCGGGCTCGACGTCGGATCGTACCGGCTGTCGCTCTATGGCCTGTTCTCGACGATCATCGTCGCGATCCTGCTCTATGTCGCGGTCAAGGCGACGATGCGCGCGATCAAATGGCTGCTCCGTCGCAACCACCAGATCGACGAGGCGCAGCGGCTGCTCACCGAAAAGCTGATCGCGATCGCACTGTTCATCTTCGCGATGCTCTTCGGCATCGACCTGCTCGGCATCGACCTGACCGCGCTGGCGGTCTTTTCGGGCGCGGCGGGTCTCGCGATCGGTTTCGGGCTGCAGAAGACCGTCGGTAATCTGATCGCGGGGATCATCCTGCTGATGGACCGCTCGATCAAGCCGGGCGACGTCATCGTCGTCGGCGACGGCAGCAGCATGGGCGGGGGGACCGGGCCGGGGAGCATCCCCAATGTCGGGCGCGTCGCCAAGATCGGCGTGCGCGCGGTCAATGTCGTGACGCGCGACGGCAAGAAGCATCTGATCCCGAACGAACTGCTGATGACCCAGCCGGTCGAGAATTGGAGCTATTCGAGCAGGGATGTGCGCGTGCGGATGCGCGTGCCCGTCGCCTACGACTGCGATTTGCGCGAAGCGCAGCGGCTGATGGTCGAAACTGCCAAGGCCAATCCGCGCATCCTCAACGAGCCCGAGCCGGTCGTCTGGATCACCGCTTTCGGCGAGCGCGCGGTCGAGCATGAGCTGCGTTACTGGATTTCGGACCCCGAGGCGGGGCTCGGCAATATCCAGGGCGATGTGTTTCTGGGAATCTGGGACCGCTTCAAGGAAGCGGGCATCCGCATTCCCTACCCGCGGCAGGATGTTCGGATCGTCGAGGCGCCGGACGATGATCCGGCGCCCCGCGACAAGAGCTAGACGCCGGTCTTCTTCGCGCGCTCGACGCATTCGACGATGATGCGCTTGGCCTCGTCGACGTCGCCCCAGCCGTTGAGCTTCGCCCATTTGCCGGGTTCGAGATCCTTATAGTGCGTGAAGAAATGCTCGATCTGCTGCAGCACGATTTCGGGCATGTCCTTGTAGGTCGCGACCTTGTCATAATAGGGAAAGGTCTTGTTGACGGGCACGCAGAGCAGTTTCTCGTCGCCGCCGGCATCGTCCTCCATCAGCAGCACGCCGATCGGGCGGCACTTCACGACCGCGCCGGCGACGATGGGCGAACGCGCGACGACGAGCGCGTCGAGCGGGTCGCCGTCCTCGCCCAGCGTATGCGGCACGAAGCCGTAATTCGCGGGATAGCGCATCGGGGTGTGGAGGAAGCGGTCGACGAAGAGCGCGCCCGACGCCTTGTCGAACTCGTACTTCACCGGCTCGCCGCCGATCGGAACTTCGATCAGCACGTTCAGGCTGTCGGGCGGGCTGTCGCCGGCGGGAATCAGGTCGATGCGCATGGGAGAATGCAGTCCTTTTGATTTTTTGGATTCGCGCGCGCCTTTAGCGCCCGAAAGCGCCGAAAGTCGAGCCCATACGACGCCTGATCAGAGCGCGCGTTTTGCCGCCAGCAGCTGGTCGAACCAGTCGGGGCCGCTGCCGCTCTTTTCGATCCACGGCCAGCGCAGCCCGCCATGATAGGCGATGTCGACGGTACGATAGCGCCCGCCGCGCTCGACGAGCAGCTTCACCGGGGTCTTGCCGTCGGCGGCGATGCGGATCGCGGCTTCGAGCCGGTCCTTGCTGTAGCTCATCCCATCGACCGCGACGATCTTGGTCCCGTTGACGATGTCGTTCCGGAACGCCGGGCCGTCCCACAGGATGCTGCCCGCAACACCGTCCTTGTCGATCGTCATGCCAAGCGAGAAGGTCAGGTCGTAATTTTTCGCGCGGCGCATGCGGTCGCGGTCATAGACGTTCGGTGCGTCGCGCCACACCAGCCGGTAACCGGCCTTCTCGATCCCCGCGACCGGTGCGGGCTGGCCGGGCAGCTGCATATGCTCGCGCAGGAATTTCGCCCAATCATAAGGATGGACCGCGTTTAGCGCCGCGACAACATCGTCGAAGTCGTAGGTGACTTCGCCCCAGTCGCCGCTCTTGCCGCCGAAAAAGGCTTTGGCGAAATCGTCGAGGCTCTTCGCATTGTTCGTCGCCTGGCGGATGATCATGTCCGCCTCCAGCCACATCAGCGAGCCTTCGTTATAATAATCCTCGGTGCGCGTCGCGCTGGGGAAGGCGCGCGCCTTGCGCGCCGCGATGACGGGATCGAGCGTCGTATCCTCGACCGACCGCCATTCGCGGCCCGCCTGCACGCTGTAGTTCGCGGCGTTGGTCGCCCATTCGGCGAGCACCATCTCCTTCGACTGCATGCCCGAGCGGCCGGCAAGGACGAGATCCCAGAAGCTTGTCTGCCCCTCATAGACCCACAGCAGATTGCCCTGCATCGGGGTGCGGAAATCGGGGGTCCAGAGCTTGTCGGGACGAGGATATTTGCCGTTCCAGCTGTG
>VFQN01007421.1_pt1 | contig 11819 bp, 10 predicted proteins | sample 3512371 | NCBI WGS metagenome assembly VFQN01 (sample SAMN10412370, study PRJNA504923) | tailings metagenome | isolation source: Replicate 2 from Balatoc abandoned mine | place: Philippines: Itogon, Benguet | collected 2017-08-28
TCCGCACGCCCTTCTTGCAGGACAGGAGCCGCTCGCGGGAGAACAGGTTGCGGGTCTGATCGGTGAGCGGCGTGTGCAGGGTGATCACGTCGGCGCGCCGGCAGAGCTCGTCCAGCTCGACCTTCTCGATGCCCAGCTCCTCCGCCCGCGCATCCGACAGGAACGGGTCGAAGCCCACCACCTTCATCTTCAGCCCGCGCGCCCGGTCGGCCACGATCGAGCCGATATTGCCGCAGCCGACGATGCCCAGCGTCTTGCCGGTCAGCTCCACGCCCATGAAGCGGGACTTTTCCCACTTGCCGGCCCGGGTCGAGCGGTCGGCGGCGGGAATGTCGCGTGCCAGCGCCATCATCATCGAGATGGCGTGCTCGGCGGTGGTGGTGGCGTTGCCGAACGGCGTGTTCATCACCACCACGCCAGCGGCGGTCGCCGCGTCCACGTCGACATTGTCGACGCCGATCCCGGCCCGCCCGACCACCTTGAGGTTGGTCGCGGCTTTGAGCACCTCGGCGGTGACCTTGGTGGCGGAGCGGATGGCCAGGCCGTCATATTCCCCGATGATCTCGAGGAGCTGGTCCTTGGTGAGCCCGACCTTGACGTCGGTTTCCACGCCGCGGCGCTGGAAGATCTCGACGGCGGCGGGGCTGAGTTTGTCGGCGATGAGAACTTTGGGCATGCCGAAGCCTTTCCCGGCACGAGAGAGAACATCAGGGTTCGACGTCGCGCGGCCGTTCAGGACGCGTTGACGTCCAGCGTCGACTGCACCTGGCCGAACGCCCAGGTCAGCCAGGGCAGCAGCGCCTCCGTGTCCGCGGCGTCGACCGTGGCGCCGCCCCAGATCCGCAGGCCCGGCGGGGCGTCGCGGTAGCCGGCGATGTCGAACGCGACCTTCTCCTTGGCCAGGAGGCAGGCCATGTCCCTCACGAACTTCTGCTGGTCCGGCTCGGCCAGGGACGCCACCGTCGGGTCGGCGATCTTCAGGCAGATCGAGGTGCAGGAGCGGCTGGCCGGGTCGTTTGCCAGGAAATCCACCCAGGGAGTTGCATCCACCCAGGCCGAGATGGCGGCGAGATTGGCTTCCGAGCGCTCGATCAGCCCCTGCAGGCCGCCCACCTGCCCGGCCCAGTTCAGGCCGTCCAAGGCATCCTCGACCGCCAGCATGGATGGCGTGTTGATCGTCTCGCCCTTGAAGATGCCCTCGATCAGCTTGCCGCCCTTGGTGAGCCGGAAGATCTTCGGCAGCGGCCAGGCCGGCTTGTAGCTTTCGAGGCGTTCCACCGCACGGGGCGAGAGCGCCAGCATGCCGTGCTGCGCCTCGCCACCCAGCACCTTCTGCCAGGACCAAGTGGTCACATCGAGCTTCGACCAGGGCAGGTCCATGGCGAACGCCGCCGAGGTCGCGTCGCAGAAGGTGAGGCCCTGCCGGTCGCCGGCAATCCAGTCGCCATTGGGCACCCGCACACCCGAGGTGGTGCCGTTCCAGGTGAACACCACGTCGCGGCTGAAGTCGGCCTGGCGGAGGTCCGGAAGCTCGCCATAGCCGGCGGCCAGGGTGCGCACGTCCGGCAGCCTGAGCTGCTTGGTGGCATCGGTCACCCAGCCCTCGCCGAAGCTTTCCCAGGCGAGCAGGTCGACGCCGCGCGCGCCCAGCATCGACCACATCGCCGCCTCGAAGGCGCCCGTGTCCGAGCCGGCCAGGATGCCCAGGCGGTAGTCCGCGGGCAGGCCGAGGATCTTTTTCGACCGCTCGATCACCTCGTTGATGCGCGCCTTTGCCGCCGAATCCCGGTGGGATCGACCGAGCATGGCACCTTCCAGAGCGGACAGCGACCAACCGGGCCTCTTGGCGGTCGGGCCGGAGCCGAAGAAGGGGCGTGTCGGACGGTCGATCGGCTTCATAAGAGAAGCGTCCACTTGCAGGAGGTTGGATTCGGCGCGGAACCTAGGCCTGCCGATCCCGCACCGCAACATGGGGCTGGCCGCGTCGCGTCCGGCTGCGACAAGAATTTCTTCAAGCTCGCCATCGGTTACGCTGAGGAACCCGTGGCGGGACAACGCGCTTGCGCCCGGACAACGCGGCGAACATGCTCGCGCGGCATCGGAATCTGAAAGAACGCCCGGGAGGCTACCATGGCGATGCGCATGACGCGTCGGACGACGCTGGCGGCGATGCTGCTGTTCTCCGCCGCCTTCGGTGGCATGGCGCAGGCGCAGGAGTTCGACACGGTCACGCTGATCGCCCCGGCCGGCCCCGGCGGTGGCTGGGACCAGACCGCCCGCTCCCTACAGGCGGCCATGCAGCAGTCCGGCAAGGTCCAGGCAGTCACCGTCGACAACATCCCGGGCGCGGGCGGTACGATCGGGCTCGCCCAGTTCGTCGAGAGCGAGCGCGGCCAGGGCGATACGATGATCGTCGGCGGCCTGGTGATGCTGGGCGCGATCCTGACCAACAACGCGCCGGTGACGCTCGATCAGGTGACCCCGATCGCGCGGCTGACCGGCGAGTACGAGGTCGTGGTGGTGCCCGCCTCCTCCGAACTGCAGACCATGGCCGACCTGGTGGCGGCGCTGAAGGCCGACCCGGGCGCGGTGGCCTGGGGCGGCGGCTCGGCGGGCGGTACCGACCATATCCTGGCGGGCCTGATCGCCCAGGAGGCCGGGGTCGATCCGGCCAAGATCAACTACGTGCCGTTCTCGGGCGGCGGCGAGGCGCTGGCCGCGGTGATGGGCGGTCATGTCGCCGCCGGCATCTCCGGCATCAGCGAATGGATCGGCCAGATCCAGGCCGGCACGCTGCGTCCCCTGGCCGTTTCCGCGCCGCAGCGCATCGAGGGCCTGGATGCGCCCACCCTGCGCGATGCGGGCCTCGATCTGGACCTCACCAACTGGCGCAGCATCATGGCGCCTCCCGGCATCGACGACGCGCAGCGCCAGGCGCTGCTCGACCTGGTCGACACGACGGTGAAGAGCGACACCTGGCAGGAGACGCTGAAGGCCAAGGGCTGGGAGGATGCCTACCTGCCGGGCGACGACTTCGCCGCGTTCCTCAAGGAGGAGAACGAGCGGGTGACCGGGGTCCTGAAATCGATCGGCCTGGTGAAGAAGTAGCGGGCAGCGCGGCGCCATGGACGGCGAGATCCATGTCGGCGGCCGGGGGCTCCTGGCCCTTGGCCTCGCCACGCTGCTGGGCGGCCTGCTGCTTGCCGTCGGCACCGCCAACCTGGCGGACGCGGCCTCCTATGCCGGGGTGGGCGCCCGCCTGTTCCCGGCCCTGGCCGCGGCCGGGCTGATCGGCGTCGGCCTCTGGCTCTCGGTGCAGGGCTGGCGCGCCCGCCATGTGCGCGGCAATGGCGAGCCGGCCGATGCGATAGCCTTCGTCGCCATGATCGGCGGCCTGATCGCGCACATGCTGCTGCTGGAAACCGCCGGCTTCGTGATCGCCTCCACGGTGCTGTTCTTCGCCGTCACCCTGGCGTTCCGGGACCGCCGCTGGTGGTTCAACCTGGCGATCGCGGCGATCCTCGCCCTGGTGACCCGGATCGTGCTGGGCTACGGCCTGGGCCTGAACCTGCCGACCCTCCTGCCGCACGGGGTGATCTGATGAGCGGGTTCGAGCAGCTCCTGGGCGGCTTCGCCCACGCCCTGACCCTGGCCAATATCGGCTGGTGCCTGCTCGGCACCGTGCTCGGCACCGCGGTCGGCATCCTGCCGGGCATCGGCCCGGCGCTCACCATCGCCCTGCTCCTGCCGGTCACCGCCTACCTGGACGCCACCGGCGCCTTCATCATGTTCGCCGGCCTCTATTACGGCGCCATGTACGGCTCCTCGACCACCTCGATCCTGCTCAACACGCCGGGCGAGAGCGGCTCGATCGTCACCGCGGTCGAAGGCCACAAGATGGCCAAGGCCGGACGCGGCGCCGCAGCGCTGGCCACCGCCGCGATCGGCAGCTTCGTCGCCGGCACGATCGGCACGGCGCTCCTCACCTTCCTGGCGCCGATCATCGCCAGCATGGCGATCGCGTTCGGCCCGTCGGAATATTTCGCGATCGCGATCTTCGCGTTCGCCGCGGTCTCCTCCATGCTGGGCTCCTCGCCCTCGCGCGGCCTGTTCTCCCTGTTCCTCGGCATTGCCGCCGGCGTGGTCGGCATCGACAGCCTGACCGGGCAGGCGCGCTTCACCCTGGGCTTCCCCAGCCTGCTCGACGGCATCTCGATCGTGGTGGTGGCGGTCGGCCTGTTCGCCGTGGGCGAGGCCTTGTGGATCGCCTCGCAGCCGTCGCTGCGCGTCCAGGAGATCGAGCCGGTGCGCGGCTCGCTCTGGATGACCCGCGACGAGTGGCGCTGCTCCTGGAAGCCCTGGCTGCGCGGCACCTTCATCGGCTTCCCGTTCGGAGCACTTCCGGCCGGCGGCACCGAGATCCCGACCTTCGTTTCCTACACGCTGGAAAAGAAGCTCAGCGCCAAGCCGGAAGAGGTCGGCCAGGGCGCCATCGAGGGCGTGGCCGGGCCGGAAGCCGCGAACAATGCCGCCGTGGCCGGCGTGCTCGTGCCGCTGCTCACCCTGGGCCTGCCGACCTCGGCCACCGCCGCGATCATGCTGGCGGCCTTCCAGGAATACGGCCTGCAGCCGGGCCCGCTTCTGTTCCTGACCAGCGGCGACCTGGTCTGGGGCCTGATCGCCAGCCTTTATATCGGCAACCTGGCGCTGCTGATCCTCAACCTGCCGCTGGTGGGCCTGTGGGTCCGGCTGCTCGCGATTCCCCAGCACCTGCTCTATGGCGGGATCCTCGTGTTCAGCACGCTGGGCGTCTACAGCCTGAACCGCTCGATCACCGACCTCGTCCTGCTCCTTGTGTTCGGCCTGGTCGGCTGGGTGATGCGCCGGGTCGACATCCCGGTGGCGCCCTGCATCATCGGCCTGATCCTGGGGCCGATGGCCGAGCAGCAGCTGCGCCGCGCCTTGTCGATCGCGCAGGGCGACCTCGTCGCCGTCCTGACCCGCCCGCTCACCCTGACCATCCTGGTCCTGGCCGTGCTGGTGGTGGTCGCACCGGCCATCCTGGCGCGCCGCCGCCCGGCAAGCTGAGGCCGCCGGGGTGGCTTCGGCATTGACCCCGGCGTCCGCGTTCACGATCCTGAACTCGTGAACGGGGCAGTTCCGTGGCGGACGTCCCCGGTTGCGCCCGAGCGGCGCTTGTGGCTTAACGCTGATATATCACTTCGACTGCTGAGGGTCCGCTCAGCGTCGCGGGGACAAGGGAGGCTGACGATGATGAGACGAAAGGGCGCCAAGCGCGCGCTCATGCTGGGTGCCACCGCGCTGTTCGCAGTGTCGAGCGCGCCGGCATGGTCCGCGGAGACGCTGACCGTATGGTGGGTGAAGGGCTTCTACCGGGCCGAGGACGAGGCGCTCTACAAGGCGATCAAGGCCTATGAGGAGAAGACCGGCGTCAAGATCGAGCTGTCGCAGTACGCGATCCAGGACATGATCCCGAAGACGGTGGCGGCGCTCGACAGCGGCACCCCGCCGGACATCGCCTATGCCGACAGCTACGACTTCCAGGTCGGCGCCAAGTGGGCGTACGAGAACCGGCTGGAGGACCTGAGCGACGTTCTGGAGCCGATGAAGGACCGGTTCGACGACAACACGCTGTCGACCACTTACCTCTACAACGACACCACCAAGAAGCGCGCCTACTACTCGTTCCCGCTCAAGCGGCAGACCATGCATATCGAGTACTGGATCGATATGCTGCAGAAGGCCGGCTTCCAGGAAAGCGACGTTCCCGAAGACTGGGAAGGCTTCTGGGGATTTTGGTGCAGCGACGCGCAGAAAGGCTACCGGGGCGAGACCGGCGAGCGCGCCTACGGCATCGGCCAGCCCATGGGCGTGGATTCGACCGACAGCTTCTTCTCGTTCCTGACCTTCATGGACGCCTACAACGTCAAGCTGGTCGACGACGACGGCAAGCTCCTGGTCGATGATCCGAGCGTGCGCGAGGGCCTGATCGGTGCCCTCACCGACTACACCACGCCCTATACCGACGGCTGCGTGCCGCCGTCCGCGACCTCCTGGAAGGACCCGGACAACAACGTCGCCTTCCACAACAAGACGACGATGCTCACCCACAACGCCACGATCTCGATCGCCGGCAAGTGGTACGATGACATGACCAATTCGGCGCTCACCGACGAGGAGCGGGCGACCGCGAAGAAGAACTACTATGAATTGATCCGCACCCGCGGCTTCCCGAAGAAGCCCGATGGGTCGCCGATGGTCTACCGCTCCGCGGTCAAGACCGGCGTGATCTTCCAGCAGGCGAAGAACAAGGAGCGCGCCAAGGAATTCCTGACGTTCCTGATGCAGCCGGAGAACCTGCAGCCTTACGTCGAAGGCTCGCTCGGCCGCTGGTTCCCGGTGACCAAGGAAGGCATGGAAAGCCCGTTCTGGCAGGAGGATCCGCACCGCAAGTCGGTCTATAACCAGTTCAAGGCCGGCACGGTGACCTTCGAGTTCACCAAGAACTGGAAGTTCACCATCCTCAACAACGAGAACGTCTGGGCCAAGGCGATGAACCGCGTGGTCAACGAGAACGTCTCGGTCGAGGACGCGGTGGACGAGATGATCAACCGGATCAAGGAAGTGGCCGGCTGACGCAACGGCAGGTCGTCATGGCCGTTCATTCGGCCATGACGGCGCCACCGCGCCGGCGTAGCTTGTACTCTTGAAGAACCCGAGGCTCGGAGGCCACCATGTCGGCAGCAGCCGTCCCTACGGACCGCGCGCCACCCGAAAGCAAGGTCCGCCGACCCTGGACCGCGGTCGAGACCTGGGGAACCATCCTGCTGGTCCCCTACGTGCTGGTCTTCCTGGCCTTCGTTCTCTACCCGGTCCTGTACGGCTTCTGGCTGGCGCGCCACCCGTCTAGCTACGTGGCGCTGTTCAGCGACCCGATCTTCCGTCGCGCGATCGTCAACACGCTGGTCTTCCTGGTCGTCGCGATCAACGTGAAGATGCTGCTGGCTCTGTTCCTGTCCGGCTTCTTCCTGCACGAGCGCTGGTGGGTCCGCTGGCTCTCCGTGATCTTCATCCTGCCCTGGGCGGTGCCGGCGATCCCGACCATCCTGTCGGTGCGCTTCATGCTCAACCCGGAATGGGGGCTGATCAACCAGCTCTGGTTCCGCTGGACCTTCGAGGACGGGCCGAACTGGCTGAACGAGCCATGGCTGGCGCTGACCATGGCCATGCTGGTCCACATCTGGAAGTCGCTGCCGTTCTGGACGCTGATGATGCTGACCGCCCGGCTCGCGATCTCCGCTGACCTGTACGAGGCGGCCTCGGTGGACGGCGCCAACAAATGGCACAAGTTCCGCTACGTCACCTGGCCATCCCTGCAGGCAATGTACTTCACCTGCACGATCCTTTCGATGATCTGGACGCTCGGTGACTTCAACAGCGTCTATCTGCTGACCGGCGGCGGTCCCGCCGACCTCACCCATGTCCTGGCCACGCTCGGCATCCGCTACCTGCGCCTGGACCAGATCGACCTGTCGCTCGCCACGGTCGTCTGCTCGATGCCGCTGGTGCTGCCGCTGGTCTACATCATGATGAAGCGGTACTCCAAATGAGCGCGCCTCGCCGTTCCGGCTGGTTCCTGCGTGGCGTCGCGACCGACGCCAAGCTGCTCCTGATCGGCATCCCGGTCTTCCTGTGGACGATCCTGCCGATCTACCACCTGTTCCTGTTCTCGATCTCGCCGAAAGACCAGGCGATGTCGGGCAAGCTCTGGCCGGACAACCCCACGCTCAACAACTTCGTCATCGTCTTCAACGAGCGGCACCACTTCCTCGGTAATTTCTGGCTGCAGTTCTGGAACTCGTTCTTCATCGCGGTAATGGTGGGCTTCCTGACCCTGCTGATCGCCACCTTCGCGGCTTTCTCGATCAGCCGGCTGAAGGCGCGCTTCGGCGGCACGGTGATGAACCTGGCGCTGTTCACCTATTTCGTGCCGGCCGCCTTCCTGGCCGTCCCGATGTACCGGACCATGGGCATCTACGGCCTGCTCAACACCCAGTGGGCGATGATCCTGGCGATGATGACGCTGGCCGCACCCTATGCGATCTGGGTCCTGAAGCAGGCGTCCGACAAGCTGCCGCGCGAGCTCGACGAGGCCGCCGTGGTGGACGGCGCCACGCCCATGCAGCTATTCCGCCTGGTCTACCTGCCGCTGATGGCGCCTTCCCTGGTCGCGGTCGGCGTCTATGCGCTCCTGCTGGCCTGGAACGAGTATCTCTACGCCTTCCTCCTGCTTTCTCGCGACACCGACGTCACCCTGCCGGTGGCGCTGGGCAACTTCCTGGCAGCCGACGATTCGCCCTGGGAACTGCTCATGACCACCGGCCTGATCTACGCGATCCCGCCAGCGGTGATCTACTACGTGTTCAAGCGCTACATGGTGGCCGGTCTGACGTCGGGGGCGGTGAAGAGCTGAGGCCAGTCAACGAGCAAGGCATCTGAACCGGGATTACTCGGGTTGGTCTAGTACATGGATATTGTGTACTAGACCATTTCATGAACTGGTCGACCGCTACTGGCCTTCTCGACCTCGCATCGACAGGCCGCTTCATGATACTGTCTTGCCGGAGGCAGATCATGGAGGGCGGAAATGCTCATCGCCTTGCTTGGCGCCTTGCTGATCCTTCTGGGTATCCTGTACCTGGCCGTCCGGGCCATCCGCCGCAGGCGGCTCAGCGCCACAAGCCCGGCTCAGGAGGCGGCGGCGCGCATCGCCCTGGAGCCTCCCGGGCAGGTCAGGGGATTTCGGTTCGGCGAGAATTGGCCCGGCCTCGTCCCCGTGGCGCTGGGAGCCGCCCTGCTGATCGGCTTGGCCGCGGTCCCGACCTCCTGAGCAACTCCAGCAGCGCTGGAACCTCTCCACGAAATGACGGCCAGCCAACAGGAATGCTCGGCACCAGGTGCAAGAATGGCCGCCTGTGCTAGGCTGGAGGTTAGGCGCGTCGCCCGGTTCTGCGCAGGGCAGCGTAGGTGGGCCGCACGCCGCTTTTGCACGAACGAACCCAAGACTTCAGCATTTTCAATGAGTTGATCTAAATTCAGCGACTGTTTTTCACCGCTTGGCAGGACAGGTCGTTCGCAAGGCTGGCACCCGTGGCCCACCTGCGCTACCAGCCTGCCGTCAAGAACGTCGGGAAACGCATGAGATGGCCAACGTCGCCGTGATCGGCGCCCAGTGGGGCGACGAGGGCAAGGGCAAGATCGTCGACTGGCTCTCCGAGCGGGCCGACGTGGTGGTACGCTTCCAGGGTGGCCACAATGCCGGCCACACGCTGGTGGTGGACGGCCAGACCTACAAGCTGTCCCTGCTGCCCTCGGGCGTGGTCCGCCAGAAGCTGTCGATCATCGGCAACGGCGTGGTGGTCGATCCCTGGGCGCTCCTGGCCGAGATCGACCGGCTGCGCGCCCAGGGCGTGGCGGTCCGCCCGGAAAGCCTGCGCCTGGCCGAGAATGCCTCCCTGATCCTGCCGCTGCACGCCGAGCTGGACCAAGCCCGCGAGCAGGCCCGCGCCGCCTCCAACATCGGCGCCGGCAAGATCGGCACCACCGGCCGCGGCATCGGCCCGGCCTATGAGGACAAGGTTGCCAGGCGTGCCATCCGGGTCTGCGACCTGACCGACCAGGCCCTCCTGGAAGGCAAGGTCCACGACCTGCTCCTTCATCACAATGCGCTGCGCCGCGGCTTCGGCATTCCTGAGGTCGTGCCGGCCGAGCTGCTGGCGACGCTGGCCAGCCTGGCGCCGAAGCTCCTACCCTTCTCCGAGCCGGTATGGCTGCGCCTGGCCGAGCTCAAGCGCAATGGCCGCCGCATCCTGTTCGAGGGTGCGCAGGGTGCGATGCTCGACGTCGACCACGGCACCTATCCCTTCGTCACCTCGTCCAACACCATGGCCGGCATGGCCGCGACCGGCTCCGGCCTGGGTCCGGACGCGGTCGGCTACGTGCTGGGCATCTGCAAGGCCTACACGACCCGGGTCGGCTCCGGCCCCTTCCCCACCGAGCTGTTCGACGAGACCGGCAAGCGCTTAGGGGAACGCGGCCACGAGTTCGGCACGGTGACCGGCCGGCCGCGCCGCTGCGGCTGGTTCGACGCCGTCATGGTCCGCCAAGCGATCAAGGTCGGCGGCATCCACGGCCTGGCGCTCACCAAGCTCGACGTGCTGGATGGGCTGAAGACCCTCAAGGTCTGCACCGCCTACAGCCTGAACGGCCAGATCCTCCACCACCTCCCGGCCAACCCCGCCGCCCAGGCCGCGGTGCAGCCGATCTTCGAGGAAATGGAAGGCTGGGAGGAAAGCACGGCCGGGGCGCGCAGCTTTGCCGACCTGCCGGCCGCGGCGATCAAGTACGTCAAGCGCCTGGAGGAGCTGGTCGAGGCGCCGGCGGCCCTGATCTCCACCAGCCCGGACCGCAACGACACGATCCTGGTGACCGACCCCTTCGCCGACTGAGCGTGGTCAGGTGCGGGCCAGGATCCGCACCAGCCGCCAGGCCAGCCCCAGGCCGGCCAGCAGCACGATGCCGGACGCGGCCATCGCCGTGTCCACGCCGAACAGATGGGCGATCTCGCCCCAAAGCCAGCTGCCGGCCGCCATCGCGCCGAAGGTGGTGGTCTGGTAGATGGCGAGCTGGCGCGCCTCCAGCCCGTTGGGCGAGGCCTGCTGCACCGAGATGTTGAACGAGGAGAACGAGCCGAGCCAGGCCACCCCGGCCAGCGCCAGGGCCACGGCCAGGATGGCCAAGTTCGAGGAGACCGCGATCACCAGGGTGCTGAGGCCGAGTTGCAGGCCGAGCCAGGTCACCACCGGCCCGGTACCGAAGCGGCGCCGGCTCGGGTGGACCAGGAAGGCGCCGCCCATCGCACCCACGCCGAATGCGCCCAGCAGCAGGCCGAACGTCACCGCGTCGCCCTCCAGCCGGTCGCGGGCGACCAGCGGCAGGAGGCCCTGGATGCTGGACGCGCACAGGCTGAACACCGCGCAATAGGCCAGCACCGCCCGGATCTTCACGCTGTTCTTGGCGAACTGGAGCCCGTCGCCCAGCGCCCGGCCCATCTTGCCGCGCAAAGGCGTGCGGACCGGCGGCCGCTTCCACGCCGCCAGCACCAGGAACAGCGGCAGGTAGCACAGCGCGTTGGTCAGGAACGCCGCCTCCGCGCCGATGGAGGCGACCAGCAGCCCGCCCAGGGCGGGGCCCACCGAGCGGGCCAGATTGAAGCTGATCGCGTTCAGCGTCACTGCGGCGGCCATTGCCGGCCGCGGCACCACTTCCCGCACGATCGTCTGGAACGGCGTGTTGGCGAACGCGCTGCCGGCCCCCAGCAGGAAGGTGAAGGCCAGCAGCAGGACCGGATCGGTCAGGTCCATCCAAGTGCACAGGCCCAGCAGCAGGGCCGCCCCGAACATGGTGCCCTGGCCGATCATGCAGACCAGGCGCCGGTCGCCGACATCGGCCAGCACGCCCGCCGGCAGGGCCAGCAGCAGGATCGGCAGGAGCAGGGCCGTCTGCACCAGCGCCACCCAGTCGGCGGTGCCGACCAGCTCGGTCATCAGCCAGGCGGCGGCCACCGACTGGATCAGCCAGCCGAAATTGCTGACCGTGTTGCCGGACCACAGGCGCCGGAACAGGGGCACTGTCAGCGGTGCGCCCAGCCCTTCGCCCGCGTCCCTGGTCATCCGCTCAGTGCCGCAGCCGCGACATGAGCAGGTCGTGGTCCGGCAGCTTGGCGCATGGGCCCAGCG
>VFQN01007423.1_pt1 | contig 11817 bp, 18 predicted proteins | sample 3512371 | NCBI WGS metagenome assembly VFQN01 (sample SAMN10412370, study PRJNA504923) | tailings metagenome | isolation source: Replicate 2 from Balatoc abandoned mine | place: Philippines: Itogon, Benguet | collected 2017-08-28
GCGGACTCCCCAGTTTCAGCAGTGTCGACGCCAGGGCTCCAACGCGCACCGTCAACGCGTGGCGCTGCAAGCGGCACTGGCACTCCCGGGGACCCCGCCGCTCAGGCACAGGGTCAGATCCACGCCTCGAAGCACAGGAGCGGTGACAGCTGCTTCACCGAGGATGCAGGGGCGCTGCTGGCTGTGGAATCGGTCGCAGCGGGCCTTAGTCAAGCCCCGTACGCTGCCCCCGCCGCCGCCAGCTCTGCCGCCGCTTCCGCCACAACCCTTGCAAGCTCCATCGCCAGCTCCGCCACCAACGGCCCTTCCGTGCCATTCTCTGTGCCCCTGGCCCCCACGTTGACACCCGCCGCGGCCGGCTCGCCGAACCAGGTGATCACTACCGGGCTGCTGCACGTGCAGCAGCTGGACGGCTCCTGCTCTCTTAACACACACATGGGCCTGCTGGTCAATTCCATGGTGGCCTCACTGCGTGCAGCAGCAGCCGCTGCTGCGGCCGAGCAGCAGGCCGCGCTGCAGCGCCAAGCCTTCTTAGGCAACAGCGAGGGCGGCGCGAGTGCGTTCGCGGACACTGACCTGTCCGACCTGCAGCTGCTCGAAGTGCTTGGTTCCGGAGCCAGCGGCGTCGTACTCAGCGGGCTGCTTGCTACAGCCCCCGTGGCGGTCAAGCTCGTGCAGCTGCCGGAAGCTCCTCCGGTGGCGCCGGTGGGCGCGGCAGCAGGGGCAGCGGCTGCTACGGCGGCGGCGGGTAACCGGTGGGCGACGTCCTGGAGGAATACGGAGTTGGGCTACTCGGCCCCTGCAGCGGCAGTGACGGCGGAGGGCGGTGGCGGCGGCGCTTCTAGGCCGCAGAGCGGCGCCTGGACAGCGGCAGCGGCGGCGGGTGCGCAGCGGCTGCTGGCTAAGCTGCAGGCGGTGCACGAGGAGCTGCTGCGGTCAGCATTGGAGCTGGCGGTCCTCCGCACGCTAACCCACGTCAACATCCTACAGGTGGGGCGGCCAGCCTGCAGCATGCGCACCGTCAGAGGCCCTGCAGGTGTTCCATACGTGTCAGACACGCGTCGTATGGCCTGGGTGGGCAAAGCGCTGACCAGCTGTCACACTGTACGGACGCAGGTGTACGCCGTGTACGACAACTTGTACCTGCACAAGGTGGACGAGCGAGGAAATCCGGTGTTCACGCTGACGCACCTGCGGCCGCCGTCAGCATCAGGTACGGCATTGTACGGTAAGCTCTAAGTAAGGTCATGTCACTCTCGTCCTGATGCTCGCCCAGCTAACAGGTTTGTGCCATCTCACCCGGTCTTGCACCCCTTTGGACTGCCACGATGAACTAGCGGCACAAAAACGAAATGGCAGCGAGAAAGTGGGGCATGGCCTAACATGGGACTCCCCTATTCCGTGCTTCACCTGACCGTGTTACCCCGTTTCTGTACCCACCGCACCGTACCCACAGCACCTCATTATCGAAGGCACCGAGATGAGCCGAACAGGCGGGCCTAACGAGCCTGCGTTGCGGCCTCCCTTGGTGCCGCAGGCAGCAGCGAACCCCTGTACCAGCGCCCCTTCACGGCCATCGTGTCTGAGATGTGCGACTGTGGCTCCCTGGGCGATGCGCTGGTCCAGCGCAGCTTCCCGCAGAAGCTGGCATCCCTTGCTACCCCCTCGTCGTCATCCCCAGCGTTCGCCCTTGCAGCAGCCGGGGCCCCGGACAGCAGCCGCTCTGTGGCTCCAGACCCCAGCCAGAGCCACGACCCCCGGGCTATGGACTATGTGGGTGTGTATTACACGCTGCTGGAGCTGGCCATGGCGCTAAGACACGTGCACGCGCGGCGGCTGGTGCACCGCGACGTCAAGCCGGCCAACCTGCTGCTCAAGGCCAGCCCGGGGGACCCGCGGGGCTGGACGTGCAAGCTAGCGGGTGGGTACAAGGAACAGGAAGGGAAATGGTGTCACAGCACCCCTGCCAATTACCGTAGTGATGCTAGAACTTCGTGATACTAATGGTCTAAAAATATCCCGAATGGCATCACGAAGGCAATTTATTGCATATTTTGGGCCTCAGGGTCCCGAAACCATGCATCACGAAGCACTCGCGGCGTGCACAGCTGAAATTGGGCTGCGGTCATAGCTGCTGTTACGCCAAACGCCTTGAGGCCAGGCCGCCCTGTTAAGCTTGTAGATAAGGGTGTTGTGCCCATGTGCTTCCCGGACGCCTGGTCAAGGCGCTGTGCCTGTGACCACCTGCAGCACCCATCAGCCTGTCCCGAATGCTGGCATCAGGGCAGAAAATCCTACCGAAAACGGTCCCGAAACCTTAAAATCACGGATTTATTATCTACCATTTTTTGGGCTATCCCGAACATTAGTTTCACGAAGTTCTAGCATCACTACGGTACCTTGTTAACACATGCTAGCTGGCGGGTGGGTACACGCGTGGGCCGCAGGCTTTTTGCCGAGACTGGAAGCGATGCTGGGTTGGGACTGATGGGAACTGTGGCGTTTGGGTTTGCAGCTTAGCCGTATCAAAAGGTACAGCTAGCTACAAACGGTAACTGCCTTAGTACGTTACGGCACGCAGGGTGGGCTTGACTGCTCGCAGGGTGCTGTATGTTCAGCTCTAGCACTACTGAGCCGAGCTGCCTCCATGCCCCCCCTGCCGGTACTGAGTGACATACTGCTCGCCTTACTGCACTTCCGCAGACTTCGGCCTGACCCTCGTGCTGGACTGCCCCGAGGTGGGTAGGGGCCAGCGGTAGGGTTCAGGGGTACGGGCGAGTGTAGGAGGCATGGGAGCGGGCAGGGGTACGGCTTAGAGAGTGGGCAGCCCGTTAGGGACTGGCGTGGTGCCCAGAGAGCATGCACAATATCAATGCGAAAGGATGGCACCGTCCAGACGCTTAGGGAATCTGCCGTTACGCCCAGGCGCTGAATGGCCGCCTCCCGCCTGGCTGGCATGGAGGGGCCCCTATTGTGGTCCTTCAATCATGGTCCGAACAAGCTGGGGCCTCCGCACCTGTCTGCCCGACCCACAGAGGGACGGCCACACGGCGGTGACGTCCGGGCAATTGCTGTCCAGAAACAGCGATGGCAGCTCGGCAATGGCCAGCCCACCCGCCGTTGGCACCGTTGCCGTCGGCAACTCTGGCTTCTCCAGCGCCGCATACGCTCTCAGTGGAGCGTCCGCAGGTGCCTCTGAGTGCGCCACCGGCAGTGGTGGCGGCGGCGGCTGGGTCGCGACGCACAGCCAGGGCCCGGGCCTGTGGGCAGCGGCGGCGGGCGGCAGCAGGGGCGGCGGCGGGGAGGGCGGCGGCGTCACCCGTTGGTACGCGGTGCAGGACAAGGCATGCGGCACGGTGACGCACATGGCGCCCGAGGCCATGGTCAAAGGTGAGTTGGTCAAGGGGGAATGCGCAGCGGGGGCTTTTCATCCGGCTGCTGCTGTGCCTGCCGTACACTCAACGGTTTCCCCTCTGAAAGGCTTGGCATGCGGGCGTTCTGCAGGTGCCCGCATCGATGCTTCGGTGGAAGTATTCGCCTTCGGCATCGTCATGTGAGTTTGTGTCTAGTAGCAGCAAGGTCGTGCTAGCATGGCGTCATGCCGCGCAGAGTTTGTCCTCCAGAAGTACAGCTGCACTGCACCAGCAGCAATCCAGGCGCCAGCACTCCTACCCCCGTCCCTTTGCCAACGTGTCCCGCTGCTCCCGCGCACCCCAGCCGCGCCACGTGCCAACATGTCCACCCTGCCCCTCGCGCCACGTGGCCCGCTTTCCATGCTGCCTCCCCGAAGGTGGGAGATTGCCTGCGGCCGTGGCTACCGGCCGTACAAGGAGCTCAAGGCAGACAAAGTCCCCCGGGCGGTCATGGCGGGACTGAGGCCCAAGTGGGCGGGGGGCGTGCCGCCGGCGTACAGGTGCGCCTGCGGGGGCGTGGAGGCGCATGAATGCACGTGTGTTGCGTGTGGGTGTCGACAAGTCTGGGCGGGCAGATGGATGCACGGTTCCTGTGTGCCGCATGGGAGCTTGGCAAAGGTCCCCGCGCAGGCGCCTTAATGTGGCGCTACGAAGGGAGGAGGGAACGAGGAACACGCGCGGCAGCAATGCAAGCAGTGGCCGTGCCTTTCACGCCACCTCCTTAATAGTACATGATGGAGCCTGGCAGCCCTTGTCATTGACCTCCAACCCAGATGCCATGTTTCCCCCCTGTCCTAAACCTTCCTCCCCCGCTTACCCACCGCCTTTTTGCCGCCACAGGTCGCTTGCTGAGGCGTGCTGGTCGCACGACCCCCACCGCCGCCCCACCTCTGGCCAGCTGGTGGCGGCGGTCCAGGAGCAGCTGGCGGCGCTGGTGCGCAGCGGGGGTGGTGGCGGCGGCGGCGGTGGCGGCGGCAAGCGGGGGAACAGCAGGGCGGCAGCGGCGGTGGCGGCGGGCGGGCGGCATCTGAGCCCGGCGGCAGCGGGGAGCTGGTTCGGAAACCGTCGGCGGCATGCCGCTGCAACCGGGGCTCTGTGTATGCTGCTGGAATTGAGACTGGTAAAAATGCTCCTGGCGGTAGGTGGCAGGATGCCGGCGGCCTGCCTGCCTATTACATTCCGCAGAACACGACATCGTAGATGCTGGGACTTTGGCCACGGTCACTCCCACATCTCCTGGCTGGCATGAACGCAGTTTCAAGAACACCTTTGGCGCTGTGGCGCTACCGCCCACGGGGCGGTGCACGTGCTGCTGCGTGCCACAGTATGCAGGAAAGGCACGTTGCGGCTGCAGGGGTCGCTTTGTGCAGCAGGCAGTGGCTAGTCTGCCGTTGGTTCGTACTAGGAGGGGCGGGCGACGGTGCCAGGAGGGACCTACATGCATGCTCCTTCTCCTACCGTGCCCAGCCAAGGGAGGACCGCGGGGAATGGGGTGCAGGTTGGGCACGAGGGGGATGGGGGCGCTCTACAACGCGTCACTTTGACTACTTGCAGGGGTGTGAACCAGGACTCCAGGAGGCAAATTCATCTCACATGGTTACTGGTGCTTGTGAACGTGTTGGATTTATGCCCAACACACAGAGCTTGTGCGAATGTTGTTCCATTCAACAGACGTGGTGCAGCATGTGTGCTATGCATCGAACGTTTTAAGGGCGTTAACCGCCCGGCCTTCGGGGCACAAGCAGAATGATTGCCTTTATTCATTGGAGGATAGCAATTATAACGGAACCGAAGTATGCGCTACGCATTCGCACACTTTGGCCAGCTGCTTGCCGATATGCTGGTGGCTTAGGTGCATAACCGTTGTGCCGGTGTGCGGGGCCCCACGCCAGGGCCCGCCAAAGGTTGTGTCCTGCCCGTGCATGGGGGCTCCCGTGTCTTAAGTGGGGGTTGTTGCTCGAACTGAAATGGCACTTTCAAACTGCGAGTGGGCACAAAAGGGTTCTGGGTTTACACTGGGCGTGTTGTTCCTTCGGTGCAGTTTGGCGGGGGCGTCGCAGAAGTGCGAGATGTGTCCGTTCCTGAGGGCCCAATGGAGTGGTCCTTGTGTGCTTCAGCTGGCTGTGCATGATGTGCCTTGTGGGACTTGGCAGTTGCCGTTGACGGCTTCTTTCCACACGAGGACAACTGCTGCCCTGTGCTGCTCCCATGCAACTCTCCTGAAACGCTGTCCAACAACGAGCAACAGCTGCATTAGCAGCGGCGGCTGGGAGGCTCCACGAGCCGCCGGTCCAGCCGCGCGCCGCTGCCACTACTGCTCATACGAACCGCTGGTTGGGCTTTGGACTCCCGCTGGCCTGTCCCTTCCCGTCTCCTTACCTGTAAACCTTTCCACAGAAAAAAACGCTGCTGTGGCGCTTGTAGCTAGGAGCTGCAGCAGCAGCAACAGCAGCAATGCAGCAGCAGGAGCTGCAGCATTACCACCACGACCCATGCCCTCAGCTTTTATCAGTGGGACCTGACAAGGTGAGTACTATCTAGGTGAGTACGTATCGGGGCGCAGTCGCACGAGCTCTGCTCGCCCTGTCGCTGGGTCGAAGGCGGACACGCCAACACCTCCGGCAAGACCAAGCTCTGTCCTGCAACGTCACGGCTTTCGTTTAGTCTGGCCAGCCAGTACCACGACCCACGCCAAGAGCAGTGCCCCTTCCCGGATGACGATGGTAGCTACCGTACCCTGCCAACTGCAATCCCTACCAAGCCCAGCAGCAGCAGCTACGAGGCCTACGACCCGCGGCGCCAGCCCACCGCAACCCGTCCAGTCCTCGACCACCCTCTTACACAGCGCTATCCTCCGCGCACTACCAGCCCAGCGGTCCCCACGCGGCATGCGCCCATGCCCCCATCAACCCACTGATCCGCTTCCACCTTCGCCTCGTCCGTGGCTTCGGTAGGCTTTGACCCCACGCGTCTCCTCACCAGCATACTTGCTCGAAGCCATCGGCAACACACTCTGCACCCACGTCTCTGCCATCCACTACGCCGCCGAGGCCCCTTCCCAAAGCCCCTCCTGCGGTGGCCCATCCCCAGTGCTTGACCAAACACCCGCATGCAACAGAATCCAGCTGGGAGCCTAAAGACTCCCTCAGGCAGCGGCCCATGCAGCCCATCCGCCTATCAACGCCAACAGCAGCAACGGCCGCCGCCGCCGCCGCAGCAGCAGCCACAGTAGCAGACATCGCATCCGCAGCAGCAACAGCCCTCCTGCGGCGCCATTGCAACATTACAAACAGCACCCCGGCAGTCTCCGACTCGTCAGAGCTTGGCAGCAAGGGCAGCACGAGTTACTGTAGCGCAGCTGCAACGCTGCAGACCACCAAGCGACGAAGGTTCTGCGTGCACCCCTTCGGCCCGGCACCTACCCACCCACAATTCCTCCCTCACATCAGCAGCAGCGGCTCGGTCCCTGGCTATTAGTTGATTAACGTCTTCAATGTCAGTCTGCTCCCACCACTACCGCAGCCCAGACGCCATGCAGCAGCTCCGGCACGAGCTTGTTACCCTGTGAGTCCGACTAGCGACGCTGCCCTACCAGCAGCACTTCGCGCCCATGCCAGCCCACATTTCCCCGCGGTGGGGCATCATGGACGGAATTGCTTGCCCGTACGGACAGCTCGCGGCCCTGGAAAGCGAAGACCAGCAAGGGGAGAAGACCAGCGTCACCGGCTGACCCGTGTTCCCAAGCATAGCCCCCAAGGGCCAACCGCAAACGCCAACACTGGCCACGGGCCTGCTGCCATGCCTCCCCATCCACCCCCAATTACGGTAGCCATTAGTCCTTGCTGTTGACCCACATCCCCACTGTTGAACCACATTCCCAGTGTCAACCGACATGCCCACCGTTAACCCACACCTACGCACACGGTTGACCTCATCCCCACTGTTTGCATACATGCCCGCTGCTAATCCACATCCTCACTAACCCACACGCCCACCCACCCAACCGCTTTAGACCCCTTCCATTTGCGGAGTGAAAGCAGTCCTCCCATTTCCCCACAGAAAGGGACGGCTCAGAATGCAAAGGGATTATCTTGCTTGACAAGCGCGACATCTGGACCCCGACGCTGCCAGCTTGTTTGCCCGATGTGGCCTTGTGCATCTCTTACCTAGCGTTGGTAAGCGCACAGGAAACGGCTTTGCCTACTTGCGGCCTGGTGGCAAGATGACATTGCACAGATCGGCTGTGCCCAAGGCCAAAATTCTCCGCCACAGCCAGAGTGGTACCAAGTAATCAGCTCAGCGATTTAGGGCAATCAGGGACGCGCTTTGCAGCACAGGATGGGACATACCACAAAAGTACCGTGCCGAGCGAGTGCCCCCAAATGTACAGCGAGGAGGCCCGCTTGATCATGCGCTCCTGCACCTCCGTCAAGGAAAATGACACTTGCCATGTTGCACACCACGATTCGCTGACTCGAGCTATCAGCCCGCACTGACAGCGAGTCAACGCCTGGGGGACGGGCCCATGACCAAGCCCTGCGCCCTCCTCACTCGTACAAGCCATGCCGTCAGGTCACAGTCCTGCTCCGGGGCTCGCCAGGCCACCCGCTGCATCGCGGTCTACACCGGCTCCACGTGCCCTAGCCATCTGCCAGCGTTCAACAGCGGGCCTCCGCCGGGGTATCAGCAGGCGGGTCGTCAGCCGCTGCCGGGCCTCCTTCATCCACCGCAGGGCCTCCCGCCGGCTCCGCTTCCCTGTCCGGCTGGATGTGGCTCCGTGTGGAGCGAAGCCGCAGCCGCAGCGCCTCGTAGGAGCGCCGGTCCTTGCGGCTCACGCTCGCCTGGTGTTTGCATTACAAGTATACATAGCACCCAAAGTTGGTTCCCAAGCCAGCGGCTATTTGGAAACAGCTGCCAGGTGCTCTCACTCGCCGTGCTACCTACTTGCGCCCGTGCAAAAGGCATACAGGCATACACTGTGTCTTGTCATGTTTGCCGGACTAACATCCACCGCCGCCTCACCTGCACTCGGCTCAAAGCCGCCTCGAAGTGCTGCGGCCCGACGCGCGGGGACGGCGCGCCTGTGTGGAAAGAAGCAAAACGTAGGTACAGCGAAGCCCGCGTTACAGCCGACAGCTGCAACCAAATGCACATCAGCACGGCCGCCCCAGCCCGAATCCAACGCTTGTCACCGTTGCGCCCCAAACAGCGTCGCCGGCACATGACCTCCCCGCCGCTCCCCTCCCTTCCCCTGGGTCCGTGGCTGCTCCTCCGGTGAGCTGGAACATCAGCTATCTATGCTCACACAAGACCTTCTCACTGTAAACCCTTCCTCTCCCCACCCCACCTGGCCCCGCCGCCATGGCCTCCTTGAGCGCCGCCACCGCCGCCTCCCGCACCAGCGCCGCCATGTCCGCCCCGCTGAAGCCGTCGCAGCGGCCGTCCCGCGCCACCGCCTCCAGGTCCACGCCCGGCCCCAGGGGCGTGCGCCGCACCAGGGCGCGCAGGATGGAGGCGCGGTCGGCGGGCGGAGGCAGCGGAACGTACAGCACCTGCGCCGGGAGTTGAGAAAAAGGGGTGCGTGTGAATTGTGCGGCTGCTGCGAGGGGCACATGCAATGGCTTACGGCAGAAGCGCGAGCGCTGCTACCAGCTACGTCAATCTGATGTGGACTGCAGTGTGCGTTGCCCGTCAGAGCTGCATTTTGCTCATACCGACCAAGTGCTTGCTGTGGTAGCCGCGCTTTACACTGTCCCAGTTTCCTGCAGCTTCTGCAGACGAGGCACCTCGTGTATCAGTGACTCGGCCACCCTCCTACGACGCTAAAGTGGGTTGAAATCCCGACTTGTACCGCGAAATATGGAGCACTTCAGTGGTCCATGCGTTCAGTAACTTCTTTCCACCCTCCTGCACCATGTCTGCACCTTGTCCAGGCGCCCTGGCCGCAGCAGCGCAGGGTCGATCATGTCCGGGCGGTTGGTGGCGGCCACCAGGAAGATGCCGTGCCGCGCGTCCACGCCGTCCATCTCCGTCAGCAGCTGGTTGACCACCCTGCGAAGGGAGCACAGCACACAGCACGTAAAACACAAGGCGGCCGGCGCAGAGAGTTGCCTCGTACGCGCTCACGCAAAAAGCTAGAGCTTGTAAGCACCGAAGGAACAGCTGACGCGTCAGCGCATCCACGGTCCCGTGCCCCGCACACCTGCAGCGCTCAAGAGTGCCGCGAAGCGCCTGGGCGTGCAGTTTTGGGCCGCGGCGTGCAATGTGCTGACCGCTTCCGTCTCCACCCTCTTGCAAGCAACTCCAGCTGTGCCCGCACGCTGTACCCGCTAACTCCGCTCCCCAGTGCCGCACCTCTCCGCCGCCTGGTTGTTTTCTGTGCCCCTCCTTGGCGCCAGGGCGTCCAGCTCGTCGAAGAACAGCACGCAGGGGTGCGCGGCGCGGGCGCGGGCGAACAGCTGCCGTACGGCTCGCTCGCTCTCGCCCACGTATTTGTTGAGCAGCTCGGGGCCCTGGAAGAGAGCATCGAGTTAAGGGCAGGGTTCATACAGGGGCTTACGTCATCCACGTGGGCGCTGCGATCCAAAATGCTGTTTCCGGCTTTGCATGACGAGTGGCGTGGGCGTGCGCGAGCCCCGCAGCGACAGTGCTTGCATGTACGGTGTGGAGAAGGTTTGGGATGCGCTGCGCACACCTTGATGGATATGAAGTTTGCTCCCGACTCGTTGGCCACCGCCTTGGCCACTAGCGTCTTGCCGCAGCCGGGGGGGCCTGGGGAGGGCAAGCAGCACGGCAATACTCGCTTGGTCTGCGCGGCTGACCACACTTTTACGTTAGTATCTGGATCAACGAATCGCCATGACTGCATATGGAAAGCGGAGTAAGATAAGATACGAAAGGGACGCTGCCAGCGGCATCGCCTGGCAGTGCAAGTACTGGTGCCGTACTGACTTTGGGGCAGCAACCCGCCTCACACCGGCACCAAGAGGGCAACATGTTACGTACGGGCTCGCACAAAATGTTACAATTTACCATGCAGCAGTGCGACAGGGGCGGTCGTACAAGATCACCTTCCATCCCCAAACCACTGCACTGTACGGCGCTGCCTGCTTACCGTACAGCAGCACTCCCGTTGCTGCCGGCAGCCCCAGCGCCTCGAACCGCTCGGGGGTGAGGATGGGCTGCGTCACCGCAAACGACAGCTCCTCGCGAACCTGACGGGCAGAAAGCACCGAGGCAGAACGTACGGCAGAGCGCATTCCGACCACGTGAACGGCCCGATATCTGTCCCGCAATAGCGTTGGCACGCTCAGGCGGCCCAAGCCCCCCGATGCAAACTTATCAGGGGCGGCTAACCGAAAGGAAGGAGCATTAAACCCCCTTGTTCGCTTTGTGCCCCTCGACAGGCATCACTATCAAAGCGCTATGCAGCACGTGCGCAGCGCAGCACCCACCTCTGCCAGCGCCCCCACGTCGTCCCACGTCACATCGGGGGTGGTGGTGAAGCCCTCACGCCGCACGCTGGGTTGGACCTGTAGCATGGCACCCACATGACAGTTACCGTACCTTGCCGATCCGCCCAGGGACTCGGCCGCTCTGTACCCAGACTGAGCTGCCGCAAGCGCGCATTCCGTAACACCCCCACTCCGGCCAGGAAACCAGTTATTGCTCTCAAGCTTTGCCTCATACTGCTGTCTTAGTCCGTGAACGTAGTTCAGGATGGCGGAGACTTCGCACCGACAACATGAACCCCACCTTTGGCAGCGCCGCCTCGAAGTCCGACATGGTGATGGCCAGGCCCCGCAGCTCCACAGCGGTCAGCGGACCGCAGCCCAGGCGCTGAGCCACCACCGCCGCCGCCGCCGCCACGTTCCCCCAAGCGGTCGGCACGCTCACCGCCCCCGCATCCTCCCCGCCCCCGCTCCCCACCCCCAGGTTAGCACCCCTGCTGCCGTCCTCCGCCCCACCGTCCACCAACATGCCGTCGACGCCGCTGGCTCCCGCGGCGCCGCTCTGTGTCGGCGCCCCTTCCGCCCCGCCGCTGTCTCCGCTGCCCATGGCCGCCTCTGCCCCCGTCGCCGCCGCCGCCGCGTCCAGCTGCCTGAAGATGCGCGTCACCGCCACCGCCGCCGCCTCCTTGGTCAGCGCCGCCAGGTCCGCCCCCACGAAGCCGGGCGTGCGCTTGGCCACGTACCGGAAGTCAAAGTTGCCCTCCAGCCGCAGCCGCCGCGAGATGACCTGCACGGTGCGGGCTCTTTACCAGTATGCACAGGCTGCTGCAGTGACGGTTGCGCACGCAGCCAGACACGCATGCGTCAAGCCATTAAATGAAGGTCGGCACTGCCTGCACTTGGCCCCCGGGACGCAACCCACCTGCAGGATCTTGACGCGCGCCGCCTCCGTG
>VFQN01007424.1_pt1 | contig 11817 bp, 12 predicted proteins | sample 3512371 | NCBI WGS metagenome assembly VFQN01 (sample SAMN10412370, study PRJNA504923) | tailings metagenome | isolation source: Replicate 2 from Balatoc abandoned mine | place: Philippines: Itogon, Benguet | collected 2017-08-28
TTGTCAGAATTTCCAGACCCGAAGGCACCGAAATTATGAGCGGTCAGAATTTCCCGCCAAATAAGACCGGAACACTGCCCCCAACTCGCCTGACGCAAAACAAGTTTTATGCAACGCACAAATGCCGTAATGCGGCTCACTTGTGTTATGCCTCTTGTGCCTGCTGCGCCACTCGCCTCCGATGCGCCTAACAGCCACTGCAGCGGCAGCACCGCGGCAACCCCCACCGCAGCTGCCGCCACCTCCACCTCCCCCTCCGACCCGGAGCTCCTGTCCCGCATGTCATTCCTGGCAGCTTCCCCCTGGTTCCAGAACCTGGTGGAAGTGGCGGTGACGCAGCATCTTGGCTACGCAGCTGCGGGGCCACCCCCCGGCGAGAACAGCGGCGGCGGCGCGGCAGGTGCGGCCGTGGGCCACAGCGGCAGAGTGCCACCCTGACGTGGTCTGGGGCGGCGGTGCAGCCCTCGGAGCTGCAGAGGTGCGTCGCGGCGGCGGTGCTGGCGATGGTGCGACGCAACGGCGTGGGCAGCATGGGGAGCAGCAGCAGCAGCCACAGTGGTCTGCTGGGCGCCCTCCTGGGTCGGCTGCTGCCGGCAGTGATGGGCGCGGGCGGCGGTGGAGGTGTGGGCCCGGCGGCGGCGCTGCTGTGCCAGGCGGCGGCGGAGGGCGCGGCGGCGGAGCTGGCGGGGGCGGCAGCCGCAGGGGGCGCCACCGGAGGCGGCGCCTCTTCTGAGGCTGGTGCAGGGGGTGGGCATGGCAGCAGTGCGGCAGGGCGGCTGGTGGGGCTGTGCTGTGGCGTGCTTGAGGGAAGGGGGGCGGCTGACGGCGGCGGAGATGGTAGCGGCAACGGCAGCGGCGGTGGCGGCGGGGAGCTGACGTCGGGCCAGGCCGCCGCCGCGCACGCCCTTGCTGCGCTGTGCCGCGGCTGCAGCGGCCGTGGCCAGCAGGCTGGCGGGGCAGGGGCGGGCGCGGGCGCGGGACCCGGCGCGGATACGGACATAGCACCGGTGGTAGTGCTGCTCCTGCCGCCTGCGCTGCTGCGGCAGCTGCTTGGCTCCGTGCTGCGGGCCGTGCAGTGGGGTGAGGCGGGGGGTCGCGCGTAGGGCTAGCCGGCCCCAGGGCCGGAGTGCTAGCCTCTCACTTGCGTGGCTGGTCCAGTGCGAGCCGGGGTACCTGCAGCTAGCCAGGCGCACGCGGCCCGTGATCAGTGCTCATTGTGCTCAGTGCTAATCTGTGCTCATTTCCTGCACGCCAAGTGTTTCCTACTGCCCCTGCTGCCTGAGACTACACACGTGCACCAAGTGCAACGCATAAGTCACAACCCCTGACCCGTACACCACGTACGTACGCCCTGGCCCCCAGGCTCCGCGACCCGCCGCAGCGCGCTGCTCCACCTGCTGCCCCCTGTGCTGCGCTGCTGCCGGGCGGGGCTGCCGAGTACGCAGCCGCAGCGGCGGCAGCCGTGGGGGCCGTACGGGACGCCACGTGCCCCACTACCACCACCACCGCCGCCGCCACCAACACCTCCACCTCCACTATCAAGACCACGTCGTCAGGGAATAGGGCACAGGGACAAGGGCAGCAGGGTAGTGAAGGAGGCGGGGGTGCAGGAGGGGCCAGTGCGTCGGGTGGCCCCGGGCGCTCCGGGCCTGTGAGCCTGGCCGCCAGTCCGGCAGTGAGGGAGGCGGTGGCGCTGCTGATGGCCGTTGAGGAGCACGTGGTGGCTGCCGTACAGTACGACGCAGGTGGGGGCGGGGCCGCCGCTGTATATTGTTGCTGTGGGCCCTGCAGTGTGTTTGGGTGGTGGCAGGGCAGCAGCGAGGCAGGGCGGGGGCCGGTGGGAAGGGAGGCAGGGGGTTTCCGCCGCATGCTGGCAGGTCGCCGCGTGCCATGCGCGTCTGTGCCGGGGCTGGCAATAAAGGCGACACGCTGTACTCCCCAGCCCTGCTATCCTTGCTGCTCTGGAAGCCGGCCCCCCACCATTGCGCCCCCTGACCGCTACGCAACTCCGGAGGTTTATGCCCCCCTTGGCCCCTTGCCCACTGCGCCCCGCCCTCCAGACCTTGCGTCCTGGGTGCACTGGCGTTTGCTGCCCGCCGGTCTGCTGGCCCCCGGCGACCGGCCCTGCCGCGTGCGGGCGCTGGCGCTGCTGCGGGGCTGCGCGGAGGCGGGGTGCGCGCCGGCAGTGGCGGGCTGGGGGCGGCGGGAGTGGGAGGCGGTGGCGGACCTGCTGCACGTGCTGGTGGGGTCTGGGATAGTAATGATTGGTATGGGTGGCGTGTGCGCTCAGCTGGCAAACCGTGTAGTTGGTGCACCCGCTGCCGTATCCAGGACCCAGCTCCTGGCTGCGCACACTATGGCGCACCTACAGCCCTCTGTGCCGTACGCCCGTAGGTTGAGCACGTATCCACCTGGTGCACTGTCCAGCCCTGAGTTCTGGAGACCGTGCACAATACGTCGTACACCTGCCGTACATTACGCCCCGTGGGGTGCAGATGGTGCATTTGTTGCCTCCGTTCCGCACACCTGCAAGAGGAACGCACGCCCTGCCTGGTACAACGGGTGGACCTAAAGTCATGTCGTACTTGACTGTCCTCCTCCTGACCCTGCCGTACACCACACCCACAGGAGGAGCACATGTTCCACTTGGTGCAGCCCGTGTGGAGCGCCTTCTTCCCACTGCTGCTGCAGCAGCCGCAGCCACAACTGCAAAGTGGGGTGCAGCCGCCACCAGCAGCTGCTGCTGCCCCTGACGCCGACCCCGCCTCTGAGGCGTGGGGTTTGGCGACGTGGGTTGCGGTACCGCTGCTCAAGGTACGGCCCATACCCCTGCTTCGCTGAGTTGGCCCCTCGGTCGCCCGCCGCTTCCTCGGGGAGTTTATGACAAAGACATGTGTTTGCTTCCCTACCAGCCTGTCCTCCGACACGTGGGTTGAGCGGCCTTAAGGACCTTGTGCCCTTACCATCAATCCTGGCGCACCCTCAGGTCGATCCCACCTGACGGACTGCTCAGGATCGTCCAGTTATTCCTACAATCAAGAACTGATTAATACACACCAGGCTGGCCTCGCCCCTCATTGCCTACCCGTTACGTTTCGCCCTCCCCGCCCGCAGGCCTGCCAGCACACCTGGCCGGCCTCGCCCCTAACCCCCTATCCGTGCATGCATGTTCCTCCACCCGTTTCATCACTTCGCACATTCCTCCCCTCCCCGCCCCCAGGCCTGCCAGCACACCAACGTGTCGGTGCGGCGCCTGGGGCTCATGGGCCTGCTGGCACGGGCGGTGGGGGAGGCGCAGGCGGTGGTGGCAGCGGTGGGGTCACAGGCAGCACAGGGGACACAGGACGCGCAGAGTGCGCAGTGGACGCAGGCAGCAGCGCAAGCTGCGGCAGAGGCATACACCGTAGCGCCCGTGGCGGGGTGGTGGGCGCAGCTGCTGCAGGGTCCCGCGGCTGGGGTCCAGGGTGGAGGGCAGGGACAGCAGGGTAGGGACACGGAGGCGGGAGGCGAGGGGGCGGCGATGTTGCCGGGGCTGTGGCTGCTGCGCCAGGTGCTGCCGGTGTGCGAGCACGACAAGCTGACGTGGGAGCACCTGCCCGGCTGCAGCACGCTGCGGCGGCACGTGTCGGACGTACGGCAGCTGAGGGCGGCGCTGGCGGGCTGCCTGGTGGCCACGATGGCGCACCTGCTGCAGCCACCGCCGCTGCCAGGCGCCGTAGGCCGCCAGGTCTCTGGAGATGGCAGGGATGCAGCTGGTGCTGCGCAGTTGGTGTTGCTGGTGCTGGACTTTGCCCTTCACGGCACGAAGAAGACCACGGCCGCCGCCTTCGCCGTCACGGCACTGTGCACCGCCGTGGAGCAGCTGGCGGCGGCGGAGCCCGCCGCTGTACGGCAGCTGGCGGCGGCGGTGGCAGCGGCGTGTGCCGACGACGATAGCGGCGGCAGCGGCGGCGGTGTGCTGCTGCTGCGACGGCGGCTGCTGCCGCTGCTGCGGCGCCAGGCGCTGCAGCATCCACGAGACCTGCAGCAGGACATCCACGTGGCGGTGCTGGGGCTGGTGCCGTACCTGGTGCCAACGGAAACGGTTGCCGTACGGGACGTGCTGGACCTGGTGGCGGCGGCGGCGCAGGGCGGTAAGTCCTGCAAAGGCATGCCCATGTGGATCGTTAGCATTACGAGACCCCACTTGCTTGGGACGGCGTTGTCCATGTTGGACAGCAACATTGGCAAGCACCTGCGAAAGGCACGACCGTGCATCGCACAAAACCCCCTACGCTCCTGCACGCTCATCCCTCCGCCGTCCCTGTCTCCCTTTGTAGGCACTGTTGCGGCCGGCTGTGCAAACGACCCGCGGGTCGCTGCCTGGCACTGAGCATACGTGGTTGCTGTAGGTTTCGAGCTGCATGTAAATCGGGCAGTGTCATGCACGGCAGTTGACGGCCCAGCAGCGACCGGCGGCCCCCTTGACCCACGCCTTTCTCCTGCACGTTCATCCCCCCCTCATCCCTATGTACGCGTTTTACGCGTACCCCCTCATCCCTGTGTGCTGTCGCTGTGTCCCTTTGCAGGCGCTGCAGCGGCAGGCGGTGCCAACGACCCGCGGGTCGCTGCCTGGCTGCGTGGCGCCATGACGCGCCCGCCGCCCGCCGGCCTAGACACGTGGCTGGCGGCGCATCTGCAGCTGCACCTGCCCTCAGACTCGCATCCAGGCGCGGCGGCAGGCTCAGGGGGCGGTGCAGGTGCAGCTGCACATCCGCAGAATGCAGGGGATGAGCAAGGGGAAACGGTGCAGCTGCAGCTGCAGGCGCTGGCTGCTGTGGCCCCCCACCTGCCCCGGGAGGTGCAGGACCGGGTGCTGCAGCTGCTGGTCAGGGCGGCGGCGGTGGCGGCGCAGGGGTGCGGGGAAGGTGGGAGTGTGGACGGGGGTGCGGCGGAGGGGCAGCGGCGGCGGCAGCGTGCGGCGGCGGCGCTCACGCTGCTGTGCGCCCTGCACGACTTACACGACGCCCACGAACAGGTGCTGGTGCTGATATGCTGCTATGCACCCTGTACGCCCACGACACACACGGCCAGGATGCTGATCAAGCGGACGGTGCGCTGCGGCGTGCGACGCTGACGGCGGCGCCGCCGCTGCTCGAGAGCTTCTGGCGCACGTGCATGTACGGCAGTGACAGGGGCGGCGGCGGTGGTTGGGACGAACAGATGGCGCGCGGCGGCATGCGGTTGGCGGAGGTGCTGCTGCCGTTGTCGGCAGGCCCCGGTCAACCTCTCCTAACCTCAGCGCCCCTCGACAGCACCACCACCACAACAGGCACCGGGGGGCCAGGACCAGGGGCAGGGGCAGGGCCAGGCGCAGGGGCAGGGGCAGGGGCAGGGGCAGGGGCAGGGGCAGGGGCAGGGGCAGGGGCAGGCGGCCGGACGTCCTCCTGGCCTTCATCGCGGTGTGGCCACTGGCGGCCGTCTCCACCGCACTGGGGGCGTCAGCACCGCAGCTGCCGCCATCGGCAGGGGAGATGGCTGCTGGTGCCCCCGAAGCAGCGCAAATTGCAAGTGCGGTTGCGTCGCTTCCCCTGGACCGGCAGTTGGGCGTGGTGGCGGCGGCGTGCGTCGCGTGCCGTACACTGGCCGCCGCCGCCAGCGTCAGCGACAACCCTCAGGGCAGTACGGAGCAGCGCAGGTGGTATCGGGACTGGGCGTGCTGTGTGCTAAGACGCCTGCTGGAGCTGCAGCCATCGGACAGGCTCTCGGAGGCAGAGCCGGGGGCGGGGGCAGGCAGCGGGGCAGGGGCGGCAGGCGGGGCAGCCTGGGGCGGCGGCGGCGGCACGCGGCGGCTGGAGCTGCTGCCCGTGTTTCTGGAGCTCAAGTGGCGGCTGGCGGTGGCGGCGCTGGGGCTGGCGGCGGCGGTGGCGGTGGACAATTTAAGTTGCGGCACAGGCGGCTGTGGGCGTGAGGCGTTGTGCGAGGAGTGAGTTCCGGATAGCAGGGCCCGCTTGGGAAGGGTGTGCACCGGCAAGAGCTTAGCCCTTATCCTTTAGCCCTTTGGGAGTGAACGCTGAGTGTAGGGTGGTACGTACCGATGCGTGCGCACAGGTTTTGCACATCCCTGCCCGCCTCTGCCCTTCGTGGTACAATACCGTGCACCTTTCCCCGCAGGACTTGGCAGGGACCCCACCTCCGCTGTCGCCCGTTGCTTTGCGTCCCCCATCCTTCCCCTATCTTGGTCACTACCCCGCCCCCCGCCCCGTTGCCTTCCCCTTACAGGAGGACCTGGACACCGCCGCCGACACCGCTCATGGCACGCACCCGACTGCCGTCTACCCTAGACTCCCTCTTTGTCCGTTTCTCCCTTCTTCCTCTTTTCCTCCCTTCTTCCTTTCCCAGGGCTCTCCGGGACCTGGACGCCGGCCCCGACTCCGCCCCTCCCTGCTTCCCCCTGCCCTACCCTCCCCTCGTCACCAGGCCCACGTTGCCACAGGAACGTCACCATCAATGTCACCTGCTGCTCGCTTTTCACACTCGCTGCCCTACGTACATTCCAAACACTCCGCACACGCAGTGCCTTCCAGGACCTGGACGCCGCCCCCGACTCCGCGCAGCCCGACCTGCTGGCAGCCCTGGCCGCCGCAGGGCCGTGGGGGACGCTGGCGGAGGCAGTGGAGGCGGCGGCGGAACGCGCTGCCGTGGCTGCCACCTCCCCACCGGGGGTCGAAGGGGCGGCAGCAAGCGGTGTTGGTGCACAGGGACAGGAGGAAGGGGAGCAGAAGGCACGGGAAGCAGCAGCGGCGGCGGCGCTGCGGCACGTGGCGTTACTACAAAGGCTGCAGCGGGCGGTGGTGTCGCTGCTGCGTGGCGCCCGCCGCGTGCCTCGGCACGTGGCAGTGGCCGTGCCGTGCCTGTGCGTGCCGCCACGTGTCATGGCGGCGGGCTGCGCGGCGGAGGAGGCGCTGGGGCGGCTGGGGGTCACGGCCGATGGGGGCGGCAGCAGCGGCGGGAAGGGGAGGGGGAAGGGGGGTCGTGGGGGTGCAGGGGGAGGGGGAGGGGTGGTGGGTTTGGGGGAGAGGGAGGTGCAGCTGCTGGCGGCTGCTGCGCAGTGCGTGGGGCATACCAGTGGGGTGGTGGTGCCTGCGCTGCTGACGGCGTGCGGTGCGCGGGTGGCGCTGGCGGCGGCGGTACACGTACGTGTGCGGGGGGGTGCTGCAGGGGGCGGTGGAGGGGAGGGTGAGGGTGGGGCAGGAGGGGGAGGGCGCAGGAGCGGGGTGTGGGGCTGTGCAGCGGCTGCTGCTGCTGCCGGCCGTGCACCTGGCGGCCTTCTCCACATGGGCGCCGGCCGTGGACGCCAAGGGTGAGGCCGCGGGGGTAGGGGGAGGGGTGACAAGGTACCAGTAAGGCACGAGTGTGGTAGTGGTGTTTCTCAGTACCCTGATTAGCACGTTCGAACATGGGCGTCGGCGGTGGACGCAAAGGGTGAGGGCGGGGAAGGGGGCAGGAAAGCACAACTCAACAGCTACGGCGTGAGTGTGGAAGTTGTCGTGTAATACGGTACCCTCAGTGGTACATGAGTAGCACATGCGGTGCTGCACCTGCACCTTCAAACACACAACCAGCCCCTATCCACATGCATGCTATCGTGGCAACTCCCGAGCAGCAGTATCCACCAACAGTTACCGTAACAGTTACTGTGCACTCCCCCTGCCACCAGGCCTGCTGTGCTGGCACTTCGCGCCGCACCGCCGTCCGTAGGTGCCTCACTTCGCCGCACCATACAATTGATTCCAAAAACGCAGAATGGACAGTGCAGACCTACTCTTGATTGTTTCGCACATTGATCCATGACATGTCTTCCGGCCGCCATACCCCCAGGCCTGCTGTCCCGGCGCTTCGATCCGAACACGGCCATGCCCGCCCGCGCCGCAGTGTGCGCATGGCTTGAGACACTCGGACGGGTGGGTGGGTGGCGCATGTGTATTAGCGTCTTCGTGTTGGCCTGTAGGTCGTGTAGGTGTAGGTGGTGCACGTGTGTTACTGGTCACACAGCTATGCCGTTCCGCAGAGCCGGCTCACAGCAGGGGTGCCTCTGTAGCAGGCCTCAAAGCAGGACAGCGGACATCGCCCTGTGAAAGCACACACCCCTCGCAATGGCGAAGAACCACCCGGAAGGCAGCACGTGTGTTAGCAAGTTGGCATGTGGGCCGTGTAGGTGAGGGAATGCGCATGGCCCGACGTCCTGGATGTGTTGGCAAGTGCACGTGTGCTAGTGTGCTGATATGTGTGTCACGCTTGAAACCCACGACCCGCCCACTGCTGTGGCATACGAGTCTGTAGTCACGCGCAGGGCAAGGTTCCGTTCCTTATGCTGAGACCTTCTTTATGAGGCACGCGGTCCTTTTCGTCATCTGTACCTTACACCCTAGTCGCGCGCGACTCTGCCGCTGCCTGCCTTTGCCCGCGGCACGTGTTGTTTATCCTTATTATTACAGCCTCGCTAAACCCCCACCCCATGTCCCCATGCCCCCAACACCGGCGCACGCAGGTCGCGCCACTCTGCGCTGCTGTCCGCCGTTGCCCGGGCGCTGCTGCGTGCTGCATGCGGCTGCGGCCCGGGGGCAGACCCACCGGGCTGGGCGGAGGGGGAGGAGGGGGCACAGGCGGCGGGTCAGGGGCAGGGGCACGGGGGCCAGGCTGGCGGCAGGGATGGGGACAGGGGGCGGCGTGGCGGGAGGGGCAGGGGCGGGGGTATGGGTGGGGCAGGACGGGGAGGGGGCGGAGGAGGGGCAGGGGGAGGGGATGAGGTGGGGCGTGTGGACTACGGCTTCTTGTCGGGGCGGGAGGCCAGCCAGAGCAGCACCATCAACAGCATGAAGGTGAACGGGGAGGAGGGGTGTGTGTGTGGCGGGACTGGGAGGACGAGGAGGCAAGAGAAGGGAAGAGGGAGGGGGCCTCACAGCGGGATGTATGCGGGTGTGGCTTGTTGCATGACCACGGCGACACGGCCGCAAGGGCGGCTGGCTGTGCGCCATGTATGGGCCATAGCCAGAGAAATGAGCCGTTCACTGCAACCCTGCCGCCTCCTTACGGTCACGGTCCATGGGCATAGGCATGCTGGTAGCACACTGTTTGCACCAGTATGACTTGCCCATACTGGTGGTACTTCCGATTGGGAGAATCACCACTTTTCCGTCCCATTTCCTAATCGCACCTCTTTCAACTTGCATTTAATACTCCCTTTTCACACTCCCTTTACACTTCGTACCCCGTTCCCTTCCCCCGCAGGTGTCTCTGTGGCAGACGGTGTGCCTGGTGGCACGGAAGCTGCAGCCGCACGCAGCAGGTGGGATACAGAGGGGTGTGGCGTAACACACACACTGGGTGCTCATGCATGCGATTCTAGTAGCGAGGCAAGGGGCATGGGCAGCACCGGATTTCGGCAGCGCACCGCCCGTTGGCGGCCGCATACACACAGCTGTGGCCCCACCCTGGGCTAAGCGCCTGGCCCAGCTGAACATCTTGCCTCTTACCGTTACGCCATATCAGATCCAAAGCCTCGCCGCTCCGCCTCCAGCCCTTGGAGCAGTGTGCCGCATAGTCACACACCAGGTGGGGGCTACAGCACACAAGCGGCCCCAGCGCCGTACCCGTAGTGTGTGGTGTACAACGCCTTGACCAGCTACCTTGGCGCTGATGCTCCCCCGCCCTTCCCTTCTTGCCTGATGTCGCCTTTCGCCCCTTCATCACGCCCCGTCTCACCTCTGCCTCCCAGGTGTGCGTGTCTCTGGTGCTGGTGGGCTCCTTGCTGCTGGCACGACACGCAGCAGGCAAGGGGGCAGCACCGGGGGAGACAGGAGGCCCCGGCAGGCGTGCGGGAGAGGCAGCAGCAGCAGCAGCCCCCTCCTCCCCCTCCCCCCTGGCCCCCCGGCTGCTGGCTGCGCTGCTGCCGTGGGCGCTGCACCACCGCCACGCGGCGCGCATCCCCGTGCAGGTGGGGAGGCGTGTGTGCTATGGGGGCCAGGCGGACACCTAGTGGTGTGTGTTAGGGGTGCACCACTGCCATGCCGTTCGCATACCCGTGCTGGTTGGGTGCTAGGAGGGGGTGCTAGGCGGGGGCACATGTGAGGGCAAGTGGGGCAACCAAGTGTGTGTGGGCAGCGGGACAGCCAGTGGTGGGCAGCTAGGGGTGTGTAGAGATGCGGTTAAAGGGAATCGGGGTGCATAACCACAGGGGAGACTCACCGGTCAGGCGGGGCCCCAGAACCTGAACCGATGTTGATCAAATCGACCAGGGCGTTTCCGGTTGACCCAATTTGTCCAAAACATTACTTATACATATATAAGATGTTCTTTCTTGCTTAGGCGCTCTGACTCGCCCATTTTACTGGGAAGGCGAAGCGACCGCGGGCCATGCGTGAAGCGCCCGACTGAAACCCAGTCAGGATGATGCGCGAGGCAGCCAACGAGCCCTCCTGCATAATATGTGGTGATACTGATCGAAAGAAGGCTCGGCGGGTCCGTAGAGGGCTTGTGGGTAACGAGAAACTGCAGCATGTCGAGCCGCTTTCTGTGGTGTTGGAGCCCAAGGGCGATGAGGCAAAGCAGCGCCTCGCAGCTGCAATCGCAGCAAATGATGGTCATATGTGCAGTAGGCACAAACTGGCGAACGACAGGCTGCTTAGGCAGAAGGCCGAGGCCGCACTGGCAGACCTCAAGGCTGCCTCCACCCGGGAGACACGCGGTCAGCCGTCCGCTGCTGAGCGCCTGGAGTCTGGCTGGCCCAGCTGGCTGCAGTCTGCTGTTGATTTGGTGCGGACAAGGAGTGCCGAGCAGGCGGCGGCTGTCAGCCGCGAGCTGCAGGCGTTGGCGGGTGCAGCAGGGTTGCTGGGGAGCTGGACTGACGCGGTGGACCGCATGCTGACGCGCCTTGGGGTGCAGCGCCGGGCTCCTGCGGGTCACGGAGGCCAGTCTGGTGCCAGCGGTCAGCAGCAAGAGGAGGCCGAAGAGGGAGGCTACAGCCCAACTGCAACGGAGGCCGAGTCACCAGCAGTGTAAGCCCTGCTCATGTTGCCGTTGGGGTGTTGGTGGCAAGTAAAGCCAGAGCCATAACCACAAATGTCCTTTGCAAATTGTGCAGGTCCATGGTCACACTTGTGACGCCGGGTGCCCTGGCTGGGGCCGGTAGCTCCCAGCGGACCGGCAGTGCACCAGCAGCAAAGCGGCAGGCAGTACAGGCTTCTCCTGTTTTGGAGGCCCTGGCTGCTGCCAGCGGCGGCATCTCCATGGAGGACGCCAGCGGCTCGGGCACACAGCAAGTGCCTGCACGGAGGCCCGTGCCTGCACAACGCCATGCAGCTGGGGAGCCTGCATCCGCACCCGCACCAAGCGCTGCCGTTGCTGCTGCGTACGTGGCTGACCCGGAGGACGACGACTATGGCTTATCCCGCAAGGCGTACAAGCACTGGAAGCGGCAGGAGCTCATTGAGGGCAACCGGCTGCGGGTGAGAGCTCTGCTTGCAAAAGCACGGCGAGATGCAAGGGCTCTTGGCAGGCCAGTGTTGAGGCAGGACATGTTGACCACTTAGCCTTTCACGCACACGTGCGGATGCATAAGCTGCGTTTCCTGTCTACACCTTACGGGTTGCTCCCGCATGTGCAGGTGGCCATCATCAAGTCCCTGAGGAACAAGTTGCGTCGGCGCGAGGCCAAACTGAAGAGGGCAGCATGTGTAGCTGCCCGGCTGGCGATGAAGGCTAAGCAGCTGCAGGCGGAGCTCAACGCCGTTCGGACAGCACAGGAGAGGGACGGCACGGCAGCCATCACGGAGGCACG
>VFQN01007425.1_pt1 | contig 11817 bp, 19 predicted proteins | sample 3512371 | NCBI WGS metagenome assembly VFQN01 (sample SAMN10412370, study PRJNA504923) | tailings metagenome | isolation source: Replicate 2 from Balatoc abandoned mine | place: Philippines: Itogon, Benguet | collected 2017-08-28
AACTCCCAACCCCAAAAAGGGTAAGAATTTTAGCCATCCAGGCCCCATCTGCCAGTCGTTGCTTACTTGGAGGGGGCCCCCCCCCCCCCCCCCCCCACCCACCCACACTCCTGGTTACGAGGAGTCCTCCCGGCTCTGCCTCACAGACGAATCAAGCCAAGCTACCAAAAACGACATGGGGACAAAGGATCTGACCAAGCGGCACCTGGTGAGTCAAGGGGAGAACGCAACTGACATTCCATGGTGATCGGTTTCGTGTCATGAAAGCGCCTTCACCCTGCCTCGCAGGTTTCCGTGCTGCTGCCGGAAGGCTATGTGTATGTCAACCCAGACCCCGAGGTGTGATCCTGCCTTGCAAGGTCATGTGCATTTGGATGGCAGGGACAGCCAAGGCTGAAGGGTAGATATGCACTTGGCTGGGCGTGCATGTGCACACCCTCCCCTCGTCGTTCACGTACCGGCAGCCAGTCCTGTCTGCTGCTCCGGTGCAGGCAACATACCGTGCACGGTGCTTGCCAAGTCGGTTTTGGCTTCGTCTTTGCGGTTAACAGTTTCCGGCGTGCAATGTTATGACGCTTTGCAGTCCCCTCGCCTCCACGTACGTGTCGCCTATTTGTGACGTCCCACATCCGTCCCGACGTGGGCCAGGGATCGTTGAAGGCAAGGCGCCGTTTGGAGGAGCTGTCCTTCAGAGCAGCCGGCGCTTCTAGTTGGGCAGCGGATGGACCGGATGAGCACAACGGGCTGGGCCTGTCCCAGGACGGCACACACTTCCAGCAGCGCCGAACGCACAGCAGGGGACAGGACGGGCCTCTGCCACGGGAGCGGCACCTGCGCCTGGTTGGCAAGGACGATCGAAAGGTTGTTGGGTGGAGGGCTTGAAGTTAGCATGTTCCTTACCAACAATCGCAAGTGTCCTAATGCAGCCAGTCTGTGACCGAACGTTATGACGTCAATACTGTATTATACAGCTTCCACCCAAACCCATTGCATTGGCTGCAGGAGGTCCAAGGCGCAGGAGGCGTCTTCAGCCACATCTTCTACATGACCCAGCAACGCAACGGCAGCATGTACCAGTGCACGGGCTCGATGGTGGGCCGCGCCGTTGCGGTGACGGCGGCACACTGGTACGTACGGAAAGACGAGGTTCCAGCCAGCATGCGAGCGGCACGTGGCAGGAGCATGCCTCCCTTGTTGCTCCTTGTGTCCTTGCGGGCGTTCGGTGCGCTCTCATTCAAGATTACCTGGCTCTAGTGCTTCATATAAGCTGATCAGGGGGATTAGCACGGTTGGGTTCGAGCACACTGGGCGGCAGGGCACGTAGTGCTAGACGTCCGGTCCTCCGGTGCTCCTGCTCGATAAATTACCTGGCCCTCTGCGATGCAGCCTGTTCGATCCCCACACCAACACCTGGGTGTCTGAGGTCACCATCTTCCACGGCGCGTTCCAGGGTTTCTTCGCCGACACGGCTGGTGCCAGCCGCTTTTTCGCCTTTGCGGGTTGGACAAGAGACGTGAGTAATGAAGGCAGTGTTCCGGTTGTCCTGGAGTGGTCACCCTGGGCCAGGCACCGGTGCGCAACAGGGCCAGCAAGTCTCCAGTCGGCATCCTGAGTCGCAAGCAATTTGGTTTCATCAAGTCCTTGCGTCCCTGCTGCCGCCTGTGCCGCTGCCACCGTCCAGGGGGACTACGCGTGGGACTTCGCCATCATGTTCGTTGACGCGTAAGTGGCAACGGAAGCGTGGGCGCAACTGCCCCATGTGCAACGGGCGATCCAGCTCGGAAAGGCAGCGGTTGATCATGGTGCACGTATTCTGCAGTGATCCTGCCGTACAAAGCGTAACACATGAGCACGTTGTGCATTATGGGCGCAGGCCGCTTGGAGACACACTGGGATATTTCGGCATCCAACAGAATTGTGGCGAGGTGAATACCTCACTCACGCTGGCTGGTTACCCAGGTGCGTATACAACCGCGGTGCTTTGCGGCTATCCAGGGCTATCTGCGCCTCTTCCCGCTTTAGGGGTCTTCTATCGCCAAGCCAGGGCTCGCGTGGGAAATGCAAGCTGACCTCACCAACGACAATCCTCTCATTGCTCTGCAGGTGATAAGCCGCAATTCACCATGTGGTGAGTTGTGCGTCCACACATGCAAAGGGCTGTTGTCGGGACGGCAAGGTGCCGATACTGGCTGAAGCTCAGTTGCCTTGCATGGTTTGCTTGTTTGGCAGATGTGAATACTGACAGCAGTCATTCAGAAGGAGCCTTGACGTACATACATCCCACTGTATGCTCGCATCACCCAGGAAAGATACGTGCTTGGTGTCCTTCGCAAGGTCAGGCGCCAGCTGTCTGGCCACCAACTGGGGTAAGCTTCGGGATCATGTCGCACCACCTTGCAGACCGAGGTGATGCAGCCAGCTGATTGTGCCGAGAAGGACATGACCGCTTGCTGCATCCGTACCTGCCTCGCCCCACGCGATACAGACCACACGTGTGACACGACCGAGGGCTCCAGCGGCAGCCCCATGTGGGACGCGGCGGGCAACCTGCGCGCCGTGCACGTGGTATCGTACCGCAGCAAGGAGCTGAATGCGGCAACACCGCTAAGGAAGGAGGTAGGAGCATCGGGCAGCGGGGTTGGGGTGGCTGGCGAGGTGGAGAGCGTACTGTTTGCCCTACTATGCTAGACAGTGCTTTTACCAGGAGTGGAGTAACATGTGGCTCACCTGAGCGTGTGCACTATGTGGTGATGGATCGATTGCTGTTTGGGGCCGCGCAGATGCAAGATGCCATCTTGGCTGCTCGGCTTGCGTGGGACGGCAGCAACTGGTACCCTAGCAGGTACTTTCCCGAGCAACCTCCGCCGCCAAGCCCGCCGCCGCCATACCAGCGTGGAGGTGAGCGCATTGGCAAGCGGGGGATCCCTCTGAGGCATACCTTCATGCTACTGACGACCACACCGCGGGTCTGCACGCCGCCGGTCAAGGGTGTGCTGACCGGTTTGTGTCCAACCCTTACGCAGCTCCCATACGTTTGATCCACGAGGGCGCCGTCCACCCCAGCAAGGGCCGCGTTGAGCTGTGGATGAACGGCGCCTGGGGCACCGTTTGCGATGAGTAAGTTGATTAGGGTGGCCGCACTATTTTGCCTACTGTATGTGTTGTGCTGCATGGCACAGCTTCACTGCCCGCGAGAGGTTACGGCCCGCATGGTGGGTTTGTTGTAGGCCTTCCACAGCCTGGTAGCGTGGTAGGTGCAGCAGTCTTGACTAGCAGGGATGTATTAAAGTTGCCGCGCAGTGGAACTCGCTTGGGATTCCTTACCCTGACTGCGCCACTGTGCCGCAGTTTCTGGGATGATGACGACGCCACCGTCATATGCCGGAGACTGGGCTACCCGTATGGTGTTGCGAGGAGGGGGGTAAGTGCGGGACGTTATCATGTCGTATGTGCCCGTCCCTGGGACGCTATGCATAGTTATCGGCATGTCAGGTCCACGTGTGCTGTCCTTGGCAAGACCGTGCTGTGACCGGGCTTTCCGTGACCGGACTTTCCCTTCCTATGGGATCCACCCCGCTCCCAAGGGTTTCTTCCCGCCCGGCACGGGTCCTATCTACTTGGACAATGTCGGCTGCGTCGGCAACGAGACGGACATCCTAGACTGCGTCTTCGAAGGCGACACCAGCGACTGTGGCCATTCCGAGGATGCCGGCGTGGAGTGTCATGGTCGGTAGCTGTCTCCATGATCTGAAAATTTTTCCACCCTAAGGCATTCCAGTCTACAGCCTTAGCATCCTACGCGCCCACCCTGAGGACATTCGAGTCAGTGTCCTACGCACTCTGCATTGTGTTGGCTCGTCAAGTGTCTCTCGCCCCTTGCCTTTACAGGAGCCAAGCCCCTTGCACCCACCCTCCCGCCGTTGACCCCACCGTCGCCACCAGCGCAACCCAAACAACCTGTTGGTAAGTCGCGAGCATGTTATGCCCGTCCCTCAGTTACTTCCGGCACATTGACAGGCGGGCCGCGCCCAACTGCCGCCGTGAGGGTGGCCCCACGGCTTAGGGCCGGACATTCCTTACCTGCATGGCATCTCCCGTCCAGATCGCTCGAGTTCTGCACCTCAGATGGTCGGGTTGACGTCTCCTGGCTACCCCTCTCCTCCCCTCAGCACCAATACGGCTAATGAACTACGCCAACGAGAGCCACCGCATGGGCCGTGTGGAGGTGCTCATCAACGGCACCTGGGGGACTGTGTGCGACGAGTAAGTTCAAGTGCCCGGTTGCTGGGTTGGAGCAGGGCAGTCTCTGCACAACATCTTTTGACAGTGTCCCTGTGGTGCTTGCATGTGACCCCATGCCGTATGCCTGCTCTCCGCCCTCTCCACAGCTTCTGGTCGGACGAGGACGCGGCCGTGGTGTGCCGCCAGCTGGGATTCGCATGGGGGCGTGCCTTCAGCGAGGTGCGCAGGGGAAATGGCTTAAGGGGGTAGGGTCCTGATGTCCTGGGTACGGTACACCGGAACACGCCGGTTAGGCTCACGGTCTATGACAACTTGTACCCCCTTCCCTCCTCGCTTCCGACTGTTTCCGTTTGCCACTTGCCGCTTTGCGGTTACCTCCCCCCACGCTCTGTCGCTCCGCGGCTACCCCCCCTTCCGCTCAATCTCCCTGGGATAGGCTTTCTTCGGCGCAGGCGACGGCCCCATCGCGCTGGACGACGTGGCGTGCAGCGGGACCGAGGACGGCCTGCTGGCCTGCCCGCACGATGCGGATGCCTCTGACTGCAGCCACACCGAGGATGCTGGCGTTGAGTGTCTGGGTGGGTGCCGGTATTGCAAACTTTGGCTCAGGAGCACTTTGCAAGGATGGGTTACCTCTAGGATGTGGTCAGCCATGACAGTCGTCGAGTAGACTCCAGGCAATGCTTGCTTTTAAGCTCGGGGCAGTGGCGTACCCGTATACACCAGATAACAAATCAAGTCCTGCCTCCGTTCTCTGGCCCTATCCACAGATTGGCCTCCGCCGTCGCCGCCATCGCCACCTCCGCTACAAGCGCACTCACCGGCCCCAAGCCAGCACCCAGGCCAGCGCAACCTCGCTCCACCACCAACCCCACCACCTCGACCGCCTGTACTTCAACCGCCTTCGTCAGCATTCCGACCGCCTGCTTTGCTGCTGCGTCCAGCCCCTGGTCAGCGGCCCCCTCTCTCTAAGCACCAAGCCTTCCATCCTGGCCCAGGGTCAGCCCCGGTACCTGCACCGTCGTCTGCTGCAAGGCCACAGCCACCTCGACGAGCGCCCAGGTGGCCACCACCCAGTCATGTTTGGAGGCCAGGGAGCTTGAAGCCGCCTTCTTCCAGTCCGCTGCGCTTGTTGCCATACGAGCCGGCGCCACGTGCCTCTCCACCACGTCCGTCGGGTCATGCGGCTGCACCGTCACCGGTTCCGAGGTCGCAGCCACCACCCTCATACCCCAGGGGCCTGCCACCCAGTTCGGTCAGGATGCCTGCTCTTTATCCTTCTCGCACCTTTCCACCCAGACCCACGCCACACGGCTCGCCACCTCCACCGTCGTCTGCTCATCGACCGCCTTCACCGCATTGGTTGCCTCCAACCCAGGGCTCCACACCGCATACGCTGCTGTCGCCTCCACGCCGTCCTGCAGCCGGAGTGCCACCGCCCAATCTGGAAGCGCAAAGTCCTGCCTTTAGCCCACAGCTCTCTCCGCTACTGGCCCGCCCTCGCCCGCCTCCGTTGCCCCTGCCACCAAAGCGTACGCCCCGCCTTCCGCCTTCTCGGCCGCCCAGTCGCGGTCCAGCGCCTGCAGCCCGACTGCCCTGGCCGCCGCCGCCGCCACCTCGGCCGCCACGCCCCCACCCGCCGCCTCCTCCGCGCTCCTCGGCGAACTCTACCCCCACGCATGCCACGGGCAGGCGCCAAACGTAGGCGAGGACGTGGGCCCACGCCCCGCGGCATGGAAGAGGGCCACACTTGTGCAGTGTGGCACGCGGGCCCCCGCATCGGGTCCTGGCAGCTCCCAGCGCGCAAGTTTGAACAAATTCTGAGCACTCATGAGTACGGCGGTCGACAGCATGTACCGCACATAGATCACGGTGTAGCAATGATAGCTGTCGTGGGACAGGCAAAGTCATCACATGATATGGTGCACGTGGCCCATGGGTCAGACTGGTTTGTGTCGAGATTAATGAATGGTCTCATCCAGTTCATGACTGCATAACCAAGCAGGGCCCAACATCGTTGCGGCATGGGCTCATGTTAAGTAGGCATAGCGTAAGTCATATTCTTTGTATTGATTGCTCTGTTGCACAGCCGCAGGGGCGCCTCTGTAGCGTGCTTGGGATATTTTTTAATAGAGATAAGCACTAGTGGCGTATACTGTCCTAAGCTGGTGTATGCTTGTGGTGTTGCAAGGCGGTGACGCTCCTGTAAGCTTTAGTATGGTTGGCCGGCATGCGGCATTTGCAGATGCTGCCTTTATGGCATAGCGTGCCTTTTATGGCGTCATTGACTGCAGCACTGCTATACTTTTTTTCTGTGGTGTGGTGGGGTGGTGGTTTTTTTTTCTGTTTTACCTGTCATGGGCAGGCCAATCGGCTTGCATGACGTTGAACATGCCTATATTGTCTAGGTCGCCAGGACTCTGAATTGCGTGTATCGTATTTTCCCATGTACAAGGATGGTGGGGCCCTGGGGCTGAGCTCGTGTTGCTCAGGGGCTGTCGGGGTCAACGTGTAAAGGCCGGACACGTGGGGTTGCGAACGCTCGCATGTGTTTCAGGACGGAATGGAGCGTGTGGATGTGATACACGCCGGTCGCGCGGCTATGCAGCAGCGATCCGAGTTGGTGCAGGTCGGTGCGAGTATTGCGGCTTTTACATGACACCGTTTTCCTGCTGGCCAGTGGCGACGCGTTGGTGGGCAAGGCGCCACGTTATCCTTCAGCGCTGGGTTAGTTTACTGGTGCGCTCCCTTCGGAGATTGGTTGCCGTGGTCATCGGAAGGTGGTAATTCAGCTTGAGCAGGGCTGGCGCGCCAAGGGGCATGTTGCGATGGCACGTGTGGGCGAGTACCCCACGACGATCATAAATGCCCGCATACACAGCAGGCGATGTACGCGCCGATCGTACTACTGTCAGTTTACACTACACTACTGTCAGTTTACAGGGTGACTAGCCCAAAGCTATGAGTGAGTCACTGTCAGGTGGCCCATGACCTGGCCCCTGCCGAGCCAAACCTCATTCCAACCTTGCCAACTGGCTGGATTGTTCATGGTTTAGAATGTGAGTCTTGCTTTACGTCGCCGGCTGTTTCAACATTCCGGCCGGAAAACCCGGGACGTCGACTCAACGAAAGTCCCACAGCCTCACAGTTATTTATAATAGCAATATGATGCTTGGCCTTAGGAGTATATGCCCCGGTTCTCGGACAGCCGTTGAACCATTTACGCGTGGCACTCCCCCAGCCCGTTTGGCCAACGCTCTGTACCTGGATGGCCAACGCTGCCGTCAGGGGCCTTGCAACGTATCACATGACTCATCGAAAGCTGCTCCGGTTAAGCATGACCAGGCGGAGCGGGTGCACACCTGTGTGCTGCACCGGACCCGGCGTGGTGTCTTGGCGGCCCTGCTGTCCGCTGGGCTTGCAGCGGGTGTGCCACAGCCACCCGCAGCTGCGGCGACCGCACCTCCCATAAAGGGGACAGCTGGCGAGGGGGGCGGAGTGCCGCTCTCTGTGGAGGCGCTTCCTGGCCGTTCAGCCACCCCAGTGTTGCTGCACTCCAAGCGCTCGGAGGTGCCATGCTCCCTCACAATCCGCAACAGCAGTGGGAGAGCGGTGGAGGCCGTGTGGGTGAACTACGACGGTAAGGCGGCGCACCTCAAGGCGGCGGTGTCGGTTGTGCCGTTGTAACGTTGTTATCTTTCGTTGGCCTGCCAGAACCTGCTGGGCATGCTTTCATGCGGGTGGTTACCGGTATGCACTGCTGCTGATGCAGGTGACGAGGAGCCCTACACCCTCATCCCCCCAGGCCACCAGTGGACGGTCGATACATATGAGGTAGGTTGAGCGGCTTTGCGCGTGTAGCGGATGCGGTGCGGGATGTAGGCCAGTGAGCCTTATACGATTTAAGGCATACAGGAGTAGCAGGCAGAGTGTTGCGAGGCAAGGCAAGGCCGGAGAGTGGCAAGTCGGTGACAGTGGTCACCGTCGCTGATTCTGATTCGCTGAGATACTTAGCTGAAAAGGAGCAGCACTGTGCGTGTGATGCACCAGTAGCGCGCACAGTTGTGAAACGTTGTCAACAATACTGGCCACCGCATGCTGATTGCACAGCACAAAGCAAAACCCTAAAACGCTGCAAGCACACGCGAGGCATAAGCTGCTCTGTCTACTGTTGTGCGCCGTGCCAGACTCACCCATGGCGGCTTCGTGACGCGCGCACGGGAAGCCTACTGCTCACCTACGTGGCGGAGCAGGGGCAGCGCCTCCTGCAGGTGCCCGCGGGGGTGGGTGCGGCGGCCGAGGAGGCCCCTGAGAGCCAGCGGTTCCATGGAGAAGACGACACAGACGAACTAGGCTACGGCGCTGGAGTGGATGACGTGGATGGGCAGGTGTGTCGAATAGGCGCTGTTCGTGGTTTCGGGAAAGGGGAACATCGGGCTGTATGCGGCAAGGAGGTTGAGGGTGGGATACGAGGGCGGGGAAGGGGGAACATCAACGCCGCGTGCATGTGCATGAGGATTAACACGATCGCCAGGGGTCACGTTCCGTGCGGTGTTCGTTGCACCTGTTGTGCGTCAATATGTGACGTGTTGCATACGCCTATGCGCCGTGCGTTGCTTTCTCATGATTGCAGGTCGGGGTGGAGGCGGAAGTGACGCAACCAGGCCTGGCGGGTGGCTTCGATGGGCTGGGCAACCCCGAGTCACAGGTGATTGATGGCAGCGCCGCAGCTGGACCTCTGGCGTCCAGGAGAAGCCTACGAAATAGTGCAGACAGCCATGTAGAGCCCTTGTACACCCCCAATGCTAGCTGTCATATGGTTTACCGGTGACCGCTTGATGCGGAAAGCGGATTGCGCAGCGTCCTGCACGTGACGTGCCGCTTTTGAATCCTGACCCACAGTACACACGTGCGGAGCTCGACTCTGTGGCGGTGGTGCCGGCGGCAGAGGAGGCGGTGGTGGTCATGTCGCTGGACGGGTACGCACGGCCGCTCAGCCTGCTGGTGGGCCTGCCGGAAGCCCGGGCGGTGGTCAATGCAGCAGGTGCCACGCGGGGGCGAAGGCCTGGCACCCTAGCCACATGGGGCAACACTCTCAAGGTGCGGCTGACCAGGTGTGCTCAGCGTACCAACTGTAGTCAAGTGCATGGTACTCTTGGCGGTTCAAAGACAAAATCGTGTGACGTGATGCTGAGACTGGCAGGAGAAGACACAGGACTCGTGGGAAAAGCTTCTTATTTAACTACGTGCTCGCGCACCCACGTTGCATCCGCAGGCCCTAGGCGGTACTGTCCGGCGTGTGGTCATCACACGGCAGGTTGGCGGCATCTTCTACGCCCGCATCGTGCTGGAGGCGCCGCCACTGCAGGGTCCCAGCGTGCCGCTATCAACCACCCCACCCACAGAGCTTGGCGGCCGGGGGCCATGGAGTAGCAGGCGCCCCCAGTCCGCTCCCGTGGCGCCGTCTCAGGCGCCCGGACCTCGCATTGTATCAGTAGATTCCCGTCCGTCGGATGCGCTGGCGCTAGCTCTTACCACCGGCGTGGAGGTGTTCGTGTCCATCCCAGTCGCCGAGTAGGTTTCCCACGCAGCGTGTAGTGCACAGCCATGGGGGCTCGCTGGTGTCTTAACCAGTGGTGCAGGCCGAGTTGGGCATGTTGTACAGTTACGCAGCCATATCAAACCTTTCCCTCGTTCACAGCCCTTTTGCAGTGCATACCGTGGACCGCAATGCCATACAGTATGTCACGGTCTGCCTGCCTGGTCACCTGTAACGTATACCTCTTGCCATACCGTGCTGCAGGCTTGTGCAGCGGCAGTACGAGGAGGCCGAGCGAGACCTACCAGGCCTCCTGCTGCCGGACCCAGACGAGCCGGACATGGAAGGCGAAGGGCTGTGGCCGGGTCTGGGTGGTAGCCTTGGTGCGTAGTACGGCGCTCGGGTGCTCCTCCAGTACTTCATAGGCACGTGCAGAGGCTGTCCTTCAAAGCAAGGTTCGAAGCGGTCGAAGGGTAGGGGCGCTCATTTGCTTTGTTTCGTGCATGACATGGCCGTCCGACGCCCAATTCTGCATCCATACTGCATGGTGAGGGCCCTTCCCTAGGGGGGACCAAACACTGCATCCGGCTGCCATACACACGTGCGCATTTTGCCCGGGAAGGAGGAGTGCTAGCGGCATCTATCGACCGTTTCATCGGTTACACACCTACTGAGTCTTTGCTGGTGCGCTCTTTGGGCAATAGAGAGAGCAGAGGGGTCCTCAAGCACCTCCCAGTCGCACATACAGTACAGCAGAAGATCAAATGTAACGGTCCGCGGTAGAGACTCCTGTGAACTCCATGTACTTGTATGCATGCACAGTGATTGATTTCCTGTACCGGTATTTGTTATCCAACTATGCTTTAACGTCCAGGGCACCCCTTGCACACATGAGGTCAAAGCCGTTTTCTGCAGTTGCTGCTATTCAACATGCACCTACGACGAGCTGCAGAGGGAGGGAAGCGGCCTTGTGAGGGGATGTGATGGGTCGTCCGCTGGGCTACACAGTACGTTGTACGGAATACTTACATGTGCGGAATACGGCGTTTCCCTGCCGTAAATCCATGGAATATGGTCTGGGGGCCAGGGTTCGGCACGGCACGCACAGTGGCGGTGACCCCACTCGGAGCGTGCAATGGACGCCCCCCGGAGATCAGGCGCCTGCAAGAGCACATGATTGTGAACACCTATCCCTACGCGAAACAGTATTCACCCTTTAACTGCTTTCATACCATGTGCGCATTGGCTTGAACGGGCTGCACAGTACGTTGTACGCGTACATGTACGGAATACGGCCTTTTCCTGCCGTACATCAGTGGAATACGGTCTGGGGACCAGGGTTGGGCACGCGTGTGATATGCACCCGGAGCGTCCCACAGGGATCAGGCGCCCGCAAGACCATACGACAGTAAGCGCCTGTGCCTACGCGAAACAGTATATACCCCTTTTACTACTTTCAATCGTGTGCGCTATGACTTGGCGGCGTTATGAGGTCGTGGGCGACAGGCCGCGGTGTCCGGTAGGGGAGGTGGGGAGCTCCCCTGGTTCTGTCGGCTCACAGGGAGGGCCTCCCTTGGTTCGGGGGTTCCGGGGTCAGCACCTTCGACCGTATTTTTAGCGTATTTGACCGTATTTTGGAAACAGACCCCCGTATTTGCTGTATTCCGAAAAGTACGGGCCTTTCTGACCGTACTGTGCAGCTCAGCTGGCGTTCCGAGTTCGTGGGCGACAGACCGCTGGCAGGGGAGGTGGGGAGTGGCCAGTAGCGGCCCCAGGGATGCTGCGTTCGCTCCTTCCCCAATCCCCATCAAAACCGCATGGGCCATCCACCAACACAGGCCCCATCTGCCCCATAGACGCCCCTTTCCCATACGCCGCTGCAGGCAGGCAACCAGTGTTCCGATCTTCCGTGGGGGCTTTCGGATGGCGCGTCGAAACAGGTGCCTCTGTGGGACCCAACTTTCGGATGGGGGATCCAAATTTTTGCTTTTGGGGGGGCTCCGCCCCCCCAAACCCCCCCGTTTCCCCCGAACGGC
>VFQN01007426.1_pt1 | contig 11816 bp, 13 predicted proteins | sample 3512371 | NCBI WGS metagenome assembly VFQN01 (sample SAMN10412370, study PRJNA504923) | tailings metagenome | isolation source: Replicate 2 from Balatoc abandoned mine | place: Philippines: Itogon, Benguet | collected 2017-08-28
CTGATATCGACTACTGGCATAACAATGACCGCGGTGTCTCCTACACCTTTGGCAAGGAGGTCGTGAGGAACTTTTGTGACAAATTTGGTATCGAGCTCATTTGTAGAGCGCATCAAGTGGTAGAGGATGGTTATGAGTTCTTCGCAGGCCAGCGCCTCATAACTCTCTTCTCCGCCCCTAACTATGGCGGCGAATTCGACAACAGCGCAGCTATGATGGTTGTGAACGAGGCGCTTGTATGTTCGATAAAGGTGCTCAAACCAACGTCGACAGTTGTCACCAGTGCTAGGAGAGGTGAGTTACGTCACCGAGTCACTCTAGTTATCTAAGTTAATCCTTCCTTTCATATAGCCTCGTCACCGAAACCCAAACAGGAAAGCAGACCAAAGGACCAGTATAGTTCGAGTAATCAGAGTCGAACCGACTATGGCAGAGGATTCAGTCGTTAAGCTTACATAATAATTATTGTAAATACTGTATGAACTTCATAACTTTCATAACTTTCATCACTTCCCGTTAATTTAAGGAAATGCGTATTTCCTCTGTGTGTCTAGGAATCTGGGAATCTAGGACGGTCCTCTCAAAGGCTTTGAATCCTTCAGATACCATCCCAAACATACACCCGATATATATGCTACCTACTCTCTAATCCCAGCCACCCACACCCTCTTTTCCTCTCGTGATGTTTCAATCAATACAGCGTCGCGCGAGTCGTCTTGGAACGACGACAACAAAGTTTATTCTGACGATCGATCTGCAGTTACTCGAACTATACCATGATGAATACCTTTACCCGCCAGATGCACTCGTATCCATCACTCTAGAGAGAGGCGCAAAGTTCTCATCTTCCTCAGAGAAGGAAATCATGTTGAAGGATGAGGAAGTGAACCCTCTTAACAAGCGAATGTCCTCTGCGAGGAAATCCTTCGCCGAGTCTCCCGCACCTCACATTCCCTCCACAGTCTCCAAGATCTCTTGGAACGAGCGCTTGGAGCTTGTTGCCACCCTCTACAAAGATGCGAACAACCAGCGCTTCCAAGAGAAGGACGCGGTGTTGAAGTTGAAGGCGATCAGGAGAAGTGACGTCATCAAAGGATTGGACAAGTATCAGACAGTGGGCAAGCACGACATACACCTCCATGACATCCTCAACAAGCTCTTAGCGACGGACCCTCAGCTGTCTGCGGTCTATGACGATGACGTGGCGATCGTCTTTCAGAACTTCAAGAAGACGTCACTCCACTTCCACCTCCGCATTACACCTCTCAACCTCCACTCTCACCCTTCATTCTCCAACCCATTCAACCAATTCATCTATTCCGCCAACAACACGTCACTCCTCGACTCCCCCGAGCCAGGGGTGCGAGGAGGCGCGGAGGAAGCGATAGCTGATAATGCGTCAGTGTCCTCTTATCTGTCGCATGACGACTCTGAGAGTGATGTAGGCTTCGATTACGCCGACTTACGAGAGACGCGGCCGATGTCAGTCCATGTCAGTGTCAGCACTCCCTCACACCTCGTCGAGACACTACGTCGCTCTTCCTCAGTCATGGCCACGCCACAGGCTCAACCTCCTCCGAGGGACAGCGGGAGTACTACGCAGTTACAGTCAACAGCTGATGACGTGGCGCGAGATCACTTCTACTCTACCTATGGGGTGAAGGAGGCCGCGACGAAGCTCGGCCGCTCTCGTAGTATGATAGCAGTGGGGCCGCGAGACTCCTTCCACTCTAACGCGAGTGCGATGCCCGTGACGCCGAAGACCCTGTCCGGTCTCTTCCCCACGGCCACCACGAGTGAGGATGACATCAGCGTCTCTCTGCCCCCGCCTCCTCTGTCGAGGTCGCCGAAGGGCAGAAAGAAGAAGGAAGTGACGTCGCCGTGGGTATCAGCGGTCTTCCGCACGCTGACGCAGAAGCTCCAGCAGAAGGAGCATCACATCCAACGATTGGAGAGCGAGATACATGTCATCAATCAGACGAACTACATCGAGAAGCTTGAGTTGATGCAGCGACTAGAGTCTCTGCAGCGTGAAATGACGTCATTGCAGCTTCAGACCGTTGCCCCTACGGTGGCGGTTCCTGATAAGAAGGGAAAGGAGAACAAGAGAAAGAACAAGAAATCCAAGAAGACGGTTACGTCTTTCTTTCCCTCTGGTAAAGTGGAGACCATCGCAGAGGTGCAAGATGAGGGGGAGGCCGAACAAACGGTCTCGGCCCTCGCGAAAACGATTCAGAAAACGGAAGAAACGATCGAATCCTTCAAACGATCGATCGATTCGAATATTCAAACGATCCAACAAGTCACGATGATGCGAGAGAGTCTGACGTCACTCTCTGATGAAGCAGTGTCAAAAACCACCGATATCATCACAGAGATGCCATCTGCTGCTGAGAAGGAGGAAGAAGCGAGGGCGTCACCTTCATTGGATGAAGAGGATTCCGCCTCGACTGTGACGTCACGTCAACGTACATCCTCTTTGACCAAGAAGTATGTGGCGGCGGAGAAGTATCAGTTGCTGGAGTATGAGCTACGTCACTGCAAAGACGTCATTCAGGCGCTAGAGCGAGGAAGAGCCGATGACCAGCTTCTCATCCGTGACGTGGCCGATCGTGTTACCGATAACTGCTTGAAAAGGTAAGCGATGTTCTGACGTTACCACTCTCCTGACTTTTTTTGATCTCCTGTTAGAGCGACGTCAGAGTGGGAGCTGGAGAAAGCACGCAACCAGCTCATCGGATACAAGGCGATGAGCGAGCAGTTCAAACAGGAGTACTCATCACTGCAGCAGAAGTATCTTGTGCTGAAGAAGAAGATGAAGAAGTCGCGTCAGCACATGACGAACATGGAGGTGCAGTTCGAGTACCGCAATTCTCTACAAGATGTTCGTCAGATGTCCGACGCTCTCTCTTCATCTCCTGACCGCAGTAGCTTCATGGTTCCACCTCACTTACCCGCTACCTCGTTGACGTCAGAAGCCTTGCAGAAGAAACCAGCGACTCATGACACGAAACAAGAGATCTCCCTGTAGCTGAAGTCATCGCTTACTGCCATAGAATAGTAGTATATCATAGTATAGCAGAGTGTTATTATTGCTCATTTCATCTCTGTCATTGTTTTTCTTCTCATTTGTATCACATATCCATCTGTAATTTCAACTCAAATCAATTGAATTCACTTGTCAATCCTCAATCCACTCAAGATTATTCGCGACACTACTGTGGCTTACTGTTCAGTCTCCATGTGAGTGAAGGACCAAAGTTTGCGATGGATACTAAGACTTAGGAGAGGTGTGCTATGTAAAATAAAAAGAGAGATAAATTTACTATAAAAAGACACTACACATTCAGCAGTATACGACGTAAAGTATAAAAATACAACCAACACAATCAATATTACACTGTACGCAGATCCTCCTCTCTCTCTCCCTCCCGCTAGCTCTCATCATCTCATCACCAAACACTCAGCCATGATATTCTTCTCTTTCTTCAAGACTCTTATCGGCCAACAACTCACCATTGAGCTCAAGAATGGAGTCAGTATAACAGGATCGCTGATTTCCGTGGATCAATATTTGAACGTTAAACTAACCGCAATCTCCATCGACAACCCGCAGCAATTCCCTCAATTAGCTGCTTTGAAGAACTGTTTCATTCGAGGATCAGTCATTCGGTAAGGCACTTCCTTCTTGGGTTTTGCTTAGTTCTGATCTCCTCCATCTCTCAGATATATTCACATCCCTGCAAACCAAGTCGACGTCGAACTACTGCAAGACGCAGCGAGAAAGGAAAATGCGTCTAAGTAATTGTCTTATCACCTTCACTGATGTAAATAAAAGAGTCTTTTCGGCGAACAAAACTACAATCTTATCCCATTACTACTGTACTACACTGAGAGGCAAAAAGGACTATGAACTTCGGCGATGAGAGTGAAAGTGCTGCAAGAGGACAAGAGGTTGGGAAGAGAGAAGTCGAGGGCGACATTTCGACTTCCAGGCGATTAACAGCAGCCTCCTGACTTCTTCTGAGTCTTCGGAGCAGAGGCCATCACACCAAGCTTGACACCGTTTCCCTCCCTCGATGGATCATAAAGACCTTCCTTGATCTTTTCATAGATATTCTCAGCTGTTCGAATGAAAGCCTGCATTTGAGAAGTCATTCATCAGTCAGGAGCGAATCAAGTCTTCTTACCGTCTCAACGTTCGCTGCCGACTTGGCAGAAGTTTCTAAGAAGATTAATCCATTCTCTTGAGCGAAAATCTCTCCTTCCTTGGTACTCACAGCTCTTCGATGCTCTAAGTCAGATTTATTGCCGATCAGCATGATGGTCATGTTCGGATTTCCATTCTGCCTCGCCTCCTCTAACCACCGCCCGAGGTGATTGAACGACTCTCGACGCGTGATGTCATACACTAGAAGCGCCCCTGCAGCATCACGATAGTAGCTTCGAGTAATGGATCGAAAAGATTCTTGTCCAGCCTAACCACAACACACAACACACTGTTGTAAAGACGCGAGACGAGAAAGCGCGAGGAAAAACGCACCGTATCCCATATTTGAAGCTTAATCTGATTATTGTCGATTGTGATAAGTCTAGCGCCAAATTCAACTCCGATGGTTAAATCGTGCACAGGTTGAAATCGCTTGTCTGTGAACTGCAACAAGAGACAACTCTTCCCGACACCTATTCCGCCAAACCATTGAAATCACCACACAAAAAACACGAGAGATCCTAACTCCTTACCTGTATCGCCTATTATAATATACTTAAAGAGGTATGCGTAACTCATCTTTTATTGTTGTAGGAATTATTTCTAAAGATCAAAATTGGCTACAAGAAGCAATACTTGACGGAAATCAAGCTCGAGAATTCTACACTATCAATGAGGACTTTGAATTAATGAGACAATGGAGGAAAGAATCGCGGTGTCAAAGGACTCGACAATGAACAATCTTTATTCTTTAACAGCACGAGAACAACACACTGTCCCCCACAGAACTCGCACTTCACGACTTGAAACTCCAATTTTATTATTTATACAAAAGACGAGTTTTCATCATCCCACTCAAGACGTGATAACTATAACATCCCAGATATCCCCGCTACTTATTCACATCAATATTTTGGACTTCCTGAAGTAACTTTTCGTAGCTTGAAGCTTTCGTGCAGTCAATACCTAGTTGCGTGATTTCCATTCCATATCTCTCCACATCAAGCTTCAGCTGCAATGCGATCTTCTCTGAGTCACTTAAGCTCGAAGCAGTGTCACCGCCCAACGCAGAGCGCGGCTTGATAGCTCGACGTTGCAATGCAGAATCCATTTGTTTCACTGTTGCAAGCAGACTCAACACCTGATCGTGAAAGGCTTGGGTTACAGCTTGTATGATGTGGAGCTTCATCTCAACCTCCTCCACCGACGAATCAAACAGCCTGAGCTGTAGGTGCAATTCACCATGATCTTCCATTGTTAACGTAGATGCACCTAAGTGACTTGAAAGAAGGATGAGACTGGAACTGTAGGAGTCGAGCACTTTTCTATAAAGTAATGAACACCACACGCTACAAGTCAAGCAAGAAAAGGTAAGAACGAAAGAAAATCGATGCTTACTTGAAGGGCGCGAATATTAACGCTACATACGGACTAGGATCTGTAGGAGCCGGTTTATTAGTCATTCGATATTTCCCAGCGATTGCCTTGACGTTAGATAATGACTTCATACACTCCACCGTGATGTCACTCACGATCTGCCTGTAAGTTACCTTCAAAAAGCCAACCAGCGATTGCGAAGATGTTATGATGGATTTTCGCACAAGCTGTTCCCATGCCTCTTGAAATTGTGATGAAGAAGCGGAAGAGGCCGTAGAAACCGTGGAATTGGAGAGGAGATAGTCTGGATAGTCATCAACAAACCATTTCACAAAGGAGAGGAGATCAGTCGCAGTGATGATCTGCTCGTCGACAGTCGAAGTAGGGACGCTTCCTCCTTCCACAATGACGCTCGCATCTCCTTGCTTACCTATTTGCGATGCTCGAAGAGAATCAACATCAGCTTTCGTAAGATTGAATGCTCTCTGACAGAAAGTGGTGGTGCTGTCACTGACCAAGACAACAGAGAGGTGGAGCAGCAGTCGCATCACGAGTCTGTCTATTAGCAACAAGAACTTGCCATAGAGTGGCTGGAGCATGACGGATCTGTTGACAAGGACCAACAACTCGGACACGAAGGCGATAACATACTCGTTGAAGAGTTTGTTGTGTTTAGCTGTGAAGCTTTGGAAAGCGCTTGCCACATAGGATATCTGAGAGGGATCGAGGGACAGGGAGAGATTGGACGCTGATGATGTCATACCAGCCTTCATAACAACTGCATATAATTGATCGACAAGAACACGCACAGACGATGCGGCGGAAGTCCCTCCTCCTTTTAATCCGAACTTTGAACGAAGAGAAGAGTCGCAGACTTTATCAATGCGCTGACATATTTCCCGAAACAGCAGCTGTGAATATGTGTCAAGCTTCCACATCTGCAGAAAAGCACTTGTTACTTCAGTAGACAGCAGCCTCTGCAAAGTAGAGAGAGAGGAGATGGGAGAGACGAGGTGGGAAGATAGAGCACCGAAGAAATCGTCAAAGGATAGAAAGCATCGCGAGAAGATCGCCGGAATACCGATGCTGAACATGTTCCCAAATCTCTCCATAAACACGTGGGCGAAGGGCTTCCATATGCCATTGACGATGAGATCAACGGGCAGGACACTGCCATTCGCATCGACACGATCGAAGTCGACCATGACAAGAGAGGCATCCTCTAAAGCGTCGAAGATGTCCACGAGCTTGCTCCTCTGCAATAATTGCACGAATGAGTTTAGAGTATCCGCTAAGCCAGAGAACGAGCCGCGCCCTTCCTTTCCGTCGATCTTTCCATAGGTGAGGTTGGCCCTACTCAGTCTGTCACACAATACCGCCACGTCAATCACTAAAACGAAACTTACTTCATGAAGGGCTCTGTGACTGCCCGCACAAAGACTTGCTCAACCCGCCTCTCCGCCTTAAGGAGCTTCAATCCTCTTACACAATGCAGGAAACACCTCATCTCAGTGGAAAAGAGGCGGAGACCACTTCGCTGGACGGAAGGCTCTGACGAAGAAGGTTCGTCTGACCTATGAGTCTTGTACGCGTTCATGAAAGACATTTCAATGTGCGACGTCATCTTCTCTTCAAGAGCCTTCTTCAGACTTGAAGCTTCGTCTTGCAAATCCTTCAGATTGATCAAAACGCCTAACTCCGCGATGCCCTTCCCACTGTCAATGCTCTGAAGACAGCGAAGAGTCACTGCCAGCGCCGCAGCCATTCTCTCATATTCCAAACAGGAAAAAAGCTCGGAGTGATTCTCCTTCGCAGACAAGCTTGGCAATGTTCCATCTCTGTCATGTTATAGTGAGAGTGAGCGAGGGAGTGACGTCGACGCGCTCCTACCGATAAAACTGAGCCCTCAAAGATCGAGAAGATTCACCGCCGTTACTGTCTCCACGGATAGCATCTTGAACAACTTTCAAGTTATCGATCGCTTCAATTAGTTGTTCGATTCTGGTCTTCTGCTCAGCGATCTAAACACAGACAACGAGTCAACGACTAAGTGAGGAAAGACATCGAACTTACAGAGCTTTGGTGACTTATCTTGTCTTTTATCGATCTAAGGCTTGAAGTCTAGAGGGAATAGCTTCATGTGCGCTGAACCTAACAGAGCGAGAGAATTCACATACCACACAATTGTGAAGGGAGGACACGTTCATCTGCAAATCAAAAAGAGGCTTCTGAATCAACTCAAGTCTCGTGTCCAAGCCATCGAGCTTCGTAGAGATTGTGATAAAGTCTTTATAGTCGCGGTTAATAATCGCATAAAGTTCGTTCCGAACATTTCCGCTGTACTCGACCAACTGTTCTCGCAACGATTCTAAAGTGATCACCTTACGATATTTTGCTACGAATTCTGCATCATCAAAATGCTCAAGCTCGAAATCCTCCTCGAGAAAAAGCAGCTCAGTCGTTGAGGACATCTTTCTCTGTTACTTATGAACCGAGAAGAGTTAATCCACCGATAGTGGCCGAAGATGGCCGAATCTTTGTTTTTGGACATTTGTGCATGTAGGAATCTGGGATAATAGGGCTCTAGACACAGACAGCGAGAGACTTGTTCGTTATTTCATGCATCGCCTGCCAAAAACTACTCCAAGTGTTCCCACCAGCGGTATGAGCAGGCAAATCAATAGTTTGAGTTCAGACTTACAAGATGAAGTTGAGTCAAACTCATTACTGGAGGGAGAAGTTGGGAGGGAGGCGACATCAAGGGAGAATAGGAACAGCGCTCAGCCACTAAACCCATCAGCCAATTTATTGAAATGGATTGCTCTCGTGGCGTTGGTTGTGCAGAATAGTGGTTTAGCTATTGTGATGAGGTATACCTTCCTCTTAGCGAGTGCCACTCACGATCGTTATATCCCGAGCACGGCTGTGCTGAATGCAGAAATATTGAAACTAGCGATCTCCGCCGTCGCTTGCTTCGTATTTGATTGCCAGCAATCTCAGGAAAAGTTTATTAATATGTTACATACTGAAATGTTCATTCATTATCGCGATTTCGTCAAGCTCTTCGTTCCCTCCATTCTTTACACTGTGCAGAACTCTTTGCAATACTTCTCCATGCAGTGTCTGTCAGCGCCGGTGTTTCAGGTCCTGTATCAAATGAAGATCATAACTACCGCTATGTTTTCTGTATTGCTGCTCGCGAAGCGATTGTCGTCAGTGCAATGGGGTTCTATCGTCGCACTCACCCTCGGTGTCGCTTGCGTGCAACTCTCCCAGGTATCTAACTCGAGCGAGAACAAATCTAACAGCTTCGCTGGATTCGTTTCTGTTATTCTGGGATGTATGACTAGTGGCTTTGCTGGCGTGTATTTTGAGATGGTGTTAAAGTCGACGTCAGCTTCCGTCTGGTTGCGAAACATCCAACTCTCTCTCATCGGAATTGCCATGAGTCTGGTAAGCACCCTCTCACTGTATCTGACTATCCTCTCTAATGTTGCTTTTAGATCTCTTGCTACCTCAGAGATTCCACAGAGATCTCTTCACGCGGTTTCTTGGCTGGATACAACTCCTGGGTCTGGGGAGTAATCTTCTTACAAGCAGCAGGAGGCATGCTTGTGGCTGTGGTTGTGAAGTATGCCGATAATGTGTTGAAAGGATTTGCCACGTCTTTGTCAATAGTTCTATCAGCATTTGTTTCTGCATTGTACTTCGCTGATGTCGACATCAACTCCGCCTTCATTCTCGGCGCAGCTGTTGTTCTGCTATCTGTCTATTACTATGGATACAGCCCTTCTCCCCAAAAATAAACCAATGTAAATATAGTGGTAGAGCAGCAAACTCTACCTCACAAGTTCCTTGGAGTATGTGTGATCTGTAATAAAAGAATAAACTGCTTCACTTCTACAGAAGATGAAGAGAAAATAAGTCAACGTCACGCCTTAATTTAATCTCACTCATATACACAAATCCACAAAACTCTAATAACAGACAAGAGCAACAGCGACAGCGAAAGCTCATTCTTCCCTGAAGAAGTCGCAGAGTTCCGTAACAGCCATCAAAACTTTAACCTCTGTATGGAGCGATTAAAGGTTCTGATAGCTTGCGACTCAAGAAACTACACCAAATCAACACCAACACCTCATGTGCTGCTTCGATTGATCAGCATCTGTTCGAGATCCGCGAAGTCGTCATCATCAGATTCGTCTGGCGTGGTTTGGAATGATGGTAGTTTGTGATTCTCACTGCTTTGAGAGACGCGGTCATCTTCGACGTCACTTTGAGAGTAGAGATTATAAGTGACGTTATAGGAGTCATCGCCTTGATCTACGCCTTCGCTTTCTTCCTCATTATCATTGTCTTCATCGAGTTCGTCAGCAATCCTATTCTCCCAATAAGCTCTACAGTCGCCATCACCCTCTTCATCTCTGTAACCCTCTTCATCTTCATCGAGAATTTTACTGAAACTTTCTCCATTAACATCATCTTCTTCCAGCAAGGTGGAAGCGGATAGACTCGTCTCTTCTTCCACGTCAGCATCATGCTGAGACGCTACCACGATCGTTTTTTCTGCTGGCGACTGTTCCGTCAGTGTAGACGGGGATATTGCCACTCTCACCCTCTTTGGCTCTTTTTCTGTTAATATCGGTGGAAATCTTTAGGGAATAGCGGAATCAGACGTCCAGTCACTTACCTTCCACACTGTCACTGCTTGTATTCGAGTCAGTCTCTTTGAACGAAACAGCTTCACTAGCCTTCCGCTTTCGACTTGTACGAGGACTACCTTGTTCTCCATCTACTATGAGAGTAAAGTCTTGCTGAGGATTGGGAAACTTTTTGCCTGCTGGAATTCCAACTAAGAGAAAGGTAGACTCTTCAGCTCTCGCAAGCGCCCAACGACAATAAATCAACCAGTCTGGGTGTAGAACCCACACATCGTCTGCTCGAGTTTGCAGACATTGCTTAACTTTCTTTGTGTTTGTATGGAAAGATAGCAAGTGTGTCGTGCGAGGTAATAACTCGGCTGAGACTTGCGCTCCCAGTGACTCCGCAAGCTTCCAGAAAGGGTTAGATTGAGGATGGAGTTCGTTCGTGGCAATGATTCCGGAAAAGGTGATCGTGTAGCCTGAAAGAACAGATTTCTTTATTTGTTGAATCGCAAGCGCGACTGATCTCTTATCAACAAGGGACTGATTATTAGCAACTGGAGACTCTAACGCGTAGTACTTCCTGTGAATCTCCTTCAAAATATCTAAACATCGCAGCAACTGGTCATCTGCTTCAGAATATTCTACTGACATTTGGGAGGCAACCTTCAAAATCTTTCCTGGTTGCTCATTCAATGAAATGACGGGAGCGACACTTCCGGCTTGAGCTAGACTCCCACCCGCTCCAGGCGCATTGTTCACTTCAGAGATGGAAGAGCTATTTCCTGTAGCAGCTTGAGTATTTGCACTTCCAGGATAAAAGTACTGATAAGGTCTCACGAGCAACAGTTGTTCGCCTTGAGGTCCCTTCCAGACATCTTCACGATCGTCAATAATCACAGCCATGCTTGAATCGTTCAAGAAGATCTTCTCCAGTGATTTGTCGATACTATCCGGTCGAACAGGCTGACCATCTATCCTTGAGACGATACGATCTCCAATATATTTCCGCGAAGGATCAATGACTTTAACTACCGCCTCGGCGTATCTCTTGGTGCCCGCAGTGTAAATCGTCATTTGAAACAACTCCTCCACCTCTCGCAAGAAGAAATCTAGGTGAGGCCTCTTCTTCATCACCAGATGTTTAACAGTTCCACCAACGATCTCCTCGATCGGCAAATGATGAATATCATTGTTTGCGGCAGAAGTCTGTTGGGGAGTGGGTCCATCGATTTGTACAGCATGAAGAAGAGTGTGATCCAAATCTAACACTAATGCAAGTTTTTTGTTTTGCTGAAGTTTCCTTAAGACAGTGCTCTTCGATGTCTGAACCTTTACCGCTTCATTCGCTGACAGCTTTAATAATCCACCCTTTAATGCTAAGGATGCAGATGATTTAGAGCTTGGAACCACTTTGCCACATTTCACACAAAGACTGTTGTAAGTTGCAGGATGATCACAAGCACTCATCAGACCTCCTCTAGTTCAAATGAATCACAATCACAACTAAAAACAAACAAATAAAACAAAGCAATTCAAACTATGCAGAAGTCGAGTTTTGCGATATTCGAAGTTTCGAGTCTCTT
>VFQN01007427.1_pt1 | contig 11815 bp, 10 predicted proteins | sample 3512371 | NCBI WGS metagenome assembly VFQN01 (sample SAMN10412370, study PRJNA504923) | tailings metagenome | isolation source: Replicate 2 from Balatoc abandoned mine | place: Philippines: Itogon, Benguet | collected 2017-08-28
CCCCTACCAGTCAACGACAAGCATTTGTGATATTAAATGGGATGTTTTCATGGCTAGTAAATGCTGGCTACCTAGCAGGTAATCCTTTGTCGTTATCTAGGAATAGGCAACGTAAGGCTAAACCGCGTGTTACACGATTTTTAGATGAAGAGTTGTGGAGTGAGGTGAAAATTACGATTGAAAGCATGCCAAAAGAAAGTAACCGGGAGCGAGAGCACTATCATCGTGTCCGATGGTTGATATCATTGCTTTATGTTACCGGTATACGCATCTCTGAAGTGGTTGGAAATACTATGGGCAGCTTCTTTGGACGCAAAGATAAATCAAATGAAGTACGGTTTTGGCTTGAGATTATTGGCAAAGGCAGCAAAACTAGAATCGTTCCCGCGACTAGGTCATTAATGGAAGAACTCTATCGGTATCGTAGAGAAATGGGATTAGCTATTGCGCCCAAGGAGGGAGAGGCAACACCTTTGTTGATGCCTATAGGAGGTAGAAAGCAATCAATGACCAGAAGCGCAGTGCATCTGATACTTAAGAAGGTTTTCACAGAGACTGCGGAAAGAATAAGAGCAAGAGGCCCTGAATACGCAAATCAAGTTGCTAGATTAGAGGCAGCTTCCGCGCATTGGCTCCGCCATACTGCTGGATCAAACATGACATCAGGCAGTATGGATATTAGACATGTGAGGGACAATTTAGGCCATGAATCAATCACAACGACAAATAATTACCTTCACTCTGAAGACGACAAACGCCACCAAGATACCGAGTTAAATCATAGACTGGACTGGTGAAGGTTAACCGAATGATGCTCTGATATTAGTCTCTATTCGACTCAAAGCAACACTTACGTTTTCAATATTCTGAACTTCTGCTGGAAGGTTTTGGAGTTCTTTCACTAACCGCCAGGCTTGATAATCGTGAAATGGATTTAGCCCTATCACATTACCTAACATAAGGTCAGGTTTTGTATGCTGAGAAATTTTAGCAAAATCTTCCAAAGCGCTCGTTAAGTTCCAGTTATTTATATAAAGCAAAAGTGCACTAAAAGCTACGAGCGGCGAGTATTTGGTTTCTGTGTAATGATAACTATGCGTTGCAATCTGTTCATGGTGGTTAATGAATTTGGCTAAATCAATTGTTAGCTCATATTCTTTTTGCAATACGGTTGGGTCATATACTTCAATATTAAGGTTTTTCTCTATGATGCTTTTGACTCGAGCTGCTTGGTCATGCAACTGCCAAAGCTTTGAATTATCAATCTGCTCAGACAGCTTAGTGTATATGCTACAGAGCTGACGACGTGTTTCTAGCTTCCAGTCAAACCCTTTGGTGCTGGCAATGGCTTTGTTCAATTGAATATTTGCTGGAAGCGTTCTTGCTGAATGCCCCGCTCTAAGCTCCTGAACCCATTGATATAACTTAATGGGAGTATCAGGATTTATAGTAATAATGAAGGATGAAGTTTCTTTAGTGCCATAAAACCATTGCCGCATATCTCTAATTTTAGTTTGGTCAACAATCTTAAGCTCAATTGCGGAGCAAACTAACCGCCTTATCAACCTGGTGATGTTGTTACCAGGTTTGCCAAAATCAATGAGGTTTTCTGGAGTTTTAATATTTTCAGTATTGGAATAATCGCAGAATTTACCATGCCCAGGGTTAGAGAATCTGAAGCAGGGTTGCCTGATCAATTCCCCTGTTTTTTTAGATCTAGCACCTGAAACTAGCTCAGCACCTTTTACAAAACAAATAGGACATTCAATATCGCGTGAAATGATCTGTTTTTTATCTGCAGATATCGCATGTAAATCTGCGAGGTCTGACACCTCATCGTCTCTATTTAAATAAGAAAGAAGTTGCTCAACATCTAACTCCTTACCCAGTGAAATTGAATATGCAGTTAAGGGCATCTAGGCATCTCCGCTTGTAAATGCTGTGCTTTATAGACTTACCAATTTACCGTATTTTGATTGATGGTTTTCATCGTTTGGCAAATTGATACCCCATGTATATTGTTTCTTTTTGGGGTTATATTGATAAACATTAATTTCTGGAAAATTACGTTGATCATGATGTCTGCCCAATCTCATACTTAGGGATGGTGAGGCCGCCAAGGCCAAGTGTACCTTTCTAATGCCGTAATTTTGTAGTTTAGCCATCACTTCCACATAAGTCTCAACAATCAAAATTTGATCACTTTCGGTCCAGATTTTATTAGGAGTTGGGTCAGGTATATCAATCCTAATTATTTTTTGATTTGGCCAAGTGGCTATAAGTGTTTCTTCTGAAATTTTATAGGTGGCTGATAATGCAATAACCACTTCTGACTCATTTACGAGGTCAGTAGGATCTAAGCTATCTGAAATTTGAATACTGGGATCATTATTATCAAGAGTTTGCCATTCATTTCGGAATCTCTCGAAGTCCCAAACTTTAGGATTAAATTCATCATCCAGGATCGCGCCAAATAAAAACTGGAAAGGAACAGGTGCAATCATACCCACATGGATAGATATATCTTCTCGCGCTTTTCCAGCAATGGCTGTTTCAATTCTTGAGCGAATATTATTTACTTTTTCAAGGGCTCGTTCTAATTCCTGCCTCGTTTCAGCCGTAACATGTGATCTGATGTCAATCAGAACCTCTTCAGATTGGCCGACAAATTCATTAGAAATTTTATCTTTTAGTGGTGTATTAACCGCACCATCTAGTCCCCTCAATTCAATAACAATGTTTTTGTATCTAGCATTTTTTCTATGCGTCGTAATCCAATCAACAACTCCTATGCTTAATCCAGTCCCAACCAGCACAAAAGAAAATAAGGTGGCAATTAATGCAAATAATTCTGGCGTGTCTGAGGCTGAGACGCTGACAGTTAAATGATTGATATCATTAATATGCTCGAAAACAACGTTTCCGTTGTAACCCCATACTAAGCCAAAGAGCACTATTCCCGCAGTGATGAGTTTTCCTGCAAAGCTGGGCCTGAAAAACTTTATTAATTTCAGAGTTTCATCAAATGCATATCGAATATTCATATTGGTAAATACCCCACTAGTTGAATGTTTTTGCTCTTATCCCCCATCCAAACCCCAAGCTCTTTAGTCCCAACGATTATGGAAAGTAAGTGAGCTGAGTTCATTGTCGATGCTGAAAGCACGTTTCTAAAGTCCGTGTTGTCAACCAATGAGGGCGTAGGTCTTGGTTCGGGGTGTGTATGCCAAACGCCCAACTCTAGGCCTTTTTGATTATTTTCTCTCCACCATTTTTCAGCTTTCTTTTGATGGCCCTTGCCCCTGTAAAATGAATGCCTTGCTCTTTTATCGCCAAAGCATGGAACAGTACATTTTTCTACTAGCAAGCCCTGGCTATATATATCTAAATAACCGAGCAATATTCCACCAGCCTCCCTGGCCATGAAATGAGTTTGTTTGTATTTCTTGAGTTGTTCAATAACGCTTGCATCAATATTTCCACTGATATTGTTCAGTTCGAAATAAACCCTGCCCTCCCCTATATATTGCAACATGGGCAGCTTCTCTCGTAGATTTCTTGGTTTGTGAATAGCATTTTTGATTGATTTGGGACTATGCTTTTATAAGTCTGAGACGTTTTAATATTATTTTCAATTGCATTTGCATCGGGACCAACCCATCTCGCATATCCTGTTTTATTGCTTAAGACGAAATCAACAACCAACTGCGCTGTTTTTATAGCATCTAAGCCTGAGTATGGAAGAAAGCCACTGCAACCTTTCAGATTTTTAGTGACTTTTTGATCTGGTTCGATAAATGAGCATCTGCTTAGGTTACCTGGGGCACTCCCATCAACAATATATAAACATTCGAGGCAGCCTTTTTCATTAGGAGACATCGAAATGGAATGCCCTCCAAGCCCTACTGGTTCAACCCAGCCAGATATAATTTTTAGAGGCCATTTCTCTTTCATTGCCTTGTTAATAATCAGTCTTTCCAGGACAATATTTCCGGTCGTGAGAATTAAAAAATCTACATCAGGTACTGAGTTGTTTAGATAGTTTTCTATTGGGTCTTTAATTGGAGTGATGTTTAATCCTAAGAACCTAGCATTTAAATGCTCTGCCAGCGCTTTAACCTTTAATTTACCGGCGTCACTCACTCCTAAAACATGTCGATACAAGTTATCTCTGCTAAAAAAATCTGTGTCTATCAGAGTTAAATCAGACGTGCCAGCAATACATAAAAATTCAGCAACTCTTGAGCCTACTGCACCAACCCCGGCAATAGCAACTTTGCATTGATTGATCGCACTGCCACCTCGCTGAGAGTAATAGTCTGGATCCAACTCTCGAACTGGGTAGAAATTTACCTGTGAGATATTAGTTTTAGCGTCTCTTACATACGTAATTGCAAGATTTGCAAAGCCATAAGAGTTTTTGATACGCAGAATTAAAGCGCCAGTTTTTTTATTAGATAGAACTAATTCAGGGTGAGCAGTTAGAAGCGTTTTCAACCAAGCTAGATCTGGCTTTTTAGTTATAGGTGGTAAATAATCGATCAAGGTTTCAAAGATATCCATCTTGATGCTTGGGTATTTTGAGGTACCGTTTGGCTCAGGTCCCTTTATAGAAATGAGCTTGTGTTCCTTTTGCTGCTCATAAATTTCTGCATAATATGCTTTAGAGGAGTCAATTGTTCCATTTATCCATAGTGTTGCTTGAGGAAATCTAACCCCCCAATAGTCTTGTAGCTCATCTGAAAATATAACCTGTCTTTCTGCTTGGCTGTATACACTATAAGTATCAAGTAACTCGATTGCTTTGCTTACGGCATAATTTACAACGCCTTCTACATTCTCGGGATTGAATACAACTCCTTGATCATCCGAAATGCAAATAACGCCAACTGGAGAAATGTGAGGATGCCCCCAAAAATATTGAGGATCAGTAATTGAAATGGTTGGCAGCTCTGTTATTGAGCTTCCATCAATAGAGATAACTAATGGAATTTCGTTTTTAACAAAGCTGATTTCCAAGGTTTCAATTGACGATTTCTTGATAGCAATACCCTCAGCCTTCACTGCTAGCAAGGCTGAGAGCGTCAGTGTTTCTAGCGGGTTTTGGCTTATCAAGCTGAGCTTCCCGCTACCACTACAGGCTTCTGAGCATTTTGTTTAGCTGATTCGGCCTCTGGTATTGGGAAATCATCACCAAGTTGTTTCGCAAGTTTGCAGCAAGCCTTGTGAGTATCTTTTTCTGTTTCTGCAGCTTCTAATTCAGTGATTAAAACATCCAATTTATCGCTAAGTGTCTCTTTTTGTAAGTCAGTTAGCTTGGAAACCAGACTGGAGTAAGGAGTGACAGGTAGTTGAATATTAAACATCCCCCAATCTAGCTTGTTCTTCATGGTTTGAGCTAAATCTTTGAGTGCTAGCAAATCGCGAGGCTTGTTATCATTCAGTGCGTCAAAGTTAGGAACGAAGTATTCGGCGGCAAAGACTGTTAAGGCAATACTAGGTAAGTTTGAATGCCCAATTTTTAGGTTTCTCCATCTCTTCAAATACGAGAGAACTCGTCTAAATTGCTTGCGATCCTCACCTTCAAAGCAATCTTGTACCCATTCAATTAGTTCTTTAGGTGCTGCATCTTCCCAGTGAATGTCCTCTACATCTGAGTTAAGATCAGCTTTAGCGATAAAATACTCATCATCCTCTTTGCAATAGATCGCAAGGTCTACATGAAAATCAACCTCCCCATTTTTCATGTAATTAACTCGAACACAGGGATACTTTATTTCTACTGATCGATTTCCCTTGTTTAAGGTATTACAGATAATTTTTTTAATTGCTAGAGCGGAATATTTCGATCTATCCATCTCAAATACGATGCCCACATCAATATCATAATTGCCATCTAACGGCATTACCCCAGTGAACATCGCATAACTACCTTGATTGAAATATGTCCAATTTGGAATATCCTCAGGTAAGCCAGCTTTGAGAGCATCTATGAGTATGCGGCGCTTTTCTCTTAAATCTGCCTTCTCTTCATTAAGTTTTATTGCTTGGTAATAATCATTGAACTGCTGCTGACAGTGCATATATATCCCCTTACATAAATGAAAATGTTAAGCCTGCAAAAAAACAATATGTTGAGTTTCTGAAAGGCATTAATCCCTATATATGGGGCATTGTAGGAATTTCAAGCCTATTAAGAGAAAAATTTATTTTCCAAAAAATATGTATTTTTAGTACCAAATACCTTAGCAATCGTAGCGCATGCGAAGTTGAGCAAAAGCCCCTGCATAACAGGGGCTTTCACTAATATCATGCTAGCTTTTATTTCATGGTGTTTGAATTAATGACCTTCATGTCCACTTTGAGGTTTTACAGCCTTTAGCCGCACATTCGAAATATTGGGTGCAGTCATACGTTTGATGTCTGAAGAATCCACCTCTACTTCGTGAGCAACTGTTCCTGGCGGGTGACGGAAATTACCAGGGTCTTTATAGTCATTACGCGCGAGTCCTTCCCGCACTTTCACCGTCGTGAACATCCCGCCCATTTCCAATTCTCCAAATAGGCCGATACCAGCCATCATGGGGAGTGTATTTTTAGGAAGTGGCATTCCGGCCATTTCTGCCATCTCTGACATTCCGGTTTTACCCATAGGCATATAGTCAGGTACGAGATTGGTGATTTTCTTCATCAAATCGTCTTGTTTCACTCCAATCATCGTTGGAACGTCGTGCCCCATCGCATTCATGGTGTGATGACTTTTATGACAATGGAATGCCCAGTCACCAAGCTCATCTGCTTTGAATTCTATGGCACGCATTTGGCCCACTGCAACGTCTGTGGTTACCTCTGGCCAGCGGGCAGTTTTAGGAACCCAACCACCATCAGTACCGGTCACTTCGAACTCATGGCCGTGGATATGGATAGGATGATTTGTCATAGTGAGATTGCCAACCCTGATCCTTACCCGATCATTCTTGTTTACTACAATAGGATCAATACCTGGGAAAGCTCTACTGTTCCATGTCCATAGGTTGAAATTCAGCATGGTATTTACTTTGGGGGTGTAACTACCTGGCTCGATATCAAACGCATTCAATAAGAAGATGAAGTCTCGGTCTACCGGCATAAAGCTAGGGTTCTTCGGATGAGTCACCCAACTTCCCATCATGCCCATTGCCATTTGCAGCATCTCATCTGCATGGGGGTGGTACATAAAAGTACCTGGTCGCTTTGCTTCAAACTCATAGACGAAGGTTTTGCCCGGCTCAATGGGAGGCTGGTTTAATCCGGTCACGCCATCCATTCCATTTGGCAAACGCTGACCGTGCCAATGAATACTCGTTCTTTCAGGTAATCGGTTCGTCACAAAGATACGCACGCGATCGCCTTCAACGACTTCGATGGTCGGTCCTGGGCTCTGACCGTTATAGCCCCAAAGATTGGCAACCATGCCCGGGGCGATTTCCCTGACAACAGGCTCAGCGACTAGATGGAATTCCTTCACACCATTATTCATTTTCCACGGCAGACTCCAACCGTTCAAAGTCACAACGGGATTGTATGGCCGACCTGTTTTAGGAAACAATGGTTGTTGAGTGCTTGCAGCGTCAACGCTAATGATTTCTGGCAGAGCAGCCAAGGCAGATTTACTCAATGCGCTGACTGCGACACCTGCCACGCCCATGCCGGCATATCTAAAAAAGTTTCTTCTATCCATAATTGTCATCTTATTGACCTTCCATCATGTGAGGACTAGCGACTAATGTTGCTTGCAGTTCTGCATCAGCTAACCAGAAGTCACGTAATGATTCGATATACCCCTTAACGCTTTGTACCTGTGCTCTAGCGTCACCAAACAATTCAAACGGACTTGAAAGCATGCCGTTGTAACGCAGTTGCTCCTCATGCAGGATGCGTTTGCGCAATGGCACAATTTCGTCACGAATATGGCGAGTCACATCATGCTTGGTACGGTAAGTGTTATATCGCTCACGAATCTCGGACTGAGCATGGATTGCCAGTTTTGCTGTTTCCTGTACGGACTGCATGTAAATGGCTTCAGCGCGAGGCACCTTCGCTTGCCCCCAATCAAACAGCGGGATTTCAAAGGAAATGTCGATACCTTTCTTGTAAGGCTCACTTCTTCTACCTTCCAGGACTCTAGCCGGACCTAATTCAATGACGTCTATGAATCGAGTGACTTTCGTCAGTCCAAGCTGTTTGGCTAATGCATCCATTTCAGAGCGCTTAACTAGCAAATCTAACCGTTGTTCGTAAGCGTTCTGTTCGAATGCCTGTAATTCAGAAAGTGATTGAGGTAGATCTGGTAATCGAGTCTGAATCTTAATCTGTGAGGTTTTCACGCCTAGCTGCCTTGCAAGCGCCTCATATGCTTTAACTTCGGCGTTCTTGGCATTGGCATATTCCAGCGCAGCATCTGCATAGAAGCTTTGCTCACGTGATTGCTCTAAACGATTCCAGTTGCCAGTCTCATGCAGTCTTTTAGCTAATTCTGCACCTGCCTCGGCAGACTCCTTCACCTGAGAGCTGTATTTGACTAACTCCGTTGCGGCTACAGCATTGAAATATGCTGTCCTTGTCTGATAGGCAAGTTTTAGAACTTCAATTGCTGTGGAAGCTTGTGCTTGGGCAAAACGCCTTTTCTCGATCTCTACAGCTTTAGGCATCGTAAGTAACGAGAAAACGTTGAACGTGAATGCCTGCTCAATTTTGTATTCACCGGCATTACGTACATATAGCATTGAGAATCTAGGATTAGGTAAGCGGCCAGCCTGTACAAGGTCAGCTTCAGAAATGCCCAATTCATAGAATGCAGCCTGCAATCCCTTGTTGTTATATAACGCCACCTGTACAGCGCTCTCAACATCCAAGGGTTGTGCCAACAGTGCGTTTGTTTTGTCCTGAAGGGACTTTGCAGACTCTTCTGTCTTAGCCCATTCAAAGTCTTGTTTGAGATGTGATTGAGTTTGCTTTTGCACCTCGCCCATTCCACCGTCTTGTGAGAAGGTTGCACAACCTCCCAGCACTAGACTCACAGCAATGATGATTGCACTGCGTGCTCTTAATGATCCGATATTAGTGTTCATTTGAGCCTCCTTGTGATGGTTGATGCTGATGACCTGTATGGTCGTCTTCAGCAGCAGGCTTGTCAGATCCACTTGCTTCGCCATGATGTCCTTGGTGGTTGTGACCACCGGAGTCAGGCAAAGATAAAACACCAATGCCATGGCGATAAACCACTTCGCCACCTAACCATGCTGTTGTAGCAACGGCCATTGATAATCCCGCTAAGCAAACCAATACTGGGATAGACATGATGTTGCTGAGGCAAGGTTTTGCCGAATTCCAGATGGCCAGCAGAACTAAACCTACTGCTGTTGGAATTGCCCAGGCCCTATGTAACAACATGGCCGCATGACCAGCATCATCGTGATTCATGGTGGAGTTAAACGCTAGCCAACCAAAGACCACTCCAGCAATTGCGCTCAAGGCAGCGAGTATCAATGTGTAATTCCCGGCTGCAGCCACTAAATGTGATGATTCAGACTTGCGGGTTAGCCGAGCAACTAATCCAAAAATGAAAGCTGCCATCGTTAAAGCAATTGGAAAGTGCACTACAGCAGGGTGCAGATTCGGAATGATCTTGAACTCATTGGATTCCTCAGCCGCTTGTGGTTTAGCCAATTCCGAGTGGTTATGGTTGTGGCCTGTGTGACTTTCTTCTATAGGCTCGGTTTCAGCAACTAGGTGATCGTGTTGATGTTCTTCATGGCTCATCTGCATGGGCTCCGAAGTAGTATCAGCTGAGTGCTCCATCTCAGCGTGGTTCATCATTCCATGATCGTGCTTATGAGTCGAACCGTCAGAATGCACTGTCGAGTGGTCCATGCCCTCCATCTTGCTGTGGTCCATGTGCGACATTTGGCTATGATCCATACCAGACATCTTGCTATGGTCCATTGTGGACATATCAGAGTTGGCAGCATTAGAAGTATTAGCATCACCATGAGCCATTGTGTGACCCATTGCTTCATGGGTCATTGAATGCCCATCATTGGCAATTGAGGAATCAAGAGACTTCCAATCAGTTTGGGAGTCTTTGTTCAGTACCTGGTAATCATCAAAGGTAGACTGATAAGGCGCGGAGTTATCCTCCGCAAAAGATATACCGATACCCAATGTCGATGTCATAACAAGACATAGAATGTATCGATGTAGAGAAGCAAATAAGCCTCTCTTACGGGCGACGAATTTCATAGAAACCTCTCATTTACAACGCTCAATATCGAATTGAGAATTCAATCTTTCGCATGCACTTAGCATGCAATCGCATAAGAATGATGACTAAAGCCCACTTAGGGCTTCAGCCAAGAACAAACTAAATGAGAGTGAAACGGGGAGGTCGCTCTGGACCGGAGGGTATGTAGCTAGTGAAATCGGGAGATGCGAAACCAATTCCTGCAGTTGCGATATTCAATTGGTGAATTAGATCGTCGCCTGATGCAGCAAATGTGAATCCTGAACAGCAAGCAGAGCATTTTGAACAATGGTTGCAGGCATGTTTAGAATCGTCTTGGTTTTTGTGAGCGTGACTAACCGCAGCAGCCTCATGTTCATGGCAATGGCCACTTACATTTTCTTGGGTCTGCTGGCTTTGAAGGCTCTCACAATTCATCACGGTAGCAGCTGCAATACCTTGCACTGGCAGGATGAATGCGATGAGCCAAATAGCAAAGATGTTAATTAGCTTTCTCACGGTAGGCTTTATGATATACCTAAACTAAAAATGATTCCGTTTCGAAAATAAAATTATTTGTAGTTTGCTTCGTTACTATTTGGTGACAATAAAACCGTAACTCCGACAATAAAACCGTAACTTTTGAAAAAGAAGCGAACAATAAAACCGTTACTTACAAGCCTCTAAATTGAGTTTTAGAGGCTTTTTTATTGATACTTTTTCGTAATAAAGTATCAAAGCATTTTAAATCAGATCGTTAAGGGAACTTTAGTCAAAAAATAGAGAGCGCATTTGTTTATTTGGAGTCGCTTGGCCTGCCCTCACACATCTCAAATAATGCAATCGCTTGATCACAGTACTTACAGTGGCCCTGGCAGCAATCATGCATCAGAAAGGCTACCAGATCCGAAAGTATAGTAAAAATTACGCTGTAAATTATTGAACGTCCCTCACGACGGCTGACAATCAGCCCGACTTGCTCAAGATGGTTAAGATGAAACGAAATACGAGAAGGTGATACACCTCCTAGCTGCTCCGCGATTGCACCTGCTGACAGACCTTCAGCCCCGGCAACAACTAAAAGGCGGATGATGCGTAGCCGAGTTTCTTGTGCGATTGCTGCGAAACTGTCGAGTGCTTGCTGTTCTTTCATTAAACGTGATGGATTCATGTGGTGCCCTACGAATATAAGCAGCAAAATACTATTATTTCAATACTTCAACAAGTATTGAAATAATAAATGATCTCATTTACCATTCGCCTGAATTATGAGGATCAATATCATGCAGGCCATTCGTGAAAAACTAGAGAACCATCAAATATCCATTTACTTTATTGCGGTGATTTTGGCAGCGGCCATTTCGCTGATGTTTAAAGTGGATGGTGGCTTAAGTGACTTGATCAATCCTGCGTTGGCATTCATGCTTTTTGTCACATTCCTTCAAGTGCCACTGTCTGATTTGGGTAGAGCATTTACACGCATAAAGTTTCTAAGTGCGTTGTTGGTATCTAACTTTGTGGCGATTCCACTGCTGGTTATGTTTCTAACTCAAT
>VFQN01007428.1_pt1 | contig 11815 bp, 12 predicted proteins | sample 3512371 | NCBI WGS metagenome assembly VFQN01 (sample SAMN10412370, study PRJNA504923) | tailings metagenome | isolation source: Replicate 2 from Balatoc abandoned mine | place: Philippines: Itogon, Benguet | collected 2017-08-28
TAAATAAATAATAAGAACAAAAATGAAGGAACAACTTATTGATTATGAAATTTTATGACAATAATTTGAATTAAGAATGAAAAGAAAACAATCATAAACAAATTATAAACACAAATATTGAGAGAGGGAAGAGGAAGAAGAAAAAAACAAGAAGAGAAGGAAGTTTGAAATAACTGAATAAACAAGGAATAAATAAGGAATGAAGAACGAAAAAAAAAAAGAAAAACAAACCAAAACAATCAATGAAGAAGGTTATTAATCGTGGGAAATGAGTTTGAGTTCCTACCTTTATTTTAGTCTCGGATGAATAATAATAAAAGCTTTTTATTTGAAATTGTTGCATCGTCTGCCGTCTGCTCGACCTAAGTGTCATTTTAATAGATATCACCATGTTAATTGAACTTATTTATTGGATAGAATAATGCAAGCGAAGTGGAAGCAATAATAAAAACAAAACAATATGATTCAATTCAATATGTAAATAAGAGGATTAGAAATTCGTACTTAAGCGTATAACAACTGAATAAAAGTATATCTGATCAAGCCATTTACCATGCTTCGTTGAGGGCTTGATAACAGTAAGACAGTGTGAATGGAAACATTGAAATTCAAACATAAATATAATCCTTTTTAATCTGGATCGAAGCCAAATACTTCAAAAACTACTACTAACCGCTAAAGAAGAAATCTATGAAAACTATTTGGAATGAAAACAAAAAGTAAATATAAATAAAATACAATAATTGTGTGGCAAGAAAGCCTTTCTTAATCTCTGCGTAAATTTAATTTTGGCATAATTACTCTTTCATCTGATATGAACGACTGCTCTTCCATTCCTTGGGAGATTTCTAGTAATCGACGAGAAGTGGCTCCGTTATAGTAGGTAATAACTCTAACACGACGATTTCCACGATCTGCGATGTATAAATTATTATTCGTATCGCCATACATTCCATATGGGTTATCTAACTCCACGGTAGGATCTGCGGCTTGAATTCCATCACCAACAAACCCTTCATTACCATTACCAGCGATTGTCCCTAATAAACCTGTAGAAGAATAAATGACACGAATTTTATCAGAACCTGATTCAGAGAAATAAATATTCTTATAAGCATCTAACCAAACAGCATTAGGTAAATTAATGGATACAGAACTACTTGCTACGACACCATCATCACTTGTTGCAATATTAGCATTACCAATAATGGTTGAAATATATCCTGAATCAAGGTTAAGTTTAACAATCCTACTATTTTTATTACCACCATAGTTAGCAATATATAAATTACCATTATTATCACCAGTTAATCCTCTTGGATTATCTAATTTAAAAGAAACTGCTGGTGCACCATCACCATTATAACCACATTTATCTTTCATTCCGGCAACAATCCAAATTTTATTATTACTATTTACTTGACGAATTGTACAATCAATTCGATCAGAAATATAACGGTTTCCATTTGTATCGCCCCAAATAAAACTTGGACCACTTAAAGCAGCAGTCGTAGCATCAACGGCAGTTCCTCCACTGGTTCCACCACCCGCATATGTCGTGACTGGATTATTTCCGATCCAAGATATACGACGAACACGATAATTGTAGGTATCAGCAACGTAAAGATAGGAACTATCACCCCAAATTCCCCAAGTAGTATTGAAAGCAGTAGAAGTAGCAGCACTTCCTTCAACTATAGTATTGCCAGCACTTCCAATTCCAGCAAAGTTTGAGATAATACTATTTGAATCAACTTTACGAATACTATGACTGGTTGAATCAGATATAAATAAGTTACCATTAGTATCCTTCCAAACATCATTCGGGGATCTAATCTTAGCAGAAGTAGCTGCACCACCGTTCCCATTGTTTCCCGAATTCCCAGTTCCGGCAACACTCTTGATAAGTGCAATTGGTAAATCGGTTGTAACAATGCGGTGATTATCGGAATCAGGTAAATAAAGCTTGAAAGTTGTTCGATCATCTCCCCAAATACCTCTTGGATGGAAAAGAACATTATTTACGGTAACTTTTGTAAATGGACCGCGAGCACCTTGAACACCAAGCACTGTAGAGATTGTTCCATCTTTTGCCGATACTTTGCGAACAACAGCAGAGTAAGTGTCAACTATATACACATTACCGTTCTTGTCAACCCAAACTCCAGTCGGACGATTTAAGGCAGCATCAGTAGCTAATAATCCGTCTCCAGAGTTAATCAAGTTCTTAGGATCATTTGAAACACCTCCAGCGATGGTTTTAACAACTCCAGCAGACAGCTTTCTGACGATGTTACTACCAAACTCAACAAAGAAGATGTTTGCAGCAGCATCACCGAAAATAGCACGAGGGAGTTTAAGATGAGTGATAGTAGCTGATCCATCGCCGTTGTAAGCACAAGTTCCTACCACTCCTGCAATCGTGGTAATAACACCCGATATGCCTGACACCTTTCGAATGGTACATTTATGAAGTTCAGTAAAGTAAATATCTCCGTTAGCCTCATTGACCCAGACAGCATATGGACTCCAAAGTTCAGCGGATGTAGCTTGTCCTCCGTCCCCAGAATATCCATGATTTCCGTTCCCAGCGATGGTTGTAACAGTATTGGTTGTTCCTAAAGTGATGGCGCGAATACGAGAGTTAACGGTATCGCAAACAATCAGCCTCGTCTTGTCACCGGAGACACCACGAGGTCTTGAAAAGGTAGTAGAGGTTGCAGCTTTATTATCTCCATTGAAACCAGGAGTTCCGGTTCCGGCAAAGGTCAAAACATTGCCAGAAGCATCGACGGCTCGAATCAGGTTGTTCTGAGAGTCGGTGAAGTAAACTCCATTATAATCACTCCAAATAAACTGTGGGGCAGTGATAGTCGTGGAGGAGGCAGAGGCAAGCCCATTTTGAGTACCTGAATTTCCAGACTTTCCAACCAGGATTGAGTATGGATTCCCATCAACCACAGGTTTGCTATAGGGATAAGTCAGATCAGGAGGAAGTTTACCATTGATCTGTTCATCAAATGAAAATGCTGAAAATGCAACTTGCAAAACTGCCAAACTAACCGCTAATGCCAATAATGGTGACATGGTAAGTAAAATGTAAGAATGGTTCTCATCACAGAACGTTCCTTCAAAATAGTTACGTTAGAGAAAATATTTATGCGTTAGGAATGTTCTGCAGAATTGTGTAACTCCGTAAATTGACGGAAATTCCGTTTCAACGCCTCAACAGAGGTCAACTCAAATCTAGTAAATTATCAAATCTGTATGATGTTTAGAACATGTTAATGAACGCAATATAGCACCTATTTTTTATTATTATTTAAAGAAGAGATAATTTGCATTCCAACCAAGATCCCGAAACTTATCATTGAGAACAAATAACTCATGCGACCATCCTTGAGTGAGCATCTATCATATATATCTGGCTGTGGAAGAATGAAAGTTGATTAATCTCTTCCGATTTCGATATTTTCGACCACTTAATTCTTCAGAAGTCATCATCTCGAAATCCTTCTTTTCCAATTAAAGGGACGAATCGAACTTCCATGAGATGATGTCGATGAATTTCATTATCTTCATCCTTTGTCACACACACTAACTCGTCCATGAAGTTGTTAACAGTGACAGGAATAATAAGCCTTCCTTTCACAGCTAACTGTTTCGTTAGTGACGGGGGAACCGATGGAGCAGCAGCTGCAACTATAATAGCATCGTAGGGTGCGTGATCTTCTAACCCTATGCTTCCATCCGAGGTAAAACAATGAACATTACTATATCCGAGGTTATGCAATCGACCTTTTGCCTCTCTGGCAAGACCAGGAATCGTCTCCACAGTGTATACTTCTTTTCCCAAGTGAGAAAAGACTGCTGCTGCATATCCACAACCCGTTCCGATCTCAAGGACCTTATCATTGGGACTGATTTTGGCCGCCTCTGCCATATAGGCCACCATGAATGGTTGACTGATTGTTTGTTCGTATCCTATAGGCTGCGGACTGTCATCATACGCTCCCTCAATGAAGTCGTTTGGGACAAACAAATGTCGTGGAACAGCGTTCATCGCGGTTAAAACTCTAGGATTGGTCACACCTCTCGCTCGAATTTGTGTGTCAACCATCTTCGATCGTAACACTTGAAACAAATCTACGGCAGAGGTTTTCATCTTTTGGGAATTCCAAAATAGAAAAGTAATCACAGTAAATGTCAAAAAGAGCCGCTGCTGAATGGAAGTAATCATACAAACTATTTCGTCACTGAAAATTTTATTTAGGAGTCGCGAAACAGATAAAAAGCGCTTTTTCTTTTAAAGTAATTCATTAATTCTCTTTTATGAAAAGATCAGAAACAAGAAACAAGAAAGATAATAATATGCCAACATTCGAACAGTTTGTACTCTCTGCACCATATGGTTTCCCAAATGCTTGTTTAGCATTAAATAAAATTTTATCAGATAATGAAGAAACTACAATAATTGAAGAAATTGTCGCTGAATCATGGAATAATATTGTGAATAAAATTGATCATGATACTTATCAACAACAATATCAAAATGAGAAAAAAGCTATCATTTATATTATTAAAAGTATGAAACAATCTACACCATCACCAAGTATTTCAAATGCTGCTAATATTCTTGCATCAAATTCATTTCTTACAAAAGATACGATTGAAAAGATTTTAATTAAAATTAAAGAATTATCTGCAACTGAAACAACTGATATTAAACAAATATTAAAGGTAAGATATAGAAGATTAATGATATTTCCTTATCTGTTTTTTTCTTCTGATTTTTGTCTTGTAAATTTTAGTCGAGTGGCAAAATGACCAATTTTCAATGGAGGATTGGAGTTGCAATTGCATCTAATTCTTGTAAATCTATTTTTCAACCTTATGTTAGCATTCGATTTGATCTGAAAAATGAAGAAGGTGTTTTAGTACCACATACAGCGGAGTTATCCTATGAACAATTCAAAGTAAGCTACACTTTCCTTGCCTGGTATTACGTCCTTAATTTTCTCTTTCACAGGAAGTGCAAGCAGCTTTCACTAAAGTGTCCAAAGTAATGGATTCTGTGTAATAAATACAGTCATCATGCCTTTGATATTTTGAAGTAAGAATATTATTGCCTATCATAAGACCATTGTAGAAAAAAGAAACAATATGATAGGCAGCTTATTATATAGGATTATGTTTTTATACATTTATTTTCCCTTAATAAGGAAATATCTTGCAAGTAAATAAATGCCTACATTGCGTAATAAAACCCACCCATTAACAGAATCCTTTTGAATTAACATCCGTTGAGCTAGTTTCGCTGGGTCTTCAATTAAAGCTAAAGATTGCTGCATGGACGAAACTAAAACACCTTCTCTACCTTCTTTCGAATTGGCGAATTGAATTTCTTTTTGTCGTAATACTTTCTCGATTAATCCTATCTTACCAGGCTCGTTTTCAACTTCATTGGTTAACTCGTCGCCTTCACCTTCACCTTCACCCTGGTCGTCAATTAATTGTTGCTCACTTCTCCTTCGGTCGTGAATCGTATGGACCAATTCCTGAATGGAGTGCGAGATTTGATCAACCTTCATCGTAATATCCTTAGTGATATTACTTAACTCATCTAAAGCCTTCTCACGTATGACCTTACTATCTTGAAAGAAAGCACCCGTTATACAACGACAACCATTCATAAATGCAGGAAAGAGCCGATGCAGTATATTAATAAATTCATGTGATGTGAGGTAAGGGAACAATTTCATTGGTAGTTCCACTTCCTTCAATATCAGTAGAAGTTCTACCAAGAGCATAGCTAAAAAGGAAGTAACAACATTATTGGGTAAAGGAAGTTTTATGGAAATAACTTACATGTAAGACCGAAGAGAGATAACTGGAAAGCTTCACTAGTTGATTCAGAGAATGTCATTAAAAATGCAAAAATTAATGACGAACCATAATAGATAATTAAATTTAATAATAAATATTTTTGATCAATTACCATTTGTGTTGATAATTTTACACCATGTTCACCTAATAATTCATAATCACGTCTTTTACTTTTATCTGTAATTACATCAAAGGCATGTTGTATTTTACGAAATTCTTCAGCAGCATTTGGTGATTTATTCTTATCAGGATGTAATTCTAATGATAAACTACGATAGGCTTTCTTTACAGCACTAATAGGTGTATCGCGGCGAACTTGTAAGAGTTGGTAGTAATTAGGACCTTTCTCAGAATTTTCATACATCTAAAGGAGATCATTGCAATGCCAAAAAATTTAATAAGAAATGGGATACAGGGAAGATTCTTACCAAGTGAAGACTAGCCACTGTGGCTAGGAATAGAATAGCATATAATGCAGCCTTCCATCGAGGATACTTCCTTTGAGGTGATACTATGTAATTTGTAACTGGATAAATGAATAATGAATATAAGAAAAATGAAACTAATTGGTCTCCAGTATCATCTCCGCTGCTAGTCATCTTTTCCAAGAACGTGAGTAATCAAGTCAAAGACACTCGTCAAGAAATCAATCAAAATCAACAATTCGTGCGTCGCACACAGACCCAAATTTGGGAATTTAGAACTATACGATGTAAATTTATGAGAAGCAATGATTGTTGCAACGTATTTTTATGAAATTATTTGTTTTTTTCTTTGTTTTTTGACGTTATTTTTGTGTTATTTTTCAATGACGCAGTATGTTTCATATGATGATTATATGATATTGAAAAAAGCGAAAGAAGAAACTGATGAACTACTTGAAGAATCAATGGGAACAATTCAGTTACTGAAGGAGAAATATGATCAAGCAAATGAAGAGAATCAACAGTTACAGCAAACAATAGCAAGTCTAACAGAGGAGAGAGATAAATACAAAAATCGATACAACAATATGCAAGATATTATTAAGCAGACACAATCTGAAATGTTAATTACAAAACAGTTAGATGAAATGTTAAAAGCTAAAGCAACAGAGAAAGGATTACCTAATAATGCCATTGAGATTAGTAAAGCAATTCTTCGATCGGAAATAGAATTTAATGAAATTGAAAAGAAGTTAGTAGAAGATCTTAAGTAAGAAATGTTTATATGACTTCTGTTCTCTGATGATAAAGGTCTTCTTAGAGCACTCGCTGATGAATCTTGTGATTGTTTGGTTGAGATTGAAACTGATCACTCTCTTTTATTGGAGCGATTCCCGAATGTAGATTTTGTTAAGAAAGAAGAGAGAGGTTATTCTTTTTCTGTGTGCCTTTTTTGGTTTTGACTTCAAAGTATTTGTCCTATAGACCCTTACAAAGGCATTCCGAGAAAGACTAATGCTGGCCAACCGAAAGGTTTTCTCTTTGGGAGCCCATCTAAAAGATTCCCTGTTTCTCCGGATATTCAAGACGAAGATATTTCTTTCAACGAGGTTGAAGAAATTGATGAGATAGATGAAGGTGACGAATATGATGGAGAATGATTATTGTGTAAGTTGATGAGCAGCTCATGGAGTGACAGGACTGATTGTACACTGTATAATCGAAGAAAATTAGTTAGTCAGTCAAACTTTGTCGATGCTTCGATTGTTTGAAAGCAAAAGGTTATCAATGAAGCTAACATCAGTAATTAATTAGTTGATTACGATGAAAATGACTGAATGATTATGATTATCATTAATCGAATAATCATACTTAACATAGTTCAGTGCTTAGTGGAAAACAACAAGAGCAAAAACAAAGAAATACCGCGCAAACCAGAACGATAATTCAACTTGACCAATCGTGCGAGTTCAACTAAAATACCGTACCTCAACTCCGACTCTACCTATTGAGGACACAAGGAACTTTGCTTTTCTATTCTATCAAACAAGTATGTGACCTCTTCCAAAGGAATATCTTCCTTACCACATTAATTTTTCGGATGGTAAGAACTTCTCTGTTAAAGATTTATAGTAGGGCCATAACTCTTCGACAGTGGCAGTTAAACCTTGTTGGTCCTTTGTGTATAAATCATATTTATTGAATTCCAAGACAGCGTTTAACAACTCATAATCCTTTTGTGTCATAAATTGACGATATGCACCTCCAGTATGCCACGGATAACAAGAATGGAATCGAATCATTGCTAAACCTTCTTCTGGTATGGTGCATTTATTTGCAATCTAATGACATTACATGAATCAATTGGATTAAGAGAAAGAAAGTCAGTCTTACCAACATTTGGTACATATACTCATCATGGCCATAAGCATAAAGCAAGTTGTTCATACCACAATGAGGTTCATACATACCATTCTCTGTGTTGTAGGCAGGGTTCTGCATGTCAGGGTTTAACTCATTGAAATGAGGCATAACTGCGCATTCAGGAATACGACACCCGACCACCCATGTATCACCTCCTAATGCCCATTGAGGACCTTCAGCAGTTCCGATTTGACCATCCTCAGGACTTCCCCATAAAAACATGATCTTTCCGAAGTCATGCAAGAAACCTACTAACTGCATCCATTCGGGGCAGTTATTTCGACGCATTGCCTCCGCTGTTTGAAGATTGTGGATCATATTCGGTAAACTATGCGAGATATCTTCATTAAGGGACTTCAACGAATGTGAAATTCACTGACCTGAGATCTGGATCAGAGCTATCAACATATCCCTCAAGTTTTTTCATGACTTCCTCAATGGTTAAAGTAGCTCGGGGAGTTTCAAACGAATATTTCTTATTCATTTTCCTCACAAACTCTACAGTTTGGTTTTGTCTCATCATACGATAATGATTTGTAACAATCTCTTGACGATCAGAATCGACATAATTACGAAATTGTTCAGTAGCTTTTGGAGTCTCAAAGGGAATATCAGCAACTTCGACAGGCATTCTTTCAAATCAGTGACAATTACAACAACTCCACAACGGCAACAATAACTCTGTAACAATTGATTGAACAGATGAAGATCAATTCGAAAAATCTGAAACTCGAAATCTCTTACAAAAAGCGCTTTTTCAAGTGAGGGAGACGGTTTCATTTTCTCCTTCCTAATTAATTTTTCAATTTTTTTTTGGAAGTAGGATCGCAGATTGAAGCAAGAATGACCAGCAATTATCGTAAAACCAAGCCTGATTGGTACAGGGAATCATTAAATCCTATGGGTCCTTCTCGTAATCAGAACAAGGAAAATTATCGTTTGAGAAGTCCATGGGATCAAGAAAGCGGAGAAGTAGTTGATGAGTTTGATCGTCAATTAAATGCAGTTGATAATAATCTTGTTCGACCTTGGGATGAAGGTTCCTATGATCTTGAACAACTAGAAAAAGAAAAGGAGAGAGCAAAGTCGTATAAATTCCACTCAATGTTTGAAGTGCCAGAACTATCAGATAAAAAGAAGAAACAACTCGCACAATATGAATACAATCCTCCTTTCAATTGTGGTTTTAATGCAATACAAGAAGAGAAAAAGTCAGCGAAGAAACTAAATCCAGAGATAAAGAATCCAAAGACCCGAGCACCATGGAAATATGGTGAACTCCCAATCGAATCAGCTCATAAGAAACAGTTCCAACAACCTTCCACTATTCTCTGGGATGTTCCAAGAGGAGATCGCGAAGAAGCACCATTAGAATCATCTGGAGATCCAGTGTTAGATCTTCTACGTGAACAATTAAAGAAGCATGGTGCTTTGGGTATTTCAGGACTTGCAAGAAAGTTTAAAATCATGGATGATGATGGGAGTGGAACTCTAAACTTTGAAGAGTTTCGTAAAGGTATGAAAGAGACCGGTGTTACAAATCTTTCTGATAAAGCATTACGACATCTTTTTCTTTATTTCGGTAAGAGTTTCATCTATTCTCCTCTATGTATGATTTCCTCACACACTGATCAATTCAGATCGAGATGATTCTGGTTCTATCAGCTATGATGAATTTTTGGTTGGTATTCGAGTAAGTCATCTATCTCTTTCCCTTCTAATAAGAAGGTTAGTAATCTTTATTTCATCATAGGGAGTAATGAATGAACGTCGTCGTAATTTAGTGAAAATGGCATTTAAAGTATTAGATAGTGATGGATCTGGTGTCATAGATATCAATGATATTAAAGGAGTCTATAATGCAAAGTTTCATCCTGACGTAATCGCTGAAAAACGAACAGAAGAAGAAGTTCTTCTTGACTTCCTCCAATCCTTTGAGCGACCTATTAATCCTAATAGTAAGACGAAAAACCCACATGGATCAAGAGATGGTCTGGTAACATTAGATGAATTTATTGAATATTATCAAAATGTATCATCATCGATTGATGAAGATGATTATTTTGAATTAATGATTCGTAATGCATGGCATATCTCCGGCGGTAAAGGACAATATGAAAATACAACAAATCGTCGTATATTAGTCACTGATATACATGGTAATCAAACAATACAAGAATTAAAAGATGATATACGTATGAAAAAAGATGATGCGAAAGAAATGTTAGAGAATTTGAAAAGACAAGGCATTGATAATATTGCCTTTATTAATACAACAGATAAATTAAATATGAAGAATACTATACAAAATCCTAATATTATTGAAGTTAGAACGAAATATGCTGCAAGTGATTTACCTAATGGTGATGGGGATGTAGCTGCTGTTCCTGTGCCTTTGAATGCTTATTTTAATCAGACGATGACATATGGTTTACCAAAGAATCTAAATACTGCTCCGACCAATCGAGCGAGACCTGTTACAGCAGGAGGAGGATCAGGAAGATTACAGTTAGACACGAATTCAATTAATCGATCAAGTAATCCGAACAATCTCACAGGTGCTAGTCCGATGCCACTCAATGCCTATAGAGCCAATCCCGCTGGCAACAAAGGAGGGAATGATGTTGGAAACAGTCGAAATTCTTTGAATAACACGAATGCCACAACAATGAATGTAAATATGAGAGGAAATGGGAACAATGGTTATAGCAGCAATAGTCGACCTCAATCAGCAAGAGTAGGGAGTGGTGGCTTAAATCGAACATTTTTATATTAATGTCTACCCTCCTTGTCTCTCTTTCTCTTTCTTTTTCTCTTTTGTAAATATAATATATGATAGTTGGATTGACAGCATAAAAGGTTTTTAGTCGTTAGAAGGATTGGTAAGAGTAGTAGTTATTAGTATTGTATAAGTGTTTTGAATAATAAGAAAACTATCCAGAATCAGATTTAACAAGCTTTACATGAAGTTTTCTCGGGTTTATCTTGCAGATTGTTTTTTTTATAAACAATTCAATTTGAGCTGTAGAATTTTCGTAAACTTTCATTGTAGAGCTCAATAGAATCTTCGTGATTAATCTTTTTCACTGGATTGTCGTAATGTTCTCTTCCTTCTTCCAGTCGAGGCCTTTCCTCTGACGACACAGATAGCTTTTCTTAAAGCTCTTGCGGAGTATTCGAATCTTCAGGAGGATTAGTCAACTTCAGCAGTTGCTTGTACACTAGAACTTGGAACTAATCTCTGGAAGAAGATCAAAGAATTCACACGACGAAGCAACGAGCGCGAGCCACGACGCCAATCCATCAAAAATTCGTAATTTCCCTGTTACCCTTCTACACAACTAAGTAGATAAACCTTAATATTTTTTTAGGATGATCTCGAGATTGTAGATAGTCTAACAGCTCCAAAGAAGCGTGCGTAGAGTGAAACTCCGAAAGGTTTTGAATTATGAAAGGTTACAATTCTTTTTGCAACACCACTCAAAGATAACTTTGTCAAAATCCATACAATTTTGGCTAGATTAAGAGTATTCTCTCATTCATTGGTTAATAATAAACAATAATCACAAAATCAAAAATAT
>VFQN01007429.1_pt1 | contig 11814 bp, 12 predicted proteins | sample 3512371 | NCBI WGS metagenome assembly VFQN01 (sample SAMN10412370, study PRJNA504923) | tailings metagenome | isolation source: Replicate 2 from Balatoc abandoned mine | place: Philippines: Itogon, Benguet | collected 2017-08-28
GTTTCGGGAGCAAAATCAGAGGCAAATCAGCGTCAGAGGCGAAAAAGATTCCGACGAGAGCGACGACTATTAAGAGGACAATGAACATGATTGCGTGAAAAGATACTCTTCGAACTGAAAAAGTGTTATTTTTTTATGAGAGGGCTTGCTATGTTTTTCGGGTGTGAAAGTGGTGCTGGAGCAAAGGAGGGTTTGTGCGATTTATGCGCTACCCTTTGCAATCGCACGTATTGCACATTTTATTGTGAACCACCCTTCTGATACTCCTCTAAACAACAAATAACAAGATGAAGCGAGCACGCAGCGAAGACAAGCCATCGAACGAAGAAGACCAGATCTCTCAAAAGCTAGCCAACACAGAATATGGCAGTTTAGAAGAAAAAGTTAAGCGAATGATCGAAAAACAAAAACAAAAGTCCAACAATCATAAGCCTAAACCAGCCAAAACCTCGAACACTGCTGATGAAAGTATGCACCCAAACAAGAAACGAAGGAAATTTGAGAAGGAGTTGAGCGCGGTGAGTGGTGTTGACGAAGCAGCTCTACTGTCGAATCCTGACGTTGCGAACTACGTCAATAGCCGCACTGTCTACATTCAAGGTCTACCCTTTACAAGTTCTGATGATGAAGTTCGGAATTTTTTCCGCGAGATTAGTGACATCAAGGCGATTCGTCTGCCGAGGTGGCATGATTCTGGCAAGCTGAAGGGTTATGGCCACGTGGAGTTCGAGAGCGAAGAGTCCGCAGAGAGAGCACTGGAACTGTCAGGTCAATACCTCCAAGATAGATATATCACTGTTGAGAAGCCCATGATCCCCCGTGCTCTCTCCTCGGCGCCTTCGTCGTCATCCAAAACCACGCCGACAACGACGTCAGAGAGACCTCCTGGATGTCGAACGATCTTCGTTCGCAACCTGCCCTATGACGTGACGGAAGAAGAGATCCGACAGGAGTTCATGGTTTATGGTCCTATCGTGTCTGTGCGCCTCGCTGTGTGGAATCACACGAACAACCTCAAAGGCTTCGGATACATCGAGTTCAAGCGAGAGGATTCCTCTGAGATCGCTGTCAAGAAGTCAGGCACGATTCGATTGAAGGGAAGGCCTGTCGCAGTGGACTACGAGACTCAGGGACCAAAGAAAGGATTCAAAGGACTTCACGCAGACGAGAAGAAGAAGAAAAAATAATTTAATAATTTTGATAAATACAATGAATAACCTTCCATTCCTCTATCTCACACTATGTACACAATAGAATAAGACCACCGACTAGTTCTCTTCTCTCTCTTTCTTCCTCTTCTTGTTCTTATTCTTCTTACTCTCTTTCTCCTCCTCTTCCTCCTTCTCCACGCTAACCTCATCATGCTTTCGTTTCTTCTCTTTCTTCTTTGACTTCTTTTCTTCTTTCTTCGTCTCTCGTTCGATTCCTTCGTTCTCAGACAAAGAATCGTCAGAGTCCTGTACGGCAGACTTCTTCTCTTCCAGCAGAGTTAGCAGCCGATTGTCGCTCTCAGTGCGCCTTATCTTCCCCTTTTGTTCTCTTCTGGCTCGCATCCCAAACATCTTCCCACCAGTGAGCAAGAACAACTCCTCGAGAGAGGGCGAGGTGTCCACAGGACCAGACGACGTCACATCCACCGCCTCGTCTGTCTCTCGTTTCTCTCTCTTCTTCTTTTCTTTCTTTTCTTTCTTCTTTCGCTTTTTCTTCTTACCCTCGTCCTCACTGTCGCTGCTGGTCGAGATGTTTGCCGTGAAGGTGGCGAGAGTTTGTGCGAAAGATTTCCCCCACCAATTATCATTCATTGTCTCAGTCGTGGTAATAAGCTTATCATGACCTAATCCAATATTTTCTTCTCTTTTCTGAATGGCAACGTGCTTGATGATCCCGTCTTCGTTTCTGCCAAGTCCTTGACCTTCTTTCCAACCCATCTTCTCCATAAGTTTCATTGCATAAGCTGAGGGCTTGTTCGCATTCGACTCAACCATTTTCCCACCAAGCTGGTGAATGGTCTTTCTGTCTACAATCATCGTGGGAAAGGGAAAGATTAGCGAGTAAGTAGACTGTGTTGAAAGGAATGGAAGTGAGACACTTTTACTATCAGTATCGGTATCAGTATCAGTATCAGTATCGGTGATTCTACTGCCGATACCGGTAGTCTCCTGCAATCTCTTTCCCTTCAACGACAATCATCATCGAACAATCTCAAGAGACATAAGGTCAAACATGCAGAGTTCCCTCTTTCTATTCTTTAGTTTCCTTTCATTCTTTGCTCTGTCGAGCTCTTTCCGAGTTCTTCCGACTGGTTTCGTTCGCCCGACGAGAAGTACGCAGAAGTTGAACATGCTAGATTTCTCCGCATTCATCACTGCAGTGGTGGAGACGAAGCCAGATGATTATGTTTATGGAGCTGTATCAGCTCCATCGTGGGCTTTGCCTGTAGGAGCTCTGTTAGTCATCGGAACAGCAGCACTACCAGCCCTGTTGAGACCTGGTGAAGCAGCACTAGAGCAGCAGCGCATTGATGAAGAGACGAAAGGCTCTCAGTTCAACAAAAAGAGAGGACCAAAAGAATGGTAGAAAGTCTCTATTTTAGTTAAATTAAGACAAGCACCGTCAGCGCTTCATGAAATGCTTCACGAGGTTATTTGGAAGAAAGCCACTGAGAAGGCCCAGCAGCTGACCTTTCAACCTTTCCTGCAAAGCTCTTATTTGTGCTATAAGCGATTCTTTGAGCGAGGAGGGAAGAAGATTCGCCACGCTGCGACTTCTCCACGGAAATTGCAAACCATAAGGATCCTGCAACACCTTCGTTCGACCATCGAGGGTGATGACATCGCCAGATTGCGCGTCGATGAAGACAAGGTGTGGGATTCCTTTCACTTGATACGACGGCGCCAGTCTGTTGTAAACTTCTTGAATGTTTTGCATCGTCACGGCTAGCCAAGGCATCTTCGCGAAGTACTGCAGGAAATCTTCGGAGGTCTGATCACGACTTACCCAGATGATCTCAAGCTTCTTATTCTGTTTCTTCATTTCGTTGTAGAACTTCGCCAGCACTGGTGTGAACTGTCTGCAAGGAGCACACCTATCAAAACATGAGATGAACAAATATAACTTTATGCTACTGCATACCAGCTCGCTGAAAAATAGACTCCAATCACCTTCGCATCCTTTACAAGATCGCTGAATCCAGCCTCGAAGACTGCCTTCTGCTCCTTTCCTTCTTTGTCGGTGTCGTAGCCCAGAACATAAAGAGTCTTGCCAAACAACTGCTCCATCTTCGTCAGTTCTCTCTCCTCTTTCTCTTCAAGAGAATCAACGTCGTCCTCGGTTGTAGCGACCTCCGCTAATTCTTGAGCTAGCACTCCGTGCGACCCCATGATGAGAAGTGAACTTGAGACTAAAACTGAGGAAAGCAGTGAGGGCTTTGCAAGTGAAGTTATCTGTGAGAAGAAGCAAAGGAGAGAGGCTAGAAGCCACAGGAGAGCATGCATCCTCTTGATTCTGATTGATTCGTAGTGTTTCTCGCTTTAGTTTATGATCTAATACGTCGATTCGGCCTTTCACGGCCTTGTGCTTTATTTATCAAAATCTCGAGATTTGCAAATATCGATTTCTGAGATCAATTAACCGGTAACTTTTGATTTTCATCACTGTGATTATAACAGACGAACAACTCTCGGAGCTTCGAATATGTATGGTGGAGGCAGTGTTAATAATGGGATGAGGACACCTAAGATGTCGATGGGGAACATGTCTGGGTTCTCAGCGTCTGCTGGGTTGAGAAGTCCTTCAAAAGTCCGTCAAGAAAGACAAACGAACTTTAAGGTAAGATGGATCCGCTTTACTGCGCTTTTATGAGAAATATCGAAGGTTGTCATTCGAGTTCGACCTCCCTTGCCACGTGAGTTAAACGGAGAAGGTGTCCCTTTTCGCAATGTCGTGGCTGTGGATGATCGCGAACAGTCCATCACCGTGTCGGAGAACATTGAAGCCGTCGTTGACAGTGAAGGACAAGTTTTAGCCAACCCTGGCCCGTACACTACCTATTCCTTCATGTTCGACTATGTCTATGACCAGCACTCGTCCCAGGAAAAGGTCTACGAGACTACGGCGAGAAACGTCGTTTCTTCCGCCTTACAGGGCTACAACGCCACGATCTTCGCTTACGGTCAAACTGGTTCAGGCAAAACCTTTACAATGGAGGGATTTAATCGCGAAGGAAATATTGAGGCGCGAGGAATCATCCCCCGCGCGATCGAGCAGATCTTCGGTCACATCCAGTCACACGCCAGTCCTCGCATGCGATTCCTCGTCCGCGCCTCTTACCTCCAAATTTACAACGAGCAGGTAAGCAATTATTGATTAAATTACTCGTTTTTTGACTTTGTCCGTAGATCTCGGATCTGCTGAAGACAGATCGCAACAACCTCCAGATCAGAGAGGACAAGAGACGCGGTGTCTACGTCGACGGCCTGTCGGAGTGGGTCGTCAGATCGCCGGCAGAGATCTACGGTTTGATGGAAAGAGGTGCTGCAGTCAGAGCGACTGGAGAAACGAAGATGAATGACTTTTCGTCACGCTCTCACGCGGTGTTCATCGTCATTGCAGAGCAGTCAGAGACGGTCTACGTAGACGACCACGGCGTTGAGATGACACCGGAGGATTTTCAGCACTTCATGCACAGTCGTGGTGTGCGATCGCAGCAAGAGATGAACAGACTGGAAGACCACGTCAAGACGTCGTTTAAGGTAGGCAAGCTCAACCTCGTCGACTTGGCGGGCTCTGAGAGAGTGCAGCGCTCGGGCGCGACCGGTCAGCGCTTAGACGAGAGCAGATACATTAATAAGTCTCTGACGATGTTGGGTTATGTCATATCGGCGCTGACGGAGGCGAAGGATCGCCAGCACGTGCCGTATCGTAACAGTAAACTGACGCGCATGTTGGAAGACTCTTTGGGAGGAAACTGCAAGACAACGATGATGGCGATGATCTCGCCTTCTTTCGATGCGATGCTAGAGACCATCAGCACGTTAAAGTTCGCGAACCGCGCGAAGAATATCAAGAACGAGGCGAAGGTGAACGAAGACCTGGACCAGAAGTCTCTGCTGAGGAAGTACGAGCTAGAGCTCAAGAGACTGCGCGCGGAGCTGGAAGAGAAGAACAAGAATGTCGTGGACAAGCGACGACTGCTGGAGCTTGATGAGCAGCGTCGTCGTGCTGAGGCGGATAAGATGGCGGCAATCCGCGCGTTAGAGGCGAGGTCGATGGAGTTCATGAAGGAGAAGGAGGAGAAGAAGAAGCTCGAGCAGCGCATCGCTATGCTCATGGGTCAGATGATTCGCACTGGCGATAAGGGGAACGGAGACTTCCCCTCCTCTGTCGCGTCAGGCGTGTATGACAACATGAACAGCGAGAACGAGAACATCATGAAGGAGCAGCAGGACAAGCTGCGTCAGGAGTACGAGTTCAAGCTCGCTGACCTGGAGAGAGAGCGAGAGACGATCGAGGAGGAGAAGGCGCAGGTCGATCGCTACAAGCAACTCTTGTTAAAGCAGCGAGACATCATGATCGCCCTGACGCAGCGTCTCGTGGAGAGAGACGAGCAAATTATGGCGTTGCAGGACGAGCTCGATGCTTACGATCGTCACCACAAGGAGCTGGAGGAGAAGCTCGATGAAAAGACGGCGCTGCTGATCAAGCTCCAGCGCATCTCGATGGAGGTCAACGCCACGTCACCCTATAAGAGCGAGGAGTTGAACAAAGCATTGGATCAGGCCACGTCATCCGCCGCTCCCTCTGCGCAGTCAGCACCTCTTCAGCAGCGCGAGAAAAAGCGCGAAGGAGGCGGAGAAGCGACTGAGCTCATCGCAGAGGACGACGACGAATTTGACATCGTCCCTGCTGCCACGTCAGAGGCCGCGCCGAGACGAGAGAAAGAGCGTTCTGACGAGGCGGACAGGAAGATGAAGGAGGTGATGGGCGTCATCGAGCAGCAGAGAAAGCAGATCCTCGCATTAGAGACGAAGCTGACCGAGCAGCACCTCTCCGCCACGCGTGTCGAGAAAGTCTTCAATCAAGAGATCGATGCCTTCCTGCGGGACATCGCTAATGATAATGCGAGAAACAGTCTTCGCGATGCGCTGAAGTCAGTAACAAGTCAGGCGACGAGGAAGTTGAAGGAGTCGAACCTCCTCGCACCTCCTCCTCCACTCCCTCAGACAGACCAGCAGCAGGAGATCCAGCGCCTGCGAGAAGAGGTAAGCTCCATCATCCCTCGCCTATCCTTTTATAACGGCGAGTGACGTGTGTTGTTAGATTGATCGATTGAAGGGATCGAAGGACTCGTCGTCACAGGCGTCAGAGAATTCCTCGTTGAAGCTGCGCTGCGACACATTGGTGAAGGAGAGAGAAGCAGTGCAGACCATCATGGAGCACAAGATAAAGGTCTTGGTGCAGAGTGTGGTACAGACCACTGGCGCTGTCGTGAGCTCGACTCCTGTGGGAGGAACGCCGGCGGGGCAAGCACTGGCGAAGGATGTCACCGCCTTGCAAAAGCTGGTCAATGCTTCTATCGCCGCGCTGAGAAATGCGGCGAACAATAGCAGCGGTGCGAGTAACGGGAACACGTCATCCGCGCCTCCGACGAACGGTTCACTGGGCAGCTCTGGTTCCTTTCAACCGCTGCCCACCACGCCCTCCTCCATCTCATCCGCGACCTTCTCCACTGACAGATACCCCATGCCCACGAATATGCCCATGCCCAATTACTCCTCTAGCGCAAATACCGCCAATCCGCCCATGACGAACCCTGCTGCGATGATGCGCGCCTCTTATCCTTCCAGCGCCCCGACTGCCACGTCATCCGCCACGACATCGATGACGTCTCAAGATCCCTTCAGCTATCGCAACCTCCTCGCCGGAGGAATGAAATAGCGAGGAGGTGTGCATGAGGTCGCTGTTCTATGGTCGGGTGGTTCTCGTTGTCTTTATTGTAAATAGTCTCTCTATGTGATCCCTCTGACGTCATTACACTGTATGCATTGTAACGTAAGCGAGTTGGGTGTATGGTTGGGTTTTATTATTTACAACGAATAGACAGATTAGACGACTCCACTGCCTCCTCCTCCTCCTGGACTAAGAGGTGGGAAGGGTGGTAGAGGAGGTGGCGATGACGTGGCGCCAAAAACAGGTAACAGCATCCCGACGGCCAAGACGCTGCAGAGGAGAACAGAAGCGAGACGCAACCAATAGGCCGCGTCTCTCTCAGAGGAGCCAGGGAGAGAGGGAATGGGCGTGACGTCATCTATAGGAGGAGCCTCGAGGTTTCTCTGAAGGAAGGCCACGGTGATGAGCCAGAAGGGCAGGAGAGGACTCGCATTGCCCGACGCGAAGAAGATCAGTGATATTCCCTGCGCAAAGAGGAAAAGCACAGTGAGCAGTGACGTCGTCCTTCTTCCAATGATGCTCATCAGCACACGACCACCGTCTAGCTTTCCTAAGGGCAGGAAGTTCAGAGCGTTGGCGACGAGACCAGCATACCCGATCATCACGAGAGGATGCACAGCGACGAGAGCGTCAGGAGCGACGGAGGAAGAGAGGTGGAGGTATTGGTCGACCAGCGAGAAGAAGAGTGACGAGGACTGGAAGAATGACAGAGGTAAAGTTGGAAACGAGGAGGTGGGAGAGGAGGTGGTAGTGAGCAAGAGTCCGGCGATTGTGCAGCCGAAGGAGCTAAGAAAGCCGGCAAGGGGACCGGCGATGGAGACGTCGAACAGATCTTTGCGATCCTTGACGAATGACAGGAAGCGAGTGACGCTGCCGTAGACACCGATCTGCAGCGAGGGAATGACGATGGAGGGAAAGCCCAGAGTGACGTCTCTCGACCTCGCCACAACGATGTGCGCGATGTCGTGAACCAGTTGCAGAAAGAGCACACCGAAGGTGACGGGGATGAGTGACGTCACGATCTCAGGGTCTCCCTGCAGTGCCTTATTGAAGAAGTCTTGGTTGAAGGCGAAGATGCCGATGGAGTAGGTGAAGGCAGTGAAGACTCCCACGAGCATGCTGAGGACAGATCCGACGGATTCGAAGGTAGAGCGAGCGATGGGTTTCACCTCTTTAGAGAAGACAATGAAGACAGGCTCGAAGGAAGACACGCCAAACCTCTCTCGTCTCGCTGTCGCCGCCTTGCCGCCACTCTTAGAGACCGGCGAAGAGTTCGCCGATGATTTGTACTCCGGATAGAGCACGATCTGCACTTTCTCCTTTAGCTCAGGAATGTCTGACAGTCGCTGCTGCAGTTTGAGCAACGTGTCGTGGTAGCTGCTCTTTGGCACTCCTCTCACCACAGAGATCACGGGCGACGCCTCCACGTCATACAAATCCTCAAACAAATCCTTCGAGAAAACTCGAGATTTCAATAAATCCACTTCCTGGTCCGTCAGCGTCGGAGCCTTCATGAGGTCGGGGACGAAGTCTAAGGGCAGGGCGGAAGGCAGGCGGAAGATGCGACTGCTCAGCATGTTGTTCAATGACGTGAAATTACTCGCCACCGCACCGCCGTCAAGGACAGTGACGTTGAGGGGAATAGTTTCATTCTTTAACTGTTGCAACCACGACTGCAACACCTGCTCGTAGGACCTGACGTCATTCTTCCCGGCGAACACTGCCTCATCACTGCCTCTCCTTTGCGGCGAGGAGGTGCTGGAGAAGATCTCTTGGTTGATCTCCTTGCTGACATCAGCAACGATCTGCGAGTACTGACTGGCGTCTGTCTCACTCAACACCCGCAACACCTCCTCGTAAAGGTCGTAGAGGCGCTGCTTCTCCGCCACCACTATCTCGTGATTCGCCAATTCCGCCAGGCGCAAGAAAAATTCTTTGCGTAATTGCGCCTTGTTTTGCGCCACGAATACTCGAATGACGTCTGAGGGAGACGACGAGACTGACAGAGAGCGCAGCAGCGAGAGCAACAGCGAGTCGATCTGACGTAGCATTTCCTGCAAAGGACTCAATTCGAGTTTCAGAGGTAAGCAATACCGACGTCACTCACCTTTCTCTCAGCGAGACGTTCTTGTTCTACGATTAGCGCCTCTTTCTCTGCCTCCATTCGCAGGAGCTCTGCCTGGGCTGTCAGAAGACCGCCACTGCTCACAGTAGTGACGTCAGCCTCGTACTTTCGCTCGAAATCCTTCCCAGACGAAGCTACTGGCAAAGTAGAGGGTTTAAGAGGGGCAAGAGTTGGAGTGCTGGTGGTAGTTGTGGAGGAGTGAGGGTGTTTGTCGCGATGACGTTTCTCTCCCGCTGCGAAAAGATCGACATTCCCCAACGACTCCTTCTCCTTCTTCCGCTCCCCTTCATGCTTATCCTCAGAAACTGAATTATGGACAAATCTCCTTCGAGAATAAGCTTGAAGCTTCTGGTATTTGTAGTTTGAAGTTGAAGAGTGGCGAATCTTCTGTTGTTGGGAAAGTTGAAAGATCCATGAACAGCTGGGCGAGACCAATAGAACTATCAATAAGACAAGTGACTGGCCAATCATGGTGGATTGGTCAGGGATGGGTGGTTGTTGTGATCGAGGAGTAGTGGTTGTTGTTTGTTTGTTATTGTGGGAAGGTCACAGCGACAGCGAAGCGGTGAGATATCGGTATCGATAAGCGGTATCAGTAACGGTAGATACCGATTATTTACCGACAAGGTAACAACTATTCTTCATACTGTATCTAGACTATCACTATACTAATACTAGTACTAGTCGTAGTCTTTTGTTCTAGTTATTGTAGCCATCTGAAAAAATGAGTGAGAAAATCCTTTGTTATTTTAGTGTAAAATATCATTCTACAGTCCTCTTACAAATACAGTCACTACATGATATGTATTACACTGCCTTAGGCTTGTTCTTCTTTCCACCGATACCGCTATACTTCGTAACCCAGCCATAAAACCAGAACAAATGTAAGGTCAGAGTCAAAGTGTAGAGCACCGCCACGACAGTCTCCACTCCACTCTTCAGGGCATATGCAAAGATGAAGATGTGATAGACAATGCGCAGGAGGAAGAAGGTGGCGCCGAACCCTATGTCAGTGCGAAGAGCGGGGACGATCGATCCCAAGGCGAGGAGGAAGGTAGGGATCTCCTCGATCAACATGAGAGAGAAAGCAGGTGCAAACGGTGTAGCAGTAAGGAAGAGACCATTGCCGGTGGATGACGTCCACATGATCCATATGAAGACAGTGTGGTGGATGTAGGCGGTCAGCAGGCCCAACTGCTTGGGGTAATAGACCAGGCCGAACAACAAGTCAACGATGTTAGCTAGAGCAAACCATACAGTAACTAGCACAGCAACGTTGTCAAGGCTGTGGAAAGGGCGAACGCCATAGTCAGCGAGTGTGAAGAGAAGAGGAAAAGTGTCCAACTTCCTCCACAGGTAAATCACTCCCACCACTGACATAGCCCCAGAGTTTACTACTGAGATGGTCCAAGCGAGCTTCTTCTCATTCTTTCCGAAAAACGTCAGTCCCAAAACAACCACGACGAGGAGGATGCCGGTGAAGATCGCTGCGGCGGAGTAGATCTGCTGCGCTGTGAGGTTAAAGTGATCGAAGTCGAAGAGCTGTGTCATTGAGAAGGAGGAGTTGTGTAGATAGGAGGGGGTTTAATCTGGTTTAATCTGGTTTAATCTATTAATATTAATATTATTAAGATTGCTTTACTTCCTTCTTTCTTCTTCGTTCTTCGCAATTTTCTGCGATGAGAACTAGACAATTCCTTTATTCAATTAAGCAATTCCCTCTCCTACACCCCTAAAGCTTAGGTGTATACCGTAGTAGTAGGTATGTGGAGGTGCATGGATAATTAAGTTATTGAGTTGTTGGTTATTTACAATGTGGAAGAGATCAGGATTTGTTTGAAGAGACAGACAACCAGAAACGTTACCATCCCAATAAATCAGTGTGAGAGGGAAAACATCCAAAAAGAGAGAAAGATTCACAACTTTCCCACCCACTAATTTCTCCGTCCCTCTGCAGTGGATGACGATGCGTTATTCGTCTCTGCTGTTGTCATGGACCAATCATCTCTCGCAGGGACGGGAGGCTTGATAGACACCACTACATCGAGAGTCATGAGAATCTTAGGAGAGTGTTTATCTTATGTTTTCTCTTACCTTTGCCAGGACCTGCTGACGATCCTCTCTTCATGATGCCTCTAACTGATGCCGATGGTGGTAAAGGTGGAGCAGCCGCCATGGGCGATCCCTTGCTTTGTTCGTGCCCGTGGTTGTGAGAGTGGTTGAGGTTCGTCTGGTCGCCGCATTCCCCCGGTGGCATACTGTGAGGAGGTGCAGGCAGAGAGGTGTTGACAGAGATGTTGTTCAACGATGACGTGGTCGAGGCTTGTGTGGGAGATGAGGGAGCATTGTTGGCACTACCTACTCCAGTAGAGGAGGCGGTGACGTCAGAGAAGGGGATTTTCGTCTGAGCAGAGAGCGACTGACGATCGTTGATCTTCTTGACATACTCTGTGATCTGCACGGTCTCGGGGCAGTGGAAGCGACAAGAGTCCTTGCCTCCGAAGTCTAGTCCGCCGCCATACCACTCAGGGATCTGGTCGAAGTCGATGTGCTCCATCAATCCCTTCAGCGTCTCCTTCGCCGACAAGATGCGAATCTTCTTCTGCGTGTTCTCGTGAACCATGGGCTTCACGAGTCTCCAGCCCATGGAGAAGTAGATGGGTGCGTTGACGATGTAGATGACGAAGGATCGCTCGGGGTAGTGCTGGTTCGCGATGCCCAGCGCCTTCTTCAAGATCGGA